>SDBU01001822.1_pt1 | contig 29421 bp, 33 predicted proteins | sample 2277071 | NCBI WGS metagenome assembly SDBU01 (sample SAMN10397929, study PRJNA504765) | marine sediment metagenome | isolation source: marine sediment core GS08_GC12, 126 cmbsf | place: Arctic Ocean: Gakkel Ridge, Loki's castle | collected 2008 | reverse complement strand
GGGCATCCCTTTTGGGGATTTTTTCCGGGGCGGTCCAGCGGTTGCCCCTGTCCGGTGACTGGATGCTCTTATAGCATCAGGCTGAGGGCTCGGTGCCTGATATCGTATCCAGAATCCTGATTGCCGCCCGTCCATCACCGAAGGGATTGGCCCAGGTCCTTTTTACGGAGAGCATCCGCTCCGCCGAGTCCACTATCCGGCCCGGCTCGGCACCGGCCAGCGTGTTGCCGCCGACTTCCAGTGTTTCCGGCCTTTCGGTGTTGTCGCGTAGTGTGACACAGGGGACCTTGAGGATGCAGCTTTCCTCCTGAACGCCACCGGAATCGGTCAGGACGAGAGAAGCCTTACCTTCCAGGGCGAGGAAGTCCAGAAAGCCCAGCGGTTCGATAAGCCTGACACCGGCTGGCACCACCAGCTTAAATTCATCTATCCGGCGCCGTGTTCGAGGGTGGCCGGGGTAGACCAGGGGTTGCCCGAACTGCTGAAAAACAAGGCCAAGACCCTTAAGGATGCTTTGCAGCCGGCTCCGGTTGTCCACGTTCTCTTCTCTATGAAGGGTTACCAGAAAGTAGGCCCTCTCCTTGAGGCCCAATCTGCTAAGAATCCGTGATTTTTTATCGGAAATGGCCAGGTTCTGGTGGACGGCATCAACGATGGTGTTGCCGGCAACGATGATTTTTTCTTCAGGGATGCCTTCGCCGAGCAGAATGCTCCTTGCCTTCCCGGTGGGCGCGAAGAGGTAATCCGCCAGGTGGTCGCAGAGGATTCGGTTCAGCTCTTCCGGCATGCGCCGGTCGTAAGACCTTAAGCCGGCCTCGACGTGGCCAACCCTGATGTGGAGCTTGGCCGCTGCCAGCGCCCCGGCCAGGACAGAGTTGGTATCACCCTCTACCAGGACGACATCGGGCCTGTCTTTAGCCAGGATTTCGCCGATGCCGATGAGCATCTTCCCTGTTTCTTCGGTGTGCGTGCCGGAGCCGACGTTGAGGTTATACTCAGGCCGGGGGAGTTCTATCTCCTCAAAAAAGATGCTGGTCAGGTTATCGGTGTAGTGCTGGCCGGTATGCAGGATGAAGAAATCGGCTTTTCTGTGCTGCAATTCCCTTATTACCGGCGACAGCTTTATTATCTCCGGCCTGGTTCCCAGTATTAGCGCGACTTTCATGGCTGCTTTCACGGACTATCAACCTGTATTATAAGTCGTCCTGACCCGGTGAGACAACTGCCCGAAGGTTTGCCCCGGGAATCATCTGATCTTGCCAATACGGGCATCTTTATCGGGCTGCCTGATGGTGCTATACTCGGGTGTGGCTGGTTTGTGGTGTAGCTTTACATAAACTGTCATGAGATACCTTAAAGCTAAGAGAGGTGCTTGGGATGTCGATAGCTTTCTCCGGTGGCGAACTGGTTAATATAGCCATCGGCATTGAGAGACGGGGAATTGCCTTTTACGATGTCATGGCCAGGTCAGCCGAAAACGAGCAGCTTCGTGATGTCTTCCGGTGCCTGGTTGACATGGAACACCAGCATCTTCAGACCTTTCAGGATATGCTGGCCGAAACCGGTGAGATTGCTCCTCCAGAGGCATATACCGGGGAGCAGGCTGCCTATCTTGAAGCGTTAATTGACAGTGCTGCTTTTACCGATGATGCCATAACCAGCGAGATGGTGACCCGGGTGGACAGCGATATTGAGGCGGTGACGATGGCTATCGGTCTGGAGAAGGACTCCATATTGTTCTACTACCAGATGAAAGATTTGATGTCGGCACGGACACAGACGATGCTGGATAAGATAATAGCCGAGGAGAAATCGCACCTTAGGGATATCTCCCGGGTAAAGAAGCAGGTGTCCTGATTGTAAGGTGGTTGGAGGGGTCGAACGGGTAATATTAAGAGTTTACGGGGAGAGGCTCCTTCTCTTTATGCCGCGGCCTTTAAAATATTCTCTACAAGAAAATCGGCCACCCCGCGGGCATCCTCCAGGCCAAACTGGGGGACATCGAGGTCGAAGTGATTGTCGGTAACTACGGCTAGCAGTTCTTCTCTAGAGCAGAGCAGTTTGTTGCTTACTTGGGCACGCGAAATCTCTATCTTTGGCTTGTCGGCGCTCTTGTATCCTTCGGTCAGAATAATATCCACTCCGCTCATAATCTGATCCCTCAACTGGTCCAGGGATAATTCTCTGTCCGTTTGTTTTATCATGGCCATCTTATGGGGAGATGAGATCATCACCACATCGCTTCCCGCCCTGGCAAATCGCCACGTGTCCTTGCCCGGATGGTCGATATCAAAGCCATGATAATCGTGCTTTATTACTGCCACTCGATAGCCTCTGCCCTTGAGCTGCCCGACCAGTTTCTCAAGGAAGGTTGTCTTCCCTGCGTCAGATTTACCAACGATTGAGACAATTGGAATCATCACTAAATACCCAGTACACCACGATTTAGCCTTAAAATAACCTCTACAGGTGAGAATTGCAGAGGAGTTCCAGTGCACTTGCTCGAGTATACTGGATATGAGCGGTTCGAGTCCAGTAACGCGGGCATTATCCAGCGGTAATTTTCACCAGGAGTACTGGCTCCAGCGGTGCCCGGGATATTATGACCCCAAAGCTCTTGAGACGGGAATGAGGCCCGCCACAAAGGACGGAACATTTTTAAATTGTATAGTCTTCCGGGATTCCTTTTTCTCGGCCAAAACCTATTCTATTCCACAGCCTTTCATGGCCATAGTAGGTAAATAGTTTTATCCCGGCATCTACAAAACCTATCCCCAGTGCTAGCGCCGCTTCCTTGGTAAAGAAATAGGCAGTCAGGGTCGTAACGATAACAGCTATAAACCGCCACGATATAGCCTTTACAATACTTCGCCTGTGACTTTCCATCTAACTTTTTCCCCAGGTTTATTCCCATCCGGCCTGTACCTTTGGCCGGATATATTATCTTGTAATGGTCAATACGAATCTGGTTTCATTTTCACGGGTAAACTCTGGTTTTATCCCCCTCGTTTTTAATTCCTGGACGACACTTTTAAGAGAGTCGGTATCGCCCAATACTATCTCCGCCGTCTCCCCGGCCCGTAAACTGTCTATTGCCTCCACTGCCTTTATCTTGGACAGCGGACAGACCAGATCACAAAGGTCATACTTCAATGTCCTCCCCCCGTTTCCTCGCACTCCACCTCAAGGTAGTCCTGGTAATAACTGGCGTATTTGAAGGCATCATCAGGGGAAATAACCACTGCCAGGCCTTTCCTCGTCCTGGCATACTGCAGGGCGGCGAAAAGTATAGCCCCCGTCGTCGGTCCCACTGGAATTCCTTCCTTCCGGGCTAACTCAACAGCCGTCCTGTAGGCATCCTGATCGGTTACCTCCACGACATCATCTATCACCGACCTGTCCAGAATCTTGGGTACATACTTCTCATCCAGCCCTGTTATTCGCTTCATACCGGGAAGCCTGTGACCTGGCAAGGAAGGTTCGACCCCGATAATCTTCACCCCCTGGTTCTGCTCCTTAATATATCTGCCAACTCCTGTTATGGTGCCGCAAGTGCCCAATCCAGCAAAGAAATAGCCGATTTTACCCTGCGTCTGTAACCAGATCTCAGGGCCGGTCGTCTCATAGTGACTGAGAACATTAAGTTCATTCTCGTACTGATTGGGGCTGACGTAACTGTCTCTGGTAGCCGGGCTTCTTATCAGGGCGCTAGCCAGACCCCTGGCCCCCTCACCGGGAAATAGTGGGCACAAGGCATCATCAGCCTCTCTCAGTTTTGCCCCCAGAAACCTCAACATCACCTTCTTCTCTTCTGGAATCTTATCGGGGATAGCTATCTCTACCGGTATCCCCAGAGCATTAGCAACACAGGCCAGGGCAATACCGGTATTGCCCGACGATGGCTCGACGATCGTTTTGCCATCCACCTTGAGCGCATCTAACATCCGGGTAATAATCCTATCCTTGACAGAGCCAAATGGATTATATCTTTCCAGTTTTAGATAAATCGGAAAGTCTCTATTCGGGTTGAGCCTGTTTATTCTGACCATCGGTGTCGGATTCTGGGGGTTGGCTATCAGTTGTGAAATATCGGAATAGACTCTCAGCCCGTAGTCCGGTCTTGCTGCTTTATTTCCCATAGAATTACCCCGTTTTCAATCGACCCCCGGGCGAACACCGTATTATCGCCTGCCATACTCCACCACCTCCGGTGGCTTATATCCTGTGACTATTTCAATCTCAGGGTGTGTATACCGCACTCGCCACCAATTTTAGAGGTGTTCTGCCACCTGCCGTCTCGCTCAAGAACTCCTCCCGGGTTCGAGCAAGGGGCGCAACCGAGGGAGCGGTAGTTAAGTCTATACCACGGATGGGGCTGGATGTTTCTGGTAGCGATATATTTCCATATATCTGTTTCGGTAAAGCTCAGAATAGGGTTAACCTTGATGAGTCCGCCCTTGTTTTCTACCTCCCGGTAATCCACCCGTGTCTGTCCCTCTGTATTTCTCAGGCCGGTTATCCAGGCATCCAGTTTACTTACGGCTATTCTGGTAGGTTCCACCTTGAGCAACCGGCAGCATTCATCAGGGTCTACTTCATATATCTCCCCTCCCGCTTCAGATTTAACTTTGCGCTCCGCCTGGTCAAATTCATCGGGAGATAGCAGGATTACTTCCAGAGAATCATCTTTCAGGGCTTCCGGGATGCTATCGGCGACAATATATACAGTGACGTCAAGTTTCATCCGCTTGTTCATCAATTTAAGGTAGTCAAGGGTTTCTCTGGGCTTGAAACGTGTCATCACTGAAAAAACCTTTATGCCTGGCTCTACCTCCCGGGCCAGATGGGCAACAACCATGCTGTCCTTGCCGGCAGAGCAAGCCACCGCCACCATGGGATACTCCCTGAGCGTGTCCGCTATCAGTTCCTTGGCATGCGCAACCTTCTCTTCCATGTTTTACACCACCTTTATATCGTATTTAGCCAACCCGGCTATGTGGTATTTAAGGCCAGCACCTGCTTGACCCTATCTACTCCTACTTCATCAATGATTGCAGCTACACCGGCGCCTCTCTCTTTAACCAATCTCAGGCATTTTTCGGTAACTTGAAGTGCCTCCTCCTCGGAGAGGAACTCGGCAATCAATTCACCCAGCCTGGTATCTTCCCCTTCCCTGCCACCGACGAAGACGGCGAAACCCCTCCGTCTGCCCACTATTCCGTCAAAGGGGCATACTGCAATACATTGACCGCAGAGCTTGCAGTTCGCCATGTCAATCACGGCGAGACCATCCTCCACCTTGATTGCTTTTCGCTTGCAAACCGGTACACAAAGCTGGCAGCCGTTGCAGTTGCTGGCATCCACCTCGGGCTCAACGACGCCGTAAAAACCTATGTCATTTAGCTGAGCAATGGCGCACGAGTTCGGGCAGCCGGCAGCCGAGATTTTTATGTTCGTATCATCCAGGCCCAGCTCTTCAATTAGCCCCTCAATCTCCCTCAGTAACGACTGAGGGTCGGCATTGCTCTCGGTGCAATAGCTGCCGAAACAGCCCTGGAGATTATCGACACCTTTATCCAGTATCCGCATGCCCACCCGGTGCAGTTCTTCTCCAATGCGCGCCAGGTCATTTTTATCAACACCGGGGATTTCAGGCGAGCCGCGAACGGCAAAATGGACAAACCCCCTGCCATAGCTTTCGGTAATATCGGCAATCTTCCTTAGCTGGGTTGAAGTAACCTCGCCACAGGTGGCCCGAATTCTCAAAATCACCTTATCCGTCACTTTTTCTCTTAATCTTGTCTGACACTCGATGGTTGTAAGTCCAGCCTCCTGTCCTAATCCTCTATTCAACTCCAGCCTGACCCGATCGGCGCCCAACCTTTCTATGAGATCAGCACACCTCTCCTCCTCCTTGCCCTCATTTCCAAGCAACTCGAACGAATTCCGGGTAAAGCTCTGGCACTCCTCCGGAGAGAGATAGTCTGCCATCTTTATCCCGACAGAAGGATTAACACCCAATCTACCGCCGAAATAGACATCATACCCCTGTTTGCCATCCCGGCTTACCCCGATGAAAGCGATGTCATTCAGGACGCGGGATATTATGCAGTCCTTCTTGCAGCCAGCGACCCCAATTTTTACCTTGTGATCCATAGGAGCGTAGAAAAAATTATCTAGCTTTTCGGCCAGGGGCATTGGATTAATTACCGCTTCGGAACAAATGGTGTCTTCATAGCAGACATTGATATTCCTCACCCTGGGGCCGCATCGGTCAAGTTCCAGATATATCAGGCTTAGTCTCCTTTTTACCTCCTCGACATCGGCCAACCTCACAAACGGAATTATCGGAATCTGCCTGGTGGAAAACAGCACATAGCCCCTGGCATATTCCTCTGTAATATCAGCCAGCTCTCTAAGCTGCATCGAGTTCAGGTTGCAGCACGACGTCTTGACCCAGATGGAGAACAGGTCGTCTTCCTTTAGTTTTACGACCCCTCCCTTCATGAGCTCTTTAACATCAACCCCTGATTTCATGCTGTCACCCTCAGTTGTTTAGGCTTTATCTCGTAACCCCTGGCCAAGCTACCAGTTTTATTGTTGACTAATAATACCATCATTGTCATAGATTGTCTATAGACTATCACATAAAAACTACCTTGTCAATATGAATCACCCTCAATAACTGTGCCCGCTAAAATATTGATCTGAGGGCTGGAAAGGGGGAATAAAGCTGAAGATGCGCCAGGATGAACTTAGCAAGAACAGGGTTCAAGTTGAAGCCGATATGGTAGTCCAGGGTGAGAAGGGGACTATGGCGGCGGAAGTTCTGCCTATTGTAACCCCTGGTGGAGCTGAGGGGATTCGAACCCCTGACCTCCTCCGTGCAAGGGAGGCGCTCTCCCAATTGAGCTACAGCCCCTACCGGTTATTATAGCAATGCTTTGGCCCGGTTAGCAATGATGGACTTGTGGCAAGCTGCCCTCAGCCCTGCAGGTGTTCAGGCAGCCAGCAGCCTTTTTATGCGGGGGATGGCGTCGGCGGCAGCCTGTTGGCCGCGCCTGATGCTCTCCTCGGCAAGGTGGAAGTCGGCAAAGCCGATGCCCGATAAATCCGGCTCTATGATAATATCGGCACCGCGGCTAGACGCTTCAATTCTACATGCTTTGAGCCCGAAATCAATGGGGGCGGTCACTCGCAATCGCATCCTTATAGAAAGTATCTGTTATACCCTAAAACCCACATAACAACGTAAACAAGAGACACTATCAATGCTATAATAAGTATCTTTTTGTTTCTTGTTACCACGCCAATACCTATTAAGACCGAACCAGTGGTACCTACCCCAAATGTTAATGTATTGAGTACTAAGTGAATCCAATACTTAGATGTGTGAAGTAATATTGCATACATGTCACTAGCTACTCGAAAGTTGAGATAGCTAGCAATAACCGGCATGAAGACCAGAACAGCTAGCAAAACACCTAGAATTATCCACCAATTATTATCCTTATTTTCATTCCGGTCTCTATCTGCCGGTGGTTCACCTTCTTGCAGTTGAACACCTGCGTATTTCTTCTTTCCACTAGCTGAATCTTCAGCAGAATTGTCCATTTGTACCTCCTGAGGTAAGCCTATTGCCACAGTTGTTCTATGTCTTGCCCCGTTGCTTCGGTACCGGTTTCATTTTCGAAAAAAGACTTGTAAGACTTGGCGCTGCCGTATTCGCGGGGCTCAAAGGCCACCGGCATGGGCACGGCATGGCCGAATATAAGCGCCTGCTGCTTGGCGCCCAGCCTGGCCAGCACCGATTTTAACGCCCCTTTGCCGGGTGTGCCGCTTAACACGCTGTCGACATCACGCTCATTGTCCAGCAGGCAGGTTATCTTGGTCCCCAGCTGGGACATAACCTCGCTGTCAATGCTGCTGGGGCGCTGGTCTATAACCAGCAGGGTGGCGTTGTACTTGCGCATTTCGCGGGCGATGGTGCCGAATATGGTCTGGGGCGCTACCTCTGGTGACAGGAACTTGTGCGCTTCCTCTATGGTGATGACCAGCGGTATGGGCGGTGTGCCGTCTCCAGACATCGCCCTTTCCGTCCTTTCCTGGTAGTGAGCATAGATGCGGCGGCTGAGCAGGTTGGCCACCAGAATGTAGGCGGTGATATCCTTGTAGCGGCCGAACTCAAGCACCACAGTTATACCCCGGTCCAGATAGCCAAGAATTGCGCTGAAGGCCGGGACTTCGACGTGGGGTTCAATGAAGGGCAGCCGCCGGATGATGTTGAGCCCGCGCCTCAGGTTTTGCACGGTGCTTTCGTGGATGCTGTTGTCCTTGAAGAACTGGTTCATTTCTTCCGGGTTCTCGTCCATAAGTAGCCTCTCCAGCCAGTTTTTGCCCAGCTTGCTTCTCAGCCGATAGACGGCCTCGATGGCCTGCTCGGTGAGGTTCAGTGTCTGGCGAAGCAGTGCCATATCCTGCGGCTCTATTTCGTCATAACCGACCCTGACGGCAAAATCCGGCCGGGCCTTCTGGTACCGGGCGCTCTTTTCGTCGAGGGTGAACAGGGCCACTCTGGACTGGAAGAGCTGCTTTAATGCTTTGACCGGCGGGCCTTTTTCGTTGCTTCCCTGCCATCCGTACTCGCTGTGCATATCGAACACCAAATTGACGCAGGCGCCCTTCTGCAGCATGCCGATGAGCAGCATCCTGGTAAGGAAGGTCTTGCCGGTGCCGCTCTTGCCGAAGATGCCGTTGGAGCGCTTGACCATCTCCGGCAGGTTGAGGCACAGCTTGGTCTCCATGTCCAGCGGGTTGCCAATCCAGAACCTCTGCTTGTCCTCCTTGCCGAAGACGAGCTCCATGTCCCTGTCCGATGCCAGCTTGACCGTTGAGAAGTGCCCCGGTATCGTCTTTACCGGCTTCGGCTCCGGAGTGGCGCCGGTGACGTCGCTGCTGATGGTTAGCTGGGGAGAGACGTGCAGCGTGCCGTAGGTGCTGGTTCCGGCGAGCACCTCGGTGATGAAGGGGTCGGTGACATCCGGCGGGTTTGAGATCAGTCTCTGGTCGGTTACACCCAGGCTGACATCGGTTATCATGCCCAGGAATCGCTGTTTCTGCCCCTCAATAGCGACATAGCGGCCGACGGCCATGTCCTCGATTGAAGTCGAGCTGTCCAGCCTGACCTCTAATCCCTTGTCCAGTGAGCCGGAGACAACAATGCCCAGTCTTTGCTCGTTGCTTGCCTCGTTCATCTTCTCATCCTTTCCAGAACGGCCTTTAAGCGGCTGAAATCGCCACCAAGCTGGCCGGCCAGATACTTGCCGGCGGCTACCAGGAAGGCCTGCCGGTCCTGGTGAGTCTGGCTCATCTGGCTCAGGCAGGCGGCGATGAGCTCGTCTCCGGGCAGCGGCAGGCTGGTATTTAACATAATATCAAGGAAGCCGAAGGATTGGCTGAACTGTTGCACCTCGTCCGGCGGGCACTGGTAGACGAAGCCGTGGATACGGGCCGGCCTGGGCGGCAGGTGGTGGCGGATTATGCCGTCTGCCTTGTGGCCGACCACCAGGGCGTCGAACTCGCTCTTGAGCAGCCGGGCAAGCTGCGGGCTTTCGCTGTATATGGCTTCTTCGCTGTCCTCGTTCTTGCCGCGGGCTATGGGCCGGCGTCCCGGCTCCAGGCTGGTGGTGGCGGCGTGGCAGACGACGGCGTAGAGCTCCAGCTCCGGGCTGCCGGTCCTCACCAGGCTGCCCAGCGGCGGCAAGCCGTAAAGCTGGTAGCACTGGGCGGTAAAGCCGGTGGTGCTGGCCTCGATTACTTCGGCGATTTTTTGGTTATTTATAGAACCTCACCCCCTTTGTCCCCCTCTCCTTGGGAAGGAGAGGGGGAGATTAGGAATCAGAAGGGGCTTTGCCCCTTCTTACTTCCCCTTTGCCTTTGGTTTCTTGGGCTTCTTTACGTTTTTTCTGCCTTTAGTGCCCATTTGTTGGCCTCCCTCTGCTGAAGAATTTTTACTTTTTCTTGTTTCCTCTGGCTAAGGATATTACACCAATAACGGTTATGATACTACCTGCCACCACCATTGTTTGCCCGGTGTTTACATGGTCTTGCCCATCACGCAAGCGTTCCTGTAGTTGTAGCAACTGCGGCCAATTATCGAGCACCTGCTGCCAATCCTCGAAAGGGATGATTGCCAATTCTTGCTCTGTGGGTGACAGTTCTCGTAAGCTTAACCCTGCCTGCCAGTTATAGACACCAAATGCAATAAAGAGCACCCCCATTACTACTAGGGCGATGACCCATCCTTCTGCCTTATTCTTGGTTGTCATTTATTCACTCTTTACCCTTTGTTTTTGGGCTTCTTCACATTATTTCTGCCTTTAGTGTCCATATCTTTCCTCATATCTTGTGCTACTCATCTAACGCTGTGAGCGCATCCTCCGGCACAGGCTCTAAACTAGTGCCATCTTTATCAAGTCTAACTTTGTATAGGGATAGGTCATATACTTCCCCCTCAAGAGTTGTTCTCTCGACTCCTCGTATAGGTATGAAGTAAGAGTCTAGGATTGTTCCAGTTGCGTTGACATATTTCTCAATTTCAGGATGTTTCAGGTTTCCATGCTGGTTTTTCACTGAAACAATTTTTATTTTTTGCCCCTTATTATATTTAGGTTTCATTTATACTAATCCTCCTTTCCCCTCTTGTTTACACCCACCTCGTTCGCTTGCTCTTGCTCTTGGCCGAGGTGGTGATGGCCATTTTTTCTTCGGCCAGGGATAGCTCTAAAAGGTGCTGGAAGCTTGCCCTGTCGGCGCCGGTTATTACCGCCTGCTCGTGGGCTTCGGCGAGGGCTACCGGGTAGCCGTGGCCACGCCGGCACTGGTCCAGTATAAGCGTATGCGTCAAGTTAAGACGATTGTCGTCCAGCGCCACCCACTCCGGGATTTCAACCCTGGCTATCTCGTCCTCTACCCGGAGGTAGAAGAAATAGACCCGGTGGACGCCGTACCTCTTCCGGACTATCGAGGACTGGCTGGCGAATAGCGCCGACCTTTCCCCTTCGTCCAGCAGGCGGGAAAACAGCTCCCGGTCCTGGATGCCGGCCACGGCATCGCAGTCCCTCTGGCCGGGGGCGACTTCAGCACAGTGGCGGTCACAGTCGGGGACGTCGTGGGGGCAGATGGCTACCCTCAGCGTGTTGATGACGTCGGTGCTGCGGGGGAAGCTGAGGTAGCTGGCCAGCGCCAGTTGCCTGCCTTCGCCGAGCTTTCTCATCTCGTCAAGGCAGCGGAGGAATCCATTTTCCAGCAGCTCCAGGGTAACGAAGTCCGGGTAGTCCTTGCTCACCAGCCCCCAGAGGATGAGGGAGCCGTCTATCAGCGCCAGAGCCGGCATAGCGGGTGGCAGCTCGGCCGCTACCCGAATCAGGTGGCGGCATTCCTCGACGCCGCGCTTGATGCCCAGCAGCGCACCTTCTACCGGCTGCTCACGCCCGCTGCCCTGAGGCGGTCTCATCACCAGGTCGGTTTCATCGGAGTAGAGGCGGGGCAGGCTGGAAAGTGTGGCCTCCGGCCGGGCTCCGTAGCTTAAAACGGCGCTGCCGATGTTTATCAGGTAGCACCGGGTTGACTGGTGGCGGTCAATGTCTATGTGGGAGCCGTCGCTGGCGATGACGGTAAAATCATCAGGAGTTGGTGATGCCTGATAGCGCTCGTCCGGCCTGTCAACCGGCCCGGCTACCAGCCAGCTTGTCCTGGCGGCGGCCACCCTCTTCTTTAACCGCTCAAGGTCGGCAGCCTCACTGCCGAGGACGGACAGGGCACGCTGCAGGTGCTGCTGCCTCTGCTCGCTTCCGTCCCGCAGGCGGCTGGCCATACCCTCGAGCTGGGGGGCAATCTTATCCCAATCTAAAGGCACTGTCCGTTTCTCACCGGGGCTTTGCTGTCTAGTATAGTTTATTGCCCTGACTGACTCAAGCCGTCCTGGGCGTATCAGGGTGACGTGGTATAATGATGCATCAGGGTTGCCTTATGCTGCCAGTTCTGTTAAGCGTTGTCGTCATTTCTTTTACCGGCGTCATGATGCCCGGCCCCATGTTCGCCGTGACGCTGACCAAGAGCTTCCGCTCTCCCTGGGCCGGGGCCAAGATTGCACTGGGTCATGCTGTCATTGAAGTGCCCCTCATTTTGCTTATCTATTTCGGCTTTGCCCGTTTCTTTGAAAACAGCGTGGTGCAGCTTGTGCTGAGCATACTGGGCGGCGGCATGGTTATCTGGCTGGGCATCAGCATGTTCCGCGCCCGGACCGAGGTGGTCACCGGGGGCAAGGACCTTCCCTATGGAGCCTTTACCGCCGGTATCCTTACCAGTGGGTTCAACCCCTTCTTCCTGCTGTGGTGGGCGACCATCGGCAGCTTGCTCGTTATGCGCTTTCTTGAGTTTGGCATAGCCGGCCTCTCGGTATTTATTGTTGTCCACTGGCTGTGCGACCTGGCCTGGCTCTCCTTTGTTTCTGTTGTCGTCTATAAGACCCACTCACTGTGGGGGCGGGGGGTTCAGGAAATCGTTTTTATCGGCAGCAGCCTGCTTCTGGCCGGTTTTGGCACCTGGTTTATAGTATCGGGCATTCAGGCGGTGGTGTAGGCCTTGGGAGGGTGCAGTTGAAAACTGGAGTCGTCTATAGTCCCATTTATCTTGAGCACGATACCGGCCAGCACCCGGAAAATGCCAGCCGGCTGAAGGCTATCGTCCGGCATCTTAAGGATAACGGCACCTGGCAAAAACTTGTTCCCGTTGCACCCCGTGCGGCCACGGTTGAAGAGCTGTCCCTGGTGCATGATATGGAGCACATCGGGCGCATCCGGGGGGTGGCGGAGAAGGGCGGCGGCTGGCTGGACGCTGATACAGTGGTCTCGGCTAGCTCCTATGAAGCTGCCCTGTATGCTGCCGGCGGTGCCATCGAGGTCACCGAGGCGGTTATCGCCGGTGATGTGGATAACGCCTTTGCCCTGGTCAGGCCACCGGGTCATCACGCCACCCCGCGGCGGGCGATGGGCTTTTGCCTGTTTAATAATGTGGCCATCGCCGCCAGGTATGCCCTGAAAAACTGCGGGCTTGAGCGCCTGGCCATAATTGATTTTGATGTCCACCACGGTAACGGCACCCAGGATGCTTTCTATAATGAAAGCAAGGTGCTCTACATATCAATCCACCAGTTCCCCCACTACCCGGGTACGGGTGATGTTGACGAGGCCGGTTATGGGGAGGCCGGAGGCACCACGGTCAATATCCCGCTGCCGGCCGGCTGCGGTGATGGTGAGTACCGGCTTGTTTTTAAGGAGATAGTAGCCCCTGTGGTCAAGCGGTTTAAACCCCAGTTGATACTGGTCTCCGCCGGCTACGATGGACACTGGAGCGACCCCCTGGCCTCGATGCGGCTGACGACCTCTGGCTTTGCCGAGGTGGTAAGCACTATTCGGGAACTGGCTGGTGAGCTGTGCTCCGGCCATCTGCTGCTCTGCCTTGAGGGCGGCTACAATCTTGAGGCGCTATCTTCCTCTGTGGAGGCTACTTTTAATGTGTTGCTGGGCAAGAGCAGTATAGTCGATAGTCTCGGTCCGCCGCGGCGCACCACCGAGCCGCCCGGGATTGACTCGTTGATTGTGCTGTTGCAGAAGAGGCACCGCCTGGCCTAATTATTACTCTCGTCATGAGGCTCGCAGTGGATGGTGGTGCTGGAGTTGGGCAGCGCGCTGGCAATATCCCGCTCAATACAGTCGCATATCAGGTGGGCTTCCTCCAGGCTGACGCCCCTGTGCATTATAATGTGGAGGTTAATGTAGCGCTGGCTGCCGGATTTTCGGGTGTGCAGTTCATGAAAGTCTTTTATGCGGTCGCCGTGCCTGGTGACAGCCGATTTTATAATGCTCTCTTCCTCCTCCGGCAGCCTGACGTCCAGCAGCCCGCCAAAGGATTTTGTCATCAAATTATAGGCCGACTTCAGGATAATGAGGGCCACGGCCAGGGCAATAATGGGGTCAATAACTACCAGTCCGGTGAGGCGTATCACCACCATTCCGACAAGGACTCCGGCGGCAGAAAAGATATCGGCGGTAATGTTGCGGGCAATTCCCTCCAGCGCCGGTGAATCCTGGGCCCGTGATACCTTGAGCAGGTGGCGTGACAGCAGGAAGCTGGCCACCATGGAAACGGCCATCACCCCGATGCCGGCTTCGGTTAGCTCAATTGCCGAACCGGAGATGATGCGGTCAACTGCCGAGTAGATTATCAGCCCGCCGGCGACAAAGATGAGGATGGCCTGGATGAGAGCCGAAATACTCTCTGCCTTGCCGTGCCCGAAGGGGTGCTCGCTATCCGCTGGTCTGGCGGCGATGCTGATGGAGAAGAAGGTGATGCCGACCGCAATCAGGTCGAGGAAGCTATCGGCTGCCTGGGCCAGAATACTGATGCTGCCGGTGACGGCAGCCACGGCAAACTTGATTCCGACCAGGCAGATAACAATGCCCAGAGCGAGCCTGGCAGCTCCCTTCTTGGTGGCGAACATAGCCCATTACCCGTCACTTCTGGATAGGGGAAGCCAGCGGATAAACCGTTTCCACTCTCTCTTTTCCCAGACCACCAGCAGCGATGGGGCGATAAACAGCGAACTGAAGGTGCCGGCGATAACGCCAATCAGCAGCACTATGGCGAAGTTCTGAAGGTCGGCCCCGACAAACAGCAGCAGCGCCAGTACCACAATCATGGTGGTCAGGCTGGTGTTCAGGGAGCGGGTGAGGCTCTCCAGCAGGCTTTTATTGACCACCTGCTCAAAGGCGAGCCTTGGATTAGAGAGCAGGTTCTCACGGATGCGGTCGAAGATGACCACGGTATTGTTGACGCTGTAGCCAATAACAGCCAGAATACCGGTGATAAACATCAGGTTGACTTCCCATCCCAGGATAGCACCGATGATGGAAAAGACGCCCAGGGCAACAAGGGCATCGTGCAGCAGGGCGATTATGGCGCAGGTGCCGAAGCGGAAGGGCTTGGGCATGCGGCGGAAGGCCCAGGTGACATAAAGCAGAATACCGACGGCGGCAACGGCCACAGCAATTCCGGCTATGTTCGCCGTCTGCCGGGCTACTATCGGGTCTACGAAAACAAAGTCAAGCTCTTGTAGCGGACCGAACTCAGCTTCCAGGTCTGCCTCCAGCTGTCCCTTTTCATCGGTGGTCAGCTTGCTGCGGATGAGGAAATCACCCAGTCCGGTGGTCTGTACGATGGCGTTGGCCAGATCCAGTTCGGCAAGTTCCTCTTTCAGTTCGTCGGTAGAGACCTGTTGCTCAAATCTGACGGTCAGGATTGAGCCGCTGCTGAGTTCAACCCCGGCTTTGAGACCAAAGACCGATAGTGAGACGATGCCTATCAGTATCACCACACCGGAAATGAGGAAAAAGCGGAACCTCTTACCTATCAGGTCAGGCATCATCCCTCCTCAGATAGGGGCTGAACAGATGGGTCCGCTGTGCCAGGCGGGTGCCCACGAAGAGGCGGAGCAGGGTTCGGGTAACCACGATGGCGGTGAACATGCTCACGGCAACACCGATAAACAGGGTCACGGCAAAGCCCTTTACCGGTGCCCCGGCGACGACGCTGTCCCCCACCCAGAAGAGTATGATGGTGACGATAAAAGTGGTCACATTGGAGTCCCTGATGGCTGTCCAGGCGCGGTTAAATCCGGCCCTGGTGGCTGCCCCCAGCGTCCGCCCGGTTTGCAGCTCTTCCTTCATCCGCTCGAAGATGAGCACGTTGGCATCCACCGCCATGCCTATCGATAGAACGAAGCCGCCGATACCGGCCAGCGTCAAGGTTGCCCCTAGGAGCTTGAATATAGCCAGCACCAGGACACCGTAAAAAACCAGCGCCAGGGAGGCGACCAGCCCGGGTATGCGGTAGTAGGCGACCATAAAGAGCATAATCAGTATGATGCCGATTATCCCCGCCTTGAGGCTTAAGTTTATGAAATCGGCGCCCAGTACCGGGGAGACGGTTTGCTCATAGATGATTTCCAGGGATACCGGCAGGCGGCCGGCATTGAGCTGCTTGGATAGCTCGGTGGCCTCGTTAAGGCTTAAGCCTGTAATCCGGCCGCTCTCGGTGATTACTGCATCCACTCTGGGGGCAATAGGAAAGCCATCCTCTCCCAGCAGCGGGTTATCACCCTCAAATATGCCCAAACGCTGTCCTATCAGACGGCTGGTAATCTGCTCCGACAGCTGGCTGCCTTCTTCGTCCCATTCGAATGCGAGCTCGATGTTGCCAAAGTCGTCTATATTAACGAAGGTGTTTTCGTTGAAGTAGCTTGAGTTGAGCACCTTCTCCACCCCGTTAATGGTGCCGGTGGCCGGTTTCCAGCTTCCCAGTTCATTGACCCATTTGGCCTCCTCCCCTTCAGCAATAAGTTCTCCAAACTCAAGCAGCGCCGTCCGGCCAATGCGATCCTTCTGGACATCAGTCAGGTCCAGGCCGGGTAGCTGCACCACGATACGGTCTTCACCCTGCTTCTCAATAACCGGCTCGGTAACTCCCAGCGGGTTTATACGGTTGGCGATGACGGCGACAACGCCATCAATTATCTCGGCTTCCTTGCCTGCCTCCACTCCGGAGAAGTCGGCCCTATAGACCAGGTGGATGCCCCCCTGAAGGTCCAGCCCGAGCAGTATGCCCCTGCTGAACAGCACCCCTTTGTCAACGGGTATCACCACCAGCAGGGCAACGACAAAGACTAACAGTATGAAGACTAGGGACAGCCTGTTCTTTCTAAACATATCTTAGTGTTAACCGCCGGTTACCTCTATCTTGCGGCCGGCGGGGCATGGTGAATTTCACCTTTCCTCAAATTTAGCAGGTGGCTGGCATGGGACAGGGCCTCATCTTTGGTGGCTATTTCTCCCGATGCCCGAGCTTCCTGGATTGCTTCCAGCAGTTGTCCGATCTCCGGACCCGGTCTGAGACTGAAGTGACTCATCAAATCGTGGCCATTAATCAACCGGGCAGGTGATACCACCTCCTCCTTTCTGGAGCGCTGGCTCAGGACATAGCCCACCAGGCCGGCGTGATACCGCCAGTCGTCCGTATCCAGGTTCGGGCCTCTGGTGGCCAGGTGGTCGGCCAGGCTGAAGAAGAGGGTATCTATGGCGGCGTCACCGGTATCGCGGAAGTAGCGGTAGATGGCCCTCCGGGTGGGCAGCTCATGATGGCTTATCTGCACCGGGCGAAGGTGGTAGCGAATGATATCTGCTACCAGCTTTATCTCCTTGCCGCTGAAGCGCAGCCGTGCCAGAATTCCACTGGCAATTGGTGCCCCCTGTGTGGCGTGCCCCAGAAAGCGGGTCCTCCCTTTGGCAGTGAGCACCTTCGTCTGCGGCTTGGCGATATCGTGCAGTATGGCAGCCACTTTAATAAGCTGCCGGCGATTGCTGCCGCCGCTGACCCCAAGCTCGAAGTAGTCGGCCAGCTCTTGCGACCAGGGCACGTAGTCTAGGACTTCCCCTCTGGTGTAGGGCCAGCTTCCCCGGCGTAGCAGAAAATCAACGGCGTCAACCGATTTAATGGAGTGATGAAAGACATCCCAGTGGTGTTCCCGGAGCTGCTCAACTCCTCTGGTCTGGCTCAGTTCCGGGGCAAGCTCTTCCATCAGGCCCAGTTTGTCCAGGGTAAGCAGAAATTGCCCGCTGTCGGCTACTGCCAGTAGCCTCAGCAATTCTTCCCTTATTCTCTCCCCGGCCACTCCGGAGATGAGGTGGCAGTTGTGCCGGATGAGCTCCTGGGTGTCATCACTGATGGTAAAATCAAGCTCGGCAGCCATGCGTACCGCCCGTAGCAAGCGGGCCGCATCCTGCTTGAAAACGGTCTGGCTAACCGCCCTGATTGTTCTCTTCTGTATGTCTTCCAGGCCATGGTGGGGGTCGATAAGCTCGGTGGAATCGAGACGTTGCATGGTTGCTATCTCCTCTGTGTTGATGGCCATGGCATCAATGGTAAAGTCACGCCGCCTGAGGTCTTTTTCAATGCCGTCACCGATGGTGGAGAGGTCTATCTGCCACTTGGTGGCGCCCGCCTCTGCATTGCCCAGAACCACCCGTCCCACCCGGTTCACCTTGTCTAGGGGGATAAATTTACCGTTTAGAGCTGTAGCCATCCGGGGGCCGACTTCGAGCGCATCTGCCCTCAGAGCAATGTCAATGTCAGCCGTATCTCGGGCCAGGAGCAGGTCACGGATAAAGCCACCGACAACATAGGCTTGGACCTTCTGGCTGGTGAGAAAATCGTTTATCCGGGCTAGTAGTGGTTGGGCCGCCGTCTTAAGCTGTAGCTTCAAATCTGCCTCAACTGCGCTTGTCTGGAAGTAAACTATACCCCAGATATGCCTATTTATCAAGCGGAGACCTGTCCACCTGATTGTCCCTTAAGAGGACAGGCCAGCTATCCGCAGGCAGTTGGGCTCGGGCTTAGCCCTGGGGAATCTCTTTGGTCATGCTCTTGGACAGACTCTTCAGTATTGAGAGAATACCGATGACGGCATGCTGTACCTCAGTCGGCTCGTTGGCTAATACCTTGGAGACATAGGGGTCCAGGCGCCCGCTGCTGTAGCTGGGCCGTGACTCAGCGACAGTACTTGGCTGGGGAGAAAGATAGCCGGCCAGGGTAAAAAGCTCGTCTTCCTCAAATCCCAGAGGCCCGGCGATCTTGCGTAGAATACGGGCTGATGGAAAGCGTTCGCCCCTCTCCATGCGTCCCAGATGCGATGGGGAGACGCTCGTTTTCTGGGCAAGCTCCTGTAGCGTCAGCGGAATGGTAACGCGTTGCTGCCTGATTATTTCCCCCAGGCTGATTTCTCTATCGCTCATATTTTAATTATAATTTGCCAGATGGCGAAAGTCAATAGTATATTGGCAAATATTATAATTGACTGCAGGCAATACAGCCAGAATTGCGTGTGTAAGGCGAAATTTGGCACGACATTGTGATGCCCGCGGTCGATAAATATGACAGAAAGGTCCAAAAATCTTTGAAATACTATTGACAAATGGCTAGTTATAGGCTAAAATATGCCCATTGTCACTAAAAGGGGGCCACGCTTGTGATAGTTAAGACGAGAGTTTTTGATTTGAGCTGCTTAAGCTACCAGAGCTTATCTGATTTGGCCCGGGCCATGGGGTTATCGGTAAGCCAGGTTTATCGGGTACGGGAGGGCAAGCGTGGTATCAACCAGAAGTTCATCATTGGCGCCGTAAGGGCCTTCCCGGAGCGCCGACTTGACGACCTTTTCTATTTTGCCCCTGAAGAGCCGGTCGCCTCCGGTCTAAAAGGGTGACCATGGCAGAAGCTATCAAAAGTGGCTATAGGTATCGACTGCGGTTTGATATAGTGCCCAACTATGGCCTGGTGCTTCCCCTGAATAAACAGTTCCAGAAGCAGCTTGAAGACCTGAGGGCAATGCGGGAGCTGGCGATGTCGGTTAGGGGAAGTAACACCGGTATCAGCCGGGCTTAGTCAAGCCCGATTGGATCAACATCCACCGCCCATCTCTGGGGGATGGCTATTCGGGATAGCAGGGAATCCGGTGTTGAGCCGCGCAGCACCAGTTGCCAGCGGAACCGGCCCCGCAGGCGGTGGATGAAGGCCGGTGCCGGGCCGATCAGGCTGACGTCGTGGGTTCCGGCGGCGTTAATCTCTGAGATAAGCAATTGCTTCATTCTTTCTGCTTCCCTCTGGCAGAGGGCGTCGCTGGTGTGGCTGTACGTCAGGCGGACCAGCCGGGAGAAGGGTGGATTGGCAAGCTGGCGGCGGTAGCTGATTTCCTGTTTGTAGAAGGCGGAGTAGTCGTGCTTTACCGCTGCCTGAATGGCGTAGTGCTTGGGTGAGTATGTCTGAATGATGGCATGACCGCCTCGCGGCCCACGACCGGCCCGGCCGCTTACCTGGGAAAGGAGCTGGGAGGTTCTTTCTCCGGCCCGAAAGTCGGGCAGGTTAAGGCCGGTATCGGCGCTTATTACCCCGACCAGTGTTACCTGGGGAAGGTCTAACCCCTTGGCCACCATCTGGGTGCCAATCAGGATATCGGCGTCGCCGCGCCGGAACCTGTCCAGTATTTCCTGGTGGGAGTCTTTTCCCCGGGTGGCGTCGCTATCCCAGCGTAGCAGTCTGGCCCGAGGGAAGGTAAGCCCGGCCTCTAGCTCCAGTTTCTGGGTGCCCATGCCCAGGAATTTGATGCGGCGGCTGGAGCACCGGGGGCAGACCCCGGGTACCCCCACCCGGTAGTTGCACTGGTGGCAGACCAGGGTGTCTTCCACCGGGTGGTAGCCGAGAGCTACCTGGCAGCGCTTGCAGCGAAAAACGGAGCCGCAATTTCGGCACTGAATGAAGGTGGCGCCACCGCGGCGGTTGAAGAACAGGATTACCTGCTCCCGGTTGGCGATCGCCTTGTCGATGGCCTGTTTCAGGGAGCGGCTGAAGATACTTCTATTACCTGCCTTGAGTTCTTCTCTTAAATCGACCAGCTCGACCTGGGGCAGGGCCGAACCATGTTTGGGGGTGACACGCTGGGGAAGCTCAAGCAACTGGAAGTCTCCCTGCTTGGCCTGGTAGTAGCTCTCCACATCGGGGGTGGCGCTGCCCAGGACAACGGTGGCCCCGGCAAGCTCGGCCAGCTTTATGGCTGCATTGCGAGCGTGGTACCGGGGCGAGTCCTGCTGCTTGTAAGTCCACTCGTGCTCCTCGTCGATGACAATCAGCCCCAGGTTTGGCTGGGGGGCGAAGAGAGCGCTCCTGGGGCCGACAACAACATCATACCGGCCCTCTTTAATCTGCCGCCACTGGTCAAACTGTTCGCCCAGCGACAGCTTGCTGTGGAGGACAGCAACCCGGTTGGGGAAGCGGGCAGTGAACCTTTCTATAGTCTGTGGGGTGAGGGCAATCTCCGGCACCAGCACGATGCCGCGCCTGCCCAGCCTGACCGCCTCTGCCAGAGACTGGAGATATACCTCTGTCTTACCGCTGCCGGTAACTCCGTGGAGCAGGAAAACAGATGTCTTTGCCTGCCTCAGGGCTCCCTTGATGGCGTCAAGTGCTTTTTCCTGAGCGGCGCTGGGTGTGAGCGGGGGTGTGGGCTTACTGTCCTTGTCAGGAATCGGCTGGCGTTTTACCTCGATGTTTCTTGCTATGACCAGCCCCTTTTTGGATAGAGCCGTTGCTGCCGCTCTGGGGCTGTTTGTCTCGCGCCGGATAGTAGACCAGGCAACAGGCTGCGGTTGCTTGATAAGGAGTTCAAGGATAGCCGCCTGTTTATTAGCCCTTTTCCGGCTCAACCTGGCTGCTTCCTGCCGGGCGGCTTGTTTATCCACTGCCAGGCTGAGGTGGAGCTCTACCCTGGGCTTTACCCTGACCGGCTCCATCCGATAGCTTCTGGTGGCCAGGCCCCGTGCCACCAGTTGCGATACTGTAGCCTGGGCCCTTTTCTTGCCCAGCAGCCTTTCCAGTTGTTTTAGATCAACGCTGCCCTGTTTTGTTACAAGGTCGATTACTCGCTTCTGCTCTGGAGCGAGGAGTGAGAGGCAGCGCTGCGCTGCCGTATCTGTTGCCGAGATGAAGGTGAGCAGCCGGCGCTCGAATCCTGGCGGTAGCATCAAGGCGACGGCTTCAAAGGTGGGGCACAGGTAGTAGTCGGCGAGCCACTTGGCAAGGGCTACATGGACGGGAGATAATACCGGCTGGGATTCTATCAGGCCATCTATCTCCCTGGTCTCTTCTACCGACGGATACCGGCTCAGCTCTAAGACTACGCCCTGCAATACCTTATCACCGAAGGGGACCCATACCGCTTGCCCGACGTCAATACCCAGGCCTTCGGGGATGGTATAGCTGAACGTCTGGCGACGGGCGATTGGGGAGTTGACACTGACCTCGGCATAAGGCAACGGCTGCTCTCCTCAAGAGTTATGGTAGAGGTTTAATTGCCCGGAGCAGGTCTTGCCGGCCTGCCTTACTTCTCTTTCAGGACGCGTCTTTCTTTGATGCGGGCTGCCTTACCGCTTAAGCCGCGCAGGTAATAAAGCTTGGCGCGACGCACCTTGCCGTGTCGTACTACTTCTACTTTGGCTATCCGTGGAGACAGGAAGGGGAAGGTGCGCTCAACACCGACGCCGTAGGCCACCCGCCGGACGGTAAAGCTGCCGCCATCGGCGCTGCGCCGGATACGGATCACTGTACCCTGAAAAATCTGGATGCGCTCCTTTTCCCCCTCAACGATTTTGGCGTGGACCTTGACCGTGTCACCGGGGGACAGGGAGGGTATCTCAGGATTAGGCTTAACTTCGATGAGTGATGTCATATTCATCGCTAAAACTCCTTATAATAACCCAATCCAGTTCTTTTGGCAAGTTCTTCAGGTCATGTCGGCTGACGGGGGCTGTGCCTCCGGGCCCTGTTTGGCTTTATCAATCAGCTCAGGACGGCGCTCAAGGGTGCGCTGGGTGGCCTGCTGGCGGCGCCACCGGGCAACCTGGGCGTGGTTCCCGGAGAGCAAGACCTCGGGCACCGACCACTTCCGGAATGTCGCCGGGCGGGTGTACTGGGGATACTGTAGCAGGCCGTCGCTGTGGGAATCGTGCTTGGCCGAATCCTCACTACCGAGGACGCCCGGTATCAGCCTGACGATGGCGTCAACCACCACCATGGCCGCCGGCTCACCACCGCTGAGGACATAGTCACCAATACTGATTTCATCGGTGGCCAGGTGCTGGCGCACGCGATCATCAACGCCTTCGTAGTGCCCGCAGATGAGCATAAGACACTGCTGCCGGGACAGCTCGCTGGCTGTAGCATGGCAGAAAAGGCGCCCCTGTGGGCTAAGCAGTATAATGGGCGACTTTTCCCCGGTAGGTACCTCTTTTCTGACCTGCTCCACCGCCTCAAAAATGGGTTCTGGCTTGAGCACCATGCCGCCGCCGCCGCCGAAGGGGTAATCGTCGGCAGTATGGTGTTTATCGTGGGTGTAGTCCCGGATGTTGTGGATGTGAAGCTCAACCAGCCCCTGGCTGAGTGCCCGCTGGAAAATGCCGGTGCCGAACGGGCCATCGAACATCCGGGGGAAGAGGGTGAAGATGTCAATACGCATTGCCTGCTCCTGTTCGCCCGAGATTAAGGGGGACAGTACCATATTACCACACAGCCTGACCTAACAAAATAGTACTACTTGGTAAAAATTTAACTGTAAAGTATTGACAAGTGGTGGGTGAAGTGTAGTAGAATTGTTGTCAAGTGGGGGAAAGTGGTGAAAAAGGGGAGATTAGGTCTCATTCGGTGGCCTCTTGGTCTGGAGTTGGGCAGGTTTAAATAGGGCAGATGTTTTTCGGCGAGTTTGAATACAAGTTAGATGATAAGGGCAGGGTGCCGCTGCCGCCTCGTTTTCGGGCGCGGCTGAAGGACGGCGTGGTACTGACGCCAGGCATAGAAAGGTGCATTACTGCTTATACCCTGCCGGAGTGGAAGAAGCTGGCTGACTCCCTCACCGGTGGCCCGATAACCCGCAGCAAGTTAAGGCGGCTCAACCGGGCTCTTTTTGCCACCGCTTTCTACCTCAACCTCGATGGCCAGGGAAGAATCGGTCTGCCGGCGCCTCTTAGGGAGCATGCCCAGATTGAGGATGAGGTAGTTGTCGCCGGGGCCAACAACTACCTTGAGCTGTGGAGCAAGGCCCTTTGGGACGAAGAAAAGTCGGCCAGTCAGGATCAGGCCTGGCAGATAATCGAGAGCATGGAAAGTGGTTAGAGGCTTGGTGATGTCGCTGCCGACTCATATACCGGTTCTACTGAAGGAGACCGTTGGTGCTCTGTCCATCCAGCCCGGCGGCCGCTACATAGACTGTACCGTTGGCGGTGGTGGCCATGCCGCCGCTATTATGGAGCGCAGCTCACCCGGCGGCCAGTTGCTTGGCATTGATGCCGACCCGGAAGCGGTAAAGGCGGCGCGTGACGGACTGGCCGCCTATGGAAGCTCCGTTCTTATTGTCAATGATAACTTCGCCAATTTAGAGGCGATCTGTATGAAGCACGATTTCCTGCCGGTTAACGGTATTCTCTTTGACCTGGGGCTGTCCTCTTTGCAGCTGGCCAGCAGTGGCCGTGGGTTCAGCTTTCAGCAGGATGCTCCCCTGGACATGCGTTTTGACCCCGGCCAGAAGCTTACCGCCGCCGATATTGTCAACGATTACTCCGAGTCAGAGCTAGCCCGTATTATCCGGGAATACGGCGAAGAGAGCTACAGCCATCGCATAGCACGGCGCATTATTGCCGGGCGTCCTATAAAGACCACCCTCGGGTTGGCCCGGGTGGTAGAGGGGGCGATAGGCCCGAGGAAGGGCAGGATCCATCCGGCCACCAGGACCTTCCAGGCGCTGCGCATAGCGGTCAATAACGAGCTTGGGAACCTGGAAACCGCCATCAAACAGGCAGTTAATTTGCTTGGTTACGACGGCAGGCTGGTGGTCGTCAGCTACCACTCTCTCGAAGACCGCATTGTCAAGCGCTTATGGCAGCGGGAATCGAAGGACTGCATCTGTCCGCTGGATGTCCCTGTTTGCCGCTGTCAGCACACCGCCCGCCTTAGAATAATCAATAGGAAGGTCATCACTCCCTCGGTAGCTGAGGTGGAGGCTAATCCGCGGGCACGCAGCGCCCGGCTGCGAGCGGCGGAGCGCATCATCACCGAGGATGAGTGGCGCGAATCCACCGAGAGATTAAGTTTTTTAGGTGACATAAATCCCGGCGGCTGGCGCAAGCCGATTATCTTACGGGAAGTTCTCGGCGTTTCTTCGGCGCCGTTCCAGTAACCTAAGCGGGAGGAGGAGGTTAAAGATGTGAGGGCTAAATTAGCTCAGATAGGTCAAAATATAGGCTATAAAAAGGAGGAGCCAGATGAAAAAACATACTATATCTTCAATTGATGTTGGTACCACCAAGATATGCACCACCGTTGCCGAGGTTAGCGATACCGGCACTACCCGGATAGTTGGCGTCGGCGTTGCCCCGTCGCATGGCTTGCACAAGGGACTGGTGGTCAACATCAACGACGCCCGGGAGGCAATCCGTGAGTCGGTGAGGAAGGCAGAACAGTCCTGCAATTTTAAGGTGGACTCAGCCTACGTCGGGGTTACCGGCCGCCATGTCAACTCGATCAACAACCGGGGCGTGGTGGCTATCACCCGCAACGACCGGCTGGTGCGGCCCGATGACCTGAGGCGGGTGTTGAGCAACGCCCAGAGCATTAAAGTGCCCAGCGACAGGAAACTGCTGCATGTCATTCCTCGGGGCTATGCTGTTGATGGTCAGACCGGCGTCAAGAATCCGGTGGGAATGTACGGTTTCAGGCTTGATGTTGAGACGCACATTGTAACCGCCGCGGCCACCTCTATTCAGAATCTGGTCAAGTGCATCCGCAGCCTCGGCATTGATATTGATGACCTGGTGCTGGAGCCGCTGGCCTCAAGCGAAGCGGTCCTCACGGCGGACGAGAAGCAGGTGGGTGTTGTCCTGGCTGATATCGGTGGCGGCACCAGTGACATCTGTGTTTTCAGGGAAGGCAGTATATGGCATACCTCCATACTGCCGGTGGCCGGTTATCAGCTTACCCGCGATATTGCCATCGGATTGGGACTGCCCTTTGAGGTGGCCGAAGAGATGAAGAAGAGGTATGGCAGTGTTATGCCGGTCTATGAAAGCCAGATGGCGACCGCCAACCAGATATCAGAGGACGGGCACGGCATATCATATCAGGACCTGTGCGATATCATCCGGGCAAGGGTCGAGGAGATTCTGAGACTCATCCTGCTTGAGTTGCCCCGTTCTGATTATGAATCGCTAGTACCGGCCGGGCTGGTGATCACCGGTGGCACTGCTAACCTTTCCGGGATAGAGACGCTGGGACGTGAAATACTGAAGCTGCCGGTGAGAGTGGGCGTACCTACTTATATCTCCGGCATCGCCGATACTGTTCGTGACCCGGCATATGCCACCAGCGTTGGGCTGCTACTCTGGGGGGCTAAGAACCGTGGCACCCGGAGATGGAATGGCGGTTGGTTTGGTTTCCGCCTGCGGAAACTGGCTCTGAAAGTCAGAAGCCTGTTCCGTTAGTAAGACAAAAAATAAAGAGGACAGGAAAAAAGGAGGAGGAAATGGCAAAAACAAGTTTCGTTCCCAATCCAGCCAGGATTAAGGTTATCGGCCTCGGTGGTGGCGGTTGTAATGCGGTGACCCGCATGGTCAGGGAAGAGATTCAGGGTGTGGAGTTCATTGCCATGAACACCGATGCCCAGGCACTGGCCATTACTGAGGCACCAACCCGCATCCAGCTAGGGGAAAGACTTACCCGGGGGCTGGGTGTCGGTGGTGATTGCGCTAAGGGACAAAAGGCAGCCGAGGAGAGCCGGGATGAGATTAAAGAGCTGGTCGCCGGCGCTGATATGGTGTTCATCACCGCTGGCATGGGCGGCGGCACCGGCACTGGCGCCGCTGGTATTATTGCTGAGACGGCCAAGGAGGGCGGTGCCCTGACCATTGCCGTGGTGACCAAGCCCTTTTCTTTTGAGGGTACTCACCGCGCCGAGGTGGCCAAGGAGGGCATCAGCAAGCTTTTGGGCAAAGTTGATACCCTTATCATAATCCCCAACGACCGCCTGATTGACCTTTGCGATCAGAAGACCGGTGTCGATAGCGCCTTTAAGATGGCTGATGATGTCCTCAGGCACGGCGTTCAGGCTATCTCCGAGGTAATCACCGTTCCTGGGATGATTAACCTTGATTTCGCCGACGTTAGCGCCGTGATGAAGGACGCCGGCCCTGCCTGGATGTCCATCGGCCGGGGCACGGGCAAGAACCGGGCGGTGGACGGTGCCAAGGAGGCCCTGGCCAGCCCGCTGCTGGATGTTACCATTGAGGGTTCCAAGGGGGTGCTGTTCAATATTGTCGGCGGCAGCGACCTGACCCTGTTTGAGGTCAATGAAGCCGCCGAGGTGATTAAGCAGGCGGTGGACCCGGATGCCAACATCATCTTTGGCGTGGCCCACGACCCCAACATGGGAGGTGATGTCAGGATTACGCTGATTGCCACCGGCTTTGTCTCTAAAACAGAATTCGATGGGGATAAAGAGGATGACGAACTGACCCGACAGCTCAAGAATATCAAGACCGAGGACGAACTGGATGTCCCTTCGTTCCTGCGGCGTCCCCTGTTCAGCCGTCAGCGTCAGGCGGTGACGCCATCCGATAAGGTGGTTAGCCAGAAGGCAAAGAGCTGGCACTAGAATTCTAGGGTTTCCCCCTCGAAAAGGCTGTGGGCTCCTGCCCGCAGCCTTTTCTTTTTTCGCTGGTACCCAAGTTTGGCTTGACAAGCACTATATATTGTGGTAGGCTATCGTTCTTGTACTATATAGCGAGGTTTTGTCATGCGGTGTCCCTATTGCGGCAGTGATAGTTCCAGAGTGGTTGATTCCCGGGATGTCAACAATGGAGTCCGCAGGCGGCGCCAGTGTCTGGGGTGCAGTTCACGTTTTACAACCTATGAGCGGGTGCTGCCTGCCAGCCTCTTTGTCATCAAGAAAGACCGGCGGCGGGAGGAGTTCAGCAAGGAAAAACTGCTTGCCGGTATTCGTAAAGCCTGTGAGAAGAGACCGTTGCCGGCTGGCGCTGTTGACCGGCTGGCCGATGACATCGAAGCCGAGCTCTATCAAGTGGGCAAGGCGGAGGTGGCCAGTGCCGTCCTCGGTGACATGGTGATGAAGAAGTTAAAAGAGCTGGATAACATTGCCTACATTCGCTTTGCCAGCGTCTACCGTGATTTTGCTGACATAACGGACTTAAAGCAGGAAGTGGATACTCTGGTCAGTGCTGAAACGGCTCCCCACTCCGATGGCCAGCTGCCGCTTTTGCCTGAAGAGCGGTCGGGGGTAGTGGCCGGGGGTCGCCGCCGGAGGCAGAGATGAGCGGCACCGGCAGGTCAAGAGGGGGACCGGTTGATCGCACCCAGATTGCCCGGGTGATTTTTGCTGCTGCCGAGTCTGTGGGCATGTCGGACAGAGACCGGATTGAGAAGCTTGCCAAGCAGGTGATTGAGCGTCTGGAAAAGCCGCAGGTACTGCCCGGTATGGAGCACCTGGTATCCCGGACTCGAAAGCACGAGAGGACAGCCACCGAATTTGAGATCCTGACTCTGGTAAAGGAATTCCTGGCTGGTGAGGATGGGGAAGAAAGCACGGTAAAGGGGGAAATGGCCATGTCGCAGGAAACGCAAGCTGCTTCCGGCTTAAATCTTACACAGAACGCATCGCGGGTTCTGGAAAGAAGATACCTGGTGAAGGACAAGCAGGGTAATGTCGTTGAGACACCAGAGGAGATGTTCCGCCGCGTTGCCCGGGCTATCACTGTGGCCGAGCCAGTCTATAACCCCGAGGCAGATGCCGGCATATGGGAGGACGAGTTTTACCGGTTGATGACCAGCCTAGACTTCCTGCCCAACTCACCGACGCTGATGAACGCCGGCCGGGAGCTGGGCCAGCTGTCTGCCTGTTTTGTGCTGCCTATTGAGGACAAGATGGAGTCAATCTTTGAGGCGGTAAAGAACACCGCCCTCATCCACAAGAGCGGCGGCGGCACCGGTTTTTCTTTCTCCCAGCTGCGGCCGGAAAGAGACCGCGTGGGCTCTACCGGTGGTGTCGCCAGCGGTCCGGTCTCCTTTATGCGGGCTTTTGATGTGGCCACCGATGTTATCAAGCAGGGCGGGACGCGTCGCGGGGCCAACATGGCCATCCTCAATGTTGACCACCCGGATATTATGAAGTTTATCACGGCTAAGGAAGACCTGACCTCACTGACCAATTTCAATATCTCGGTGGCGGTAACCGCTGAGTTTATGGAGGCGGTTAAAACCGGGGCCGACTACAACCTTTTAAACCCGCACACCCGGGAGGTGGCGGGCAAGCTTAACGCCAGGGAAGTATTTGATGAGATGGTGGCTATGGCCTGGAAAACGGGAGACCCGGGCATCGTCTTCATTGACCGCATCAACGAGGCCAATCCCACCCCCCATCTGGGACGCATCGAGAGCACCAACCCTTGCGGCGAACAGCCACTTTTACCCTATGAGTCGTGCAACCTGGGCTCGATTAACCTGGCCAGGATGCTGCGCGGCGACAACAGCAGCCTGGCCATTGACTACGACAGGATGGCAAAGACGGTTAAAACCGCCGTCCGCTTTCTGGACAACGTTATTGATGTCAACCGGTTCCCCCTGCCAGAGATAGAGGAGATGACCAAAAAGACGAGGAAGATAGGGCTGGGGGTGATGGGATTTGCCGATATGCTCATTCAG
>SDBU01001821.1_pt1 | contig 29426 bp, 41 predicted proteins | sample 2277071 | NCBI WGS metagenome assembly SDBU01 (sample SAMN10397929, study PRJNA504765) | marine sediment metagenome | isolation source: marine sediment core GS08_GC12, 126 cmbsf | place: Arctic Ocean: Gakkel Ridge, Loki's castle | collected 2008 | reverse complement strand
TTTTTTATTTTATAGATCTATTGATGATCATTGTTTGATCACTTGACAGGGTTGGTACTATAATGCGATCAATGCCACACAAAATCCGTCAGTGAAACATGAAATTTTCAAGAGTCAATAGTAAATTAATTTTACCTAGAATCCTTTAAGACAATAGAATAAGGAAGTTCTGCAATGTCAAACGAGCAAGAAATGAAATCACCACTACATGCAAAATACAAGATCATTAATGACAAAAAGATAATTGATGATTTAAACAAACTGCCTCTTTACGTTGCTCCAAACGAAACTGAAGAAACCTATGACAAAGATATTCTATCAGGCAAAGGACATGACTTGAAAAAGTCAAGTGAGGAAGTTGGACAACTAAGACCTATTGAAGTTGCTGTCTGGTTTGATGACCCGAACAAAGACAGTGATAGATCAACAGATAGAATACATCTACGAATCATCAATGGACGACATCGATACAAATTTGTTCCAGAATGGAGACGAGAGTATTATGACTTCAGTGAGTTTGTAAAACAAAAGATCAATCCAGTCGAAGAATACTATTACGCAAAAGGACACTTCGACATGCAGAAGAAAGCATCCAAATCAGAAAGAGCAGTATGGGCAAAAGACATGTGTGAAATGTTCATGAGAGAAGGGACACCACCACATGAATGCTGTAAGAAACTTGTAGAAAAATGCAAGCAACAAGGCATCTCCAATGAGAACTCTATAAGAGAAGTTTGTTCAGCAGAATTCAAAGACAAAGAAATGATGTCAAGAAAGATGGGAAAGACTTTCGAGAGTAAAGGAAAGGACACAGTAGAAGTTAAGAAAATGAAGAAAGTTGCTGGAGAAAAATTTGTTGATATGCAGTCAATGAAACTAAAACTAGAAACAGAAAACACTCAGTACCAAAAAGAGATCATTGGTCTGCAAGAAGATAACAAAAAAGTGCAAAGCGTATCAGAAGATCTACAACAGCAATTAAGATTAGTTGCCAACATTGGTCAGGAACTTGTTTGTAAGTGTGGTCACAAATCAAAACTAACAGTCGATGCTAGTTCAGGAAAAGTATTAGTGAAAAAGGCATGACTGAAACTTCTTTTTTTTCTACTAAAAGAACAATAATAATTCTAATTGGTTTTGGATTTCTATCGTTATTCATGGCAGGATTTGTTGCTCCTACATTGTTGATAAAAGGATTTGTAACAGTCATATCTATATCAGCTTTTGTTACTGCACTATATTATGTAGTAAAGGAGTATGACAAAGAGTATGCCAAGATCCAATGACTGTGAAATATTCTTGTGTGATAAATGTAATGACCCAACCTGTGAACACTTTTGTCATCAACAAAAGAGTGAGAACAAAAAACTGGTAGAGGTATGATACTTTGGGAAAAAAATACTACACAGTCACTACTACCCAAACATGCAAAAAGCTCTGTTTAGAGTTCAAAATAAAGTACGAGCATGATGTTTACTCACACAAAGATTCAAAACGTTGTGTAGAGTGTCAAATTTTTATTAAATACAAGGGAGTCTATTGTCCTTGTTGCAATGTAAGATTACGTGGCAGACCTAGAAACGGATTAGGTAGCAAGGCTTACAAAAAAAAGACAAAACCAAAATACATCTGATAGGATTTGAGTTTAATGTTTGATAATCATTATTGTAAATGGCTAATGACCAATATTACAATGACTGATGAAATGAAGAAAAACGGTTGTCCATTTTGTGAAGAGAAATGCGATCAACAATAATTATAATAACTACAAATCAATTGAAGAGTAACCAATGATCGTAAAGATATTCAAGTATGATAAGAAAAATAAAGAATGGCAAATTAATACAAAAAAGAAATATGATATAATTTATTGTGATACTCCAAACACTTTCAAAATGAAAAAAACTGGAGCAGGCTTCAAGTCAGGTGCAGAATCAAAATATCCAGTCATGGATTTGGATCAAATTTGTGCTTTACCAGTTGATAAAATTTCAAAACCCAATGCCCTACTATTCCTTTGGGTTCAGACTGCAATTTCAGGAGGGACTTCAAATAATATTGGAGACCCGATATTAGATTCATGGAATTTCCATTATAGGTCAAAATTGTATTGGGATAAGATGAGTATAGGAATGGGTTCTGACTTTAGAAATCAGGTTGAGGAACTTTGGTATGCTAGAAGGGGAAATATCAAAGCACTTCACATGACTAGACTATCAAACGTTGTAAGGCACAAAAGGATTGGTCATTCTGTAAAACCAGATGTATTTAGGAAAATTATTGAGGAGTGTGGAATTAAACAATTTGGTAAAAATGTTAAGATGATCGAGCTTTTTGCGAGGAAAGCACCATTTAGAAGGAAATGGGATTATTTTGGCAACGAGCTTCATTAGTTTTATTTCAAATATACTGGACTCAGTTAGCAGTTCCGATCAACTTTACAGTTTTCATCTTTAGAACATTATTACCAACAAGGATCAAAAATAGATCAATTAAAAACTTAAATCACCAAATTGTAAAATCAAGCGATGAGGCAAGGATCAAGTTGCTAGAAGAGGGGAGAGATAATTATGTATGGTTTACAGAAAACGTTCCAGATGAATGCTTGATCGACTTGGCAAATAAGAGGTATTGTAATGCCAACACCAATTAGTAAATCAAAGAAGGCAAAGATTTGTGCCTTATCGATTGAAAGATGTGAAGGAATTTGTTATCTTTGTGAAAAGCCATTCGAAAAGGGATTGGAATGGGGAAAGGAAATTGTTCCAGACCACTTGGATGACGATGAAAAAAATTGGGATGTTGATAATATTTCTCCAGTGCATAAGGAATGTAATTACATCAAACGTGAATTCATAGACTGGAAAATTAAAGGCAGGGAACTTTACAAAAAGAATCAAAATTCAATAGACCCTGAATTAAAGAAGAAAATTCGAAAAGAACTTGTCGAAATGGACAAGGAGATGGATTACAATCGTGCTTATGGTGAACTTGTACAAAATTACCTAAGAGATCTCTTCTTTGATCCAAGAGGAAACAAACTAGAAGATGAAGAGGTTGATTTTATTTCAATCCTTAATGCAATTACTAAAAAAGCCAAAAAAGAATGGGGAACTGGTTCTCAGGTTACGATCAGAAGGCACTTAGACGCAGAATGCTCAACAGAGGGAGCATATCTAAAAGAAAGATTCAAGGGAAGATTAAAAATAAAATTACGACAATAATAAAAGGTAAACCTGTTTTTTTCTCTCTCTCAGTACCTTTTTTTACCATCAGTACATAAGCAGAGGTGCAATGTCCTCCCGATATTGCGACTTGGGCACAGGTAATTTTGTGATTCCGTCACAAGACCCAAACTGTGCCTGAGTTTTATCTTTAATTTTAAGTTAGGTTGGGATCAATCATTCTTTGGGCATGGTTATCTTGACATTTTCATGTCCAGATCCCAACCCAAAGTTCCTAGACCCACACACCTATGTTTCCACTGTATTACTGGACAAGTAGTATGACCAGAGATTGCCTATGTGAATTGTCTTTGTCTTTTGTCTGCGATCATCAGGTGTAGAGTGTGAGTGAGAGAGAAAATGTGGAAAACCCTGCCACACACACTAACCAAAAACATCATAGTAATTGACTGAATAATTTCTTATACATAGAACACACTATGATCGCTAGTGGGATCTGACCTGAACAGTAAGTTCTCTTTTCCCCAAAAAACTTCTCAGGCAGATTTCCATTTTATTATGACATGTGATTAATGACCTGAAGAGTGTAACATTTCTTCTAGAATGTTAGGCATGAAGGCTTTGGTGAAATAACATGTCATGTTGTATAGCAACCTTGTATAGCAACCTGTGTCACACCTTGCTTACCATCTTTGTATAGCAAGGTTTCAATCCAAAGGTGTACGTGACAGTTGCGATTGAATGTTCGATGCAGGTTTGTCCACAAACATGCACAATCATCTTTTTCTAGGTTTGGCAATTTTATTGTGTAAATGGGAAATAAAGGATCACCTCGAATTTTTTTTATAATAATTTTAGCAGGGATAGTAGTAATTTCAATAGGATTTTTAGAACTTGAATTTCCAGAATTTGTACCTCTCACTCTGGTCAGTACCCTTTCAAACGTAAAGTGTGATGGAATAGATTGTGAATGGAGATTAGCTGGTAGGACTTTTGCAAGTCCAAACGTAATTTATACAGAAAGAATTCCCCTCGATATAATTGATTTAGGTCAACCAGTAGCAATCAGACTTGATTCAACCTTATTTTCATCTCTTGCTGGTGCTCCAGTAGCTGTAGCACAAACAGAAGTCTCAATAGTAACTATGGATGCAAACGGAACTGAAAACAAAGAATCGCTAACAACAGTTGGGAAAGGAACAAACGACATTACATCATTTCTTCAAGGAAAGACAGGATTTCTAGAATTAGATTTCACAGGAGTAACCTGTTCATCTGCATGTGTAGGAACTCTACAGTTAAGAACAGCAGGTTCAATTTTAACAAACGGGGTACTTACTTCATTCAAACTTGATACACCAGAAATTGATGAGACTTCATCAGCATTTCTAAGACAAAAGGAGTTTTTACTACAAAGTAGTATTATTGAGAGTGCAACAAGGTTTGCAGTAGCTGAATCCTTCCAGTTGAAAACAATTAACGCAACTGTAATAACAGATTTCACAATGCAGTTAGCTACACAAGACCCTACAGCAGAAGTTAAAGGAGTTATTTGGGACTTGAATAAATCACCTCCAGAAAGAGTAGTAGAATCAGTGGAAACTTTCAATGGAACAAGAATCTCTACAGTTTTAGGAAACATAAAATTCACATTTCCAGTAATTGCGTTACTTGCTGACCAAAATGTAGTCTGTGTAACAACACCTTGCCTTCCTCAACCAATCAACTATGCAGTAGGAATTCGAGTTGACCAGAACTTGGCACAGTCCTTTACTTACTTACAAGCAAACGGTATGGCAGAAACTCATGGAGCAGTTATTGATAGATCACCAAACCTTCAAGATGAAGTAATGTTCTTAGATCATGGATTAATTGGTATTGACATAAATCACGACCCTGCAAAGGGACAGGAATTACTAGATATTTTAATTGGTGAGCAAGATCCAGAACCAGTAGTCTGTATAGCAATATTCCAACCAGTCTGTGGTGTTGACGCAATTACTTACGATAACTCTTGCTTTGCAGAGGGAGCAGGAGTTGATATTGCACATGATGGAGAATGCACAGTTATTGATACAATGATGAATATGACTAATGGAGCTGATGACCCGACAATAATAATCTGTGAAGGAATATCACCAGAACCACCAGAATGTCAGGGAGTAGATACTGGAAGCCCAACAGCAGAGCAGTGTGGAATCACTGAAGTTTTCATAAATGGTCAGTGTCGCTGTGTAGAACCATTCAAGAGGGCAGAAAGTGGAGATTGTGGTGTAGTCAACGAAAGTGATAAACCACCACTCTTACAGATACCATCTCAAGTAACAGTTGAGACTTTCATTATTGCAGGAGCAGTAATTATTGGTGGTGGAGTTACAGGTCTTGTCTTGAGATCAAGGAGATAGAAAATTTATCTATTTTATTTTGAGTTGGGAAGATTGAGGGAAAGGAATCCAGTATTAGGAAGAGTACCCTAATGCCCACTGGTGAAATCCTCACACAGTATGCTCGTATTGATTGCTATTGATGTAGTAGAGTTTTCATTTGACCCAGCTCTTTTTTACTTACAAAAACATATTGAAATAGGGTTGGCTAGATTGTGGTTAAGGAATTCAGGCTTCTTGAATTGCCAAATTCTTCTTCCTGATGAAATCCACACCACCAGCTTATGGTATTTGATGCCAACTCTGACTATATTCTTAAATTATAGATAATCTAATCCAGACTGTGGCATTAAGAAGCAATTTTTCGGCATCAAAATTGGTTTATCCCAATTGCTCGATGCCTCCAATTGTCGAATCTCTCAATGTCACATCAGTTAACGTCAGGTTACAATGAAAGTAGATCTCATTTGCTATGTGTCCACTTGAGTAACCTTTTTCTAATTTTATATTGATGAGTACAATGTTGGTGGTCGAGGTATCAAAGGGACATTCTTTGTTCTCTACGGTCACAATGCCTCCTGCAAGCCACCAACATTCATTACATTTTCTATGGTATGACAGATATTTCTAAAGCGAAAGCTCTAACGTTTATTTTCGGACTTTATTTGATACTGGAAGGTTTAGGTTCAATAATTGTTTTTTCTGACCAAGATCCTTTATTTCAGGCAGGAAGGTTACTTCGTGTTGGGATTGGAGTCTTTATGATAGGATTCATCATGACGAGGATAAGATAATTGGTTCGCAAAGCTATACTTGTAGTAATAATAGTTGGAGCAATCATAGGAATGACTTTTGGTATTTTGTTGGCATTTCCACAACTTTTCATTCCAGATAGAATCCAAGTAGAGGAAGGCGATTCGATTAACGATATTTTAGCAAAGTACCAACAACTTGTTAGTGAAATATTTCCTGATAACTGGAACTTTCTAACATTTCCAGAGAAAGAACTAATCAAAGAAGATTTAGATTTGTTAGAGCAAGAATTGATGGATGAGTTAAACAACTCAACACTAACAGAAGATCCAGATGATCCTTTCCAGTTACCAGACCCTACAGACCCATGTGCTACAGGATTAGAGTGTGAGGATGACGAGTCTGAGTTTGAAGATCCTCTATGCAGTGCAGGCTTTACCTTTAACGAACTATTAGACATGTGTGTGCTTGACGGTATAGATGACATTCTTCCTGATTTGCCAAACCCATTCGAACCAACTTCATCCTTTACACTAAGATCATTCGGAATTCTTACAGATTCAGATGGAGTTGAAACACCAGCATTTCAAACCTTTGACATTCCATTACAGTCATTGATTGGTACGAGTGGAGAAATCTTAGACTTGGGTAAGGTTGGTATTAGTTTCAACGGACTCACACAAGAGACAGAAAAAATTGTAGCGACTGGAACACTAAAAGTTCTTCTAAATAATAATATTGTAAATACAAAACCACTTTCAGGTCTCTCAACTAATGCAACTGGAGATGTAAATATTGAAATTGGTGGTATGGAGTTCTTTAATCAAAATTTCGATGAATTGACTGGCATTCAAGCAACTGGATTAAACACTCTTGCTTTTGATGTTGCAGACTTTATGGTTACTACTGGTACGACTACAAATAACACTCAAGTTTTCCGTTCCTTAGAGGATCTTAGGGTTTTCTCAATAGATTTTGACTTTAATCAAGGAAGAAACACAATAATTGATTCTTCAGGCAAGGCAGTAACTGTGCCTATAGCAGATGGTTCTATTGAAATATGTGCAGAAAGCAGGGCACAGAGAATTCTTACTGTAGAGACAAAATTCATTCCTGATACACCAAAGTCAGTTTTAGTTCAGGCAGGAGGTATTACAATAATTAACGCATTTACAGTCAGTCCTCCAGACCCACAAGTGGGTTCAGGCACATACGCAGTTCCTGTAAACTGTAAAAAAGAAATAGGAATTCCTAGAGATACAGAAATCACCATAACAATAGATTGTTGCAACTTTGGTACAGGAAATAGCAATAAAGTATCAGGTGCTAGAACATTTACATTTACTACTCCTGAAGGTGGTGAGGCACTTCAAGTACAAACCTTTGTGAAGGGAATTACTGACTTAGACCATTATTGGATCTCAGACTTTGGAGCAACACACGCTAGGAATACTCCCTACAATTAGGGATACATGTCTCCCTAATTGAGATCACTTTTTTTAAATCAATGGCTTAGAATCTTTACATTGCTAATTTCAAATACGTAAACAATCAAGCATTTTTGTTGCAAGATACTCAGTTGAAGATGGAGAATGTAGAACAAGAATACTTTAAGAACGGATTTAGAGAAAATTTTCTAGAATCATTAGACCAAGTTCTAAAAATCGAGCATATTGATATTTCCAAAAAACCAACAGATTCTGAAATTAGATACATGCAGATGTTCGTAGATGGAGAAATGACTTCAGACGAAGTTGATGCTTTAATTAAAAAATTAAATTCCAATGGTGAAGGTGAAAAAATAGTTTGCAGAATGCTTTACAATGGAAACATGGCAGAGTTCAATGACTGGAGATTAGCACTTAGAGCAATCAAAGAAGATTTAGCAAAGGCAGAAGCTGGTTTTAGCAACAGACATGTAACACCAGAAGTTGGTAAGGAACTGCAAGACCATGAAAAGGGAGACCATGCACCAGCACACAGTTTGCACCTCAATGGTGGGTTGGGAGATAATGCAGGATTTGTAAGCAGATTCAAACTTGGATATGTCTGGAAGTTGTATGCAGACGGTTACATCATGGAATGCAAACCAGAATTTGTAAAAAAACTAATGCTTGAAATGTATGACAAAATAGTTTCTGATTATGAATGCACACTAATTGCACAGTTTCTAAACAAGGAGAGAAGATTATTTGAAAGTAAAATGTTACAAGGTGATATTGGTGACTCACCAATTGTAAAGGATGCAATCAGCATTATTACAAATCGAGGAAAAACATTAGGTCTTTCCTATGAAAAGACTGATAGAATGGGAAGGGACGCAAGAAAGGTCTGTGAAAAGTTCCAGCATGACGCAGGAAAAATTGTTGGAAAGGCAGTAATTGATGGTAACACACCAGAACTAGAACAAAAGACTGCTAGGTTCTGCAAAAACTTTATCGAACAAAACAACATGAATGCTGATAATGTAGTTGAACTCCTGCTTAGGATGTTCAGAAGGAAAACCAAATAGTCTATGTAGATAGACAATGATTAATTTTTTACGAAGAAAAAAAGATGGTCAAGCCTTTGCAATCAGACCAAGAAAGGGAAAAACTATGTCTCAATCTCTTGACAGAGGTAAGGATGTACCATTACCAACTAAAGACCTAAGAAAGATTGCTCAGGAAAGAGGAATCGATATTGATACAGACACAACTAGAAATGTAAAGGAAGGTGTCTTAGTCTCGTTGCATCCATCAAACAGAGAACTTGATAATATTGTTGTAAAAGAAGGTTCACCACATGTACATGACGAAGTGGATCTTAACACCAATGAAGAATTACGTGTACAACAAAACAGAATGGTAGCAGAAGCAAAGGGACTCAGGACTGATGAGGATGAACAGGCAGAAGTTCAAGATGATATTGCAAAGCAAAGAGAAAAAGAATCAAAAGAAAAGGAGAAAGAAAAATGACTGAAAAATTTAAAATTATTATGGGATATGAAGGTGCAGATGTTCCAACACGATATTATCTAGGAAACAGACAAGTTTCAAAGATTGAGTTTGCTAAAGAGATGTTAAGGAGAAATAAAATTTGACTATTTTGGAGTGTAAGTAAATGGTTAAAGCAGTCGTAGTTATTTTTGCAGTAATTATAGTAGCATTAGTAGTGGCAATGGGTACAGGAGTAATTAACATACAAAATCTTATAGGACAATCATCAGGTGGAGTTCCAGAACCACTATCTACTACTGTAACAGGCACAGAACCGTTTACAGGACAGTTAGATGTTATCCTACAACATTTTGTTACGTTCAGTGAATTCCAATTGCAAGAAGGAAATGATGTAAAAACATTTTTCTACAAATTAACTAACGGAGGACAATTTCACACAATAGGAGAAGGACTTGTTGGATTAGGTGGTGCATCGACAATTACGATCACATCAGACATGAACAGTATTCTATTTGCAACAGTAGGAGTAGCACCAACTCCCACACAAATTTATTCTGATCCAGTAAATACACAATTAGCCACTGATAGAATAACAGATTTTTCGTTTGAAGAGGTCAGGATGGACGGAACTAAAAATTGGCTTTACAGAATAGATTTACATGGTGTTTCTGCTCCGATTGCTGGACAGGATGCAAGTTCAATATCATTTATCACGAAATCATACAATGTAGGATTTCCAATAACACTCAATACACCTGCAAACATCACAGCAGTACCACAAACTCAAGGAGTAGTAAATTTCATCAGATGGGAAATGACAGTACCACAAGGTACTGCAACACCACAAACTGAATATTCAATTCGTATGGTGGGCACTGATGATGATGTTGACACTAATGATTGGGATATAGTTCAAAGTAACTTAGACATTCCAAATATTGGCATCGTATCTTTATCAGACTTTGAAGAAACTATAAATCCAAATAATATATTATATCGATACAAAATCGGTGATACACCAGATTTCGCAAATTCAAATTATGTGACTACTGGAATAAACGCAGACAATGTACATCCAATACCATTCAAATTCGTTACAAACTATGATGGAGGTGTACTTGGTGAGACCCATGATGTAACATTGAGCATTAATAGTTTAGATAAAACTGGTGGAAGTAACGCAGTTTTAAGTGATACAGTTCAGGTACAAGTAACATGACTGACATAAACTCTAAAGGAACTGTTCTAATCATAGTAGGATTTGTAATTTTATTTTTGGGTTGGCTTAGCCTGATAACTGGAATAATTGGAGTTGCAGTTGCTGAGGATATTAAAATTTTTGTAGAAGTTGAGGATATGATATTTGTTCTAAAGGAAATTTCAGCAGGTTCAATTCAGCTACAGATGTTCATACGAATACTATTTGGTTTTATTTTTATTTTTATTGGTAATTCATTCATGGTAGAAGGATTCCAAAGACATAGAGGAGTAGAACAAATATGTCATCCAAGAATTCAAGATTTCAATAGGGGATTCTAAATGCCATCGACAGGAATGAAAATCGTAGGTGCATTGCTTATTATTTTTGGTATATTCATAATAGTTGATGCTTTCACTCCTCAAATCATAGGTGGGTTAGCTGGTGCATTCACAATGCTTCCTGACTTTATCATAGGAATTTTTGTACCTGATATTGCAGGAGATCAATTAGCAAGACTAGCTGTGGGATTCATCATAATTCTGATCGGTCTTATAATGATTAAAGGCGTAAAGAAAAAACAATAATTTGAGTTGGTTGTAAGGCGTTATAATATCACTGAGAGTATTATGGTATCGAGACCTTACAACCATTAGCAACACCATTTTTTTGTTTTAAAATATTCTGGATTAGGCAGTCTATTAATTTACAATTTTGTCTAATTTCCCTTCCCACTTGTAGTATTAGGGAGACTTAGAGACACAGAGACTAGGAGAAAAGGAGATAAAACCAATGGGTCGAGAGACAGTAAAAGTAGTGGGAGAGTTCAGGGATTTCCTCAAGCATATAGTAACAGATCCTGAATTTCCCATTAAGACAATCTCATTGTTAGTAACACTGTCATCACTGAAATGGCTAAAAAATTACAAAGGTTCAACCAATGACCAGAAAAAGAAAATGATCGATGAAATGGTCAGACTTCGAAAGCAAGCCGAAGATGATGGGTATCTCCGAAATTCAAGGGAGATTAAAAATGACGACTAATGGAGAATCACTTTCAACAAAAGATACTATAGGTTACGCAGTAATTGGTATTGCTTTAGGAATTATCTATGTTGGAGCATTTATGATAATTTGGAATGTAGTGGACATTAATGAACAAAGTTCTTTCATTCCAGAAGCTGAAGCACAAATTCAACCATTCGAACAGCAACTTGCACAGATTAGAGACCCTGCTGAATGTACACGTAAGGTAGTTCGTGGAGCATCAGCACAAACACCATTCTTAATCAAAGTATTCTACGATACTACAGCAGATAGAAGTTTAAGTTTCAAACAGCAAGGAACTTCATTTCCAGTTACACAGACAACAAACCAAGTCATGACATTTTTTACCAGTGAAGTTGATCAGTATGAAATCCACATGGAAATGAACTACAGAGTACCAAAAGAAAGGCAGATTTACATTGAATACCTCACAGGAGGCAGTATCGTACAAAGCGAACAGGAAAAGTTCGAAGGTACAAAGTTCTGCATGACTTTGTTTGCAAACACTATTCTTCCACCAACAATTCCTACGAAGGAAGAGATCTTCGGTCAGTCATTAGAATTTGTGAACCAAATTCCTCTAATGATTGATTCCTTTAACAGGAATACCTACACTCAATCTACAACGATTGCATACATGTGGATGCTAATTCTTGGTGTCTTATTCTTCTCAGTAATTACATTCATCAGCGTTCAGGTAGGGAACAGAAAGTTCAAATTAAAAATGAGGGACGTTGATGACATTGTTACTACTGGTAGTACGTTAGTTACTAGCATGGACAGTATGGTAAATTCAGTATCAAAGCCACTACAGGAAGTATCAAAAGACCTGAAAAAGATTCTAGACCTGCCACAGGTAAAAGAAAAGTTAGAGCAGGTCAAAGAACCAAAGGAATCAAAGGCAAGGGCAATTATCAAAAAAATGATTCCTATAAAGAAAAAGGAAGATTACCAAGTTACAATAATTGAGGAGAAAGATGGACAGGAAGAGGTTCTTGATGATAAAGATCAGGAACACATAGAGGAAGAAAAGCAAAATGAAGTCAAAGAGGAATTAAAATCCGACCAGAAGCAATCGGAAAAACCCGACCAAACACCAAAAACCCGACCAGACCCTGAACCATCAGGTGGTTTCATTCAAGGTGAAGTTATAGAAGAAAAAGAACCTGAACCAGAACCAGAGTCAGAACCTGAACCTGAACCAGAAACTGAACCAAAACCAGAACCAGAGTTAAAGATAGAAAAGAAACCAGCAAATTTCAAACGAATAGTAGATTCCATTGACTATGAAAACAAAAAACTAACAAACTTTAGTGAATTCTCTTATCCAGAAATTCTAGAAGTTTACACTTGGATAACTCACTTTAGGGAACGACAAAAGAAGGAAGGCGTTATCGTTCCTAAAGAAGTTGAAGAAAAACAGTTACAGATTCAAGAGATAACTTACTACGCAATATTCGCAAAACTAAAGGAGCAAAAAAATGGAACTAAGTAAAATTTTATTCTTCTTGGATTCAATCTTCCTTCAGGCAAGACCAACAGGAAATCCCATTGCAGATTTCTTTACTGGAATCTTTAATCCAACACCACCAGTCACAGGTTCTGAATCAGTAATAATTACTCCAAGCTACATTCCAATTGTTTCATTAATCATAATTATATTCTTCATAACAATTTTTTTAAGATATATAATTAATGCAAGAAAGTATCCTAACGCAGAATCACCAATTGGAAATGTAGAATTTATGATCATGGGTCAAGGTCGAGTTGAAATGAGTGTATCACAGTACAATGCTCCACTTCGACCATCAATCATTCGTTCATTAAAAAAGAACCCAAAGTTTGCTCCAGCAGTTAACGAACTCTTAAAGCTAAGAGATGAACACAAACTATTCTTCTATCAGGCATACTACAGACACGTAAGGGATCTAATTACATCAACAGTACGCAGGAGACGTATTCCACCTCTGATAATTTCTACTGCATCACTAGAAGATCCTGAAATACTTTACTCACAGTCAGACCCAAAGTTTTCTTGGGCATCGTTAACATGGGAAACGATGCGTACCTGTATTCTCCACAGTTCAACAGAAAAAATTGATGGGGAAACACCAGACGGAGACGATATGGATGTATGGCTAATTGCTCCAATACCAGATGTAAAAGAAAGGTCAAAGTACGAAAGGACTGATGAAATCGAACACATTGATAAAAAATTACATGTGTTTGGTTCAGATTTTATACCACACGAAAAATCTATCAACATAGATGTCCTTCCTTATTCAGATGAACTTGCAAAGGTAGCATCCTCAATGGTTAGTGCATCAAAACAAGTCAACTACCTAGAGAAACTAGAAGAGCATATTGAAACTCAGGATGATGATATGGCAGAAAGGGACAACATAATCAACAGGCTTCGATCAAAAGCAAACACACTCAAAGTTCTAGTGGGACAAAAGAAACTCATTGGTGTTGATATTCCACAAGCAGTTTTCAAGCCTAAAGAAATTATTCAGTGGATCGGACTTACAATTATGGCAATAATTTTCATGGGAATGCTACCACAGGTAATTCCATCACTTCAGCAAATAGATAGAACTGTTCTAGAACTATTTGGTGGAATTATTATTTTTGCGATCTACATGATTACTAGAAAATCAACTAGGAAGGAAACACAAGACTTGATGGAAGATGAAGGAATTGATATTAATGCTAATGTATAGGTGTGGTGCTAAATGGAAATAAAAAATTCAGCATATCTGAATTACTTGCAATTCAAAGAAATTTTGCACTTGTTATCTAATGATGAATTAAGTATATCAGAGGTTCAAAAAAAGGTTGGAATGCCACAATCAACTGCGTATAAAAAAATGAAGGTTTTACAAGATCTTGGAATTATTGAAGTTAAAAGACACAGGTTAGTTAATGCACACAATAAGGAATCGTTATTCATGAAGGTACAAGGCAATGAGTGAGAAAGAAGTTCTATCTGACTTTTCAGAACTGTTTCAGGAAAATTATGACAGGATACCAAAAGAGTTAGCACAGTTAACAGTTTCATTCAAGGATCTAAACAATTGGTTGGTAAAAGAAATTCCAAAGGATATGGTTGACGAGAACAGACCAAAGTTACTTTATCAGTATTTAGAAACAACTCAGGCAGAGTTCTTGGAGTTACAATCTCAGGTCAGCTCAATCATGGAGTCAGTCTTTCTAGTAGTCAAAGACGTTAACGAAATAAGTGCAGTTGGAACATCCACTTTTGAAAAAACTGCAAACGTAATGGCAGAGGGAGAAAATGCAGGAGTAAGACAAGTTGTAAATTTACAGCAACCTCAAAAAGGTGGAGGATTGTTTGATAGATTTAAGAAAAAACCTACAACAAATCTGCCAAAGTCAATTGAGGACTTTCACATAAGGTCAGAAAACTGGAAAGAGGAAATCATGAATGTTCCCAATATTTGGGGAAAATATGTAAACTGGCATCACATGGGAGTTCTCAGGCAAAAGGTATTCGATGGGGATGGATTAGTAGATTATCGAGATATAGAAATTATGTATCTAAACACAAGAATCGAACCTAATATCACAAAGATAGTCAAACGTGCATTAGAAATCAAGGGAGACCGAGAAATAGATAAGATAAAGGAAGTGTACACTCAGACCCTACAGACTGAAGCACAATTAGAGCAGGCTAAATTAATGACTGGTCAAAGTAGTAGCAGTCCTGAGCAGAAAACATAACCAGATCGTCCACAATCCTTTACAAAGATCTCTTTAATACCGTTATAGGCAATTTTGTATTGTGGTACAAGGGTTCATTCGTGATAAGAAGTTTCATCCAATTTCTGCTAGTAAGGGAAAAAGATTAAGCAGGTCTGCACTCTTAGGTAGAGATCTAAGGGTTGGTCAAGATGGAGATACTATTGCAAAACTTCTAAACGCTAGAGTAAAACAATTTGCATCAGATCGTGCACACATGTATGGTAGAATACAGGAAGAACAACGAGATAAAAACATTCAACAAAGAGATCTTAACATGAGAGTAAAGGGGAAAATACTCAAACAATTCAGATTAGCTAGGGCACAAAATATTCTAAAACCAAAGGAACTTCAAGATTTTCTTTTAGCAAGTATTCCAGAAATCAAGGGAGACAGAGAATCAATAAAATATGTAACTGGTGTAATTCAAGAGTTCCTTGACCAAGAAAAAGAATTCAAACGCAAGATCAAGGACAAACCAGCAGATGAACAAGAGATACTAAAAACTGCATTCATAGATGCACAAAAAGAGTCTGATAAAAACTTTGAGATTGCAACAAAATCTTCAGATAAGCAGTTCAATACGAATCAAACTAAAAAAGTAGGAGATCTTCAAAACTTGATTGACAAGTTCAGAAGCAAGGAATCTGAACTAAAAAAATCAGAAAAGAAAGAAGAGAAGGCAGAGACACCAAAAGAAAAGAAAAAAGCCAAAGCAGATGTTAAGGAAGATACAAAGAGTGCTGAACAATCAGAACAAGAAATCATTGACGCATTAAAAAAGAAGAAAAAAATTGAAGTTGAAACGCCTTTCCCATCGGAGATTATCTAAATGAACAATTTTAGTATGAGAGAAAAATGGTTCTTCTAACTTTAGTTGCCTTAGTAATTTTAATGGTAGCAATAGTATATTTCATATCATTTTTTTCAGAAGGCTTGGATGATGTTTTTGTATTCATTGGAGGGCTTTTGGATGCTGATGCTATAAAATCTCCCAATAGATCAGGAAATGTAGTATGTGATATGACATTTACGATATATGGTGCTTTTGATGAGACAGGGTTTGGATTTGATTTGGAAACACAGCAACGCCTTTACTTAGGTCAGTCATCACCAAGTTCAGGTGGTCAGGTATTCCATCCAGAGGTCGCAGAATTTTTCTTTAGACCAAATACTTGCATTGTTCAAGGAGATGGAATAAATCTCTTCAGTCTTATCCCAACATTTTCTCTTGATAAGTTATCACAGGTTCAAGCAGGAACACTAGCAATTACAAACCTAACAGATCTTACTTTCCAAGTTGAACTAAAGTTTGTCAGAATAGATGACAGAACTGTTGCTAAAACAAAAGTAATAACAGTTAATGAAGGTGCATTATCACCTCTACCTAAAACATTTACAGAGAAATTTTCAGTAGATAACATCGAAGTAACAAACTATGATGTAGAAATCACATGTTCAGGTGATTGTAGTAAAGTGAATCAACTTTCTGCTGGACAACCGTTCATTTATAAAATAAGAATATAGCGATCAAAGAAAACTCTTTTAAACCGAATTTTCAACACAAAGTACCAATGACCATGCAAGAGGAAGATAAACCAAAGTTTAAGGAATTGCACTGTGGGTTCTGCAATAAGTACATGGGATTTGTCAATGTTAATCATGAACACTTTACTCATGATTTCTTTTGTTCTTTGAAATGTGTTGAGGACAATACCAAAAAGGAAAAAGAGAAAAAGTGATAGTTGAAGCCTCATTCTCAGGTCAGAAGGTAATAATTAATGATTTGAGTGAGGTAGTAAAAATAACAATAGATACAGCATTCCAAGACCCATCATACAGACTCCCTCAATGGGATTTTCATTGTATAGGATTTGGAATTAATATCAAAATCATTGCTCTTGTTTTATCTAAAAAATGGAGACTGTTAGTTCATCACAATAACGATAACAATGATTATATTATAGAATTTGAAAAGCTCTTAGATTTTCTATCAAATCACGAAGTTGATTACAAAGTAAAGGAAACAAAACTAAAAATTTTACCAATAACAATCTTCAAGGTACTGTAACTTGGATTCCTGTCAGTTTGTAAATGTATATCAAGCCAAAGATGAAAAAGGAGACCTAAAAGAGAAAAGACAAAAATGTGGTCTTAGAATTGGCATTAGAACAGTTGAGTTCAGGCATCCTGATTACAGAGACCTTTCAAGAGAATTTCTTCTATGTGAATCGCATTATAGAGAAGTTTTTGGTGTTATAGAAGATCAGGAACGAGAGGCATGGAGAATGAAGGAAAACGCATTTTACAAGTACAAGGGAGACTTTGCCAAAGCAAAAAATCTATCAGAAACAGGAATTGGCTTCTTTAATGTAACAGAGTACAAAGCCCTTCACTTTAGAAAAGTAGATGATTCAATTAGAGAATGGAATAACATAAGAAAAAACAAGTGTAGGTACGAATTATGTAACCTTAGCCTAAAGTCTGTTAAGAAAGTTTTTCCGATTAGAATTTTTACGTATAGTGGAAGAGATTATTCAATCTATTATTTCTGTTGTGAAAATCACTGGAAGAGAAAATTATATGCAATAGAACCAAGACCAAAAGAACAACAAAAAGTAATACCAAAAACACTTGATGACTTTAAGGAAGAGATCAAGGCATGACTAAAACTGGTTTAGCAGTTATTTACAGGTGTGTAATTGGTGAAGTCATATCATTCCCAAAAGAACTCAACTATCTAACTGCAATCTCAAACAGATATGGTAAAGTCTGGATTGGTCATTGTGCTGGAGACAAATCACATCCAGAACATCTTGTTGTTTTAAAGCGAAGCAAAAAATGGTTTGTCCTTCATACAAAGACAAACACATTCAAAAAACCAGATGGAACAATTTTAGGAGAAAGACTGTTTGAAAGAGTATCAAAACTCAGATGTCCAGTAGGAAAGACCTTCATGGTATTTGAAAAAGGTGCTACAAATAAACTAGGAATACCAAACGTTGACATCTACAAGTGCAAAGGAAACTTCAAGGGATTAGGTCATAAGGAACATTTTGTTAGAATCCATCATGGAACATTGGATGTTAAGATAAATAAAAAAGAAATAGGAGTTCTAATTATTACATTAGAATCTGATTAGCGTTTTCGTTTTCTTGCACTTTTTCGTGCAGATGCTTTTCGTTTAGCTTTCTTTAGTTTTCTAGTTCTAGCACCTTTTTTACCTGCCCTTACTCTATCGGCATGGGTTTGTTTAGCCATACTCTAAAATGGTATTCTGATCGTTGATAATGACCATAGGTTGATCGGAATTAACTACTTACAAAACATTTTTTTATGCAATGTTCTTAGAAAAAAGCGTTCCTTGCCAAGAGGAATAACTGAAGCTTATTTCACTGCTTGGGGAGAAGAGAATATAGGTTCAGATGTGCTTGAGTGCTGGAAATTCCACACTCAAGTTTATTTTTGTTTAGCGATCAAGTTTAAAACATTCAGGTTTGTGACTATTTTAGAGTGTAATGGTTAAAGGATTTACTAGAGATCAGAAATTCATTCCGATCACTGACTACAAAAAGGTAAGAAAGAGTTCTGGAAAGACAATTATTCCTACAGGAGTAACATTGAAAAAATCTGATTCTAAAGAAGATGCTACTAGAAAGAAAAAGAAAACATTCACTTCAACTTCGGGTCAGCTATTAATGTTAAAAGGAGTAGAAGAAAGACCAGATCATACTCAAAAAACAATTGATTTACTTGCAAATCTAAAAAGACCAAAAGAACTTCCAGAAACAATTGGTTTCAAAAATGTCAGAGATGGAATAGCAGAGTTTACATTTTTTGCAGATGGAAGATACCCATTCACTAGAGACGGAGAAATTGATGTAGGTAGAGTAAGAAATGCAGTTGCAAGAGGTTCACAACAAGGAGTAATTGATCAGTTAAAGCGAAGAGGACTTTGCAAAGTTATGGAGTTGTCAGGAATCAAAGTATCTATTATTTGTAAGGGACTGGATGGTTAAAATGAGTACAGGTTATCGAGATAAAAACAATAAGTTCCATCCAATCAATAACAAAAAAAGAATGGTAAGATATGGTGGTAAAACTAGAAAAATTGGAGTTGGAATCAAACTTGGAAAAGAAAAACCACCAGCAGGTAAAATTAAAGCTGATATTAATTCTGACTTGGCTTTCAGAAAAGAATTAGTTAACAAAAACGAGGCTTTATTTGAAAAAATCGAGGCAGGTACAGGTGAAAATGAATCTGGATTTACCAAAGAAAGACGGGAACAGTTCAAACAAAATCGTGATGTGATTCATGATTTAGAAGGCGACATAAAGAAAAATATCAAAAGATTAGACAAAGAAGATAGGAAAACACTTCCTACCAATGTAAAAAATGATGTGAGGACATTCCGATGAAAGGATTCACAAAAAACAAAAAGTTCATTCCGATTTCTAAATACAAGAAGGTAACAAGAATGTCAAGAGACCAGAGTACAAAAACTCAAGGTGTGAGACTGCAACGCAGAGGTATGTTAAATGGAATGGTTAGAACTGATTCATTACGAATTAGAAATCTTTCTTCACAGTCAACTCCACAGTTAATGAACTTGCTTGAAGATCCTAGACTAAGTGATTCTGATTTTAGATTCATTGATGCAGAAATTACTCGAAGAAAGTTAGGTGACTTGGCAACAGTCAAAAGAGAAATTACTATGGCAAAGGAACAAGGAAGAGAACCAAGAATTCCTACATCATTTATCTCTAAACACAAAAACGATGCACGAAGTTGTTGGAATGGAATTACTACTCCAGAGGCAACACAAAACAAACTAATCAAAATGACAGACCTTCCAGAATCTGATTACAAGTGTGGTGAACGATGTTTCAAAGGATGGATACAATTATCAACTGAGGCAAAAAGACAGATGACTAGAGTAATGATCATTGCAGACCCTGAATTGAGGTGCTTTAGACTTTGAAAGGATTCACTAGGAATAAAAAATTCATTCCAATTACTGATTATAAGAAAAAATCTACTCTTGTTAATGTATCAAAACATGTTGAAGGAATCAGACTGAAAAGAACAAAAGGATTAGCACCATCATTTCAACTAAGAGATGCAACTGTAAAAAATAGAGTAAACCATAATTTGGATATTCTAGAACGATTTTACATTGAAAAAGATGTATCACTTGCAGATAGAGCACATGCTATTCATGTTATTCAGAAAGAAACGGGATTAAACCCAAGAATGTTTGGTAATACTGATGGTGATGTACTTAGAGGAATTAGACACATAAGATCAAAAGTAAATAAACAAAGAAAAAAGAGAACCGTTTTACAAAAAAATGCTGGTGATATTGATTGGGGATTTGATCTTACAGACTTTGAACCAGAAGGATTTCAAAAAGTTCTAAAAAATTTAGAAATGCCACAAGAATTTGTTAGAACATGGCATGAAGCCGATCCAGAACTTAATCTAGAAAGACAAGGAAGAGGTTTTGTTTGGGAAGGGGAAGGAATTATGATTGAAACTAAAAACAATCCAATTACTGGTGAATATGGAAATCCAAAACAAAGAGAACCAGAAAAAGATTATGCAGGATACATTGGAATCACAGGTCAACCAGAGCAAGTAAAGATAGCAGTAAAATTAATCAAAATGTTCGGTACTTCACAAGATGAAAGTCCAAAGAGGAGGGAATTCATCTAATGAAAGGATACACAAAGGATCATAAATTTATTCCAATGACTGACTACAAGAAGGTAACTAGAAAGTCCAGAACCGAAAATAAAACTGGAGGAGTCAGACTTCAAAGAGAATCTACTAAACCAACAAAAAAAATAGAAAAACGTGCAACAAAAGAATTAGCAACAGAATATGTAAATTTAAGAAATGAATTAACTCGAATTTCGACTCCATTAAATTTATCTAGGGATTTTTGGAGAGATTTAAAAAATGAATCAAGAAGATTTGCTGATCTTATTGAAAAAGAAGGATTAGACAAGGAAATAAGTACAGGTGTTCCAGAAGATTTCTTAGAGGGACTAAGAAAGAAAAGAGCTAGAGTTACAGGAGTTCCATCTGGAATTATTGTAAAAGAAGGAATTGCTATTTCATCAATGACAGTAAATGAACTCACAGGTAAATTAGTAGATGAAGGATCAAAAATATTTAGAGATAGAAATGATCTTGCAGGAGCTATCAACACTGACGTTGAAAGAATCAATACATTGCTTACCTCAAAACCAAGATCTGAAAAATTGGATAGTGAACAAATAAAAACACTACTAAGATTCAGTTCAGCTATTGAAGGAGCTTCTGAGAGATTAGAAAACAAGTTTGGAGCATTATTCGCTAGTAAAGATGCAGAAAAAATTGACGATGAATTAGATAATATTGATACTGATATTGATAATTTTGTAAGTGATAACTTTTCAAATAAAAGATGGCATGAAGATGTTCAGAAATTAAGAGACATCAAAAAAGAAGTGAAGAGGGATCTTAGAATTGTAATGATTCAGTCTGGAAGTCTTAGAACTGAGGTAAGAAGATTAAAAGAAAGAGATTCAGATTTCAATAGGAAGGCAACTCTAGGAAGTAATCAAGAAATTAGAAAATCATTAGATCAAGCCCAAATTGAATTACTTAATTTATCATCTTCTACTAGAGATATAGATAAACGATTCCAGCATTCGTTTGGAGGTTCTTAGAAGATGAAAGGATTCACTAGAGACAAAAAATTCATTCCAATGACAGACTACAAGAAGGTACGAAAGTCAAGAGACCCTGAAGCAAAAACTCAAGGAGTTAGATTAAAACTAGATACAATAACTGGAAAGCCAAGAAAATTTTCTAATTTTAATGAAAATCAATTAAGAGAATTGATTGAAAAAAATAATAAAGAATTGGGAGTTGCACCTAGAAAGCAAATACCAGTTGATAGAAATGATCCAAGTTCAACACTTGTAGATTCTAATGAATTACTAAACCAATCAGATGATAAAAAAGCCGATGAAACGGCAAGAGCTATTCTTGAGTTAAAAGAAAGGAGTGAAAGTAATCTTGAAAAGATGCGAAAGGAAGCTCAAAACGATCCTATCACAAAAGCAATTAAAAAATTAGCACAGAATCCTAATTTTCATTCAAGTTCAGATAATACATGGGGATGGACAGAAAAAAAACCAAATCTACCAACTTATGGAGAGGGAGTATCCTTTGCTCAACATGGAGCTGACGAGGGAGAAAAAGTACACAGGTTTGGAAGAGAAGGAATGGGCAATAGAGCATTCGCTACGTTAATTGGTGAAGATAAGTTAAAGGAAGTTTTAGCAGATGCAAAAAAAGAACACCTTACAACTGAATTTGCATCTCTCAATAATTTAATCATACAAGCAGATGTGTTTACTTCTACTGAAAAGAACAGACCAGTAATACTGAAACTAAAAGAAAGAACCAGAGAAAGGTACTACATGATTGCTCCTAGAGTGGGAGATAATGAATAATGAAAGGTTTCACAAAAAACAAAAAATTCATTCCAATGACAGACTACAAGAAGGTAGCACGAAAGGCAAGGGACACAAAAACTAAAGGAGTGGTAATAAGGAAATCATCAGATAGAGATACTTTTCCAGATGCAATACTTCTTAAAAACAATCTTGAATCATTCAATAGAAATCATTCACCTCAGATAGAATGGACTGACGTTGGTGGAAAAAATAAATTCCTAGTTGTCAAAGGAACACAAAAGAAAATTTCTTCAAGACCCGTAAGCAGACTAGGTGCTATCGAACTTCTTGATGCAATTAACACTTATCTTTTACATCAAGAGACGGGAACAAGAAGAAAAAAAGATGAAGATAAAACATTAAATGAAATGTTTGAAGAAAGAGGATTAAACAAATCATTTTTTGAAGAACAGCAAATTCTACAAGCACAAAAAAATCCAAAAAATATTGGTAGAAGAGGACATGAACAACTTGTTAGAAAATATTGGAATGATAAAGTTCATCCAATGGGGAGTAGTTCAGGAACAATGATTGCACGAAAAGATCTTGATCCAGATGGATATAAGAAAGCAATGAGGGAACTTTGAAATGAAAGGCTATAAAGATTCTAATAACAAATTTCATCCAATTACAACTTACAAGCCTGTAAGAAAAAAGAGAAACAAAACTTTACAACCAGATGGAGTTCGGCTAGTAAGAGACACACCTGCAAAAAAGCATCTGGATAAAACAAAAAAACTTCAAAAAGATGTTGATGAACTACATAGAGAAGCAATTCCATTAAGTGAAACTGAACTAAAAGATTGGGAAAAAACTGTAAAATCAAAAGTAACTGGTTTTAGAACTACAACACTTGATGGAATGGATGTCTTAGAATTAACTTTTGAAAATGGAGAAAAATGGTTTGAATTCAAATCAGATTCAGATGAAAACAATTTCGTAAGAGATCAAATTCTGGATTCAGTAAAAAATTCATCTGGACAATATCACAGAGACCCAAGAATAGAAGATCATTTAGAAGTTGATACAAATAATCCAGATTTAGATAAATGGCTTAAAGATGAAATCGGAAAGCAAAACTTTGACGCAGAGTTAGATAAATTCACAGCTCTTCCTAGAAAATGGTTAAGAAATAGGGGATTGCCTGCAAGAGTAGCAATTGAAGATGGAATTGTTGATGTCAACATTAAAGATTTCACAGAACACATTGAGGAAGATGCACAAAAACCAAAAGATAGTTCTGGTGGATTGGTTAAATTAGATCACAAAAATGTTGAAGGTTACAAGATAACAGATGACGACAGACGAGTTTTCGAAAAAAGAGTTAGAGGCGATGAAGAATGAAAGGTTTCACAAAAAACAAAAAATTCATTCCAATGACAGACTACAAGAAGGTCACACGAAAGTCTAGAGACCCGAAAGTAGAAACCGATGGAGTAAGATTCAAAAAACTTACAGGCAAACCAAAACAGGCATCAAGTTTCATGATTGGTGCAAAAGGATTAGAACCAATTTTTACAAACATAATTCCACTTGAGGTTGGAGGTAGATATTGGTTAGGTGCTAGTTCTGATCCAGACCATGTAATCATTACAAAGATTGAAGATGACAGATTCTTTTACCGTTCATATCCTTACGATAAAGACATTGGAATAGAAAGAGATGTAGGTGAAGATCTAGTTAAAACAGGATTAACTAATAGATTAAAAGTCATTGAGAATAGTACAGTTAATCATCTATTTGAAAAAGACATTAAGAATATCAGATTGTTACTTGAAAGCGATGATGATGGTGTAGATAAGATTGACTTTAGAGATCTACAACCAGTAGCAATTGAAGTGGACTTGAAAAAGTTAGCAGAAAACCAAGAGGAAGATAGCAAACTTTGGTTTCACGCAGAATCCTTTGGTGGAGTTGGTGGAACATTGATGACAGATAAAGCAGGAAAAAGAATTGATGGAGATGACAGAATAAAAGGCTATTCCATATCAACAACTAGAGAACAGTTGAAAAAAATTAAGAATGATCCACTTTACAAAAACTTCAGAATAACTGAGGACAAATACAAGGGAAAATAATTGAAAGGATTCACTAGGGACAAAAAGTTCATTCCAATGACTGACTACAAGAAGGTCACAAGAAAGTCAAGGGACTCACAAACAATGTCAGTAGGAATAAGATTAAGAAGGGATAAAAAAATACCAGTTTACAATACCAAAGTAAATTGGGATGACAAAAGAAAACCATTCAAGATGTGGATTGTAAAACATCCAGAAGGAAGTGATGTCATAAAAGGATCAGTTACAATTGTTATGGCAGAAGATTACGGTCAGGCAATTGATGACTACATCACTATATGGAATAAAGAAAACAGAATGAAAAGAAAGATTGGTTATCCAGTTGTTCAGGGAACTGCTGATAAAAATTTCAGATACAAAAAAGATACTGTAAGAAAAGCAAGAGAAGATCCAGAATTTGAACTCTTTGATATTTTACAAGATGTAACTGGAAATAACGATCCAAAAGATGTTACAGTTAATTTTCCCAAACTTGAAAATGTGATGAAAGAAAACATCCAAGTAATTTTAGAGAGAGAAAAGATTTGGAAAAAAGGAGACTCTGTTTCATTTCCAGTTGGAAGCTTACAAAATCTTAGACCAGAAACTAGTCATGAAGAGTTTGAATTAACAGGTAAAGGTGATTCAGGTTTCTATCAATATGACTTTGACTTGATAAATGCTGAAGATTTGATAACTTATCATGGAACTTCCTTTGGAGATATTTCATTCGGTAGCATAATTGACATGACTGTTGTTGTAAAGAGAGCAGAGCTATGAAAGGATTTACCAGAGACAAAAAATTCATTCCAATGACTGACTACAAAAAAGTCAGAAAGTCAAGAGACCCTAAATCAAAAACCAATGGAGTTGTAATTAGAAAGGCAAGAGAAGCTTCTGTTAATCAGTTAGAAAATGAATGGTTCAAACTTCCAGAATCTGATAAAATTAAACTTTGGATTCTTGAAGGTACAGAACCAAAATTCAGACCTGATATTGCTTTTAACATTCGTGTTGTAAATCAAGGTGCAAGAAGAAAGGTTTTCAAAATAATGAGAGAAAATGGTTTGCTTGCACCACTAAACCTAATTCCAAAAAATCAAATCATGGGAATTCATAACGTAACTGACACAGAAAAAGGTGGATTTGATCTAAACTTAATTGAAGATGGTGAAGTCGTTCAAAGAAATTTCAGAACTTTAAGAGAAGCAAGTATAGCAAAAGATGAACTCAAAGTGAAAGGTTATGTTAATCACCAGATGGATGAGGAGGAAAGAATTCCTCTTGTAATTACACAGCAGGAAACAGGTTTACAACAGATAAAGAATAGAAGAGATAAATCAACTGACAAAGATGAAATTACAAAATTAAATGATCAGATAGAAATTGTTGAACGATACATAAAAAGTGAAGAGGAAGGACTTGATAGAATACAAAACGATTCATCTTCTACACCAAAGGCATTAATGATTGTAGCAGAATTCAAGAGGGGTAGAAATTGAAGGGATTCACAAGAGACAAAAAATTCATTCCAATGACTGACTACAAGAAGGTACGCAAGTCAAGAGACCCTGAAGCAAAAACTCAGGGAGTTGTAATTAGAAAAGCAAGAGAATCAGAATCAATGAGATGTATGATGGGTGGAAAACATGTACGAATAGACAGTCCAGATAAATTCGATCCATACAATGCGTGTAAAAAATGTGGTGCAGATATTAGATTAAAAGATGGCAAATGGGTTACTACAACTTATGACGAAAGAGAGCATTATAATAAAAACAATTCATGGGAGAGAAAAGCAAGAACTGTTTCATTACCAAAATTTCATAGAGTAAAAGAACAAGAAGATGGATTAGTAAAATTTTGGGCAGAAAGTTCAGACGGTAAGACAGTTTCTTCACTTATCCAGAGTAAAGATTTTGATAATGAAATGGAAATAAGAATAAGCTTACCTGATTTTAAGAGAATAAATGTTCGTGGTAGTAAGGACATAATGGATGATTTAACTTTTGAACAATTCTTAGATAAAACAAACATGCACTTGGAAAGACAAGAACTGATGAGAAAAAAAAGAGAACCGTTTCCAGTAGGTGAACGCAGACCAAGTAAATTAGGAGATCAAGATGTAATAGAAGCAATATCAGGAAAAAAACTTACTCAAACAGAATTAATTGCAATGCAAAGAGCAACAAGAAAGAAAGGAGAACTTTCAGAGGAGGATTTTCAAAGAAGGCAAGAAATTGTTAGAAAACTAAATGATCTAAAACATAAAAGAGATAAAATTGCTGTAAGAAAAATTGATCCTAGTAATTCAAGTCAATTTAACAAAAAAAGCCGAGCATTGGGAAAGGCGAATGACAAACTAAATAGACAAAAGGAAAAATTCAAGAAAGAATTTGGAGTAGAGGTAGTGGACATCTAAATGGTAACAAGATTCATCTCAAAAGGTAAAGGAAGAAAAAGAAAAGCAATTCCTATTACTCCAAAGAGAAAAGGCGTTTCAGTAAGATCAGTATCACTAGAACCACAGGCAATTCAAAAAATAAACAAAAAAACTATCAAGACTTTGAATACAGGAGAACCAGCAAACTTTTCAAGTTCACTTAACAAGCTTGTTAGCAGTTCAAGACTAAAACGAGATTCAAATAAAACAATCTGGAAAGTAGTTGTTGAAGATCCAAGTAAAGAATCAGGTACTAGAACTCATATCATTACATTAGGCAGACAGGCAACTGAAGAGGATGTAAGAAATCAATTGCTAAGAATGCAAGAAAATGGTAGGTTCATGTATCATCCTCAAGATTTACAATTCCCAAACTTACATAGTATTGAAAGAAAGAAAAGAGATACAAATTTCAAATCAGAACTAAAATGGGATATGTTATTTGAGAGGGCAACTGTAAAAAAATACAATAGTGGTGTAGCAACTGTTAATGGTGCATCTGTTCATCCTAATTTTCACAAGTCAGGATCAATCACAGGAATGAGAAACAAGTATTATGGTAAAGATGCAAAACTTGAACCAGCAGGTAATTTCATCTACAATGTTTCTTCATTAGTTTATCATAAAGATAATCCAGATGAAATGATGGCATTGAAATTAGATCAATTCAAAGACGAACAGGCAAGAAAAGATTTAGCATCAGTGGGGTTGTAAAATGAAAGGATTTACCAGAGACCATAAGTTCGTTCCAATGACTGACTACAAGAAGGTACGAAAGTCAAGAGACCCTGAAGCAAAAACTCAAGGAGTAAGACTGAAAAGAACTGCAAAAGTAAAAGCCGTAAATTTAGTACCTACTGAACTTTTGAATCATCCAATGTTTGAGGAGGGAAGTGAATGGCTTGACATTCTTGCTGAAAATCCAAAAGTAATTGTTCCTGATAAAAAACAAAATGTATTCTGGATCTGGTTTGGTGGTGAAAGTAGAAACTTCCATGAGGTACAACCTAACGGTCATACAGCAGACACTTTTTCTTATGGAGGTGATCGTGCTACTGAAAACATTACTCCAAAAGAAGCTGTAAAAATTATTGAAGAACTTGAACTAAATCCAGAAAAGGTCAGAAAAAAAAGAGATGAACAAGTAATTACAATTGACGGTCATTCAACAAATATTCCTGCAAGTCCTGACAGCACTGAAGATGAAGATAGATATGTAGAAGAAACCGTAAGAATTGGATTAATTAAACGCAGACAAGCTTTAGCACTAATCAAAAGATCACCAAAAGGAATTGATCAGACGGAAATTAGAGAAATATTAGGTTCTGAAGCTCTTCCTGAAATTAGAGTTCTAACTGATATTGACAAAACTGTAGTAGAAAAAGATGGGATCTTTAAGGTTGCAAAGAAATGACTAAAGGTTTCACCAGAAACAAAAAGTTCATTCCGATTAATAATACTAGAAAGAAAAAAAAATGTATTGGTGATGCTTGTAAAATACAATCTGAAAAACAATTTGATAAGAATTTAGGAGTAGTCTTGAAAAAATTTGATAAGACCAGAAAGGCAAGTCATGAGGAAAATCCTCAAACCTTTGAAGAAAGTTTAGATAAACAAGCTGGAGTTGTAGAATCTGCACTTGACAAAAGAGCTGGTGTTGTAGAAAAAAAATTTGACAAAGGAGCTAACCAATTAGCTTCAGTTGCAGAGGGAGCATTGGATTCGTTAGTTAAGATATGAAGGGCTTTACAAAAAACCAGAAATTCCATCCGATTAATAATACTAGAAAGAAAAGGCAACTCAGTTCTAACGGTTCTATAACTCCAATTACTGGAGTCAAACTGACTAAAAAAATAAACACAAAATCAGGACTTGGCAATTCACTATTAGTTGGTGTTACAAAAAGTTACAACGAGCAACCAACAAAAATAAAAAAAACTGTAAAGAAAATAATTCTAAAGAAAAAACTTCCTAGTGAAGATTTCATTGCAAAGATTGAATCAGGAAAGGGAGAGGCAACATTCAACGCAAGGGAAGGACTTTCTGAAGATGACTTTCATGCACTTGGGGAACATGAGTTTCAACATCTCTGGTTCAACGAAGAGTTAGATGATGATAACAAAAAGTTTCAAAGATTCATTGAACA
>SDBU01001820.1_pt1 | contig 29435 bp, 20 predicted proteins | sample 2277071 | NCBI WGS metagenome assembly SDBU01 (sample SAMN10397929, study PRJNA504765) | marine sediment metagenome | isolation source: marine sediment core GS08_GC12, 126 cmbsf | place: Arctic Ocean: Gakkel Ridge, Loki's castle | collected 2008 | reverse complement strand
TACGGAGTCCCCACCGCACAACGGAACCCGATGCCGATGGCGGTGTCGGCGGGCGCGTAGCTGGCGCGATACGCCGAGCGGCAGTTCTGCGGACCGCCGCCCCAATTGCCGCTACGGTGAATACGGAAATAGCCCGATGCCGGCCCGGTCGGGTTTGATCCTGGCGAACTCGAATAGTAGACGCCCGAATACCAGTCGTAGCAAAACTCCGACACGTTCCCGGTCATGTCGTAGCAACCGTAGTAGCTCTGTGCGTCCTGCGTCTGAACGCTTGGCTGGCTCCCCGGCCACCCGAAGTCCACCTTGCTGTGCAGCTCACCGTTGTAGAAGCCCACCGGCGTCGTATAGGGGAACGCTCCGGTTGCGAACGGGTTCCCGCTGTTCCAGAAGTTTGCTCGTTGGCCATCGAGGCAGTCGTACCCGCAACCATCGGTGTGCTCGCTGAAGCGGAAGTGCCGGCTCTGCACCGGGTCCCAGCCGGCGGCCTTCTCCCATTCCGCTTCGGTCGGCAAGCGGTAACCCGCCACGCCAAAGTCGCAGGTCCAACTCGACAGGTCGTAGCACAGCGGTTTGCCCTCCATCGCGCTCCGCCAGTTGCAGTACGCAACCGCACCGTACCAGGTCACCGTCACCATCGGGTGGTCTTCCTTGCCCGCAACCGTGCCGAAAACGCTGCCATTCCAGGTGATGCGGCTGTCTGGCGAGTAGGTGTTGGTCTCGCAGTAGAACAGGTAATCGGGCTCGCTGCCCGGCTGGTAGACCAAACCGCTGATCACGGAAATCAGCCCGCCCTGGGCGAGGGCCCAGTTCAACGCGTTTGCGCATTGCTCGTTGGTGACTTCGTAGATGTCGATGGAATACGGGCTTAGGTAGACCGTGTGGACCGGCCTTTCGTGGGACTCACTTTCGCCGAAGCTATCACCCATCTCGAACTCCCCGCCGGGGATGAGGACCATGCCGGGAGGGGCTATGGAAGTCCCAAAGACCTGCTGAAATCCGGCAAAGTCGGTGAGATCCACATCTGTGTCGGCGTCAAAATCGAAGACGTCGCAGCCGGCGCCCGAGCCTCCGCCCGGTCCTGCCATGCATCCAGGAAACTCGGCGAAGTCCGCCAGATCGACGATGCCGTCACCGTTGAAGTCCCCGTGCCCCAGAGCCAGAACTCTGCCCCCCAAGAGAACCAGCCCAGCCGCCAATACCGCCATCAGTGTTCGCACGCGTATCATATGGCCTCCTCAGGCTTCAACATTGAAACCATTCGGTGGGGAACCTGCTCGGCCTCCATCGGAATCGGATCGACATACCAGTGACAACATTATATCGCCCTCTCCCCGCAAGGTACATGGAGTTTGGGCGTAACGGAGACGGGTTATCGGACTCCGTTCGCACTCTTCGTGATTTGCTCCGTCGTGGGCGGGGCCGTGTTGCAGCGGTCTCGCTTCGCGCCATGTATCCATTGGGCAACGAGGCAACATGGCCACGACGTTTGTCCGAGGTGCGGATACTGGCTGAAAGGACTGGCCGCCGGAATCCAATGTTGTCCAGAGTGCGGCTGTGCCTGGCGGCTCGATGAGACGGCAAACTCGGGTGCTACTAGCTCACCTGAGCGACCACGATGATGGATCAGGTGATGGAAGCTCTGCCGTTCCTTGTATCCGGCTGCGTCTTTGGCCTAGTCCTGCTGCCCAAGGACCAACCCGCCCGCGTTGGCCGAGAGACACGCCGCAAGGGCAAAACCGTGACCGTCATCATGGGGCTCGACCCCGTTGCGTCGAACCTGCGTGCTATCCAGGGCCAATTGAAATTCGCCTGCGCCGCCGGTGGTACGATAAGCAAGGACAAAATCGAAATCCAGGGTGATCACCGCGAGCGAACCTTGTCGATTCTCAAAGACCTCGGATATCCCGCCAAGCTAAGCGGCGGATAGCGTATATGTACGTCTGCCTGATCGGAGCCGAGATCCTCGTCGCATCCCTTGTTGGACGATCCCGCTCGTTCCTGAGGAGCCGGGGATACGTCTACGTCAACCGCCTGTTGGGCTTGGCACTCATGGCCTTTGCGGTTTCTTTCTTGCGGGATGGGCTGCGGTTCCTGGGCCTCGAAGTCTAGCTCGATTCGGCATGTTGTGATCGAATGATTCGAGTAGGCTTATGGTGTATAGCGGGGGCGAGTCGTGGCAGCCATGGAGTTTGGGAGAGACAACGTGACCGCAGGTGAATCAGCCGAGACTGGAACACAAGCCAACGAGGAGCCCGCGAAAAGTGAACCGACGCGCAGGCGCGTAACCGGAACGCTCCTCAAGTGCTCAATCGCCGTCGGCGGCTGTATCGTCTTCGGCACTGCCTGTCATGAGGTCATTGGCCATGGGGCTCTTGGAGTTGCCCTGGGTGGACGGATCGCTTCCGTGAAAGTTCTTGGTGTGCAGCTCTACCCGAGTCCCGGCTGGGTTGGCACTGGAGGAATCTTCGGAAGTTGTTCTGTGGTAGGACTGGAGCTTGCGTGGGAAGACCATCTCGTTTCGCTGGGCGGCTCGATGAGCACTTGGTGCATGTCAGTAACGGCAGTGTGCCTTCTGTGGTGGCGCGGTTGGCCACGCCGAGTACACTTTCTTCTGATCTGCGTATCCCTTTGGTGGATCGACCTATTCACGTACACACTTCCGAGCTTTGGGCTTCGCCGCTATGTCATATTGGGAAGGCGCTTGGATGAACCTTATCAGGCTGCAACCGCTCTGGGCGTGCCCGGCCCCGTGTTCCAGACGTTTGTCTGCGGCTCATGCGCGATTCTTGCGTTAGCCTTGGCCCTTCGGTTGCGCCGATCCCAACTCCGGATGTCGTGCGGCGTCGAGGAGCGACAATAGATTGCGGCTTCCGAGACGAATCGGTTGCAAACCCGCGCCGATAGGTTAGTCTCAGCCCACGGCTGGGATTCGCACGGGCAGTCCGGGATGAAGTCATGACCGACAAGGTGAGATCTGCGAAGGCCAGCAGCGTTCGTTTCGTGGTCTGGTACTTGCTCATGGCGGTGGCTGTTATGCTCACGGCGCCGTGGGAGGCGTGGTTCGGCCAGCAGCTTCTCCCTTTCGCCTTTACGCGGTTTCGGGACGAATTCCACGGTCAGCCGGTGCGCATCTCACTGTCCGACAGCGCGAGCCTGCGGCGAATCCCAGTTCAGATCAATATGACCGAGGGCGTCTGTAGCGCTTCCATCAATGGATCTTTCGCGTTCAGCATGGGCGCGGGTAGTACGACCGTGAAGTCAACCGGCGCCGGCACGCTGGTGCTGGATCCGGGCGCAGGCAGCGGCTCTTACGGCGTGTGTCTGGCCAACCAATGGTATGGCCGTGTGCGCCTTTTGCGTTGGATTTCGGCCTGCGTGATGCTGCTCGTGTTGGCGTATGCCGGTATATTGTTTGTCATACGGTGGGAGAAACAACTGCGAACAGGGCACGCTCTCGCCACCACGGATGCGCGTCAGCGGCCGGTCTCCGTGCTGGATCCGATTCGGATACACTTGCTGCGTCAGCACAATCCGATACCGACTGAGTCGCTCCGGCAATCTGCCGCGAACTCGCCCCGAGCCTGAGAGGAGCGTGGCGTGTGCATTTGCGGTTGGTGCTGCTCTGGATAGCTGGGGCCTTCGGTATCTGTCTCGTCTATATGTGGGTCAGCGGGTCCCCCTCAACGAGTACTTGAACATTCTGCCCGCGCTGCTCTTGGGCGTCTTCGCTCTAGCGTCGGCCTGGTATGGTCTCCGCATGACTCGTCTGGGGCGGGTGGACGCCCTGCTCCGGCATCGTCGCTGCCCCCACTGCGGCTACGATCTCCAGGGCTTGCCGACAGATCCTGAAGATGGGGCGACCGTCTGTCCCGAATGTGGTTGCGCGTGGAAACTGGATGACTCTCAGGCCGGTGGAGGTCACGGCGATGACTGAAAAGGAGCCGACCAGGTGCCAATGGGCAGGGCGCATACGAGGCGCCCGTGGCCGTGGGAGCTTCACTGTGCTGGACGCGAGGAAGACATTGCGGCGTTTCGGCTGCCTGGCATGCTCGGTCGTCGGCCTGCTTGTCGCCTCCGGTGGCAGCACTGCACGTGGAGCCGAGGATGACTTTCACCAGCTCGTCCACTATGTGGAGGCGGAAAGCGTTGGCCAGGGTGACGGGGACCGCGCTCTCATCCGCGTAGGCGACCACATCTTCTTTGACGAATCCAGGGTAGGCCCTCAACTGGCGGGTCTGTATCTCGTGGCCATCAACCAGAGTCGCGTCCTTCACCAATTCCACTACCACACCTTGACCGCGCCTGGTGCCAGCGAAGGTTTGGCCAGGGATGTTGAAAACCTGCCCAACGGGACGCTCGTTGTCGTCGTGGCAAAGGACAACGCCGTCAGGCGTTTCGACGAGAGGGGGCAGCAGGCCCTGATTAGCATTGGCGCTAAACAAGGTCTGCTCCACCAGAACCGCCGGGCCTCATACCTGTGTATTGGCATGAAGGGCCTGGCTCCCGGAAAGGCCATCGAGAAGGTCGGGCTGGGGCAGCAGAGATTCGTCGGCAAAAGCGCGGGCCGCCACCTCGAGCTAATCTTCCCCAGGATGGTCGAACCCTCGCTCTCCAGGGAGCCGGGATTGCATGAAGACTTGACTATCGGCCACACAAAGGCCCTCTACTACATCCCCAAGTATTTCGAGCCCAAGACGGCGGAGTACCTCGTCGCCATCCACGGTGCAGGGGAGTGGCACCGCCCTGGTGCATTGAACAGAATCGCCCAGTTCAGGCATATTGCCGACATCGAGAACCTGGTCATCATCGCTCCTTCGTTCGAGGGCCTGCTCAACCGGCCCGTCAATCGCAAGATCCACATGGACGACAATGGCCGGTTCATCGACCGCCGGATCATCAAGGACTGGCACCTGATGGGATTCCAGAGGTTGCTGAACAAGAACAATCACCATCGCTCTGATCTGAAGCTCATCGAGATCTTCGAGTTCTTCAGAAAGAACCTCATGAATCGCGAGAGGTTCCACTTGTACGGCCATTCCGGCGGCGGTCAGTTCGTCCACCGGTTTGCGACGTTTTACCCGGAACTGATCGACAAGATCGCCTTCTCAGCAGCCGGAACGTTTACCTTCCCCCGCCGCGACAAGGACTATCCCTGGGGCATCCGGATGGCCAACCTGGACGAGTGGTTCGGCCAACAGATAGAAGCTGATGACCTGAAACTGTCCGAGTCACAGATGACCGAGAGACTCAATCGGCTGCTGGACTTGCAGGTGTTCGTCATCGTCGGTCAGGAAGACACGGCCGTGTCCGGTCCGCGCCGCCTGGACGAAGTTGGGTGGCAAGGCCGGAACCACATCGAAAGAGCCCGCAACTACTTCACTGCCATGCGACGGGAACACGAGCGCCAGAAGGCGATCGGAAATCGTCCAAGGGATGATCCATTTCGCTTCGAGATCCATGAACTGCCCGGCGTCGGCCACGACTCGGAGGCGGGGGCGGACAAGGCAATCGAACTGCTCTTTCCCCAAGAGCCGAAGAACAAGGGAAAAGTGCTGGCAATCGACTTCCAGGGCCTCACACCGAGAGATTCAAGCGGGAAGAAGAACCGGATCGAGTCCAAGAACGCACCCACCCTTAAAGGCGGCCACGCCATCTTCTCCGGGAGGGACAAGCAGTACCTGCGCGTGGACCTCAGTGAGGAATCGGATCTCCTGGGCTGCACGGCCATGACCATCCGGGTGAAGGTTCGCACGCGCCCAAGCCAAGGTCGACATCGCTTCGCCCGCATCCTACAAACCAGCGACAACAAGGCCCACGGCACTTGCCTCATGGTCCACGAGCGCCGGGTTGCAGGTTGGATTCAGACAACGTCGCCGACCAAGACGAAAGTGGGCGACAAACACCGCAAAGGCCGATCTCCCGAGGTCAAATCAGGAGCGGCAGTTGATGACGGCAAATGGCATGACGTGACGCTGACCTATACCGGCAAGACCGTGGAGCTGTACATCGACGGTAGATTGCATGATCAAGCGGATTGGACCGGTCGGCTGATCAACTTCGATAGCATTAACATTGGATATGTCAAGTCCAATGGCTTTCACTATGACGGCGATATGGACGAGATCCAGATCTATGGTCGATGCCTGCCCCCCCAATAGGACTCGCTTCAGGGACGCCGGTGGTCGCAGCGTGACGCAGCTTGATCGGCGACCAACTTCGCACGTCGGAGGCCTGAGTCCTGGACTACCATCGAGTACAAACTCTGGTGGAAATTCTAACGACCTGGTGGGTTTCGAGCGGGTATACTTCTATTGGAATGGAGCGAGCGTCGATTAGGAGGCAGGCAGTATGTCCCGTCGCCAAACACAGCTCTACTTGCACGAGGAGATCATGCTGCTCGCTCTGCGCGATGAGGAGGGCACGGTCGAGTTTGGATCGATGTACGGCTACGCCCTGGGCGGAGCCATCCTCGCCGAACTGCTCCTCGCCGGTCGGATCTCGGTCGATGAGGGCAAGCGGAAGCTGGTCAACCTGGTGAGCGACGAACCGATCGGCGAGCCCATCATCGACGAATTCCTCCAAAGGATCGCCAGAGCCAAGCGCAGAGCGGTCCTCCAGAACTGGGTGAATAGCTTCACCTCGCTGAAGAATCTACATCATCGCATCGCCCACGGGCTGTGTGAGCGCGGCATCCTCCGTGCGGACGAGGACAAGATCCTGCTGATTTTCCGTCGAAAGATCTATCCCGAGATCAACCCGCAACCGGAGCGAAAGTTGATCGAGCGTTTGCGGAAGGCCATCTTTGGCGACAGCCAACGGATTGATCCGCGAACCGTCGTGTTGCTCTCGTTGGCCAACGGTGCCAACCTTCTGAGCATCCCCTTCGACAAGAGAGAACTCCAGAAACAGAAGAAACGCATTGAGCGGCTCGGCAACGGCGAGATGATGGGCAAGGCGACGAAGGGAGCGGTCGAAGCCGCCCAGGCAGCGGTCATGGTCGCGTGTATCGTGCCCGTGATCGTATCGAGTTGATCGCTGGCGGCCAACAGGAAAGGGCAGATTATGACTGCCATGATGAGCGTGATCGACTACTGGAACCGCAAAGTGAAGAAGTTCACGATCTTTGACGTGAAGCTCATACAAGGCGCAGCGATGGCCTTCGCCTTGATTATCGTCAAGTTCTTCCCACAGATCATGAGCTTGAGCATTTGGTGGTTTGTCGCATTCGCAGTCGTCTGCGCGGTGCGTCCCGCCTACGCCATGTGGTTCAAAGAGGGCTAGTGGTTGCGATGGTGTACTCTGTCAGCCCCGCACTCTCCGTATCGTGCCACGGCAACGTCAGAATCTGCGGTTACCTGAGTTGCACAGCCGGTATACCCGCGCCAAACGACGGTTGCTGCTGCGCTGAAACGCCGCAGGACCATGGTTCCGAACGCGGGAGCTGCCGAATTAGCGTCTCTGGTTGGCCACAAGCCCCGCTCCGGAGGCAAAGGCCGGGGCAAGGTAGGCCGCTTTCGCTTGAGTCGAGTGGCCCGCTTGGCTACGATGGCGGCTTGAGATCTGACAAACGGGAAATGTCGGATTAAGGGGCTGGTCCATGAACGCAGCAGCAGCGGCGACGTTGCTGATCACAAACGCGATGCTCCTCGTAGGCTTCGGCTGGCCTTTGGCCAAGGCCTTGTCACATAACCTCCCTGGACCCTGGGGCGCCCGTGCCTGGATGTTAGCCCTCACTGCAATCTACTTGACGGAATGCGTGGCGTTTAGTGCCGGCATGGGCACGAACATCCTGAGTCTCTTGCTCGCAGTCCTATGGGGACTCGCTCTCTGGCCTAAAGTCCGCGTCCCGCGATGTCGTCCAGAAACTCAGGCCTGAGGAACCGCACCAGATCCTTCCCCTCCTTCAGGCGTTTGCACAGCGTGGAATATGGTAGAAAACGGCAGAGAGCGTGCAGCGGGGTCCGCTTGGAGGCGAAGGTCGGCCGGGCGATCTCGCGCATGAAGGTTGCATAGCGCCTGTCGGGGGCGACCAGGTAGAGCTTGACCCCCACCAGCCGACTCATGGTGACCAGATCCGACAGGCGCAGCAGCCCGGAATAGATCCGCGTGCTGTGCTCCACCTCGAAGGCGGCGATGATCGACCCCTCCTTAAGCCACAAAACGTCGATGTTCTCGATGGTCTTAAGGGCGGGCAGGCTGAGGTTGAACTGGGTGGGAAGCCTGTCAAGAAGCTTGGGTAGGTCCGCGATTCGTCCCTGGGGCCAGGCCTTGCCTCGATCGCTGCGCGGGGCCCACACGTCGAGCCCGAGCTGCCCTCCCAGATCGAGGAGGCGCCACTGAATCTCGGTATGCGTGGGGGCTTCGCCGGGACCGGCGTCGTTGAGTTCGTTTTCCTCGTCGCTTGTCGGAATGCTGACCACGGTATCGATCGGTTCGGCGCCTGCTCGGGCGGTGACTCTGTAGAGGGTCGGGCTGCGGACGAGTTTTTTGGGATCGATGGGTCGTTCCACCGGGTTGGCGTCCGCCTCCCGAAGCGCCCGGGCGATTGCGTCGCCATCGCTCTGTTTGTAGCGGGCGAGCGAACGGCGTACGTGGGCCACCCAATGATTGGGCCCGTCCCCGGATGTGTAGAAGCTAAGCCGGTCCTTGAGCAGCTCCATGGGGACGCCGTGTTCGGGCTTAAGGGCTACGAGAGGTTTGACTCCAAGTCGGACGGGGAGTCTTTCGCCTGGAAAGTCGGATGAGTTACACCGGAAAGACGCCTTGGTGACTTCGAGGAGCCCGACCCAGCGCTTCACGCGCAGCAGGTAGCACAGGAGCATGTCGCCCGGCTCGATGCTCCGAGCCCGTTGCCAGTGCGTCTCGCGAAACCCGGTGACCCTCGCCCCGGACGCCTGGAACAGCTCCCATGTCTCACGACTGAACGGATCAAGCCAATAGTTCACCTAACCAGAACCCTAAAGGCCTATCGGCAGTGCCCGTGGGGTTCTGCATCTTCCTTGGTCGAACCGTCCTCAGGCCGCGTATGGGCGACCCCTCTTTCCCCGCGACGAATCGCTGGGCTATTCTCAAGTGTCCTTCCGGGAAAGGCACCCTACACGGTTCCCGTACGAGGGGCTCCAGCAATTCGAGAGTTCGCGCAGGCTAAAGCCTGCGGCTCGGTAGGCTCCGTAGGCTACGCCATCACCTCGGCGAAGACCTTCTGGGCGGCGGTCACTCCGGATCCGATGGCCACGTCGAAGCCCTGCTCTTTGAGCGCCAGCTCGAGCGCGGAGATCACCCCCAGCGTGTCGAACGCGTCGACGTAGCCCATGTGGGAGAAGCGAACGATTCTGCCTTTCAGGTCGCCCTGCCCGCCGGCGATCTGGAATCCGTGCTTGCTGCGCATCGTCTTGCGAAGGGCGGCTTCGTCGACCCCGTCGGGTACGATCATGGCGGTTACCGAATCGGCCTGGTCGACCGCGTAGACCTTTAGTCCCATCGCTTCAGCCGCCGCGCGCGTCGCCCCAGCGAGCATGGCAGTCTCCGCCCAGATGGACTCCAGGCCGCGCTGCTTGATACCGCGAAGCACATGCAGCGCTCCGCGCACCAGGGTCACCGCCGGGGTGTAGGGGGCATCGAACGTGTCCAGCGATTCCCGATAGGCTTTCAGATCATTGTACAGCGTGGGCATCTTGCCGGACTCGATCCGCTGCCAGGCCTGGTCGCTGATGGCTGCGAAGCCCAGCCCCGGCGGGAGCATCAACGCCTTCTGCGAACCGGTGATGTACGCGTCCACCCCCCACTCATCCATCTTCACCGGGATGGTGCCGACCGCGGTTATCCCGTCGACGATCAGCAGGGCCCCGCGATCCCGCGTGATGCGGGCGATGCCCTCGACGTCGGTCAAGGCTGTGGTGGAGGTCTCGCTGTGGACCGCTATTATCGTGTCGATCTTTGAGTCCGCGTCCATGGCCCGTTGGATATGTTCGGGTCTGGCTCCGTGGCCCCATTCGATGTCCAGAGCGGTGTGATCGATCCCGAAGGTAGCGCAGACCTTGGCCCATCGTTCGGCGAACTTGCCGTTTCGAATGACCAGGGCCTTGTGGCCGGGTGGGCAGCAGCCCACGATGGCCGCCTCCGCCGCCGACGTGCCGCTGCCGGTGAACGTCAGACAGGTCCCCTTGGTTTGAAACAGGTACTGCAGCAGTCCGTGCAGCTCCTTGTGCATCTCCCGATACCACGCGGTGCGGTGATGCTCCATGGGCCTGGCCATTTCCAGGAGCACCTCTTCGGGAACCATCGTCGGGCCGGGAGTGAACAGTCGGGTCTTCTTCATGGTCAATCGCCTTCGCTATAAACGGTGCGAGAAAGGACTCTCGCACCAGCCGGTGATTCTCGCACCAGCCGGTCCCACAATTCCGACCGGTTTGAAAACCGGTCCCACAACGGCCGCATTGTACGGTGTCTGGCCCGGCCAACCAGCACCCCAACGCCGCTCCTGAGGCCGTCGAAGACGGACGAAGGGGTGGGCAGCAGGGTCGCGCCCAACCCCCGCAAGTGCGGCACCGGTTTCCAACCGGTGTTCCACGGGTTGTAGACCCGTGCCACACACCTTTGCCCTTTGACAGGAGCGGGTGAGCCTGCAACAATTCCGTGTCGGAGACGGTAACCTGAGGAGGTTTCTGCCCATGAAACTCGAAATGCTCAAATCCAAGCTGCACCAGGCCTGCGTGACCCATTCCGACGTCTACTACGAAGGAAGCCTGGGCATCGACACCGAACTCATGGAGGCTGTTGCACTATACCCACACGAGAAGGTCCTGGTTTCCAACATTAACAATGGAGCCAGGTTCGAGACCTACGTCATCCCCGAGCCGTTCGGCTCTCGGCGGATCATCCTCAACGGGGCAGCCGCCCGGCTGGGGGCGGTCGGCGATCGAATCATCATCATGTCGTTCGCGTTGGTCAGCGAGTCGGACGTCCGCGAGGGCCGGTATCGCCCCCGGGTGCTCAGGCTCGACGAGCACAACGAGCCCATTCACCGCATCCCCACCGCCCCCACGACCGAAGAAATCGCCTCGATGATCGAGGGGTAACGCGCCCATCGGGGCGACTTCTCTGGGACGCCGCTCCTGAGTTCGCCGAAGGCAAACGAAAGGGCCGGTATCGCGACGGCGGAATGGAATACCGCCCGCGGGCGCCCGCTAATAATAAGTCTTTACCGAGGTCCTCGGCATCCGTACGATATCCGATTGTCAACATCAGCAGGTCCTGTTCGGACTGGAGACGGAATCTTCGATGGTGGAAGCTTCCACGGCTATCACGAGCGTGTTGGTGACCGGAGCGACGGGCTTCGTCGGCCGGAGCGTCGTCCGCGAGCTGCTCGCTCGGGGTCTCACCCCGGTCTGTCTGGTTCGATCTGCCTCGAAGCTGGCCGGGCAGCACCGGGAGATCGCTCCCGGTCGTCTCGTCCCGGTCGTCGGCAGCCTGAGCGACGGGCCCGCCCTGCGCGAGGCTGCCCAGCGCTGCCAGGCTGCCATCCACCTCGTCGGAATCATCATCCAGCGGCGTTTGAAAGGGCAGACCTTCGTCGGCATTCACACGAAGGGGACCCAGCGGCTCGTCGACGCCGTCTACCGGGCCGGGATTAAGCGTTACATCCACATGTCGGCCCTGGGAACGGGCAAGCAGGCTGTATCCGCCTATCACCGCACCAAGTGGGCCGCCGAGGAGTGCGTGCGGGCGAGCGGTCTGGACTGGACGATCTTTCGTCCGAGTCTGATCCACGGCCCCCAAGGCGAGTTCATGCGGCTAATGAAGCGGTTCACGTGCGGTGTCCTGCCGCCGGTTATCCCCTACTTCGGGAGAGGCACCGCCAAGGTCCAGCCGGTTTTCGTCAAGGACGTGGCCCACTGTCTTGTCGAATCACTCTTTCGTGGCGATACAATCCATAAGGTGTTTCCGCTGGGCGGGCCGAGGGCCTACTCATGGCAGGAGCTGTACTCCGTGTGTCGGGCATCGATCCCGCGAGCGAGGACTTGGAAGCCGATGGTGTCGCTGCCGGTGGGGCTCGCCAAGGGGCTGGCCTCCGTGTCCGGACCGCCGCTTGCTTTGGCGGAGTTGGTTTTGCCCTCGCTGGGAATCATGCGCTTCGACGCGGGTCAGGTGCAGATGTCCCAGGAGGACTCACTGTGCGACCACACGCTGGCCGAACAAGCGTTTGGGATCAAGATGCGACCGTTTGAAAAAGAGCTGGCCTCGTATGCCGATCAGATCGGTTAGGGGGGGGTTCGTGAGTAAGTCAGTCCACAGACCGATCGTCCTGATCGTCCGCGACGGATGGGGAGCCAATCCCGATCCCAAGTGGAACCACGCCAACGCCATTCACCTGGCACGCACACCGGTGGACGATCGCTTGCTGGCCGCCTACCCGCACGTGCAGATCCACACCAGCGGGCACAGCGTGGGCCTGCCGGACGGGGTGATGGGCAACAGCGAAGTCGGGCATCAAAACATCGGCGCGGGGCGCATCGTCGAGCAGGAGGTCATGCGCATCACCGGGCGCATTTGCGACGGCTCGTTTTTTGCCAATCCCGCGCTTGTCGGGGCGTTTGATCGAGCAGCCGAAACCGGCTCAGCCGTGCACATCATGGGCCTGTGCAGCGACGGGCGGGTCCACAGCGATCTGGATCACTTATACGGCCTGTTGGAGATGAGTCGCCGGCTCGGCTTCCCGGGCGACCGCGTCTTTATCCATGCCTTCATGGATGGCCGCGATACCCCACCGCACGCGGGGATCGAATACCTCGAGCAGATCGAAGCCAAGTGCCGTGAGTTTGGCACCAATCCCGTGGCCAGCGTCGCCGGCAGATTCTACGCGATGGATCGCGACAACCGGTGGGACCGCGTGCAGAAGGCCTACGACATGCTGGTCTGTCGGTCCGACGTGACCCCGTATCCCTGTTTCGATTCCGCCCGGGCTGGGGTCGCCCACTTCTATGAGAACCCCGCGGGCGATTCCATGAAGGGGGATGAGTTCGTGACCCCGTCGGCCACTTGCGGTTCGGATGGCCATGCGGGGCGCATCCGTCGCGGCGACAGCGTCATATTCTTCAACTTCCGAGGTGATCGGCCTCGCGAACTCACCAAGGCCTTCACTTGCGACGAGTTTCCGTTCGAAGATACCCGGACGGCAAAGACGATCTCTACTCGCACCGCCGTTCGGTCCGGGTTCGATCGCGGCCCCAAGCTCGACCTTCGCTTCGTAACCATGACCGCTTATGAGACGGGTCTGCCGGTTACGGTCGCGTTCGATAAACCCCCGCCCATGCCCGACCTTCTGGGATCCTACCTTGCCGAGAAGGGCTGTAGACAGTTTCGCTGCGCCGAGACGGAGAAGTTCCCGCACGTGACCTTCTTTTTCAACGGCTACCGCGACGAACCCTTCCCCGGCCAGGAGCAAGCCCTGGTTCCCTCGCCGCGAGACGTCAACACCTACGACCAAAAGCCGGAGATGTCCGCACACGAGGTAACCGAGCTCGTGCTCGAGCGGATAGCCGACCATAACGACGACCTGATCGTGCTCAACTACGCCAACGGTGACATGGTCGGGCACACCGGCAGTTTGCCGGCTGCCATCCGCGCCGTGGAAACCGTTGACAAGTGCGTGGGCCGGGTCGTCGATACCGCGATCGCCAGGGACGGCGGGCTGATCGTCACCGCCGATCACGGCAACTGCGAGCAGATGATCGATCCCGACACCGGCGGCCCGCACACCGCCCACACCACGTACGACGTGGAACTCACCGTTGTCGACCAGCGTTACCGGGGGCGCACCTTACGCCCCGGCGGTGGACTCGCCGACGTCGCCCCGACCTTGCTGGAAATGCTCGACCTGCCCACACCCGGGGCCATGACCGGTTCTTCGCTCATCCTGCCGGCGTGATCGGCCTCCCCGGGACGACCGGATGCCACCCTTGTCGTGGGCACCCGACGTAAACCCTTGCGGCTGCGTGACTTGCACCGCGCCGGGGAGGAATCGAACCTCCGACCGTCGGATTAGAAATCCGATGCTCTATCCGCTGAGCTACCGGCGCAATCCACCGCCCCGTAAACACTTAACGAACAGTCACTGTCCGCTAACACTACAACACACCCTGTTTGGGGTCTGTTTTCGGCCTACCTGCAGAGCCTCAGCAGTGAATCTCCAGGCTTCCATCATATCCTCAGACCGAACCGAGACATAGCAGGTGATACCAGTTCCAGTTGGAGAACGCCGATTTCGGTGGCGGGGGTGAACGGCATTTGTAGCTTCGCGCGGGCCAAAGCCCGCGGCTCAGGATCGCGCGTAACGGCAGACTCAAACCGGATCTGGTATGAGTAGTGAACGCCTGCACAAAAGCGGCCGGCCCTTCGTCCGTTACCGAGGGACGAAGGGCCGGCCTTATAATCGCAGCAGCCACCCGGCTGCTTGCTAGGTATGTTACCTCACGCGGCTACGCGGAGGGCGTCTCAGTCCGGCGCACGCCGAACTTGATCGCGATGCCCGTCAGCAGCAGGAGCGAGAGGACCAACAGGCCCCATTCGGTGATGGTCGGAATGTCCGCCTTCTCGCACTCGACCTCGGAGCACTGGGTCGGCTCCTCGGGCGTACCCTTGTACCAGTCGCCCTTGCAGTCGGCCTCGAACACACCGTCGAGGCAGACGCCGGCCGCCTGGTAGCAGCACGCACCCGCATGCAGGAAGCAGTCCACCGCGGCGCAATCCACGTACTTGTGCCACCTTTCCTGGTCGCCTACGCAATCCTCGGGATACGTACCGTCACGGCACGTCCCGGTCGCATGATCGCAGCAGGCGCCGTCGTGGCGGATGCAGTCGACCGAGCTGCAAGCCGTGTTCTTGTACCAGTCCTCCTGGTCGCCCGTGCACTCCCAGTCATGGACATCGTCGGTGCAGGTGCCCCACTCCCGGTCGCAGCAGGCACCGGTGTGCTCGACGCACTCGATGGCGCTGCACAGGGTGTCCTTGAACCACTCTTCCTGATCACCCGTGCAGTTCCCATCGTACTCATAGTCCCTGCAGATGCCGTCATCGCCGTTGCAGCAGGCACCGGTGTGCTCGAGGCACTCGATGGCGCTGCACGGGGTGTCCTTGAACCACTCTTCCTGAGCACCCGTGCACTCCCAATCATGCACGTCGTCACGGCAGGTTCCGTCGTCACCGTCGCAGCAGGCACCGGTGTGCTCGACGCACTCGATATCGGCACACAGGGTGTACTTGAACCACTCTTCCTGATCACCCGTGCAGTTCCCATCGTACTCAAAGTCCCTGCAGATGCCGTCATCGCCGTTGCAGCACGCACCGGTGTGCTCGAGGCACTCGATATCGGCACACAGGGTGTCCTTGAACCACGCTTCCTGATCACCCGTGCACTCCCAATCATGGAGGAAGTCACGGCAGATGCCGTCGTCACCGTCGCAGCACGCACCGGTGTGCTCGACGCAGCCAACGTCGATACACAGCGTGCCCTTGGTCCACTCGAGCTGCCCGCCCTGGCACTGGCTTTCGGGCACATCGTCCATGCAGAGTCCGGTGTCACCGTCGCAGCAGGCACCGGTGTGCTCTTCGCAGTTGATCTCTGCGCAGGTCTGCCCCGGGTAGAACTGGACCTGGTCGCCTACCACGCACTCCTCCGGGTCGTCAACCCAGACGCACGAGCCGCCGGGCACGTCCTTGGTGCAGCAGGATCCACCCTTACTGCCGATGAGCTGGAAGGCCACACCGACATCCAGCACCTCCCAGTACGGCATACCGAGCAATGGGAAGCCCTGAACTGCGTGATGCAGGTAGGTAAGGTCGGTCGCTTTCCATGCTACCTGTCCACCGTCGCCGAACGACATCTCCGGAATCAGCTCCAACCAGTACTTGGTCTTCTTTTCCAGACTCATGCCAACGGGGACGTTCACCCGCCAGTCTCCGGAACCAGGTGGGTCTTCCTCATACTGGAAGGCGCCCGCCGGGATCCGTTCGTTGTACGCCATGTTCCCGGAGTGGCCGATGTTGTTGCCGTCGGGCGAGGGGTTCCCATCGGGACCCTTCGGGTCAGCGTTCTCGTAAACGGTCACCCAGAGCGCCAGGAAGTCGGCGGGGGTGCCTAGCGGGTCGTGGTTCCAGAAGACAAACCACGCGACAACCTCGGAGATCGCGCACGGATTGTCACCCTGATCGTTGAGGATGAAGTCATCCGCAACGGCAGCGACGAACGGATAGTCAACGGCATACTGGGTCCCGGGACTTGGAGCGGTACCAACGGGCCCGTTGTCGTACACGCAACCGGCGGCGCAGGTGAAGCCCACATCGTCGCAGGTGGCATTCACGTGCGGGATGCCCTTGTTGGCCGCGGCACACTCCTCCTCGGTCAACATCTGGCATACGCCATCGACGCAGCACGCAATGGCCGGCGGCGCGCACTCCCAGCCGATTTCTTCGCAGATCTCGGAATCAAGGAATTCGCCTCCCGAGCAGACCAGCACGCCGTCATGATAGACCTCGTAGTGGCCGTCGCCGTATAGACAGCAGATGCCGTCGCCGTAGAGGTCGTAAATGACGAAGTTGTAGCATCCGGTCATCGCGATGCAGACGGTCCAGGTATACTGCGTCAGCGGGTCGGTCAGCGGGCCACCCGAGGCCACAACGCCGCCGCTGCCCTTGTCGATCAGCTCCCAGGTCGTCTCGCTGGGGTAGTTGTCGGTGAAAATGTCGATCGTGACCGACTTCTCACATGGGCATTCGTCGCCGACGGAGCAGGTCTCCGAATCACCGAACTCACCTCCGCTACAGGCCAAGACCCCCTCATGGTACACGTTGTAGTACCCGTCACCGTATGCACAACAGATCCCATCGCCGTAAGCGTCGAAGATGGTGAAGTTGTAGCAGTTGGGGTCGTCGGTCACGTCGATCACCCAGGTGTGCAGGGTGTTCGGGTCGATCAGCGGACCACCTGTGGCCACAACCGTACCGGATTGCTTGTGCTCCAGCACCCAGGTCGTCTCGCTGGGATAGGCGTCGGTCATGATCTCGATCACGATCGGCTTACCCTCCTCACCCGCCTTGGAGATGTCAAGGGAGTAGGACCCGCAGGCGCCCGAGAACCCCTCGATGGTGACCCAGACCTCACCGGCCGGGAGGTCGGCGGTGATTGCCGACTCACCGGGCGGGTAGTTGCACGCGTCGTCGTCGTAGCCGAGGTCGCCGGCGCAGCACACGCTGCCGAGATACATTCTCGTATCCCAGCCGGCCTTATCGCACACCGAGAAGGTCCACAGGCCGGCGTTGGGAAGCGTAACGGTCCAGACCTCGTCCTCGCTGGTCTCAAGGTCGCAGTCGTTCCCAGCGCCGCAGGTATTTCCTCCGTCGAACCACCCGGGAGCGAGCACCTCGTGGTCCTTGCAGCCACCGTCGTCTTGCTTCGACACGGTCAGGTGGTAGTCCCCACATCCGCTGTAGCCCTCGATGATCACCCAGACCTCACCGGCCGGGACGACCGCCGTGACCGTCGACTGCAGGCCACAGTCACTGTCGTCGTTCCATCCGTAGAAGTCATTGCAGCAGTCGTCCCCGACGGCCATCCACGTATCGAACGTTTCCTGCTCCGTGCACAGCGTGAAGGTCCAGAGGCCTTCGTTGGGCAGGGTGACCGTGTACACGACTTCTTCGGTGGGGTGAAGATCGCAGTCGTCACCCATGCCGCAGGTGCTCCCCTTCCAGTCCCCGGGGGCCAACACCTCGTAGTCCTTGCAGCCCACGGAGGGGCAGTTGCAGTCAGGCTGGCACTCGCCGGGACAGGCCGAATCGTCCGGCGGATCGCACTCCTCGGACCCATTCACCACGCCGTCGCCGCAGAAGGGGCACGGGCCGCAGTCTTCCGGACAGCTCTCGCAGGTTTCACCGGGATCACAAGTCCCGTCGCCGCATTCTCCCTCTGCACCAATGTACGCAGCCATCTCGAGGAGGAGCTCGCCGCTGCCACCCGGGGCCGACAGGTTGATGCGCCCGATCGTGTTGCCAACAACCACGACCCCGACGAAGGTTCCGGCCGGGTTGGTCGAGGAAACGCTCGTCTGGCCCATCAGAGCATTGTTCTTGTCGAAGACCCGCACGTCAATGAAGGGCCCGCCGATACCATCCCACACCATCATGGTCATCGCCGTGTGGTTGGGGTTGAAGCTCATGATGTCGGTGCTCTCAGCGAAGGTGTTCGCACCGACCAGGTCGTTCGCATTACCAATCATACCGCCGGAGATGAAGATAATCCCGGTGCCAATCCCTGGGGTCATCCCCGGATCACTGAAGTTGGACTGGAACGCGACGTTGTAGAGAATTTCGCCGGGTGAGAAGATCCCGTCGTTGCAGTTCTCGTCCAACGGGTCACACGTGACCGCAAGTATACCGTCGTCGGGCTCTTCGAAGTCCTCGATGCCCTTCAGGACTTTCCCCGCCGCTGCCACGGCCGCGTCGAAGGCGCCCTGGTCGGTGAAGAAAGTAATCGCCTGTGTGCATTCGCCTGGGCAATCGGCCGGGCAGTTGCACTCGTCCTCGCCGGGATCACAGGTTCCGTCGCCGCAACTGGGGCAATCGCCGATGTCGGCGCAGGTCTCCGAAGCACCGAACACGCCTCCGGAACAAATCTCGGTACCCTGCCAATCAACCGTGTACCAGCCGTTACCATAGGCACAACAGATGCCGTCGCCGAAGGCGTCGAAAATGGTGAAGTTGTAGCAACCGTCCTTGGCTACGCAGACGTCATGCTGATACAGGGTGCCGACGTTGGCGTAAGGCCCGCCTGAGCCCATGACAACCCCGGAATCCTTATCCACCACGGTCCAGGTGGTCTCACTGGGATAGTCGTCGGTGAAGATCTCGACCCTGATGGTGCCGTCCGGGCAGCCGCCAAGTAGCTTCGGCGGAGGCTCAGGGTTTAGCACGGGCGCGGCCGCCTGAATCGGCTCGTACGGCGGCTTCGGCTTTTTTGCCTTTGACGTATAGGAGATGATCCCATTCCCGGGGACTATTTCCCTGGTTCCGGTTCCGGCATCCGTTGCACCCTGGGTATCGGGGATCGCCACAGGCGGGGCGTCGCCCAAGGCGACACCGCAGAGTAACAGACCTACCCCCAAGGTCAGGATAGTTAACTTCAAACCCCAACATCTTGATAAACTCATAATTACCTCATCCTCCTCTAACATGGTCTAATCGTGGTGGGCGTTTTCCCCACCGCCATTTGGAATCGAAAAGGAAACTCTCAACAAAAAACTACTTAACTATCAGCCCTTGCGCGCGCGAAAACCCGCACGGCAAAAGCCCGCAGGTCGCGCCGACGAACGTCGGCGGGCGGGCGATTGAGCCCGCGGCTCGCTCACGCAGGGGGAGCCCGGGGCCGGGCGGAACACAGATCGAACAATAGACGATAAACTGCCGTAAGTGGAAGACCGCTCTCTCGGCGCCGCGCGGGGATGCCGAAGCGAACCTGGCAGCTCCTCAAGCGGAGGTTGACGACAATGAGAACCAGCGTGGCGTTAGCGGCGGCAACGACGAACGCCACCACCCCTGAGCCCAGCAGGGCACTTGCCCAGTTGACTACCGGACCATGACCCTGCGTGCCGGCAAGCAGCCCGGAAGCCAGGCCGAGCGGGTGAAGGGCCAACTCGACCCCAATCCATCCGAGCCCGAGAAACAGCGGGTTGAAACCCACCCGCCTGGTTAGGTGGGCCGCACCAAACGCGTACGCCGCGGGAACCGTCGCCAGCAACCCAAGTGAGCCGACGGTGCCGTCGAAGCCCGGAGTGAACCCCACCAGAAACAGGTAAAGGCAAACACCCCAAAAACTCCCGCACGCCATCGCCCGCCAGGGGCTCAGCCGCCGGATCGCAACGAACAACGGCGCCAGACTGACCCAGCCGAGCCAGCCGAGCCAGGGTCCATCCGGCGAAACGATGGGAGAGGAGATCGCCAGTGCCATCAGAAAGGCACCGAAAACCAGCAGCAGAGCCAGCGCGACGGACTTGGGTGAAACAAGCATCCACCGCGCGACACCGGGGGAGATGTAATTCTTCGTAGGCACGGCCCCGCTCAAATCCTCCGACAAACTGTCGGGCCCGACCAACTCGAGTTTCTCAATTAGGACCTATCGAGAGGTGTCTTCTAACCCCTCCCTTAACAGTCCGAGAAACGTAACAGCTTTGTTTCTACCAAATCCGCCCCCCGGATGCAAGCCTTCCGATAAAAAAAATAAAACAAAAGACGAGCCTCGACTCCCCCGATATCGCCGAAGTGGGCAACAATTACTGTTGCAAACGAACTGGCGGCCGTCGTTTAAGTCGACACTTGAACTCGACCCTTCAAGAGGCTGCTGATGATCGACTAGCCCGATAACCGGGCAAAGGCGTCTCGAAGCACACGAGAAGCTCGGAATCCGGACCTCGAAATCCGAAACAACTCAGTTAACCGTTCACCCCCCTGGAGACCCGCCAGTTTCCGACAACCTGCTGGGGAGATATCCGCCGCAGAGAACGCGGAGAGCGCAGAAATAAGAGTGACAAGAAGTTGTCAGTTGTCAGTTGTCAGTAGGAACATGCCCTGATAACTGATAACTGTCTTCTCTGCGATCTCCGCGATCTCTGCGGTGCAATAATCACCCGGTGTGAACGGTTACCACCGAGGCATGGGCGGAAGGTTTGACCGGACTGGGGGTGGGGATGGTCAGTTCGGGGCGGAGGCGGAGCCAGTCGCGAAAGCGGGCGACTGCGATGGGAGCGTTGCCCGGGGTGGACAGCTCGATGGCGGCGGCGGCGTTGCCGATGTAGGCGGCCTGCATCAGGCTGTCCCCGGCGGTGAGCGAGAGCGTTGCGGCTGCCAGAAGGGCGTCACCACAGCCCAGGCGATCGACCGCGTGCCCCGCGAAGGAGGGCAGCGGTTCGCTTCTTAGCCGACCCGACCATTCAGGCGAGCCGCGTTGCTGGTCTGGCCGCTCGAAGACCACCATGCCGCATTTGTCCAGAGTGACAAACAGGTGTCTCGCCTGGGTCTTATCGAGCAGTTGCCAAGCGACCGCGGACAGGCCTGACTCGTAGTCGTTGAGCATCGCCCGCAGCTCCCGCTCGGTCGGACAGAGCAGATTGACGTTACCGAACCCCAGGAGGCTGGCCCGCCCTCCGCTGGCGTCCGCGGTGAGCGTGCGGACGTTTTGACGCAACGTGGGCAGCACCCGGCTAAGCAAACCGCCGGTGATCATCCCGTAACCGAAATCGCAGAAGATGACCGCGTCGGCGATCTTCGATTGTTGCTCGATGATCACCGCGGCGTGCCTCTGGGCCACCGAGTCCAGCGGCAAGCGCTGGGCTTTGTCCACCTTGAAGAGCTTGGTGTTTTCGGCAAGAAACCGGGTTTTTTCCACGATCGCGGGGCGCGACTCGATCAGGTGCGACTCGACGCCTTCCGCCTCCAGCACCTTCCGGACGATCCGGGTTTGCTGGTCCGCCGCCCCGGCGCTGAGCAAAAACGCATGGGCCCCAAGACCGGCCACGTGGCGGGCGACAATGGCAGCCCCGCCGACGTAGCTGCGCTCGTCTCGTTGCACCAGGCTGATCATGGGTGACTCGCTGGCGACACTCAAGGCGTCGCACAGAACGTATCGATCGACGACGATGTCACCGACTATGAGCACATTAAGATCACGGAAGTGCTCGAGCGTCGTTTCGATCGAGTCCGCACTTATACTGTAGCGTTTGCAGATCAGCCTGAGCCGATGTGATTGGGCATCAGGGCTCTTGGAGATCCGCCCGATCAGCTCCGTCGAACTGAACACGATTTCGCCGCTGGAGAAGATGATCCTCCCCCCGTAGCGTTCCACGGCGGCCTTCTCCGAAAGGAACCCCGGGTCGGTGGAGCGCTCATACTCCCGCCCCTTCACGTACACGTCGGGCTTTATCTGCCCGAGAATTCTCTGGGCGGTTGGGGCGGGGTTGATGTAGACGTAGTCGACCGGCATCAGGGCAGCCAGGTTCTCCGCCCGGAGTTCCTGGGGGATGTATGGCCTCTGATCACCCTTGGATACTTCCGAGTCGCCGGTCAGGGAGACGATCAGGAGATCGCCCTGCTGCCTGGCGAATTCGAGGTAGCGGATGTGGCCCGGGTGCACGATGTCGAAGCAGCCGTGACACTGCACGATCGTCTGACCGGCGGCGCGGGCCTGGGCCACTGCCCGAAGCAGCCTATCCGAATCGACGATTTTACACTGGAAGCTCGAGGACATCACGCTGCTCCAGGATCGCGGCCTAGTAGAGCCTGTCATAGGTCCTGCGACTATGGGTGGCACGGACAAGCTCCGCTTGTCCGTGGGGAGCGAGTCCGACCAGACGCATCACCGCACGGACAAACGAGTTTGTCCGTGGCACCCGACAGTGGTCTCGATGACTTATGAAACACGGTACTAGCCGGCTCCGGAGTGTTCCGCCCGGCTGATTCGACAGCCCCGCGGCACGAAAGACCATAGAGTATTATCGGCCGTTTCCTGGCAGGGGAAGACCGTTTCCCCTGCTCACGGACCCCACGAACTGTTTCCCCCCGCGTCGCGGTTGCAAACAGCGGCTGGGGCCCTACCATCCGGCTTCAAATCCGTCCCCGGGCAGGCGACGTGAGCACCGGGTAGTCTGCGAGATTGTGGCGCGGTTGCGACTCGCAGCTCCATGCCCTTGTGGGCGGAACGACCGGGCGGATGGGCGATGCCGTTTCCCTGGACACTGCAACGTTACATCTTCAAGGAGATGGGAAAGACCTTCCTGCTCACCGCGGCAGCCCTGACCGGCGTGCTGGGGCTGGGCGGCGGAGTCTTCCACATGATCAAGCTGGGGGAGGCTACCCCGGGCCAGCTCGTCCGTTTGATGGGGTTCGTCCTACCGGTCGCGGCCGCCCTGACCTTGCCGATCGCCGTCCTGTTCAGTGCGGCTTCCACGTACGGCCGGCTCAGCGCGGACAACGAGTTCGTCGCCTGTCGTAGCGGCGGGATCAACATGCATGTTTTGTTCCTGCCCGCGGCGGCTCTGGGATTAGCCTCCGCGGTGCTGACCTTCCTGCTGAGCAATTTCGTCATTCCCGGGATGGTCGGCAATCTTGATGCATTCATCGCCGGCGACGTTGGGGCGCTCATCCAACAACGCCTTAACCGTCCAAGAGGCCTTACCCTTGGCGGCAAGTTCCGGGTATATGCCGATGACAGTGAAATCGACTCGTCGGAGCCGAACCGGATCATCCTGCACCGCGTCGCCTTTGCAGAGGTTGACGAGGAGCAGTGGATACGGCTCGGCACCGCCCGCGCGGTCCTTCTCGAGTTTGACCTGGACGCCAAGCAGGTCTCCGGCAAGTTGATCGACCTGAGCTACTACGACCGCAAGCGGGATGGGTTTTTCGACGGTGGGGAAATGACCATCGGAACCAAAAGGCTTCCCTCGCTGCTGCCGGCGAAACTCAGATTCCTCGATCTGGGCGACTTGCTCTACTACCGCAATCACCCCGGCAAGTGGCTGAAGGTACGCGAGGAGATGTCCAAGCTTCGCTTGGCGGTAGGCCTCTGGCTGGTCTACGAGGAACTCGCCCGCGACTGGGTCGATGATCACGAGTTCACCCTCCGAGACGGGCTGGATGTTTATGCGGTTGGGTCCAAAGAGGCCGGTCTACTCCCTCGCATAGGCGGTCTCGAGCTCACCAAAGTTGTCGTGCAGCGCCGCCGGGACGGTGATCAGACGGTCATCCGGGCGGAGCGGGCAAACGTCGAGGTGGCAAGCGGGGACGGGAAGAGCCTGGCGGACGCCGGCATCCGAATCAACCTGTACGACGTCACCATGAACGACGGAAACACGATCGTGGAAAAAACGAAGTACGTGATCGGTCCGGTCCCGGTTGATCCACGGATCATCGCCCAAGTCCGGGCGGTCCCGGATGAGCAGCTCCTGTCTCCAGGCCTTCTCGGTCTTGACCCGGAGGTGCTGGCGGACCGTCGGGCACGGGCTAAGGAAGCGTGGGACGAGACCGTCCGGAGGGTGCTGGCGACGCTGAACGAGCGGGCCGCCTTTAGCATCAGCGCGTGGGTGCTGGTGATCCTGGGGGCGGCGCTGGGAATCGTCTTTCGCGGGTCGCACGTGCTTACGGCTTTTGGGGTCAGTTTCGTGCCTTCCATGGTGGCAATAATCGCCATCGTGATGGGCAAGCAGATGGCCCACAACGCTTCGACCCCGGTGCTGGGCCTCTTGGTGATGTGGAGCGGGATCGGGGTCGTGGCCCTTCTTGACCTGTGGATGTTGACCCGGGTTGTTCGGCGGTGACAGTGTGGCACCGGTTTCCGACCGGTGGGAAACACAGGTTACAAACCTGTGCCGCAGCAAGGAACGCTCGCCCGTGCTGACCATAATCGATCGATACATGCTCCGCGCCCTGCTGATCAACTACCTGATCGCCCTCGCGGTGATGATCTGCCTCTACGCCGCGTTGGACATGTTCGTCAACATGGACGAGTTCACCGAGCAGGGCTATCCGCTTCCGATCGTGGTCAAGAACATCATCAGCTACTACTGGCCCAACGTGTTTTTGTACTTCAAGGAGCTGTCCAGCGTTATCGCCTTGTTTGCGTGCATGGCCACCATCGCGCGGATGCGCAGGCTCAATGAGCTGACCGTCGCGTTGGCTTCGGGGGTCAGTCTGTACCGCTTGGCTGCTCCGGTCATCGGATTCGGCCTGGCGACCACCGCTCTTTTGGTCATCGACACGGAGCTCATCATCCCGCGAGTCGCCCACCTCTTGGCCAGGGATCGTGACGACGCCGATGGCGCTTTAGCCTGCGAAATCTCGTTCCTTCGGGATCGAGACGGGGCCCTTCTCTCCGCCGGAAAGTTCCACCCGCGGACGGGCGACCTGCAGTGGCTGCGGGTACTGACCCGCGACGAGAACGGTTCCGTCCGGCAGATGCTTGAAGCGGACCACGCGGTCTGGGAGCCGCCCTCCCTGACCCGTCCCCAGGGCGGCTGGCGACTTGAGCGAGGCCTGCTCAGAACCCGCGCGCGTGATACCGAGGCCGGGATCGGGCCGCGTGGAGACCTGAAGGTGGAACCATGCTACTTCTACGAAAGCGATCTGAGCCCCGAAGCCATCCAGCTTCGCCAGGCGGAAGGCTGGATCAGTTACTTGAGCCTCGCCCAGCTTCGTGATCTCGAGGAGAGCGGGGCGCCGAGCGTTGCCACCATCGCGGCGACCAGACACGCCCGGATAGCCTCCCCGCTGGTGGGCATGGTCATGCTGCTTTTGGGCCTGCCTTTCTTCCTGGACCGCTGGCCGGGAAACGTGCTTGGCGACGCCGGAAAGTGCATGATCGCCTGTGGCCTGTGCTATGTCGCGGGGTTTGTGTCCCAGAGCATCCGCCCGCAGTCTGCGTCCGCCCTGTACGCGTGGATGCCGATATTCATATTTGCAACCATCGCCATCGTCAGGATCGATCGCATCCGCACGTAACCCGCATAGATCGGGTCCACCGCAGAGAACGCAGAGCACGCAGAGAAACCTCAGAGCAGGTGGGTGGCCCGCCCTCTCTGCGCCCTCTGCGCTCTCTGCGGTGAATAATCCGGGGCAGTGGATTGGATGAACTCTATCTTCGGCTCCCGGAACTGTTTCTTGGGCAAGTTGCGCGGCGGCGGATCCGGCGACTTGGTGCTCTTTTCACGCGACCTCAGTGCGGCGGGTGACTTTACGTTTTTCGAGGTTTGAGCGAAGCAGACTGCGGCGCAACAGCCGTTGCCGGCGACGCTCCCGATAGGTCGAAACCCCCCACCGGGCAGAGAGATAGGACATGATGCCAAGGAAAACGCCCACGAGCAGGCAGCCGATCCACAGCTCGAGTCCCAGGCTGACCAGCAGGTGCAAGAGCCGCTTCCAGGACTCGAGGGCGAGTATGTTCATCTCCACCTGCCCGAGACTGGCTACGTCCGCCTGGCTACCCGCATTTGCCGAGGGCATCACCAGCCGCCCGAGGGCCAGGCATGCGCCGTAAATCGGCCACAAGGTCAGCGGGTTGGTGATCCAGACGATGGGCACACAGACGGCTTTGTTGGCCCGAAGCAAGGCAGCCACGCTGATCGCGATGACAGTCTGGAACCCAACAAGCGGCAGGAATGCAACCAGCACTGCAATGCCCACCCCCAGGGCGATCCTGTGCGGGCTGTCGTCGGCATGAAGCACGTGGTGCAACACGAGCCTGCGGATCTTGGCTGCGTATCGTCCCACGAACTTACCACCCTTCCTTCACCTTCAAAACATCGGTATTGCCGGCCCCTTGCGGACGCTTGCGGATTCTTCACCTAGTTTATCAATCGCCGGGGTGTTTGTCTTCCCCACACGTCTCGGTTCGCAAAGACGGTAGGTCGGGCTCCGCCCGACATTATTGCACATTGGCCTCGGCGGGCTGAGCCCGCCCTATGTACCTTCAAGGCCTAGCGAGCGCCGGCTGGGCGATCGCCCGGCGAACGGCCGCAACGACCCTGGCGGTATCCAGCTCCTTCATACATCGATGGCCGTGCCTGCACTGAGACAGCCGCCGCAGGTAGCACGGAGCGCAGTCGACGTCCGCGCAAAGCGCATCACCCTCTCGACGGTAGGGCCCGGTGCGGGCCGGGTTCGTCGGGCCGATCAGGCATACCAGCGGCCGTTTGAGGGCTACCGCCAGGTGCATCGCGGCGGAGTCCTGACACAGCACAACATCGGCCAGGGCAACCACCGCCGCCAGTTCCCTTACGGTCGTTCGCCCCGCCAGGTTGATCGGCTGGGACCGGCACGCATCCGCGATCCGGGCGCAGAGATCCACTTCGTCGGGTCCACCCACAAGCAGGCATCGCCCGGTGCCGTCTTCCTGCAGATTGTCGATGGTCTCCGCGAACCGCTGGAAGAGCCAGACCTTCGTCTCCCAGCGAGCTCCGGGCACGACAACGACAAGGCGGTCGTCGCGCGCCAGTCCAAAAGAGCGTAGCAAGGCCAGCGCTTCGCTTCGAGCAGACGTTGGCAGGGCGAGGTTGAACTCGATGGGGACGTCGTCAAAGCCAAGCAGATCAGCCACCTCGTAATTGCGGTCCACCGCGTGGGTGTCCGGGGCAGCGGGCGGGAGATGATGGGTGTAGAAGAGCCATGCCCCCTCGCGGGCATCGCGAAACCCGATCCGTACGCCGGCCCCGCAGGCCCGCGTCAAAAAACCCGTGCGGAACAAACCCTGCAGGTCGACCGCAAGATCGTAGCGTTTCTCCCTTAGGGTGCGAACAAAGCGAATGAACTCCGCAGCGGCGCGCGGACTTCGTCTCATGCGGCCAAGTCGCCTTCGGTCAAACAGAATCAGTTCGTCGAGTTGATCGTGTCCTTCAAGAAGCGGGGCGAAGGGCGAGCCGATAAGCCAGTCTATCTTTGCCTTTGGAAAACGCATCCGCAGCCCGTGCAGGACCGGAAGGGCGTGCACAACATCACCCAGGGAACTGGGCTTAATGACCAGAATCCGCTCGAACAAGCGCCGCGAAAGTTGCGTCCCTGGCATTAGCTACCAGCTTGTAGGGTGGGCATCGCCCACCATTGCTCTTGTCGTAGGCGAGGATGGTGGGCAGTGCCCACCCCACTCTACTCCCGAAACGGCACCCAACTACCGTTCCCGTCAAGCACTTCGTTGGGGCGGAAGCGGGCTTTATAGGCCATGGTCTTGCTGCCGGTTACGTAGTACCCCAGGTAATAGTAGGGAAGCCCCTCCCGACGGCAGTACTCGATCTCCGAGAGTATCGAGAATGTGCCCGGGCTCCGCCCCCCCCGCTTGGGATCGAAGTACATGTACACGCTGCTTAGCCCGCCCGGGCAACGATCCACCAGGCTTACGCCCACCAGACGCCTGCCCAGAAAGTAAGAGAACTCGAACGAATCCGTGGGCGAGTCATACAGAAATGCGCGAAAGGACTCAAACGTGCGCTCCATGGTGTCGTCATGTTGCCCGTCCAGATAGGCCCGGTAGAGGGCGAACTTCTCGGGCGTGGCACCGGTTTTCAACCCGCCCTCAACCGCTGCCGTACCCTCTACGCGCACGTCGCAGTTGCGGGCCCACACCCGGCGCATCGATCGCGTGTGTACGAACGTGTCCACGGGCACGCGCAACGGAACGCACTCCCGGCATCTGCGGCAGCGCGGGCGGTAGACCAGCCGGCCGCTCCGCCGAAAGCCCCGGGCCATCAGCCACTCCAGGGCCGCAGGAGCGAGCCGTTCCACCTGGTAGGCCTCGCTGCGAAACAGCCGGCCCGCAAGGTACGGGCACGGCGTTTCCGGCGAGGCGTAGCGCAAGCTGTCGTAGTCCGCTTGCGGCGAGGTGACCATCACGTTGTCTTCCGGTGTACCGGGCATAGCTCCCCGTAATTCTATGGCCTGGATCACGACAATTGCAACAGGAGTGCCGGACATACGCTCGCTGACCCAAACCACCATCCGCACCGGCGTCAGGAGGTCGGGACGGAGCTCGGGCACGCGCTCTTACGTCGAAGGTTTCCAGCCTGGTGGCACGGTCAGGCGGAGCCGCCTGGCCATGGGCAACAGCCCAAGCGTTTCGCCACGCATTCGGTGCCACGCATTCGGTGCCACGCATCCCGTGCCACCCATCCGAACACAGACTTCCTCGGCCCTTCGCCGCCCCAGAACTGGATGAACGCTCTGTATTGATAATACAGTCTCCTTTTTTCCCGTCGTTTTGCGGGCTGCGGTGTCATAATGAGGGGAGGACGTCTTCGGCTGGAAGCCTCTGGGACGTTCGGCGTTGCCCCCGGGCGGAGACCGTCGACGAAAACGCTCCCTGGCCGCTCGTATCGCCGCCGGACAGTCTTGGTGCTTCAGCGGTAATGTGGTAGAATTCTGTGTCTGAGTCAGCAGGTCGGGCTCCGCCCGACATTATTGTACGTCGGCGGGCTGAGCCCGCCCTACGGAGATGTGTCATGTGTAATAACATGCCTGATACCGTTATGGTGGCTGCCCCTCATCGGCGAACTTCGCGGTCCGGGTTCACCTTGATCGAGCTCCTCGTGGTCATCGCGATCATTGCAATGTTGATTGCGATTCTGCTCCCCTCTCTGGAGGCGGCCCGCAGGGCTGCCAAGAAAAGCGCCTGCAAGGCCCACATCAAGAACATCGCTACAAGCAGCCGCGTGTATGAGGCTGACGACCCCAGCGGATGGGGGATTCCGGTTCATCCGGGTCAGTACACGCAGGACGCCGCGAACCCGACCTTCATCGGAGCTTACGAATGGGGAGGCAAGAGCGGGATCGGCCAGAACGACTTCCTCGGCTACCCCGCACCTTACGGCAGCAAGTACGGCACTCCGGCCGGTTTCGGTCCGCCTACCCGGCCG
>SDBU01001819.1_pt1 | contig 29469 bp, 62 predicted proteins | sample 2277071 | NCBI WGS metagenome assembly SDBU01 (sample SAMN10397929, study PRJNA504765) | marine sediment metagenome | isolation source: marine sediment core GS08_GC12, 126 cmbsf | place: Arctic Ocean: Gakkel Ridge, Loki's castle | collected 2008 | reverse complement strand
TGTTTCCGAGCCATTTGGTCATTATTTGTATCCTTAAGGTCTAACACTGATAATAGGTTGTCTTTGTATTTTGACACAAAGATCTCATTTACATCCTTAATGCCTTCAGGATAATTACAGCGCATTACTCCGCCACGCCATCCTAATTTACTTGCAAATTTCTGTGCTTGCTTCTCTTCTCCTCTGTCGGGAATAAATATAATTCGTTTCCTAACTTTATCTAAGTAGGAAACATCCATTCTCATTCCACAGGTTGTTGAAATAGATGCTGCACCCATAAGATAAAGAGATACAGCATCAATAATTCCGAATGTTAAATAAACTACTTTCTTTTTCTGTATTCGTTTCCAGCTAGGAGCATAGAGGAAGTTTTGATCCTGTCCAGAAGGAATAACGTATTTTGCAAGAGATGAATTTCCATCTCCCGCTCTAGCGATTGCGCCAATAATTTTATTTGTTCCTCTTTTTCTAATGGGGAATGTAACCCAATTTTCGAGTAAACCGATTCCCAATTGACGTTGCTTATCATCATCTACTCCTCGCTCTCTCATATATACGCTAGGCGCATTCTGCCACGCCAATTTTAGCGTTTCTGCTAATGTTCTATCCCCAGACCATGCAGTAAAGGGATTCTTGAAATTTGGTGCTGTTTTATGCGATATAGGGATACCGCTAAGTTTCTCTACTAGGTCAAGTGTCTTTCCTCTAGCTCCACAAGATTCGCATCGATAGCTATCCTCATACACAAAGAAAGAGGGTCGCTTTTCGTCATGGAACGGACAAAGAGCGACCACATAATTTTCATATCTTTTAGAATAATCCAACTTGCTCGCAATATCATCAAGGTCAATATCATTATTCAATTATTATACCCTACCCATTTTATGTTTCTTTTAGGCTCTAAATCTTTTAGATATTCCCAATACTCTTCGCCATTAGGTATTGTTAGATATGTCCAGCGATATATATCAGCAAAGGCATAATGTGTCCAGAGTACGAAGTATTCTTCGTAAATTGATCTTAGCCATTCAGCAAATCTTACTGCATCCTCGGCGGTTTCAAATGAAGTATTGATCGCCGCCAGCCCGTCTTGGCTTCTGTAAACTCTATATGAACAGCCCTCATGTTGATCTGGTGGTACATAAGAAACTACCAACCATTTTCCGACTTTGTATCCATATTTTGTTACCGATCTATTAGTTGATTTTTCAGAAAACGCTACTGTTTCATATTTATCGGATAAATTCATTTTTATGTTCAGTTCCCACACCCTCAAGGTATGGTGCTAATCTATTACTTGCCTATTCAAGAAAGGTGCAGGGTGGGATTCGAACCCACGTATACCCTATGGTAAGGGTCAAGCGTTATTCGCTCAGAACGTCAACCGCTGCGTTACCTGCACATAATTTATTGGCTGGCAGAGGTAGGATGCTTGCGTTCACCCTATTCTCTCTTACCTACCTTAGTTTGACCAGCCAATTTGAGAGAGCGACTCAATGCTCTAACTCACAAACTATTCGTCTTCCGGCTCCCACTCAATTTCTGGTTCATTATTATCTCTATCAGGAGCAGACTTTTCAAGCTCCTCATTAGATGGCGATTCGTTATCTTCCCAATCATTAGATTCATCGACTACTTCATCTACTTCATACAAAGTATCGATCCAGCCATCTTTGATGATTATCATAAACTCTCGATCTTCTCTCAAAATGCGCTTTTCAAATGCGGGAAGAACATTGTCTTGCCACTTCATCAGCCCTCGTTCCCAAGCATGAGTTACGTCTAGGAAATCTGATAACTTTTTAGTTTGCGATCCTGAATCTGGTAATGCGACCACAGACTTTCCTTCTTCATCTTGAGATTCCCTGAAGTTGTAGCGCATAAAATAGGGAATGTTGATACCTTTGTATTTCTTAGGATCAACAATTTCGATTAGAGCAGTAAAATCTACTGTTACGTAAGATGACCCCTTTTTATTTACACGTTCATTTGTTTTAGGGGCAGGAGATTCACCTTCTTTGGACGCAAAGCCTGATACTCTTACTTTGTATTGACCAGACCAGGGATGAAAGTTATAAACATCATCCTCTTCGCCATTCAATTGAACATAGTAGCGACCTGGTTTTAGTTTAGCAGTTTCTTTGGTACGCCGACAACTAAATACTCGCTTAGTCTCAACGAAACGAAGTTTGACAGTTTTCCGATTTCCTTTAACTTGCGCCTCGCCATTTTCGCCTTTCTTAAACTCGCCCGATACTCTTGGTGGTTTATAGCTCATTTTCTAATCCTCATCCCAATCATCATTGTCATCGTTACTGCCCTCATTTTCATTACCCTCATCCTTACCCCATTCTTCTTCACTTACTTCTGCATCAGAAATATCTTCAAGAGATAATTGTGCTAGTGCGTACCTCATACCTTCTCTTGTCAGGATAGGATTAGGTTCTTCTGGTGCTTTAGGCTCATCAGGGACAAGAGATGCCTTAATTGTAGTTTCTCTTGCATTGAGCATAACATCAGCATTTGCAAGATATTCTTTTTGCATTGGCACGAATACTGCCACAATTATATCCACAGGCTCTAAATTACTCCGCATTGTTACATTGTGCGGATCTGGGCTTACACTCGCCCATTTGAATGTTACAACTGCCTTTGGTGCGGTGTTTGGTTCACTCATATTCACATTCCTCCAAGTTAGTTTTGAAATCCAATTCTTGTTCTGACAATTCTAATTCTATTACCTTTACTAGAATTTCAGGCATATCAGCATATTCAATAACATATGCTGTAGTTACAATATGTCTGGCATGGGAATATATAGGTCGTAATCGATATCTCTCTTCTTGGACTTGAGATATAGCTCTTTTTGGCACAACTACAAATCGAAATGCTACTCTTTCGTTTTCCTCCCATTCCCAACTATCACTATCTAATGGAAATGGTTGCAATAAGAAATATTCTCTGTGTTGGCTGTAAAGCATTCCGTATGGTTTTACTGTTCTTGTTTTCATAAAATTACTCCTTATGGTTGGACAGGGCTTCTTTCTAGCACATGTATAGGGGCTTATCCCTGCCCAACCATTGTTCCAATTATAAACGAATAAACTTAATCCTACATTAATTTGAGGTTAGAGTTCTATTGGGAATTTTCCCAAAGGTCTGCGCCATCTTTGCACTCAACACTAAATACGTGTTTTGTATATGATACTTCTTGTTTCCCTAAGCTAACAATTTTACATTCGCCATCTTCGTCAGGGAAGAAATCAAGATTTATTCTAAAATAAATAATGCTTCCTCCTAACTTAAATCTTTTTTGTAGAGTTTTCCATAAAGTATCTGTTGGATAAAGCATGTAACGTATGCAATTATTATATTGCACTATATCAAATTGCTCTCTATCCTCACTTCTTAGCGACTTCCAATCTCCACTATCAATAAATAAATCAATGGCTGGTTGAATGTCTCGTTTATAGAAAACCAAGATTTGCAGATTAAGTTCGCTAATGTCATCATTCAAATAAGTTTGGATAAACTCAAGATTGTTTGCTATTGGATCGATGCTATGTGCAAGCGTGTATTTCCATGCCAATTCTCGATGATATATTTTTACTTGTTTTTCCCTTACTTCTTTATTAGCAATGCCATAGTTTTCTGTAAATCTTGGGAAATCTAATCCTGTTTGCAGTTCAATGTTAGACATTATTCCTCCTCATCCTTATCTCTGTAATCATCAAACATCATGATGTGCTTTTGTTCTATCTGATCAAAATGAAACCCAACATAAGTAAGCCCTGTTGCTCTAATAGCTTCTCGAAGCCTATCCGTATCCTGCTGTGTGAAGGTTCCGATTAGGTGGACGTTGACTCTATTCATTATTCCTCCTCTTCCTTTTTAAAATATTGTTTGCACGATTGACACATTTCTGTACTTTCAAGATTGCACGTACAATTTAATTCTACAATGTCCAGTGGTTCAATCATTTCATAGAAGTCCTTTGTTGCATGTGTCGGTAGGCTTGGGTATATGTTCATAACCCTATATACTCCAATATTGTTATTATTTGTAGCAGAATAAATACAGCCAACCCAATAGTTTCTTTTCTATTCATTTTGATACGCCAATTATTGTCTCTGGATGTTGATCACAAGCGATTAAAAAACTAACTAGAAACGACAGCGCGCCTTCATAGTCTCCCCACCCATTTTCAGGGTTGAGCAATCTATATTCATCTGGTTTACTTTCCATGTCTATTATTCCAAGAGATAAAGTTTTAGCGATGTCTTTTGCTTGAAGTCCATCAGAATTATATAGCGCATCATATACACCCGCTTTTTTCCACATTGGAGTTACATTGTGGGTATAGTTTTCGTCAAACAAGGATATAATAGTTAGATTTTCTCCGCCAGTATCAATACCAATGCTAAGTGAAATCCATATGCTCATAGTTACCTCCAAGAGCAATTGTAATCGCTGCACCTTAACCTAACATGAAACCAAGGTAATAGGATAATAAAAATACCCCTCCAACTAAGGAGAGGTATAATAATGATTAGTCCTCCTTTACCTGGGCGAGGGTTTGCTTGGCTAACTCGTGAATATCCTTTTCAGCTTGTGACCAATACGTGTAATCCAACCCTTGCTGGCTGCTAAGTATCTTATCGATAGCCTCAAACGCAGCCACTAGGTCGGCGTTTGTTTTCTGGAGTTCTACAAGTTCGCTCAATTGCATGTCTATGAAATCTAATACTTCTTCATTATCAGTTGACATGATCAATTGGTTGCCTCTGCCATAGCGTTAAATGCTTTGGCAATTTCATAGAATCCAATCTCGAATCAATTCCCCGATCTACAATACGTTCTACTATTTCATAATCATCAAAAGTCAAAGACATATCGAACATAATAATCTCCTATTTATCTAGTAACTGACCATATTATGATCAGATAGACAAATGTTAGCACAAATATCCCTGAAAGTGTAATACAGGCTCCAACTGTGGGTGCTGGTATAGGTTCACCAATCTCATCACCAACATATACAGGCGTACTTTTCTTTTCTCCATTTAAATCAATCACGGATAACCTCCAATTCATAGCCAATTGATTCTAATTCTTTGTATAAATCAATATATTCAGATTCAGAAGTAATAGGTTGGCTCAATTCGTGTATTATTGCCTTACTGCAAGCTCCATGTTGCCCAACTTGCATATAAGACATACATAAATCTGAATGTATATCATCATAAGACTCTTCAGGAAATATTGCAATAACTTCCCCATCAGGGAATTTGCGAAAAATTACTTTGGTTTTCATTGATTATTACTCCTTATTCATCTTCAGATAATGAGAAAATTAATATTCCTACCAATATTGCTATTGTAAATATAGTAAGTAGCAAAGAGTTATCTGCTCCTCTAATGTGCCATTCCATCCTACCAAATGATCCACATAGAAATAACATTAATCCAGCTTTTTGTTTGTAGTTCATTTTATTACTCCTTACCTTTTAATTCTATTCCCATTGGAGATTTACATATCCACCAGGGGATTACAAATATCAGGGATATGCCGATTATGATGATGAATTTTATAATCATAATCCATTGGCTCTTTTACGTGCTAATGTTCGTGCTTGCTTATAAGATAACTCATTAAATTCTCCGTTTGTATTAACATTACCATCTTCAGGGTGAAACTGTCTCACTGTGTATTTACGCTCAGAATCGGTATCAAATTGCTCTGATGTAGTGAAGAAAATACCACCACTCCCATGAAATACTTTATCATCAACTTGCGAATTAAAGAATCCCATAGACTCAGGCGAAAAGAAATAAAATCCCTTTTCTTTGTTGATTCGTTTTATGTCTCTAATTGTGTAAGTGTTCATTTTCATTACTCCTTATTTGATTACAAGTGGTAGAAAAGAATGGTGTATTTGCAATGCTTCACCGATTACGCCACTCTCACAATACCAGTGAGTTGTATAGTACGCCCAATGATATACTTCATCATTGCCATTGTCACACATCCAGACGGTTACACCTTTATTCGTATTCGGATTGCAGTAGGGTGAACTATCCATAATAATTCTTGGCTCATTTACGCAACTGGATTCTACCCACTCCGCCCAAGGTTCGCGATGACCATCTTGATCATCATAGTGAAGAGAATCGCCGCCAATAAACGCAGATAGTAATATTGCTAATATAATTATTTTCATGATTTACTCCTTATTTTATTCTTTTCATTCTACAATTGAGTAATATATCTTCTTTGCACATTCTATAAGATGTGCCCCATCCATAAGCGTGTACTGGATGATAACCATCTGAATGTGACCATGACCATCGCCATACTTCCCAATAATCATTCCTCTGATCTAACCAAATGTATCCTATCTTATCCGTTTCTTCTTCTATTCCCTTCCAAGTAGCTTTTATTGGATAATCTGTTTTAGCGTGTCTCATAATTTACTCCCTACAGGAAATGATAATGATGAGCTGTTTTAACTGTGGGTTTTTCTTCGTGCAATGTAATCCAAGTCTCTTGTAAATAAGTCTTATTGCAATCAGTGTATTTTTGTCTCTTCTGAAATGTCCAGCCTATAGCCTTTACACCTTCTGAAGTATCAATATATACTTTGGATGTGCAACGACCATATTCACGTTGCAGAGATAAAAATAGATCTCCAATATTATTAGTGTAGGGCTCATATAAACCAGAGTCGCCGATTATATATGAATGAAAATCTATCTCTCCTAAGTTATTTTCTACTTGTTTTACTTCAATCCATTGCTCTTGTATTAGCATGATAATCTCCTATATTTATTATATCGCCCTTGACCTTATATCCTTATACTTTCATATCTATTAGTATAAGGGATATACATTAATCTAATATGAATAGAACATTAGAAAATGACACGGTGTCAAGTGGATCGAATGAAAATAAAAAGTGTTTGCACGTTGAAAAAATATGGTGTTTGCACGATAAAATAATTTGAGATTGCACGGTATGTGTATTTCTGGGCTGGTGGAGTATTCTAATTTCCCCTCGAAAATTTTCGCCTATTTCCCTAATTCCGACCATAATGGTCATATATAGCCACCTGGTAAGAGTAGAATCGCTAAAATACGTCAAATTTTGACGAATAGACATATTATCGATCTTACCTATACTAGACATGGATAACGTGATTTTAGACATCTTAAATGTGCCAAATTTTCGCATGTAAGGGTAAACTAGAATTGAGCATAGACAACAAAAAATCTCCCAAGTATCCTTATCTTGGGAGATCCTGTAGTTTATCCCTATTGGGTGAGTATTTATATTTTCAAAAGTGATTTAATGATACTTGCTCCTTCATTGCCATATTCACCCTGGATAACGTCTTCCATACTTTGACCGTCTGGCGATTGGATAATATGATCGTCAAATTTTACGATGTCAAATCCGGTTATATTATCCCAGAATGGACGCAAATGAATCCCGAATAGTTCAGCGAATTCATGCGCGTGTTTTTGGTATAATTTGTCATTGGATTTAATCATACTCATATAGGTTAATCCTTCAGCATTCATTATTTGTTATCATCCAAGAACTCATTGAAAAACGATTGAGGCATAGTTGGAACCTTATCAGGATCAAACCTGTTATCTCTCAACCACATATTCACATGCTTGGATGTAGTAACAGAATGAAACTCCGATGTCTTCAGAACTGATGGCTCCCCTAAATATGCGGGATTATGTCTTATTAATGCCACCGGCGTCTCATATGAGACTAGCAAGGTAAGATCTTTCAAGTGTAATTCTGTTTTATTCGCTCCTATACTTTTAACTCTCATTATTCAAACTCCCGTAAGAATCCGTTATCTAATAAATACTCGAATATGGTTTGATTGTCTGGTAATCTCAATTCAGCTTTCCAACCGTCAAACTCCATTGAAGCATAATCAAGATCTGAATCAGTCTGAATTATCCATGTATTGGGGCCGTTAAAATCCTGTAAAAGCTCGTAATATCCATACTGGACAATAGAATCAACTATTATTAATCTTCGAATCCTACCTGATTGAGTGGGAAGTTTCTGATTAGAATCTTTCCAACCGCAGCATGTTAAGGCTGAAGTAATTTCTTGAGGATTATCAGTTATAGCAATTATCCTTTCAACTAAAACCGCACCATTGAATCCGGCCCCAGAATCAAGATCTGTTATTCGAAGACAATCAGCATATCCATATTTCCAATCGTCAAGATTAACGAATAATCCGCCATGTTCAAGATTGACATCCCCTAAATAGTTCTTAAAATCTGATAATTCTATTTTATCCATAATTTTATATCTCCTTAAGCTCTAATTGCTAGAATCGCCATAAATCCAACCGCCAAAATTGTCATAAATCCAACTAAACACAATCCGCTCATTTTTATTATCTCCTTGATTATATGCTTATCGGATTATAAGCATAGTTCAGGAGCCTAAGACCCTTAATTTTAGGCTCCTGTCAATGACTACAATCTAATAAGATTCGTAAGCTTCGGGGGGTAGATCATACGCAAGATAATCTCCATCAGATCCAATATCTCCTTGACCAGGATAACATGGAGAGCACAGATTAGATCGTCTAGCATGCTGTGAAAAGACAACTTGAGTATAAACTTCCCTTACAATTGCTGCATACTCTCCATTAGGATCATGAGTATATAATCCATCAGAATCTTTGATCCAATTACCAATTAAGATCGTTGATTGTTGCATCTCCCAATTTTCACATTCCCCACAATACTCGTTTTCTTTTTCTTGCTCTAAATGATTGGGTGAATTTATATGATCTTCCCAATCAAGATCAATCCCGTTATACATTTCATCAGATATAAATTGAACTACATCATTATTTGATACTACGCCGGTTATAGGCAGATTAGGATCAACCCATATCCCCCAATGATTAGTAACACCGTTTCTTTTAACGTAAACTGAATCAGACATATTAATTATCTCCTTCAGATAATTGATTAATTGCTATCCTTATTCGATTCGATAAGTCATATGGTGATTTTAGCATTTCAACTTTTTCATTAGATTCTAGCATAGGCAATATTTCATCAGCAATGACAGCATAGAATAAATCTAATGTATTACCAGGTAAGGACATGCTAAATAATCGTGCTAATTGTCTAGCATTTTCTGTAGGATTGTATTCGTTATCATTTTCCCTAAGATCCATGGATTTTAATTGAATTTTAGGATCTGTTTGATTAAGTTTAGTATCTTTCCAAGCATATAAAATTATCGGTCTTTTAGTATCCATTATAACTATCTCCTTATACTGACATTATGACAATATCCATATCACCGACTTGGATATTATCGCCTTTGAGTAGCTGCCATTTTCGCCAGATCTCAGTTAGAATTTCATTATGGTTTTTTGGTTCGGGATATGACACTGTGTCATTCTTGATTAATCGGGATTTATTAGTGTTCATATCCCACAAAGTATAGTTAAGTTTATATGTATATGATTTATCCATTATTTATACCTCCTTAATTTCAGGCGAGTAAAATTCTTTAACCCCACGTTTTCTAATTTCGATCATTAATTCATTGTACTCTTCCCATATGTAATTATTTAATTCACTCAAAAATAATTTGTCCGCTAGAGATAACCATTTTTGATAATTTGACCACAGTAATTGTAAATATATGGCCTTCAATACTTCGGGTGTTAAATTATCGAAAATATTGGTAAATTGAGTATTATCATTTTCAGGCAGCATTTTTATCTCCTTACGACCAACAAAATCTAATACGTTGCTCTTGAATTGACTAAAATTAATCTCTTGATGTGCCATTATTTATATCCGTTCCAATAATACTTATTACCGATTAATCTCATGTTATCCATATTAAATCCGATTTTATTCGCTATTACTTTCCACATTCTTTTATCTATGCCATGAGGATTCATGCTGTTATTTGATTCTCCACGATAATACTTAACTTCAAATTCAAGGAAGCCATTATTTGTCAATATGTAAAAAATGTATTCGATTTTTTCTGTAAAATTCATATAATAAGCCATGTTCTATACTCCTTTGATTCTAATTGCATTGATTATGTTTATTATCAATTGTATAATTCTCCAATTGACTATTACCAGACTATTTTAAGATTCTGGTAATAGCGGATTGAGTAATTATTCGATAAAACTCTCCTTATAATCTTGCAAATTAGGATAAATATTGAATGCCCTGCTATCATATGTTATAGGAAATGAGTTACCAGAATAGATGTCAGATAGGAATTCATGTAACAGCTCATGCAAATTATCTTCAGCTGTCATATCAATACTCAACTGTAGCCATGAATCTTTTTCAATCTCTACCCACAATACAGGGATAGGATCTCCTGATAGTTCTGTTATTCTTACTCTATGCTTATTCATATTCTATTATCTCCTTACAATTTAATCTTCAATTCGAAAGTAAAATTCTGGATGGGTATTATGTAAAGCTTCTAGATAATCTTCAATTTTCCATTTGACATCAGCCCATCTTTCACTTAATGCCATAATCTCACTATCACTATTACATGGCTCACTAGTAGTAACAGTGATTCTCATACTAGCCCATTCAGGTCGATAAATTTTGTCCATTCTTTTATCTCCTTACATCTAATCTAATGTTGACACAGTGTTATCTATTCTTATAATCTTTTACTGCATCTAATATATCCCCAAAATAATGGCCAGTGACTGTAGTTGGTGGATCAAATTGAGTATTAATCAGCCATGTCACATATGGAGTATTTTCGTTATTAATCAAGAAAAACAAACCTATCTTCATATGATCTTGAGTCGTTGATCTACTCTCTAATAAGATCTTGTGTGTTCCATACCATGCCATAACATTATCTCCTTACTAATTTTTATTTGTGCTTATACATTAGCAAACCAACCTGAATCCTTCATTAATCTAACATGAGTAAGTGTAAACTATACGCAATAGAATCCATACTCTCATTTAATTGTATAGACAAGTATCAAGGGGATAATCTAGCCGGTCAAATTATTCATACTCAATTACTTGTCTATACAACCTAGATAATACCAGTCTATTCTATTGAATGCTGCGCTATTAGAATGAGCTTGATACTAGATGTAGACATGCGCCTATACTCTGCTTAGATGTACCATTCTATGCCATGTAAGGGCATGCCTGAAGACTATGCTATGCGCCAGGCAGATAGCATTCTATTTATTCTATTGGATTGAGTATATGCTTGTGGTAATAGGTTAATGGGGGATAAGAACGTGGCAGAGAATAGGCAACGCGGTATATGCCAAAATACATACGCGCCAATGTCCATCTTTATTCAACCCAAATTTTGAAAAGTGGTTATGTTCTAGTTATAATATAATCTCTAATCCTAGATTAATCTCCATTTGCTATAATACAGATATGAATAAAATGGTTCTTATTGCCTGTGAATTTTCTGGTATTGTACGTGATGCTTTTGCTGACAGAGGCCACTTTGCTATGTCTTGTGATTTTTTGGCTACTGAAAGACCTGGTTGGCATTACAAAGGAGATGTACGAGATGTTCTGTACGATGGATGGGATTTAATGATTGCGTTTCCCCCTTGTACTTATTTAGCCGTTTCTGGTGCGCGCTGGTTTAAAGACCGTCAGAAAGAACAAAAAGAAGCCTTAGATTTTGTACGCCTACTTTTGGATATTTCTATCCCGCAAATTGCACTAGAAAATCCCATCGGAGTTATTAGCACTAAAATTAGAAAACCAAGCCAGATTATTCAGCCTTGGCAGTTTAGTCATGGAGAAACTAAAGCAACCTGTCTATGGCTTAAAAATCTTTCGTTACTCCAACCAACTAATGTTGTCAAAGGCAGAGAAAATAAAATACATAAAATGCCTCCATCCAAAGATAGAAGTAAATTAAGGAGTATTACTTATCAGGGCATTGCTGACGCTATGGCAGAACAGTGGGGATAATTTTATTCAATTTGGTTTTTGAAAAGTGATTGGAATATAGTTATAATTTTAATCTAATTGTTGCGCCTTGAATACCAGAAGGTTTTCTTGGGTGTCATAATTGTGTAGGACAATTGATAATTTGCTTGTATCAACTCTTCCGCTAAACCTTCTGCAAGCTCTAATAATTTTTCGTGGTCAGATGGGAATCTTGGATAGTTGATAAGCTCAACAATAAATCCATTCTCTGCCCCGCCCGTGTAGATATATTCTGTTTTGGTTAGGGTGACGCATAAACCCACCTGAAATGTATATGCTCTACAAACATGATTCGCAATCTCCATGTTCCCAGCCATGTAGATTCTCACAAAGTTTGTTGATACAAACTTTACTTCAATTCTTTCATTCATTTTTATTCTCTTTATTCAATTCGATTTTTGAAAACTAGTTGTAGTACAGTTAGTTATTTCTCTACGAATAATCATCTATCAATGTTAATGTTTCTTCGCACTCTACACAAACAATTTTACAATAGCCCCCCGTATGCGGATAATCCCACCAACATATTCCAAATGACGTACTTCCGCAATAGCATTCAATATTCGGTTCAAGAGATAGATTACTTCGTTGTGGATCGCCATAGTCAACTGTCCACTCTCTCCAATTCTCAAAAACACCTATGTAGTCTTCTAATTTACCCCTAATATTTATTTTCTTCATTTATATCTCCCTAAAACATGCCTATAACATTCATCAATTCTTCGTGATGAGATTCTCTTGATTCATTCTTAGCTACAAGATATGTCGCTAAAATAACATGATCTATATTTTCCATATCTACTCGACCAATACCTGCAATCCAAGCACCTTTGATCTGTAGCTTTATCCGCTCTAAGTTTCTTTTAGCTGCTTCATCCATTTTACCTCTCCACATTAATATTCCGTAGAACAAAGAATACCGCGACCATTAACTTCAACCCATTCTCTGTAAGTTGCTGCTACTAATACTTTTCCAGCATCTTCGTCACGCTCAATACTTGCATCCGCTGGAATATAGTCTTTGTTGATGTAATCCCAATCATCTATCCAATAACGAATAATTAGCTCCTTGTCTAAGGTTTCAATTTCTGTCCATTCATAATAACCATCTTCTTCAAATTCTTCATCCGATCCATAATGCTCTTCAAAGATTTTTAGAAGATCTTCTTTATCCTTTGCTACAATTGTATCTACTGTATTTGTATATATTTTCATTTTATCCTCCAAGGCCTCCAATTAGGACTAATATACGTTATAGGCTTTTTATTCAGGGAATCTAAATAATCTAATAGCATCTTCAGAAATTTAATCATTTCAGTTCTTCTACCAATCTCCTCTTTTTGACCACTCAATCACAATGGGTAAGGTAGGAATAATACAGACATATAATCTATGAAACTTGAACCCGCCCTCCCACCAAGGTTCTTTGACATATACACCAAACCATAAATCTCTCCACTCAAACTTTATACTAATCATTGCCTAATTCCTCATCCAGCTCGCAGTCATCTTCGCAGCCAGACTCTTTCCCACCACCACAGAAAAGGCAAGGGAAACGATCTTCATCGTAAACCCGCCTCAGCAGTGCCAGCCGCCGGTCTGATTCGGCTTCAACTTCGCGCAGTGGGTGTTTGTCGCACGTTCTAATATGTTCGCTAACCTGGTTGGCTGCATCATCATCTAGCGGAAATTCTATTCCACAGTAGGCGCAGTACGTCATGCTTTTTAGGCGATCAATCTCTAACTCCTGCTCCCTAATCTTTCTTATCTTCATTGCCTCGGGCATTAATTCAAGTCCATTCAGCTCGCTCATCTTATCCTCCATTGGCGTACACGCGTGGTCAACACATCGCCATTCAGTTTGAGTGCCTTTTGCTTCTGCTTCTTTCATGGTACGCCCTTTATATTCAGTATCAACTCCACAAATAGGGCAACTTCCAACCATGGTGAAATCATCACTGATAGGATGTTGACTCATGTGACTACTAACCGTAGCTCTTGGAGCAACAGTTTCATGACAAATAGGGCAACGCAAACGCCCTAGATCATCTTTTTCCCAAAATCCACTAACCATCACTTCTCCTCCATTGGCGTACATACTTGACACGGTGTCATTCTAATTCAAGAAACTTTTTTAGCAAATCATCTAATTCTTCTTTACACTCTTCACATAAATATAAATCTATTTTCCTAGACCAATATAATCTAATGTTTATCCAATCTTGAAGAAGTGAATCTTCGCTCTCAACCAAATAAGAAAAATGAGGAGATTCATAGCTCTTATCAATTCGATTTACTTCGATAATAAGTTCCTGACCACAACGCTCACAATTACATTTGTATTTAATTTCTAAATTTGGAGTAATCATTATTTCTTCCCCCAAACAGCATCATGTAATAATTGAGCCATCACATTTATTTCTTTTTCCGATCCAGAGAAGGTAAACTCATCATTTACAGTAAAAACAGCTAAGACAAAGTGTTTGCTATTGCTACTAGGGTAATGCTGCCAACCAATTATTTTATCTGTTACAAATTCTACACTTATATTTATATTGCTATCTTTAAGTATTATTGTTTTCATTTTTCACCTCTGACATATATTATAACCCCAGAGGGCATAAAATTAGATTAACATTTGATTAATATACGCGAAGAACTCCCATTTTCAGGGAGTTCTCTTCCGTAGCTCAACATATGGCGTTCTACTTCACAATCGTTTGCCGTTTCGGAAAATACATTATACCAGGGTTATTGACTCTTCTTACTATAACTGTCAACTAAAATTTTTCTTATTGACACTTGTAGTTTCAGGGGAATTTCTATTTACAGCGACAACGCAACTTGGACTTATTAGATGTTTTTCTTTTCTTCTATAAACCCACCTATTTAATAATATATATAATTATATATAGGCTGTCAAGTTCAATTTTTTAAAAATACCCGATTCTTATACAATCTTCACAACTTCTTCATAGTTTCTTCACAATCTGTTCTAAATCTTCACAAGTCGTTCTATTTATCTTTACAATATCTATGTAAACCTAAGTAAATCTATAGAAATCTACATTTTGCATGTTTCACAGGTACAAATCAAGTCTCGATAATTGATTTCATACTCTTCTATTTCGCTTGGAGAAAGTCCTAAAGAGATATTTTCTCTGGTAATAGGAATATCATCAAGCCTGGGGCAGCGGATCGGACTTAGCCAAATCCATTCTTCTGCTACACCTCCCCAGAAGTTCCAAAACATTTTCTTTGCTTCGATTGCAGTTGCTCCATGCACCCAATCTCCCCAATCATCTCCTATCCAAACGAACCATGCTTTATTCATGCGTATATCTCCATAAGCGTTTTTGAGTGGGTTTTGGCTACCCTGATTAGCATAATAACCATGAAAGTATTCTTGCTAAATCTCTCAAACCCAAACTCATCATATATAAGTTGCTTTATGTCTTTCTCTTTTATTCCTGGAAACTCTAAATAAGCATCTACAGCAAAATAATAGGCATCTAAGTTTTTTCGGAAGTAATTTTTATACATCGTTTTTATTCTTCTTCTGTTTCTTTGCTTTCAATGGTTTTGTATTCTACAATTATTTTGATGTATGGAGATAGAATATCTTCTGGATCTTCCCACCAATCGAATGATATTGTTCCATCTCCAATATGATTGTGACTAGATAAATACTCTTTTAGAATTCTTTTGAGATCTGCATAATTAAAAAGAAATTCTCGTTGTTTTATTCCGGCGTGTATAGTTGTTATTTGCATTTTATTCTCCTAATGCTTTTTCCCAATATTCTTTTAGTTCACTCCGCTTTGGTTTATTTAGCGTAGCAAAGTTTATTTGCTGAGGCAGATTTAGTTTCCAAGTAAACCATGCTGTAGGAAACTGTGCGCCTCCACCTTCATAGCCTTTATGTGGCATATAGAAATCTACCCTGGGAGATATGAAGATTATTTCAATTCCATACTTATCAAATAGCTTTTGTCCCTTTGCAGTACCTAGCATTTCTACTGGCATAAGTAGAGCAAACGGATGGTCTAATTCGTAGCATCTCTTTAGCCATTCATATTTGATGGAGTAGGGGGGATTTGTTACGATAGTATAGTTTTTGTTGTGGTGTGGCTCGATTTCAAAAAAGTCTCCATTTATGGCAGGATCATCTATGTCTGTGGAAATTACGTTATATCCCCAATCGTATATCATAGACTTTGCTAAGACTCTTCTTCCAGCCGCACATTCCCAAATAGGATTTCTCCAATCTTTTATGTGTTTCAAAAGAGGCTCTAGTGCGTATGGTGGGGTTTGACACTCATCGTAGATCCCTGGTGTGTATCCTTTATTTTCTTTTGGTTTCATTTTCATTTCTCCTTGTGGAGCTGTCGGCCTCGAAGCCGAGTTTCGCTGATGTGAAATGCTTCCTGATATTTTACGCATTGGGCTTAGTAGCCTCAGGGATGGTTTAGCCATCTAACCTGCTTTCGCCATATCAACGAGCGATCCCATTTGATTCAGCCCCAAGTTTATTTTTTGTTTCTTTGTCCACTCAAAAATATAATTACTGCTACTATAGAAATAATGGCGTATGGAATTAGTGTTATGCCGTTCATGAAGTTGAAATATGACGCTAATTCGTATAAGCCGAAATAGACTATGAATACTCTTGTGGCTGCCATTAGTTGAAATATAAGAATTAGCATTATATTAGTTTTCATGTTATTTTTCCAAAATTAGCACATTTAGTCATTTTTAGGAGTTATTTTCGTAAATAAACCAGAAATGGTTCATCAAAACTGCATTATCTGGCTTTATTCTTATGCTATCTACGGTTATTTCTTTGTCTAGGGATAGCTTATTTACTAGCACATATTTTACATTTTCAATGTTATGTAGTTTTATTAGCAGTTGTATATGCTCTGGAACAGATAACTTTGTTTCTTTAAGCCAATACATATGCCCATAAATCATTGTGCTAAGAATCTTTTAAGACCATCATAGAACTCACCAAAATCTGCCCCAAATGAGAATACTGCTTCATCTTCTATATCTTCTTTGATGTTTGTTGCATAAACAGTTCCAGACTGGTCTTGAAAAATGGTTATGTAGGGAAATTGATACTCTGGACATGCCTTTTCAATTATTTGTAGTACAGTCATTATTTGTTCTAGGTTCATAATTTATCTCCTTGACAATCATTATACTTTTCAAGTACAATAAAGTCAATATAAAGATATAAGGACTAATCAGATATTAATGTTGGAGATGAAATGAGCGATGAATTAATAAATCCGACCCCATTTTTACCGGCAACGAAACTAAAAGAAAGTTTTGAAAGGGCGGCGTTTTATGCTTGGCTAGAAGGGGGAACTTGCAGTAAAGCGGTAAAGATGCTTCCTAAGAGGGGTATTGTAAATCCTATTACTGGAAAGCCCTATACGTACATGGGAGTCTATCTTGCATCGTATATTTATTTGGTAAATAACCACGAAGAATTGAAGCCTGTCCTGTTTGATTTATGGAATATGCGAGAAGGCATAGATATGACTGATGGGGAATGGGATGCTTATATTGTTCTCAAAGCATCAGTGGCTTTAGGAAATTCAAGTAAATCAAGATTTTTAGAGTGGGTGGATGATAACCCCTGGGCAAGAGAATATGATTACATATATGCAAAACGTTTCGGTCTTACACCAACAAATAGCCCAAAAATTTAATTATCGCTGTATAATATGCTTTAGGAGATATTCTGCTTTGCACGAAATAATCCCAAAATCTCTTGGAGGCAAAGTTAGTGAGGAAAATTCGGTGACACTGTGTCAAGATTGTCATCATCGCATACATGATAGTGGGGCAGTAAATTGGATAGAATATCTTACAGACCTTAGAATTCGGAGGCTAGAAGAATTTGCCAATCGGTGAAGTAATTGTACGAAAAGAGTTTTCTGATACTTATAAAAACGATCTTTTTTTAATTTGGTATAACGGCAAACAACCAGCGGCAAAGCGTTTGCAGGAAATGATCCCCGAAGATTGGAATGGCGCACCTGTTGTAGATACTGTTAGAATCTGGATTAAAGATATATTTAGACCTAGAGCAGAAGCTTTAGATAAGCGTCTGGCGCAGGAGCTTGAAGGTCGTTTAATACAAGAAAAAGTTGAAATGCTTTATCGACATGCTGAATTAGGGAGGAAAATACAGAGGAAAGCATTAGATTGCTTAGACATGATCGATCCCGAAAATTTAAGCTCAAATGCCGCTGTGCGTTTATTGGTAGAGGGAGTAAGAATTGAGAGAGATAGCGTAGGACTTCCACAAGCCCTTGAGAAGATACTAAATGCAAGCGATGAAGAGATGCTGAATAGAGTTCAAGAATTGACCAAAGAATCTCAAGCTGAAATTCTTGTAGATGATTATGAGTCTTCCTAAAGAGCAAGAGCTTCAATTACTTATAAAAGAATTAGAGAGCAGGGGTATAAACGCAAAAAAGGAATTAAGACGTAAAAGAGTTCGCTGGCCTATAGATAGCAATGGATATTTTACAAAAAAGGATGGTTCTGCATATGAAGCTAGTGAAAAGCAGGGAGGATTCGTACAATCTCAATCCCATTTTTCTTTGTTTGTAGGGCCAAGAGGATCTGGAAAAACAGCTAGTGGCGCACAGAAAGCATTAATAAAGCTTGGTCAAGGCGGAGATGGTGCAGTTTTAAATCCAGATTTTACTAATTTTAAGGATTCTACATGGCCGGAGTTTAGGGAATGGATACCTTGGGAATTAGTTGTGAAAGGCCAGCAATATCGTCAAGAACATAGTTGGAAGCCACAACAGCCATTTACTCTATCTTTTATAAACGGTAGGAATGTTATTTGTAAAGGTTTGAAAGACCCAGATAGCGCAAGAGGCCCAAATATAAATTGGCTTTGGTACGATGAAGGCCAAAGAGACAAGACAGGCGAGTCATGGAAACTTGCAATTGCTAGTGTGCGAGTTGGAAATAACCCTCAAGCGTGGGTAACAGCCACTCCTGCCGGTAAGCAACATTGGATGTATGAATTTTTTGTAAATCAAGATTTATCTCCAGAAATAAAAAAGGCACTCAAAGAAATTGGTTATGAAGGGGATTTGATTGATTTTTATCATGGCACTAGAGAGGACAATGAGGCACATTTAGATGAGTTGTTTTATGTCTCTTTGATGGCTGGATATGCTGATGATAGTTATCTTTTTAAGCAGGAAGTTGTAGGTTTATTTGTTACACCAGAAGGGGCAATCGGAGATAGGCGTTGGTTTGATAAAAAAATACTAAAAGAGATACCAGAAGGGCGAATAAATGATGAGGGCGAAGAAGAGGCTGTAATTATTAAAGACAGAGTTCGTTATTGGGATCTTGCTGCCACAGAGAAGAAAATAAAAACTAATCGTCGCGGTAAGAAAGACCCCGATGAAACTGTAGGAACATTGATGTCTTGGGATGGAGGGCATGATTTTTACATTGAAGATCAAGAGGGCGGTAGATGGGAGTACGAAGGCATTTTAGATAAGATGTATAAAACTGCTATAAAAGATGGCCCATTTGTAAAGATTTTTGTTGAACAAGAACCTGCCGCGGGAGGAAAGATTGCAGTTGCGGCAATAAAGAAGTTCTTTAGGGAGGGTGATGCAGAACATAAGCCTTTGCTAAAACATGTTGTTGAGGGGCATAGACCGGAGGGCGACAAGGTAATGAGAGCAAATATTTGGTTTCCTGAAGCCAGTAAGGGGCATGTGTATCTTATTGAAGGGGATTGGAACGATCCATTTTTAGATCAGGTGGATGTCTTTGCTGATGGGGAGTATGATGATAGAGTGGACAGTGTAAGTGGTGCTAGGTTGAATGTTGCACCGATTATTGGCTGGTCATCGCCAGGGTTTTTGTCTTTATAATTATGAGATATAATATTACATCATATATTAGAGGAATAAATTAATGCCCAGAACCAAAAAAACTACTCCTAGAGTATCTAGGGAAAAGGGTCAACGAAGTATTGATGTTCCAGAAGCATTAATACGAATACTTCCCCCCTGGCAGAATCCACGAAAATTTCTTGAAGCTAATATTTGGCGAGCTATAGTTGCACAACAGCCCGTAGCAGTTATTTGTCGTGAGAATCTAATTGCTGCTTATTTGTCTTTGGATTGGAAGATTGAACCTAAAGACAGCGAAAAGCGGGATGAGTTGGAAGAAGAAATAAATTATTACACCGAGTTATTTGAATATACGGGAAAGTATTATTATGATGAAATTGTTGAGTGGATCGGCAAAGACATGCTTGATACTCCATTTGGCGGTGCAGCAGAAGTTGGGCGTGAGAGAGATGCGCCAGATGGCAAAGTGTTATGGATAGAGCCTTTGGATGCTGGAACGCTGTTTCCATTTCCAAATGTAAAAACGCCGGTTGGTCAATACGTAATGGAATCTGGCATGGTTCCTATTTATTTCCCTGCACATGCTATTAATAGAATTTATTATTCTCCGCAAACTTATATTCGCTTAGAGGGATGGGGAATGTCTCCACCCGAAAAGATATATCTTGCACTAGAGCTTTTGAATCGTGGCGATCAGTATTATGCGAATCTTTTGTTAGATACACCAGAAGCGGGTATTTTGGATTTGGGAGATATGGAGAAGGGAGCTGCTGAGGAATGGGTAAAGGCATTTAGAACTATGTTGGGTGGAATTGACCCAATGAAGATACCCGTCCTTTATGAACATAATACTAAAGTTGACTTTATCCCATTTGGTAAGCCTCCGACAGAGTTAATGTTTGACAAGGTTACAGCTAAGTATGCCTCTATTGTTGCTGCTGGATATGGACTAACTTTATCTGATATTGGTATTCAGACTACAACCAGTGGTGGAGATACTTTGGCTGGCTCTATTCGAGATGAGCGTAAGACAAGACGTACTGGCTTTGCTAGATTTAAGCGGAAGCTGATTGCATTTTGGAACTTTATGCTTCCATCTGACAGATTGCATTATAAGATTATTGATCAGGATGATGAACTGTCCGTTGCTATTAGCCGAGCAAGATTAGCAAACGCAACTGCTGCATCTCAGTATATTGACAAAAGAATATTTTCACCTGGAGAGATGCGGAGACAAGCTATTGCTGATGGCTTGATTACAATTTCTATTCCTGAAAATGTACCAGATGACAGCGAATTTCCAGAGCCAGAACAGGGTACATCAAACGAACGTACAAATCTGATAGGTAAGCCAGTTTCGCCTTCGCAGGGCGGTCACGGTGAAGTGCTTCCAAGAGGAGATGTATTCTCTGATGAAGTAAATAGAATGGTAAATGTTGGAGATGTTCATTTGAAGAAACTAATTCGTAGTGTGCTTCAACCTTTACAAATTGAAACGAATGACTCTTTGGAAAAGCTTAGTGACGCAGAATTGCAAGCATGGGGTGATTGGTATAATGATGCTCTCTGGGGAGACTTGAATGAAAAACTACCAGAATTAACTATTAGCACACTCGGAAATGCTAGAAAGCGGCTTAATGAGTTAATGGTCAATAATGATTGGTGGACATTAGATGTGTTCTCTGGAGATGTTTATGAAGAATTTTCAGATTTAGTTCCATATGAGCTTAGTGACATATTTGAGGGAAAAATTATTGGTATTTTAGAGAATGTTGATAAGTCAATTCCAGAAGGCATACAAAATTGCATTATTGCTGGAACGAAAACTGCATTGATAAACAAAGAGTTTAATGCAAAACATCTTGACGATGATACAATTATGAGTGATAATAGGATAGTTGAGTATGTTAGGCAAGAACTATTGCAGTTAGGTAGCAACATAATAAGTAAATTTGCGGTACAATTGTCTGACACGATAAATAAAATATTAGGAGATGTAAAAAATGGTAACGAAACCGAAGACTAAAGCAGTAGTGAAAGAAGTTGTAGATGTTATTGGAACGCCAGGAACAATAAATGTTCCTGAGCCTTTACCAGAATTAATATCTGAACCTTTACAAATTGTAGATATAAAGCATGTTTTTCGAGTTGTATCCCCAACTGGAGAGTTTATTCAGGGAGAAAATGTCCACCCTGCCAACGTTATTGAGGATCACTTGAATCAGACTTATTTCAGCCAAGGCTACACACTTTATAGTGTTGAGCATCTTAGAACTAATTTTGGCAAAACTGGTGAAGTAACAGGCGAACAGATGCTTTATATTTTAGTAAAATATGCACAATGACGCAAATAGTAATATTTGCTTTAGTCGGTAAATTACTAATTTTCTTGTTCCAAAAGTTTTTCACACCTCATTTGCCTCTTATTGGTGGATTATTTGAGGAAGAAAGATTTTGGGGTAGATTGGTTTCTTGTGACCTTTGTTTGGGGTTTTGGATCTTTTCGGGATTATCTTTTATAACAAATGTAAATGTGACTGGAGAGTTATTTATTTATATTCCAATCCTCTCCGAAGTTATTACTGGTGCGATAGTATCGTTTATAATGCACTTAATTTCGGCGGGATGGAATGCACATTATCAGAACGTTATAGTTGAGTAGATATGCCACCTAAAGATTTGCCGAGTGGAGCTAAGAAAATATTTGTTGCGGCTGAAGCAAATGCGAGAAATACTACTTGCAAAGATGAAGGTGATCGTAAGGATGAATGCGCCTCTCGAATTGCTTGGAGTGCAGTTAAAGAGAAATACAAGAAAGTTGGAGATGAATGGGTGCAAAAAGCAGAAATTGTTAGTTTTTCTATGGCAATAACAAAAACTTCGTATGATAAGCTTACGAATACTCGTAGGTGGAGTGCAATAGCTTCAGATATAGACGAAGATAAGCGCAGAGATAATATGACGTTGGGGTTGTACGAAGATTTTTTGCATCGAATTGAAACAAAAGAATTGCCTCCAAAATCTTTTCAGAGCGATTTTTGGGCTGGAGGAGTGCCATATTTGTCGGTTTCTCATTATTCTGATTTAGGTGGGAAAGGCGTACCTGGCCCAACTGACACAGTTTATATGGATGGCAAAGAATTAAAAGCTACTGGTCGTTTTGATGATACCCCAATCGGCAGAGCTTGTTTTCAATCAATTAGCAAAGATTTGGATATGAAAAGTGCTATTTCTGATGATAAGAAAATACGCATTTCTATTGGTTTCTTGGATTGGGGGCATAAGCATAAATCTAGCGATTATGTTTTTGACCGCGCTACTAGCAAAGATGTTATTTGCCCTGAGTGTTTGCAGGAAATTATTGCAGGTGAATATGATGGTAAGGAATTTTTACTAGGACAATTGGTTCATTTAGCATTGACTAGAGAGCCAATAAATACACGAACAAAGATGGAGGTCAGATCAATGACTACCCAGAAAGAAGATGCTGAAAGTATTGTAGGCAGTGAAATCGCTGAAGATTTAGATGAAGAGGAAGCAAAGGTTGTTTCATTGTCCGAGACTTCAGAAAACGATCCTGAAATTGTGGTAAAATCTGAGGAAGATAAACCTCTTGTTGAAGAGTCTAAGCATGTAGATCATGAAGACGACGAAGAAGAGGAAGAAGATGGCGAGGACAAAAAGAAGAAAAAGAAAGAGGAAAAAGATAACGTGAAGAAAGCGGAAGTTGTAGTAGCTTTGGATGCTAGTGATGTAATGAAAGTATTAGAAGAAATTAAATCTGATCTTGCACTTGAATCTGTTCCCGTTCATCCTCTTGATGTGGCTGTTGCTGAGCTGAAATCGGTTTATGATGAGGCACTAGAACTACCTAATCCACAAGAAGCTTTGCAGATGATTCAGGAGCCATTTGAATCTTTGATGCTGGTAATACAAAGTGGTGTAGCTAAAACTGAGCCAGAAGAGGAAGTTGAAGCTACTGAAAATAGTGAGATTGTTAAGGCTCTTTCTGTTATTACACAGGAATTGGGAGTGCTTAATGCAAAAATGTCTGCATTTGAATCTCAGCCACAGAATGTACTACCAGAACAACCAGAAGTTCCAATTCGGCGCAGCCTTAGCCCTGAGCTATTTTTGCAGCCTGTAGCAGAAACAAAATCTGAAACTCCTAAGCTACATGAAATAGTAAAGAGGTCAGTAACAAGAGTACAATAATAACTAAATAACCTGTTCGGTTAAGACTTAGTGTCGTCGGACTCGATAAAACAACTTTTTTTGGAGATAATTATCATGTCTGACAAAGTATTAAATCTAGGTGCGGATGCTGCACAGGAACCAGTTTTCGAGCAGAAAACTACTGATCCTGTTATTCTTCCACAACCTTATTCAAGTCCCGCAGCTTTTGCGGCACAATATCCACAGCCCCTTGATCCAACAGAAATTATAGCCATGTGCGAGGAAGTTACCTTGCTCCAGGCTATCCCCGTTCAAACAACCGCTCTAAACGCCCATTTGTGGCGTGAGATGACTTCTCTGGAATTTACTTCTGGATCGGCGTATATTGCCTTTGCGGATGGTGAATGCCCTGAAGAATATACTCATGATGGTGGGAATATTTCTGTAAACATCAAGAATATTGGTGCAAAGAAAACTCTATCCTATCGTGACATTAAGCACTCTTCCGCAGTTGCCGGTTCTAATTGGCACGGTGTCAACACCTTGGTAGATGGCTTTCCCGCAGGAGAAGGACTTCCTGGTGGGTTAGATTCAGCCACTTTCCAGCAAGAATTGGTAATTGGTGTAAAAGAAAAGGAAATGCGCCTTGCTATGACCTTGGTGCTGAATGGATGGGATCGCTTGTTAGTGCTTGGCGATACCAATACTAACTCTTTGGAGTTTGATGGTATCGAGGAATGGGCGGCTAACACTTCCTGTACCATGCACACTAATGACAATAGCGCATCTGGTTCATTCTCTGCTATTGCTCTTGATCGCTTCATGATCGAAAGTTGTGCGAAGCCAGATACTATTCTTGGACATCCCTCAGCAATTCAGGAAATGATGTCTGCATACTTCCAGTTGGGATACCAAGGGTCACAGATTGTCAACCATCCTACGGGTGATCGCATTACTCCAGGATTCAACTTCTCTTCATTTGTAAACACCGCAATAGGTCGTTTGCAGGTGGTTGCAGATAATAACTTTACTCGAAATGACGCTGGTGGGGGCGCATTCCAGGCTGCTCTGTGGCCTATGCGCTTCAACCACAATGGAGAACCTCTGGTTTACCAGATTACTCAGATCCCGCTTTCTCTAACGGATCTCGTTCCAGGTTGTACTGCAATTTCGTTTGAAGTTTGGGCAGCTACCGCGTTAGTTGTGAAAGCGTGCTGCGCCCAAGGCGAATTCTCCTCCCAATTTACCGGTCGCACGCAAAGTACGTGTACTGTGATAGGTTAGATTAGAAGTATATTAGTCTTGCACACAGCACTTGACAACTGAATAAAATCATGCTAAACTAGGCAGTAGATAATACTGTCTAGTTTGGTTTATTTATGGAGATATGATGAATATAGATGATTTTGTTTATAAGAAATCTGGTAGGGGGTATAAAGTAGAAATTCAATGCTTAAATTGCGAAGAAGAGTTTTGGGTTAGGTGGTCTGTTGTAAAATCTGGAGGGGGAAAGTATTGTTCATATAAATGTACGAATGAACATAGGTATTATAGCAATACAGAATTGAAGGGTTACGAGACTCGCGTAGGAGATAATCGTCATATTGAAGTAAAGATACAGTGTGAGCAATGCGGAGAACCTGCGTGGGCTAAGTGGCAGCGTGTTCAAAAAGGCCAAGGTAGATTTTGTAGTTTGAAGTGTGCTGGAGAATCTTTTGGTATTTCACTCAGAAAGAATTTTGGTAAAGAAAATGCTGCTTTTATTTGGAGTATAGATAAGGGATGTTGGTGTGCTTATTGGAAAGAATTTGATGGAGTACAAACTACGACTACAAAAGCAAAGTGGTTGTGGGAAACAAATTATGGTGATGTTCCTAATGGGTATGTAGTTACATACAAAGATCGCAACCCAAAAAATTGTATTTTAGAGAATTTGGAAGTTATTACTAGAGGAGAAAGAACTTCCGAGGCATTAATGGGGCATGTTGTGTCTGATGAAACAAAACAAAAACTATCGGATGCTCATTCTGGAAAGACTTTATCTGATGAGCATAAATTGAAGATTAGTAATAGCTTGTTGAAGCGATGGGCATCTGGAGAGTTTGAAGATATTCATGTTGGAGAAAATAGTCTTTTATGGAGAGGAGGAGTTGATAAAGCATATCCTTTAGAATTTAGTGCTGAATTAAAAGAGTTTATACGTAATAGAGATGAACATAAATGCAGACTTTGTAGTGAGATAGAGAGTATTGATAAGGCATTTCCTGTGCATCATATTAATGGAGATAAGAATAACAATAATCAAGAGAACTTGCTTACTGTGTGCTATGTGTGTCATGGACATATTCATGGAAAATATAAAATTGGAAATCCAGTTATATTAGCTTTTCGTTCAATGTTACAATATTAGAATATAGGAGCAAATTAAAATGAAGAAAGTAATAATAAATAATAGAGCCTTTTTGTATCATGGAGATTGTTTGGAAGTTATGGCAAAGTTTAAACCTGAAAGTGTAGATGCAGTAATTACATCTCCTCCATTTAATTTAGGAGATAAGCATCATACTGGAAGTAAATATCATTCTCCATATAGCGACAATATGCCAGAAGATAAATATCAAACTTGGCAATTGGATGTATTAAATCAATTATTTCGTGTCGTTTCTGATGAAGGAAGTTTATTTTATCATCATAAGAACAGAATTAAAGAAGGAGTTCAAATTACGCCTTATGAATGGATACTAAAATCTAAATGGATAATTAAACAAGAATTGGTTTGGAGGAATAGAAGTCAGAATTTTGATAAGATACGATTTTATCCTCACACAGAAAGAGTATATTGGTTAGTAAAATCTTCTAAGACAAAGATATTTAATGCTATTAATGCTCACGATATATTTGAGTGGAGGCCTGTGGGAACAAAAGGAAATCACACAAGAGCATTTCCTGTAGAGTTTCCAGAGCAAATGATTAAATGTTTATTGAATTGCAACATAGTTTTAGACTCATTTATGGGAAGTGGTACAACTGGAGAAGCTTGCTTGAATCAGAATAAAACATTTATTGGAATAGAAATAAATAAAGACTACTTTGATATTGCTGTTGAACGTTTGCAAGATGTGGTAAAATAACTTGAACATTTCCACTCCTCCTTGATGGGTTAGAGGGCAGGGTTTCATTCTCCTTTCCCTGTCCTCAACTCAATTATGGGTATAAAATATGAATAAAAAATATGATAGTACAGATGATACAAATAAACACATAAAGACTGTAAGATTATTACTTAGGGGGTTTGCAGAAAGTCTTCTTGCTAGGGGAACATTGCATGATGCTAGTAAGCTAGAAGAACCAGAAAAATCTTTATTTGATGAATTTACTCCTAAGCTCAGTTCTGTGGAGTATGGGAGTGATGAATATAAAGAGTATCTTGGGGAGATGGGAAAAGCTCTTGATCATCATTATGAAAATAACAATCATCATCCAGAGCATTTTGAGAATAAAATTTATGGGATGAATTTATGGGATGTAATTGAGATGTTTTGTGATTGGAAAGCGGCATCTATGCGTCATAGTGATGGGGATATTAGAAAGAGTTTGGAAATTAATCGGAAGCGATTTAATATAGAAGATCAACTTTACAATATTTTCATGAATACTTTAGATGACTTACAATGGTGAATAGAATGAAAATAAGTGATATGTATCTAGCAGCAACTCTTTTATCTTATGGAGCGAAGCTAGAGAATATTGATCGCACAAACCCCAACCGCCAACAATTTGAATTCTCTGGGGAAATTGAAGAAATTTGGGTGCTTTCTGGACATTCCATTTTACGAATAGAAAATCCAACTTTTGATGTTATTAAGACTAAATTTATTGGTGCTTCATTGGTACTTCCTCCCAACATTTTTGATTGCATAAGAAAAATAAAATCTTCTATTCACGGAATTTAGTGTATAATGGAAACGAATGAAGATGGTTGGGTAGCATTGAAACGCTATCAAACGATTAATAAGTTGATTACTGTCGGCGGAAAAGAGTATATGTTTATGACTAAACATAATATTTGTCTAGCCTGGGTAAGACCTGAGCATGTTGGACAAGTTTTAGCAAAAATGAGAGTTTGCTGTAACAACAAGAAAACGCCTATGTTTACTTATTCTTCAGAGACAGATACTCGTAGGCATCAGTTTGGAGGAAGATAATGTGTGACCAGGATTGGTTTTGGACTGACGAATGGCAAGCAGGAGAACGAGAAGTAGATGAGCATATTCGTAAGGGAGAAGTTCAAACTTTTGATACTATCGAGGAATTTTTAGAATCCTTGGATGATGATGTTCTTATTGATGATCCACTAATTCCTATCCCTGAAGGTGAGGGAACGATTAAAATTCACCTTAAATATGGAGGAAGATGACAGTTCTTGTTGCTCCAGGAGTAAAGTTAAAATTCTTTGATTTGACTGGCGAAGAATTTCGTGAATATACTTTCCCTGGTTATGATACTATAATGATTACAGGTTCGGTTTCTGGTGCTATTGATAAAGCAGGAAATCATTATATATATGATCTTGGAGGTAAGTGTCATTTTGTACCAGCGGATTTTATTCATTTGGAGTGGCTGATAATAGATCCTCAATTTAGATGGACAAGCCCTGGTAAATGAGGTAATTATGTATACATATGAATCTTTAGAAGTTCTTACAAAGAAACGTCTTTTAGACCTCTCTGAATATCTTGAAGTTCCAAATGTGTATAAGAGTATGAGGAAAGGAGAAATTATCGAAGCAATTTTAGAATATACGAAGCCAGAAGTTGTGGAGGAAGAATTGCCTCCGATGTCGGTTAGAGTAAAAAGAATATATGAAAGTCAGGAGAAAAGTAATGGATAAGAAATGGTATGTGTCTAAGACATTTTGGTTCAATGGTGTAGCCCTTGCTGTATTGGTTTTAGGGGCTTTTGGATATACTGGTGAAGTACCTGCGGAATGGGGTGTATATGTTCCGGCGATTGTTGCCCTGGTAAATTTTGTTTTGCGTCTGATTACTAAGGAGCCTATTGAACGAACATTAACCTAACTCTAATGTAAAAAATAGAATAATCATGCTAGAATAGGCATAGTTTAGAGACTGTGCCTATTTTTTATGTGGAGTAAGAATGCTAGAAAAAGAATTAGCAGACAAGACATTTGAATGCCCTGAATGTCATAATAGAGATTGGGAAGTATCTCAACCAACACGTATGAGAAATTCCCCCTGTGAAAAAGATAGAATAATAACTTGTGCATGTGGGCATAGGAAATACGTAACTATTATATGGGCAGGAGAGGAAGTAGAATGAGCGCAGATA
>SDBU01001818.1_pt1 | contig 29478 bp, 29 predicted proteins | sample 2277071 | NCBI WGS metagenome assembly SDBU01 (sample SAMN10397929, study PRJNA504765) | marine sediment metagenome | isolation source: marine sediment core GS08_GC12, 126 cmbsf | place: Arctic Ocean: Gakkel Ridge, Loki's castle | collected 2008 | reverse complement strand
AGACGATACCAACATCTTTGCTATTTGCCGATAGGTAACGCTAATTTTCATTTTATCCCTCCGTGCTTATTACCTATCGGACTAGCACTGGTTATTCAATTGTTAAGGTGCTCCAGCTAGCTAGGCTGGCAATTCAATTTAGAATTGGTAATTTTAGCTTTATAACCTCCTGTATTTAATTTCCAAAAAAACTTAATCTACAACTAAAATGATGTCACAAAAGAGCATATTGTTATAGTTCAAAATGAACCTTCATTTTCGTCAAATATGGAATGTGGGGATAATTTAAATTGAAGTTATAATTGATTGTGGCAATGATTGTTACAGTATCTGGCAGTGCAAGCCTTCAGGGAGATAATGACTCATAGTCGCTGGGGATTATGGCATCAGCTATCTCTCATCTCTACTATCCGTAGAGAGCCCTATGGGGATCAGACCAGGCGTCGTCGCTAGCCCCTCGACCTGCGTCTGTGAGCCGGAAGAACTTTCTAGCTGGCCCCTCCGGGTAATATTGCTGGAAGGCGGAGGGTTCCTCTTTGCCGGATGGCTCTGCCCATCCCAGCCGTTGTATAGCAGAGAAATAGACCACAAAGCTGTGAAACCTGCAAGCGAAGGTTTTATAGGGCATATCCTTCAAGCAGCTTTTTGTCAGTTTTTCGATTTCATCAGGCAGAATGGCACGCTTCTCGCGCCGAGCTCTCTCCTCTTCCTCCCTGGTGGCTTTGTCCAAACAGGTAGTTTTTCTAAGGGCTTCCTTGTAATAATAGAAGATATCAGCCTGGGGGGCGCCTGTCTCAGGGATTACCTCAGGTGACCCATTGGGGGCGTGCCCCAGGAGGTACTCTCGGATAAACCAGCCACAGCCAAAGGGACGAAGAAAACCACCTCTCGCTGGTCTTAGCGGATTATCCACTACCCTTCTCCTCCCAGAGCTTGTTATACCATTCCTTGTGCTCTGCCCCAGACACTTTTCTGTATCTTGCCGTAGTGTTGAAGCTTTGATGACCTAAATGTTCCTGAAGCAGTCGTAGGCCATCTCCGGAGTCATCAAGCTTTACCGCATGTACCGCAAAGCTGTCCCGGATTCTATGTGGGCTGACACCATGCACCTTCCCCGTCTCCGAGTTTACCAGGTCAGGGAGACCAGCCTTATCGGCACACTCTCGAACTATCTGCCAGGCCCGGTGCCGGCAGATCTTGAAGACAAGCCCTTCTGTCCTATCTCTATCGATGAAGTCTGAAAGCATACGCATAGTACTATCATCAACAGGAAGGGTCCTCATCCTGCGATGCTCTTTCTCTTCGCTGACTACACTATCCACTCTATCCCCACAGCCAGGGCAGAATCTGTGCGTTTGGCCCAGCCGTGCTTTACATTTCGGACAGTGAAGGGAGATGCGGTTCTTGAGGTGCAGGATGGTTACGGTTCCAGCACCGCGGTTGATATCCTCGACGCGGATGGCTAGTGCCTCGCTGACCCTGCAGCCAACCCTCACCAAAAGCCGGATGAGAAGGGCATCCCGAACGCACTCGGCCTGGTTTTCCAACTGCCTTAGCTCATCCATTTCAAGATAGGTTTTCATACCGATATTTCCTTGTGCCTTATCCAAAAACTGCCTGGTACCGGTGGTCCTTCGCTAGGTGAGGTAGGCTTCAACAGGATTTCTGAGGCTTTGTAATGCCTACCTTTTATTTACCTCTTAAACCACAATTTGGGCCCGGCCTGTCATAATTTCCATATAAAAAGGAAACGGGGGTGCCTTTGCACCCCCGTTTATTTGTTTCCTTATTTCAAATCAATTACTTAATTGTCACCCTCCTAAACCGCAATCTGTGTTTTATCTAATAAAAATACCATCGTCTAAAAGTGCCCCAAAGTGGTAGGTAGGGTACCCCCGAAAATGACCTCTATTGCCATGTTTTACCTCTTTAAATATAAAAAAAGTCGAATGGCATATTAGCCGCCCGCCTCTCTCTTCCCACCCAACCTACGTATGTTTATGTTAGCGACAATCAAGAATAGTGTCAAGCGAGACGAAGAAGAGTAAAGAGGGGCTTCTGCCCCTCTTTACTCTCGCTCCCTATACATGGTTTTCTCCCGCTGTATGGCTCGCTCATTGGCTACAGTGAGCAGGCAGGGCTTACATTTAGCAGGAGGGACGAGGGAACCCCTGTGCGTGCCACACTTTTGCCTGCTCTGTCCCACCCTGCTTACACTATAATAGCATCGATATAAATATTGTCAACCGTGGCTTTATAAACCCCGCCAGCCCTATGTAAATGACCTATAATAATATTTTATTCATTATATTACCCCCTAAAGGTGAAGAGGCTTTGGCACCGGTGCCGGTGCCAAAGTTTATCAATGGGTAAGTAGCCGATATAGACTAGACACGCGCGTGTCTAGTCTATCCTTTGGACATCAACGGATTGCCGCCGGCAGGCTGATATGACAAAAAAGGGGGTCGCTATTTTGCTGATATATTGCTGATATGTTGCGGATATTTGGTTTATTTTATTTTATTTTTTGTTTTATTTATTGGGGTGCTTATTTCATTTATTGGGGTGCTTATTCCCTTATTTATAGCTAAATTCAGCCAATAATGCCTCGATATTGTTTGTACATTTCTTGCCAAGATGTACTTAATCTTCGCTCCTCCAGGGATTAAGAGTCAGCTGCTCTGCCAATTGAGCTAGCGGCCCATATTATTTGTCTCGATGTCCCCGATGAATATTGTAACAATTACCAGGCACTTTTATCAAATCATCTTTCTCCTGAGTCACCGATACTGGTATTCCTGTTATAATCTAAAGCTGCTATTGATAAACAAGCCAACCTGTTATAAAATTAACGGGGGTATTTAACTATGCGTAATAAAAATGTTAAACCTTCTGGTTCTAATATACGAGAAGGCGTCTTTTCTAAAGCCATAGAAGATATAGAAGATAATGCTACAGCATTAAATGAAGCTGTATCATCAGCCAGGAAATGGGACAAATCGGCCAAAGAAGCCGCCGAAGAAGCCATAAAGATAGCCCGTGAGGCTATCAATATAGCCAAGCAGTTAAGCAAATCAAGCAAAAAGGTCGCCGAGACATATAAAAAAGCGTCACAGGAATCGGTTCGCCGGGCGGATAGGGTGACCAAGGCGGCTGAGGAAGCGGCTGAGTCGTACAACAGGGAATTCGAGAAGGCAATCAGAAATGCCGAGGAGATAAGCGATTGGGCTAGAGAGACCGCTGAGGAGGCGATAAGAACATCCCAGGAGATACTCACCGCCGCCAAGGAAACGGTCGATTCGGCCAAGGAAACGGTAAAGGAAGCGATAAAAGAATCACGCAAGGCGTTAAAGAGGACTGAGAAAACAGCCAGAACAGCCAGTGAGACAGCCGAGGAAGCATTGGTCGTTTCCCAGAAGGCCATGAGAATGACCGAGGAGACAGACAGATCAGTCAAGGAGGCTTCCTATGAAGCTATTAATACCTCACATGAGGCTATAAACAAGGCTGATGAGATAGGCAAGTCAAGCAAGAATATCGCCGAGGTATATAAGAATGCTTCACATGAAGCGGTTCGCCGTGCTGATATGGTGACTAAGGCGGCTGAGGAAGCGGCTGAAGCCTATAACAAGGCGTTCCAGAAAGCGATAATAAAAGCTGAGGAAGCGACAAACCTGTCTCAGGAGGCGGTAAGTAGAGCCGAAGAAACAGGCAGAACAACCAAAGAGAAGTCTGTGGAAGCGATAAACGTTTCACAGAAAGCCATAAGCAGGGCGGAGGAAGCAAGCAGGTCAGCCAGAGAGGCGTCAGAGAAAGCGATCCTTGCCTCTCAGGAAGCAGCGGGCAAGGCTGAAGAGGCAGGCAATGCAGCCAGGGAGACGTCTAAGGATGCCATAAGAGCATCGCAGGAGGCTATAGATAGAGTTTACGAGATAAGCGAATCGTCCAAGTCTGCCGTTGCCGAATGGATGCATAAATCACAGGAAGCCATAAGCAAGGCTGAGGAAGCAGCCAAATCAGCCAGGGAGGTCTCCGAGGAAGCGATAAAAGTATCGCAGAAAACAATACGTCGGGCTGAGGAAATAAGCAGGTCTTCCCGGGAGGCGTCCCAGGCGGCAATACGAGCCTCCAAAGTGGCGGCTCAGGCGGTTAAAAAAGCCGCCGAAGAGGCGGTTGATGGCTGGGGCAGGGTCTTCAAGGGTCCGATGGGCGATGCCAGTGAAACAGGTTTGATGACCAGGCAATTAGCCAGGCAAACAACCGAGGCTCTGACAAGCATACCAGAAAAAAGTGCCGACAATACCTCCGGGGAGATTGCCGAGGTGTTACCTGTGTCTTTTAAGGAAGCGATAAGCGAAGGTGGAGAAGACGAGGAAAGCGAGGAAAAGAAAAAGGAGCTAGCCAAAGAGCATCAAAAGAAAGCCCAGTCCCGTCTGGAATCGCTGACCAAAATGTTCCTGTCAGATAAGAATAGTCACTCCGACGAAGAAGGTGAAAAGGAAGAATATTAAACCAGCCTATCAAAGCAACGAAGGTATATCCTTGAAGGCTTCTTCCAGTCCTCTGTGCCCCCAATCTATTCCGCCCTGCCTCCTCTTGGTAGTGGATATATGGCCAATCGCTTTGGTAAAGTAATCCATGACCTTTCTGGAATTAACCAGCTCCGACAGGATGACGGTTACCTCCAGCGAGCCTTTGCCTCTTGGGTAATCGCCACTGCGTATTATTGCCTCCGTAGCCATTCCCTTTAACGACGCTGAAATCTCTTTTATCAGGTCCATACTCATCGCTTCGTAAGGTGCTGTCAGCAGATACAGGGCTTTTCTGGAATCGGTAGGGTTACACTTAAGCGACAATTCATCCAGGGCTTCGCTCATCGCCTGAACACCCTTCTGGGTTTCACCACTTTTATCCCGGAAATCGTTGCTCTTTCCAAAGGGCAGTCTGATACGAGGTATCTTCTCCGTACCGTATCCGATTACCGCCCATCCAGCCAGGGTCTGTATTATATCCCCGGCGTCAAGTACCCGCGAACCGATATATTTGGCATCCGTCTCTTCGCCGGCACAGAGCATATTGTAAAACGGCTTAACTACCATATAGTTTATCTTAGCCAGGTTGTTTCTTATGGAAGCGCTCTTTCTTATATACCTCTGGTTATCAACCAGAAATACGGCGTCAGCCACCAGGTAAGCAGATTTGAGGCATGTACCCACATTATAGACAGACCTTTCCTCGGTCACCTCTTCATACTGGAAGGGAAGGACGATAAGGTTGTATACCGGCTTCTCCGTATAACGCTCCTTCAACTGCTGTGTCAACACCGGTATCGCCCCGGAGCCGGTGCCGCCGGCGGCTGAGGCTATTACCAGTATGGCATCTGTCTCAGACAGCTTTTCCGACGCCCTTATACTCTCTATGATCTTGTCCCCGTCTTCTTTGGCTATCTCGGCGCCGATTTCATTCATCTTGCCGACGCCATGACCACCGGTCTTTTTGCCCCCGATAAGGATCCTATGGCGGAAATCAGACTTTATATAGAACAGCCCGCTCAAATCGGCGATATCCGTATTGACTGCCACCACATTGGTGATTATATCAACACCGCGTTGAACATGAGCCACCTTGTTTAACCGGGCAAACTCATCGGCAACCCTGCCACCGCACTGACCACAACCTATAACCATCAGCTTCATTTTGATACCTCCACTACCAACAGGTGTACCTTTCAGGGAATAGTTTTATTAGTGTATCATAATTAATGATACTCACCAAGATACATAGGGAACTAAGCCTATGTCGCTGAAGAACGCTGACCCTCTCCCAGATTTTACTTGTTTCGTCAGCCTTAGTCAACCTCAATGCTCTCTATCAGCTCGCTGTGACTTGTCATCAGAGCAACCTTATCAAGAAAACCTTTTAGCGAATCGCATTTATCCCTCAGTGTTCTCAATTCAACCCCGATGGGGTCGATAGAAGTCGGGCTATCCGCATAGGTGCCGTAGAAGGCAAAATACGCCTGGTTCAGCTTCCTTATATAGTAGCCCTGGGAGATTAAATACAACCGTTTCTGCTCCATAAACTCTTCAGCCAGCCCAAGCTCTCCCCGAGACAGATATTCGTCAACCTGTCTCCTTATATCTCTCATCTCCTTGTTAAAGTCGAACTCCGGCTCAGCCGCCCCGGTCTGACCTGTTTCTTCATCATACTTAGCATAATAGTTCTGGTACAGGATATCGCCTATCTCATCGCTTAACATACCGGCCAGCGTCTCATTAATGATGGCGATTTCGTAATTGCGCGAGACGCCGAGCAAATCCAGGGCATACATAAAGCCCAGCGGCTTAAAAAAGAGGTACTGGTGCAGCCACTCTTCAACAGCAGCGTTTATAGTGAACCTCAGACTGGCGCTACTGGCAACGAAAGCGGGATAGGTCGCCATCCCGCCGATATCTACCACCAGCGAAGAAATACCCAGCTTATCAACAGCTTCCTCAATGTCCTCTATTTCCTCCAGGGTTACATCCGCAACCAGGGTAATCTCCCTCATGCTCTCTATGCTATCCCTGGGGGAAACGACCAACACCTTCGGCGGCTCCTCTATGATGAAGTTCACCGGCGGGAAGCCAATCTCCAACCCTATACGGTTATCCAATGGATTGAATATACCCAGTTGGGTCAGGGTCTCTCTTATCTGCCTTTCTATTATCTTCTCAGCCTGCCGTTCCAAGGACTCCTGCTGCGCCTGCAGTATATTCATTTCAGCCTCAAGCGATGCTATGTCGCCCGTCTCAACGCCAGACTTTACCGCTTCAATCTCCCTGCTCAGGTCTCTTATCTTTTCCATAACGGAGAAGTATTCCAAGACCACGGTAGACTCATCGGCGGACACCTCCTCATCACCGAAGAGCATCTCCTCCAGCTCACCGGACAGAGCCCCCAGCTCCCAGCCGACGATATCAAAACGATACGGCTTGACTATCGAGTTCAGGCTGGCATCCAGACCAGTCCCCGGGCTACAGCCACTCCCTATTATACAGGGGAGCACCAGGACGGCTGTGATAACCACCCCTATTTTCAATTTTTCCACTCTGCCATTATAATAGTTACACACCCAGTATAGCACCTGTCCGGCAAACCGCTAGAATGGACTGATACCAGCCAAGCAACGATATGAAAGATTACTATCGAATCCTCGGCGTTCCGGAGACTGCCAGTGAGCAGGAGATAAAGAAAGCCTTTAGAAAGCTTGCCTTCAAGCACCACCCGGACACCAATCCAGGCAACGAAAGGCAAGCCGAAGAGAGGTTCAAAGAGATTAACGAAGCCTATGCCGTGCTTGGCGATAAGGGCAAGAGGCAACAATACGACCTCGCCCGCAAGGGACACTTCGCCGGCGCCGGCTACGGCGGCTATCGCTACTCACAGCAGGACATATTCCGTGATGCCTTTTCCAACCAGGCTACATTCGATGAGCTTGCCCGTATGTTCGCCCAGGCCGGCCTGAGGTTCGACCCGGAGTTCCTCAACCGGGTCTTCTTCACCGGTGGTGGTTCCAGCTTTCAATTCTATACCGGCTCCAGTCGCTCAGGACAGAGAGTTGCCACCTACAAACCGAACTGGCTGGAGCGACAGCTTTTCAAGGTTGTAGGTAAAATAGGGCGGTTCGTCTTTCGTAAACTGCTTGGCATTGATTTTACCCCTCTGGACAGGCGAGACCTGGACCTTCATAGCGAGCTCGAGCTTTCTCCTGATGAAGCCGGCAGCGGCGGTGAAAAGGAGCTCACCTATAAGAGAGGCAAGCGTAAAAAGAAACTGATGGTCAAAATCCCACCCGGGGTCAGGTCAGGCACCAGAATCAGGCTAAAGGGTATGGGGTTAATCGATAATAAAAAGGCGGGGGACCTTCACCTTCACATCAAGATAGCCAAGCGAAAACCACTGAAGCCGAGCTAAGCCAGACCAGCGGCGGTCCCGGCCAGCTCCCAGGCATACTCATATAGGTGCAGCCCCTTGCTCATAGCAATCAACTCACCATCGGCGACGCCTATCTCGGAAGCCATATACTCCTTGAGCAATTGCATCGCCGCCAGATTGGATGGGAAGCCAGCCCACAGGTCCCAGGAGCGGAAATAGGCGATGTAGTGTAGCTTGCCGTACCTGACCCTGGTATCTATCCCCCTGAGGCACGGCGGGTCTTCCAGGTATATCGATTGCTCGTTACCGACAGACATATATGCCTGATTGGTATTATAGCCATTGGTATTGTACATCTTGATTACCTCAGCTATCTGCTTCTCCAGATACTGGCCGTAGGTATACTGCTCGCCCTCGGCTCTATGGGCAGTCATAAGATAGGGGAGGTAGCTCTCGATATACTCCATAGTGGTCGGCGACGGTACTCCCGCCGGCACGTCCGGGGTCAGCGGCCTCGTCCCCGGGTTGGTAACCTTAACGACGACCAGGTCAAGCTCCTTGCGGTGCTGGCCGGTGTAACTGCCCCGCTCTATCTTATAATGGTAACCGTCAGTCAGCGTCTTGCGCAGGCAGAGAAACCACGCCTCAGACAGGTCTCTAGCTTCAATAACCGATATTTTCATAGACTATAAGCCTTTATTACTTTTCAGAAGCTCTGCTACTTCTTGTGAAATATGGAAAAGAACCTGTCCTGGTACTCATCAAAAAGGCCCCAGCTTCCCAGCTCGTCTTTTAGCTCACGGGCCTCAATCTCCCCCATAGCCAGTTTCTTAAAAAGCTCCTCTATCCTTATCCTGGCTTCAAGCGGAACACCGCTGGCATCCATATCCAGCAGACCCTGGGATTTAAGCTGTATCAGGTTATTACGAAAAGAGCTCTTGGTTATTTCAAAGATAAACTTCATCAGCGATACGTCCCAGAGTTCGTCCCGTCCCTTGATTATTGTTACTAGCGGGTCGCCGCTCTCATCGATACCGGCGTTTATCTTATCGACCACGGAATCCAGACCATCGGCGACAATGGTAAGTCCTTCAGGCTCATTACGGTAGGTGTAAATAAGCCCCGGGGTATTGGGTCCCTGTTCCCGGCTGAGCATTTCGAAATACCTTTTGGCATCCGGGCTGAACCCCTCAACCCGAGAAAGGTAGTAGGGGGTTACTATCCTGGGCTTTTGGGCAATCACCCGCCCCTTGCGGACTACAGTCTCGGTAACCCCCGGCTCCATATCAGAGTATATCGGCTCGGTAACCATATAGTAGCCGATATTGGTATTGCCGAATGTAGCCAGAGTCTGCTTGGGCAGTCTCAGTATCTCGGTATGCTTTACGGCGTCTTCTATTCTATCGTCACTGATTCCCATAATATTCCCCGCACTCACCTGATAACACGCCTATTTTATAGCCTTTAGCTCCTTTTTGTATTCCTCCAGGAGACTGATATATTGCATATCCATCTGTGCCGATGCCCGCCGCCACTCTTCCTGAAACTGGAGCAGGTTTTCCACATTTATCTCCAGCCCAGCCACGGAGCCCAACTGCTGTTCCACTGCCTGCTGTAGCTTGACCTTGAACTCAACCTTCAGTGACTCATAGGTCTGTTCTCTCTGCTGTTTCCCCTGCCCGGTGTAACGGTCAAATATATTCTTTATCCTGCCAAAGACCTCCTCCACTGCCGCCTTGTCTTTCTTTATACTCTTCAAGCCATCCATAGCCCTTTTATTTCTACTCTCGGACTGCTCGTTTTGGGGCAGACCGATACCGGCCATTAAGACAGATTCAGCCCCCTCATTGAGATATGTTTTAGCCTTTTCCTCATACCGTTTGAGCTCTTCTGTTAAATCACAGCCTTTGTTAAGGTACTTGTTCGCCAGCATTTCCCCCTCGGGAATATACTTCCACCTGAGGCGCTCCTCTTCGGTCACCTCCCCCAGGTCGTCTATCTTCTCCCGGGCTATCTCACGGGCACTCTTAATCTCGTCAGGCATATTAGTCCCACGGAAATATCTTTCTTCCCTATTCTTCTCTTCTAAATACATTATACTAGATTGTTGAGCAAGCTTAAAGCTGATACGCCAACCATTTTTTTGTTTATGCCGTTTGATGGTATAATCTATCCTGATACTAATGGGCAACCAATGTATTTCAAAAACGCTATCGATGCTCTGGGATATACGCCACTGGTGGAGCTGAGCCAGCTCAGTCCCAATCCCAAGGTGCGCATTCTAGCCAAGCTGGAGGGGAAGAACCTGGGCGGCAGTGCCAGTAACAAAGACGGAATCGCCAAGTATATGGTCGAAAAGGCGGAGCAGAGCGGCGAGTTGACCCATAGCAAGACCATAATCGAAGCTACCAGCGGCAATACCGGTATCGCCCTGGCATGGCTCGGGCGCAAGAAGGGCTACAAGGTAACCATTGTTATGCCAGACAGCATGAGCCTGGAGAGACATCAACTTATAAGAATGTTCGGCGCCGAGCTTATCCTGACCAAAGGGGAATACGGGATGAGCTCCGCCATTGACACCGCCCATGAGGCGGCGGCTAAAGACGATGGATACTTCCTTCCCGACCAGTTTTCCAACCCTGCCAACCCGCTGGCACACTACGAGACCACCGCCGCCGAGATAACTAGCGATTTCCCCTATGACAGGATTGACGTTCTGGTTGATCGGTACCGGCGGCACCCTGATGGGCACTACCCGGCGGCTAAGAGAGGTATACCCCGATATCAAGGTTATCGGCGTTGAACCACCCCCCGGCGATAGTATTCAGGGCCTTAAATGTATAGATAACGGTCGGATACCGCCAATCTTAGACCTTAACCTTATTACCAAGAGGGTTAAAATTACCAGCCGGCAGGCGGCTGACACCACCAGTCAACTGCTGGAAAGGGAAGGCATATTCGCCGGTCTGTCCTCAGGGGCGGTAACCCGTCAGGCAATCAACCCTGGCGGTGAAATGAGCGAGGGCAATATCGTGGCTATCCTTGCCGATGGCGGCTGGAAATACCTCAGCCTCGACCTGTGGAGTGGAGATAGATAGCCATTCCCCTTAATCTATTCCAGCGCCTCAATGGCTTCTTCGGCTCCGGCAGGTAACACTATGGAGACTGGCTGGTTGTAGTTATAGACCAGCAAATCCATAGCGGTTTCCATCGTCATTGAGCTTTCTTCATCGGGGTAGACCATAGATATATTCATCTCCGCCCTGGCGACAAGATAAGTATCCTTGGCTATCCATTGCTTTATGGAATAATCCTTGAACGCATCCTTATATAACTCTACTTGTTTACCCATATCGAGCAGATTCAGTTCTTCTCCTGATAACAAAGCCCGCTCCATAGCCAGTTGCAGTAGCTGCCCTATATCCGGTGTGAAATTAAGGATGTAGCAATCCACGCCTTTTACTTCCTCGCTGCCTACAACCTCAACCTGCACCGCCTGGAGCATCTCTATTTGAGGTTTAACCTGGCTCATTTCTTCCCAATATTCTCCCGACATATCCGCTTTTTCCCACACAGAACCCAACTCCAGGTCTTCAATCATGGTGTATGCCATACCATCAATGATATACATTGCCCCCGACATTTCCATGCCTCCCGCGAACATCGCCACACTTGCAGATATATCCAGCATCATTTCTCCATTCTCTATATCGAAGGTGCCGTTATAATCCATTGCTATAGTCTCTTCGTACGTCTTGTCCTCAGCCTCTGATACCATATTCATGGACATATTCAATTCAAACTGATATGTTTTTACATCATCCATTGCCTGGACTGCCTTCTCAATTATTTCCTCCGCCGACAGCAACCCGTCTCCACTGGGGCAGGCAGTGAAGTAAAGTGTAGTAACCAGCAATAGAGTAAGAGCTAATACCTTCTTAAACATCTTCAACCTCCTCCCTACTTACTTCCTCTCTGTTTTATCAGCCAGTATTCCAGGCTGTCAACCAGTGCCAGCCAGCTGGCTTCAATGATATTGGTTGAACTGCCCACCGTCCGCCACTGCTCGACGCCGTCGCTGGATTCAATAAGCACCCTAACCTGGGACTCGGTGCCGGTACTTTCCTCAAGAATGCGGACTTTATAGTCAACCAGCTTAATAACGGAAAGGCTGGGATAAAACCGCAGCAGTGCCTCGCGCAGTGCTTTATCCAGTGCGTTAACCGGCCCGTTGCCCTCTGCTGCCGTATGCATTACTTCATCGCCCACCCTTACCTTGACTACAGCCTCAGATAGCGTCTCATCGTCACTTCCCTTAACAGGTAAACGCCGCCTCTTTTCGTTGACTACCATAAAGTCAACCAGCTCAAATGGTGGTCTATAATCCGGAATGGAACGGTGCACCAGCAAATCAAAGGAAGCCTCAGCATTCTCATACTGGAAGCCTCGGCTCTCCATAAGCTTGACCTTCTCCAACAGCTCCTGGGCCTCTTTACTCTTCGGTGGCAGATTAACCCCTATCTCCTTTGCCCGGTGGACAATGTTCGCCCTGCCTGATAGCTCGGATACCAGCATTCTTTGCCTGTTACCTACCAGCCCGGGGTCTATATGCTGGTAGCTCCCCGCCCACTTTCTTAAACCTGAAACATGGAGCCCGGCTTTATGGCTGAAGGCGCTGGCGCCAACGTAAGGGAGAAAGGCATCGGGGGCAAGGTTAGCCACCTCACTGACGTAGTGTGCTGTTTCAGTCAGATTAGATAGCTGTTCATCGGAGATACAGTCAATACCCATCTTGAGCTTAAGCACCGGTATAATGGAGCACAGGTTGGCATTGCCACAGCGCTCACCATAGCCGTTTATTGTTCCCTGCACCTGACTCGCCCCAGCCTTTACCGCCGCCAAGGTATTGGCTACCGCCAGCTCGCTATCGTTGTGAGCATGGATACCGATAGGTACATCTGTTACCTGCCTGACAGTCTCAACAGCGGCTACCACCTCACCCGGCAAGGTGCCGCCGTTAGTGTCGCACAGCACCAGGCACTCGGCACCGGCTTCGTCAGCCGCCTTTAAGACCTTCAAGGTATATCCCGGGTTTGACTTATAGCCGTCGAAGAAGTGCTCGGCGTCAAGAAATACGGTAATCCCCTTTGCTTTCAGATATCTGATGGAATCGGAGACCATAGCAATGTTTTCCTCCAGGGTCGTCTCCAGCACCTGGGTCACCTGCAAATCCGAGCTCTTACCGACGATAGTAACCACCCCCGCCCCGGCTTCCGCCAGGGCTTTGAGGTTGCCATCCGCTTCCGCTTTGGTATTGGGCTTACGCGTACTGCCAAAAGCAATCAGCCTGGCATTGGTCAGGCTGATACCCCTGGCTTTGTCGAAGAACTCATCATCCTTGGGACTGGAGCCGGGCCAGCCACCCTCGATAAAATGAATACCCAGCTCATCCAGGCGGCGCGTTATGTTTAGTTTATCCACCACCGAGAAGGAGATACCCTCTCGCTGGGCCCCATCTCGCAGTGTGGTGTCGTAAAGCTGTATTAATGGCAACGGCTAGCCCCCTACCCTCTCGGCGATTAAATCGCCCATCTTTTTAGTGCCTACCTTTGTTCTCCCTTCCCCCATTATATCATAGGTTCGATAGCCTGCCTCCAGCACCTTCTCCACGGCGTCTTCCACCTTCTCTGCTTCCTCAGTCAGCCCCAGGGAGTAACGCAGCATCATAGCCATACTTATAATGGTGGCGATGGGATTAACCATATCCAGGCCGGCACGGCGAGGGGCACTGCCATGGCTGGGCTCATACATTCCCAAAGTGCGGTTGCCCTCTTTCGGCACCCCGGCCAGGCTGGCAGAAGCCAGCATTCCCAGCGAGCCGCCCAGCATCGATGCCTCATCGGTTAGTATATCACCGAAGGTATTCTCGGTAACCAGCACATCCAGATACCTGGGGTTCTGTATTATCCTCATGGCGCAGGCGTCAACCAGCATGTGCTCCAGCTCAATATCGGGGTAGTCTCTGGCAACCTCAATCGTTACCTGCCGCCACAGCCGTGACGATTGCAACACGTTAGCTTTGTCCACCGATATCAGCTTCTTCTTTCGTGTGCGGGCTATCTCAAAGCCTACCCTGACGATGCGCTCAATCTCCTGCTCCGAGTAAACCATCGAGTCAACGGCGCGCCGTCCCCGTGACGTCCGCCACTGCCTCTTGGGGCGCCCGAAGTATAGCCCCCCGGTAAGCTCGCGGACAAAGATAAAGTCCACCCCCTTGATGACCTCCGGTTTGAAATTGGTGTTGTCGATAAGCGACGGATAGACGGTCACCGGACGCAGATTGGCGAATAGCCCCAGCTCCTTTCTGAGCGCCAGCAGGCCGTCTTCCGGGTGAAGCGGCGCCTGCGGGTCATCATACTTTGGGTCACCGACGGCGCCCAGCAATACGGCATCGCTCCTCTCGCATATCCTCAGGGTATCCTCAGAAAGAGATGTCCCCTCCTTTTCAATCGCCACACCACCCACCAGCCCATAGCTCAGGTTGAAACCATGCCCGAATCTTCTGCCTACTGCTCCTAAAACCTTAATTGTCTCCTCGATAATCTCAGGGCCAATGCCATCACCGGGCAAAACCGCCAGCTTAAACTCCACTTCAGACCCCCTTCTCAGCCAGTCTCTTTTTAGTATATTCGATGAGCCCACCGGCGGCGATAAGCTCGGCCATAAAATCGGGGTAAAGCTTGGCGTTATACTCACCGCCCCGGGTCAGGTTCTTTATTCTGCCATTAGTTATGTCTACTTCTAAAGTATCCCCGTCTTCGGTGCTGTCCACCACCTCCCCGCACTCAAGCAAGGGCAGGCCGATGTTTATGGCGTTGCGGAAGAAGATACGGGCAAAGCTTCTGGCTATGACGCAGGAAACCCCCGCCGCCTTGATTGCCAGCGGGGCGTGCTCTCTTGATGAGCCGCAGCCGAAGTTGGTGGTCGCCATAATTATATCCCCCGGCTTAATCCGCTTGACGAAATCGGCATCTATAGCCTCCATGCAGTGCTTTGCCAGCTCCGCCGGCTGGGATACATTGAGATACCGCGCCGGTATTATGGCATCGGTATCCACATTGGCGCCGTATTTTTGCACTCTACCTTTTAGCATTTTTAGAACCCCTCACCCTTTATCCCTCTCCCCTTATTAAGGGGAGAGGGAAGAGAATTTCTTAAAGGGGCTTCGCCCCTTTCAATCCCTTTTTTACTTTTGTTTTATTCCAGTTACCGTAACTTGATGAGTATTATCTGAGCTGCGTTTTGTAAATCTATAGCCTGTAATATCAACTTCATCCCAATCCTGGCTAACAGCTAATAATACACGAGCAAGATGTATTGCCTGTTCACTAGATAATTTTACTCCAACAGTCTTAAGCTGCGATACTGTCTTTTCTGTATTTTCTACAGGATATATCCTTAATGCTCTAACATTTGGGTTAATAACTACACTTGCCGGTGATTTTCTTACTGGCAACTTCCTCACCTCCAATTTATATTTTCTATACCAAAGCTTTCTCCAACCCCCTAACCCCTCTTATAGACCGCCTCGTAGTTCTTTATAACGAACGATTTTTCCATTGACGAGTGGATTTTTATAAACCCGTTCTTTTCCATAAAAGTATCCACTTCATCCACATCAACTTTCGCCAGCCCGAAGCTGTAGCCTGACGAGCTATCCATTTTAGTTATCGCTTCCGGGTAGATGAGGTCGGCATAGACAAAGTAACCACCGCCCCTTAAAACCCGCTTTATCTCTTTCAGGGCGTCCTGCCAGTTACGGATATGGTGTAATACGCCGAAAGACAGGACAACATCAAAGCTGTCATCTTCAAATGGCAGACTGGTACTGTCGGCTTCCATAAACTTCAGGTGGGGTATGCCATCATCGTTTTCCCGGGCAATCCTGACCTGCTCCGGGTCGACATCAACACCGGTAACGCTTCCCCTGTAAGTACGGGCAATATACCTGGCGACCTCCCCGTTGCCACAACCCACCTCGAGGAAGTCCGTCTCGTCGCCCGTCTCTATATAACCAAGCAGCTTTTTTGCCAGCGCCAGAACCCTTTTACGGCCCCAGCGGCTGTTGACCAGTAGTTTCTCGAGCTTCAGCATTTTCATGGCTCAAGTCCTAGACGGTGACCTCGTCCGGGCTAACTATCCTACCGGCTATGGCACTGGCGGCGGCTACCGCCGGATTGGACAGATAGACCTCCGACTCCGTGCTGCCCATACGGCCAACGAAATTGCGGTTGGTGGTCGATATACAGCGCTCACCAGCCGCCAGGACGCCCATATGCCCGCCGAGGCAGGGCCCACAGGTGGGCGTGCTGACCACCGCCCCTGCCCTGATGAAGGTCTCGATTATCCCTGCGGTTAAAGCATCAAGGTATACCTGCTGTGTGCCGGGGATGACGATACAGCGCACTCCCGGGTACACCTTTCTACCTTTAAGCACACCGGCGGCAATTCTTAGGTCCTCCAGCCGACCGTTAGTACAGCTACCGATTACCGCCTGGTCTATCGCTATGTCTCCTACCTTACCAACAGGCCTGGTATTGGCTGGTGAGTGGGGCAGGGCGACCTGTGGCTCCAAAGACGAAACGTCATATTCAATTACCCTTAAGTATTCAGCATCTTCATCCGGCTCATATACTGTATAGGGGCGCCTGGCTCGCGGCTCTATGTATTCCAGTGTCCTGTTATCCACGTGGAAAATACCCGCCTTGCCGCCGGCTTCTATAGCCATATTAGCCATGGTGAAGCGCCCGTCCATAGACAGTTTATCGATAGCCTCGCCGGTAAACTCCATCGCCGAATAAAGGGCACCGTCAACGCCAATGTTACCGATAGTATAAAGAATCAGGTCTTTGCCCCCCACCCATTTGCCCGGCCTGCCATGGTAGACGAACCTAATCGTCGGCGGCACCTTCATCCAGATATCACCGGTAGCCATAGCGGCGGCGATATCGGTCGAGCCCATGCCGGTGGCAAAAGCTCCCAGGGCGCCATAGGTACAGGTGTGCGAATCAGCCCCGATAACGACATCTCCGGGCAGTACCAGCCCCTGCTCCGGCAGGAGGACATGCTCTATGCCCATCTCGCCGACCTCAAAGTAGTTGACCCCCTGCTCACGGGCAAAGCGGCGTACCAGCTTTGCCTGCTCCGCCGAGGCGATGTCCTTGTTCGGGGTAAAGTGGTCAGGTACAAAGACTACCTTCTTCGGGTCAAAGACCTTGCCCGTCCCGAGTCGCTCAAACTCCCTTATGGCGATGGGGGCGGTGATGTCGTTAGCCAGCACCATATCAACCCGTACATTGATAAACTGTCCCGGGCTTACCTTCTTATTTCCGCTATGAGCGGCGAGTATCTTCTCGGCTAAAGTCAACATTGTCCCCTTATATTTAATTTTACGAGGTTAACTGGAGTGATGGCTACACAATACGACGGGGTAGTAGTAAAACCGCCAGCATCATCAGGGTGGTAACGGAAGCGATAATATACATACCGGAGCCAGCTGCCATACCGATACCGGCTGTCACCCATACAGTCGCTGCCGTGGTCAAGCCTTTCACTCCACCCTCGCTCCGTCTTATAATAACACCGGCACCGAGAAAACCGATACCGGTAACTATCCCGGCAGCTATCCGTGCCTGGTCAGCAACACCGAAGCCATTTATAGATACCACGGTAAACATGGCAGCACCGGCACAGATAAGTATGATGTCCCTAAATTCAACTGGTTTTTCCGCCTTGCCCCGTTGAAAACCGATTATACCACCAAGCGCTATCGCCAACAGGATTCGCAAGACCATCTCCAGTTCGACTGGCACTTTGAACCCTCCTTTAAGTAGCTATATGGCCGCTTTTTTGAAAGCCAGCAAGCGGTTAAGGGCATTGATATAGGCCTTGGCGCTGGCAACGATGATGTCGGTATCAGCACCACGACCGGTGTAGGTAACACCCTGGCTCTCTATCCTTATCAGCACCTCGCCGATGGCGTCAATGCCTTCGGTTACGGATTTCACCGTAAATTCGGTTAGCGTGTTGGGCACCTTTACCAATCGGTTGATAGCCTTATATACCGCATCCACGGGCCCCGTCCCCAGTGCTGCATCAGCCAAAGTTTGCCCATCGGGTCCGGTGAGCTTGACGGCAGCTGTAGGGATACCCCTATCGCCACAGGTTACCTGGATACGCTCTAGACGGTAGACTTCGGTTACAGTGCGCATTTCCTCAGCGACAAGAGATTCTATATCCCGGTCGGTAACCTCTTTTTTCTTGTCCGCCAGCTCTTTGAACGCCTGGAAGGTGCGGCTAAAGTCCTCTTCACCAAGGCTATAGCCCAGCTCGGCCAGCCGTTCTCGGAAGGCATTCCGCCCGCTGAGCTTGCCCAGCACCAGGCTGGATGCCGGTATGCCCACCTTCTTAGGGTCTATTATTTCGTATGTTATCGGCATCTTGATCACGCCATCCTGGTGAATCCCCGACTGATGGCGGAAGGCATTGGCACCGACAATCGCCTTGTTGGGTTGCACCGGAAAGCCGGTAAGCTCGCTCACCAGCCGACTGGTCTTATATATCTGCTGGCTGTTAACGCCGGTCGATAGGTTGAAGAAGTCACTGCGGGTATTGATAGCCATCACGATTTCTTCCAGCGAGGCGTTACCCGCCCTTTCACCGATACCGTTGATGGTGCACTCCACCTGCCGGGCACCATATTTCACCGCCTCCAGGCTATTGGCAACCGCCAGCCCCAGGTCATCGTGGCAGTGAACGCTGACCATCGCTTTATCTATATTCTTTACGTTACCGAAAATGCCCTCTATAAGCCGGCCAAACTCACCCGGTATAGCATAGCCGACGGTATCCGGTATATTCACCGTGGTCGCCCCGGCATTTATAACTGCCTCCAGCACCTGATAGATAAACTCCGGGTTAGCCCGGCTGGCATCCATGGGTGAGAACTCTATATCATCGGTATACTTCTTGGCATGGGATACCATATCCCGGGACATCTCCAGTATCTGCTCACGGCTCTTCTTCAACTGATGCAACATATGAATATCCGAAGCGGAGAGAAAGACGTGTATTCGCGGGTGCCTGGCTTCTTTAACCGCCTCCCAGGCGGCATCAATATCCTTTGGGTGGGCACGAGCCAGAGCACATACCACCGTATTCTTTATCTCCCGGGCAATACACCCGACCGCCTCGAAATCACTCGGCGAGCTAACCGGAAAGCCAGCTTCGATGACATCCACACCGAGCTTCTCCAGCTGCCTGGCTATCTCCAGCTTCTCCTGGATATTAAGCATCCCCCCGGCCGCCTGTTCACCATCCCTCAATGTGGTATCAAATATGATTACTCTATCCATAGCTAACTCTCCCCTACTGGCTCACTCTTCAGTAGTAAGGTCAAGAAGTTTTTTAATTGTGCCCTTTATTTGGTCAAGGCGAAGCCGAACATCTTCTATTCTTAGACCAGCCTCATAAAAGTTACTGTGCAAGCCACTGGCAAGTCCATGAGCTTTAGTTATTTCTTCGTCTTCAAGTTCCTTTGCTAATTTCTTAGCATAATCCCCGATATCATCATGACGCCAAAGCATTGTTCCTTTTTTTGCCGCCACTGCCTTCAGTGCCTCAGCCATACTTCCCCATACGAACTCACCCGCCTTCTCAGCATCGCCAGCTTCAATAGAACTAAGAGCATTCTCAAAGTAGTGAATACTTTGAGCCTTATATTTTTCTAATAATTCCGTTTGGTTCACTTCTTCTCCGGGATCTCGTAACTCAGAATATCACCTGTCCTGGCATCTACTTTAACATTGGCTATCTTAACTGCTAATGCTCCCACATCTATATCTACTAACCAAACATCACCCTCCTTAACTGCCTTTAATGGCAAGGCAACAGGACTATACTTCTTAATAAACGAGTGAGCAATCTCCATAGCCTTATCGGCAGTGTCTACCTTTGCGGCTCTTACATAGGCAACAAGTTCCTTATCAAACTCATAAATCACATCAAATGCGGCTTTAACCGTTTGTGCATCCTCAAGCTTTTTCTCTGAGGCATCCATTTTCTTGTTCCAAAGTTCTAAGAATGACATTTTTTTGTCAGCTTCTAGCCATGTCGTGGCAATGCGAAGCTCCATAGGAAACATGAGCCTACCTATCATTTTAACAATGCGTAAGTCTTCTTTTTCTAACGCCGTCAATCGCTTCTTAATGTCTTCTAATTCGTCACTCATGGCTACTTTACCCTCCCTTAAGCCAGGGCATCATCTGGCGCAGTTCGGCGCCGACTTCCTCAATCAACTCCTCTGATTCCATTCGCTTAAGGGCGTTATATACCGGCCGGCCGGCCTGGTTTTCCAGTATCCATTCCTTGGCGAAGCTGCCGTCCTGAATCTCAGCCAGTATCTCCACCATCTCGTCCCGCACCATATCATCGATTACCCTCGACCCGCGGGTATAATCGCCGTATTCGGCTGTATCGCTTACCGAGTAGCGCATATAGTTAAAGCCACCCTTATAGAACAGGTCGACAATCAGCTTCAGCTCGTGCATACACTCGAAGTAGGCTATCTCCGGCTGGTAGCCGGCTTCAACCAGGGTATCAAATCCAGCCTTTACCAGAGAGGTGACGCCGCCGCACAGCACCGCCTGCTCGCCGAAGAGATCGGTTTCGGTTTCCTCGGCAAAGGTCGTCTCCAGTACCCCAGCACGGCTACAGCCGATGCCCTTTGCATAAGCCAGGGCTAGTTCCCTAGCCTTTCCTGTAGCGTCCTGTTGTACCGCTATCAGGGCCGGTGGCCCAATGCCCTCGGTATAAAGCTGTCGCAACATATGACCCGGGCACTTGGGAGCAATCATGGTAACGTCGACATCAGCCGGCGGCATAATCTGCCCGTAGTGAATGTTGAAGCCGTGGGCAAACATCAGCATCTTGCCCGATGTCAGGTCATCTACAATCGATTGGTGGTAGATTTTAGCCTGCATGGTGTCTGGTGCCAGCATCATAATCACATCCGCCTTCCTGGCTATCTCTCCAGCAGTCGATACCTCAAAACCGTCTTCCTTGGCCTTATTCCAGCCCGGGCTCCCCTCAGCCTCAGCAACTATAACCTGTAAGCCGCTGTCCCTCAGGTTTTGCGCCTGGGCATGACCCTGACTGCCGTAGCCGATAATTCCGATTACCTTGCCTTCAAGCAGTGACAGGTCGCAATCGTTATCATAATATATCGTTGCCATAATTCACCCTCCTTAATTTTATTCTATTTTATAGGCTGTTTCTTGCTTCTTGCCTGAGTTCCGGTTTCTTTCTCTTCCTTTATCATCGAGCCTGAGCCACCCCTGGTCATGGCTATAGAGCCCGTCCTGGCTATTTCCTTTATACCGAAGCCTTTCAGCAACCGGTATAACGATTCTATCTTGTTATCTTCTCCGGTAACTTCTATAGTTACCGAATCCGAGGATACATCCACTATATTCGCCCGGAATATATCGACAATCTGCATCACTTCACTGCGATTGGCTGCTGTCGTCCTTACCTTTATCAGTGCCAGTTCCCGCGTTATTGTGGCTTCACCTGTAACATCCAGCACCTTGATGACGTCAATAACCTTTTCCAGTTGCTTCCTGACCTGTTCCACCTGCGTCGTCGAGCCGTCAACCACTATCGTCATCCGTGATATACCAGCCACCTCGCTGTGGCCAACGGCAATACTCTCGATATTGAAGCCACGCCTGCGGAATAGGCTGGCTATCCGGTTGAGCACCCCGGGTCTATCGTTAACCATAGCGACTAGGGCGTGTTTCGTTGTGGCCATACCTTCACCTCTTTCCTCGGTCCCTCCACTATCTCGGCAAGAGATGCCCCCGGCGGCACCATAGGATATACGTTCTCCTCCGGCTCCACCATAAAGTTTATCACAAAAGGTCCGGGCTCCCTCATTGCCTGCTCAATAGCCGGAATCACCTCTTCCTTGCGTCTAACAGTTGCCCCCGGTATACAATAAGCTTCGGCAATCTTGACGAAATCGGGGCAGTTCAAGGAGGTAGCAACATATCTTTTCCCGTAGAACATCTCCTGCCACTGCCTCACCATCCCCAGAAAGCCGTTGTTTATTATAGCTATTTTAACCGCCGCCCGCTCTTGAGCTATGGTCGCCAGTTCCTGTATCGTCATCTGGAAGCCGCCGTCACCGGCAATACTCCAGACGACCCGGTCGGGACAGCCAATCTTAGCCCCTAGAGCCGCCGGCAGCTCAAAGCCCATCGTCCCCAGGCCGCCGGAGGTTATCAGGCTGTTGGGCTTATCGAACCAGTAGTGTTGAGCCGCCCACATCTGGTTCTGGCCTACTCCGGTTACGATGATGGCATCACCACCGGTTACCTCGTATATCTTACGAACGACATACTGGGGTAAAACACTCTCGCTTTCCCTGATTAGAGTCGAAGGGTGCTCCTTGCGCCAGTCGTCAAGTTGTTGCAACCATTTAATATGCTCGGCCTGTGTTATAATTTTATTCAGAGCCTTCAGAACAGTTTTCACATCCCCGACTATGGGCACATCGACACGCACGTTCTTGCCAATCTCCGCCGGGTCGATGTCAATGTGTATGATTCGGGCATTGGGGGCAAAACCGCTTACCCGCCCGGTTGCTCTGTCATCAAACCTCATGCCGATAGCAATAATGAGATCAGCACCGTCTATCGCCAGATTGGCATATGCCATACCGTGCATACCCAGCCAGCCATAGGACAGTGTATGGGAATCGGGGAAACCACTGATGCCCAGCAGCGTGGTAACCACCGGTATCTGCGCCGTTTCCGCCAGTTGTTTCAGCTCGTCATAGGCTCCGGATATGATTACCCCCCGTCCGGCAAGTAAAACTGGCTTTTGGGCTTCATTTATAAGCTTGGCCGCTTTTTTAATCTGCGCCGGATGCCCCTTCAGCGTCGGCTTATAGCCAGGTAAGACTACCTTTTCCGGATAGTTGAACTCCGCTTTATCTATCTGCACATCCTTGGGCAGGTCTATCAGTACCGGGCCTGTTCGTCCTGTCCTCGCCAGGTAAAAGGCTTCCTTTATTGTTTTAGCCAGTGAACCGGGGTCAAGAACGAGATAGTTGTGCTTGGTTATAGGCAAGGTTATGCCGGTAATATCTATCTCCTGGAAGGCATCTTTGCCGATAAATGGCCTCGCCACCTGACCCGTTATAGCCACTAAGGGTACGGAATCGAGGTAGGCATCGGCGATACCGGTTACCAGGTTGGTCGCCCCGGGGCCAGAGGTAGCCATGCATACACCCACCTTACCGGTGGCTCTGGCATAGCCCTCGGCGGCATGGGCGGCACCCTGTTCATGGCGCACCAGTATATGCCTGAGCTGAGGGTATTGTGGCAGGGTATCGTATAGTGGCAGAAGAACGCCACCCAGGATACCGAAGATAACCTCTACCCCCTCCTTTACCAGGCTTTCACATACAATCTGGGCACCCGTCATTTTCATATCTACTATACCTCCTGCTAGATAAACACCGCCCCGGTGCTGGCTGAAGATACTTTACTTGTATAATACTTGAGATAACCTGTCTTTATTCCGGGCTTAAAGTCTCCCAGACAAGCTAGCCTCTCTGCTATTTCTCTATCACCTAGCTCAACCTCAAGTTTGTTGTTAGTGATGTCAATCTTAATTATATCCCCTTCCCTTACAGCGGCGATAGGCCCCTTGCTCGCCGCCTCGGGCGAGACATGCCCGATAGCGGCGCCGCGGGTAGCCCCGGAAAAACGTCCGTCAGTGATAAGGGCAACCTCTTTATCCATACCCATACCACTGAGAAGCGAGGTGGGGGTAAGCATCTCCCTCATCCCGGGACCTCCCCTTGGCCCCTCATAGCGGATAACCAGCACATCACCCGGTTTTATATCTCCGGCCATTATGGCTTTAGTCGCCGCCTCCTCGGAGTCAAATACCCGGGCTGAACCTCGATGAACCATCATCTCGGGAGCCACCGCCGACCTTTTAACGACAGCGCCATCCGGCGCCAAATTACCAAACAGTATAGCGAGACCCCCTTCAGCCGAATAGGCGTCAGCCACCGGGTGGATAACCTCGCTATCCATTACTTCACTTTCATTTATTACCTGAGCTACCGTCTTTCCCGATACAGTATTTAGATTAGTATTGAGATACTTTTTTAACTCTTTCATCACCGCCGGAATGCCGCCAGCTCTATCTAAATCCTCAATGTGATAGTCACCGGCTGGCCTTAGCTTACACAGGCAGGGCGTCTTTTTGCTTATCTCGTTTACCAGCGACAGGGGGAAATCAATTCCCGCCTCGTGAGCCACCGCCATGAGGTGCAACACCGAGTTGGTACTGCCCCCCAGCGCCATATCGACGGCGAAGGCATTCTCCACAGAAGCCCTGTTGATAATATCCCGGGGACAGACATTTCTATCCAGCAGTGCCATAACCTTCTGCCCGGCCTCATAAGCCAGCCGACGCCGCCGGGCATCGACCGCCGGCACAGTGCCGTTGCCGGGCAACGCCATCCCCATAGCCTCTGTCAGGCAGTTCATGGTATTGGCGGTAAACATTCCAGCACAGCTACCGCAACCGGGGCAGGCAACCTCTACCAGGCACTCCAGCTCGGCTTCGGTCATCTTGCCCTTGAGCACCCTGCCGACAGCTTCAAAGACAGAGTTAAGGTCAACCTTCTGCTCCTCCTTGCCACCGGCAAGACGCCCGGCAAGCATAGGGCCGCCGCTTATAAAGATGGATGGCAGATTCAGCCTTGCCGCCGCCATCAGCATCCCCGGGACTATCTTGTCGCAGTTGGTGACAAAGACCAGGGCATCAAAGGCGTGAGCCTGAACCATAATCTCCACCGAATCGGCGATAAGCTCCCGGCTGGGCAGGCTATATTTCATGCCCTGATGGTTCATAGCAATGCCGTCACAAACGGCGATGGTATTGAACTCAAAGGGAACACCACCACCGCTACGCACGCCGGCTTTCACCTCCTTGGCGATTTCCCTCAGGTGGATATGCCCCGGAACGACCTCGGTGAAGCTATTAACAATACCGATAAAGGGCTTTTTCATCTCTTCCCGGGCTACGCCCAGGGCAAACAGCAACGACCGGTGCGGCGCTCTCTCTATGCCCTTTTTAACAACATCGCTTCTCATTAATACCCTCGCTATTCAAGCCCTATAATTAAAAACCCGCCCCTGTGGGGACGGATTAAGAATTCCGAGAGCCCACCTTCATTTATACCATCTAAAATTATCATAGCCCCTATTTATTGTCAAGCTAATACACGAACAATCTCCCCTGTCCACTCTATCCCTCCATAGCCGTTATCTTATCAATACGTCGCTGGTGGCGGCCGCCCTCGAACTGACCCTGGAGAAAATTGGTAACGATTTCGTCTAACAGTCCTCTTTCTATGCCGGCTCCCAGGCATAAGACATTGGCATCGTTGTGCTGGCGAGCCCGTTTGGCGCTGAAACCATCACAGCACAGAGCCGCCCTTATACCCTTTACCTTGTTAGCTGCAATACAGACGCCGATACCCGTCGAGCAGACTATAATGCCCATCTCGTAACCGCCTCCAGCTACTGCCTGGGCTACCTCCCGGGCGATATCGGGGTAGTCCACCGCTTCCTCGGTATAACAGCCGAAGTCCTTATAGCTATAGCCGGCACCGACTACCAGCTCTATGATTTGCTTCTTAAGTTCCAGCCCCCTGTGGTCACAGCCGATAGCAATACGCATTATATACGCCCTCAAGTTATATTATCCGGCAAACCTTCATAATCTCCTGCTTTGATATAGCACCCTCCCGTAAGACCCTGGGGACTTCTCCTGTAACATCAACTATGGTAGACTCCCTACCCCCGGGGCATCTGCCACCGTCGATAACCATATCTATCTCATTTCCGAACTGTGAGTAGACTTCATCGGCGGTAACGGCACTCGGTTTACCGCTCACATTGGCGCTGGTGCCAATAACAGGCGCTCCGATACCCTTTATAAGAGCTACCGCCACCGGATGCGCCGGAATCCTAACCGCCACCGTTCTACTGCCACCGGTAACGATATCGGGTACGGCATCGGATTTAGGCAGCACTACCGTCAGCGCACCGGGTAGGAAACGGCGTATTACAAGCCAGGCTGCCGGCGACACATATTCAGCGACCTCCGCTATCTGGTCTACTTCAGCCAGAAGCAAGGGCAGTGCCATATTCCGTGGCCGTTGTTTTACCCGGAAAATCCGCTCTACTGCTTTATAATCGCTATAACAGGCGCCCAGCCCGTAGACGGTATCCGTGGGAAAGGCGACCAGCCCGCCTCTTTTCAGTATGGCTATCCCCCTGTCAATCTGCCCCCTTATATCCACAGCCACCTTAGCCGATACCATTTTTCTCTCCAGTGATTGCATTCTCACTTGACGATAGTATACCATAATGATAACCTGTGTTTGAAAATGGCTGAGTTTGACCCGGAAAACTCCCCGGATAAGAGCTACCGAGTAACCACCAGCGGCGATATCGAGGTCTCCACCTACCTGGAGATTGCCAAGGGAATAGGCAGTGAACAGCCGGTCGCTGCCGGGGAAGCGGTATCCGGTGCCGAGCGAGAAGCGATAATCGTCATCGATTTTGGCTCGCAGTACAACCTGCTCATCGCCCGGCGAATCCGCGAGCTACAGGTATACTGCGAGCTGGTGTCCCACGATACCCCATGGGAAAAGATAGCCCCGCTGAACCCCAAGGGCTTCATCCTCTCCGGGGGACCAGCTAGTGTCTACGAACCGGGGGCTCCCCTGGCGCCAGCCTACATCTATGAGAGCCGCCTACCGGTGCTCGGCATCTGTTATGGTATGCAGGTGCTCAGCAAACAGCTGGGCGGTATTGTTGCCCAGGGAGCTAAATACGAGTACGGTCACGCTATCCTCCACCTGGGCGATGTCGACTCACCCCTGCTTGCCGAACTGCCTGATGTCTCTCCGGTATGGATGAGCCATGCCGACAAAATCGAGGCTATGCCACCCGGCTTCAAGTCCCTGGCTTATACCGAGAACTCACCCATCGCCGTTATGGGCAACGATAACAGAATCTTCGGTCTCCAGTTCCACCCCGAGGTCGCCCATACTCCTTACGGCAAGACTGTCCTTAGTAACTTCGTCTTCAAGATTTGCGGCTGTCAGGGCAACTGGACGATGGGCAACTTTATCACCGACAGCCTCAACAGAATCAAGGAGCAGGTGGGCGACGGCAAGGTTATCAACGCCTTATCAGGAGGGGTCGATTCATCGGTGGTGGCTACCCTCATCCACCAGGCTATTGGCGACCAGCTCAACTGTATCTTCGTCAACAACGGGCTGCTGCGCCGTGAGGAAGCAGATAGAACCCTGAAGGTCTTTCAACAGAACCTGGGGATGAAAATCACCTACGTCAACGCCATCGACCGGTTCCTTGACAGATTGAAAGGAGTGACCGATCCCGAGACAAAACGCAAGGCTATCGGCGAGGAGTTTATCAGGGTATTTGAAGAAGAAGCCCGGAAACTGGGCAAGGTCGATTTCCTGGCTCAGGGGACGCTCTACCCAGATGTTATCGAGAGTACCTCATCGGTAGGCACTGCCTCAGCCAAGATAAAGACCCACCACAACGTCGGTGGCTTACCCACCAAGATGACCTTCAAGCTCCTGGAGCCACTTCGCTATCTCTTCAAAGATGAAGTGCGCCAGGTCGGCTTGGAGCTGGGTCTGCCTGAGGAGATGGTGTGGCGTCAACCCTTCCCCGGCCCCGGTCTGGCAATCCGCATTATCGGCGAGGTCACCAGAGAGAAGCTGGAAATCCTAAGGTCGGCTGACTGGATTGTGATGAACGAGATTAAGAAGGCCAAGTTCTACCGCCAGCTATGGCAGAGCTTCGCCATACTGACCGATGTCAAGAGCGTCGGCGTGATGGGGGACTACCGCACCTACGGCTACCTCATCGCCGTCCGCGCCGTGACCAGCAACGACGCCATGACCGCCGACTGGGCGCGCCTGCCCTACGACCTCCTCAGCCGCATCGCCAACCGCATCGTCAACGAGGTGCCCAAGGTCAACCGCGTCGTCTACGACATTACCTCCAAACCCCCATCAACGATTGAGTGGGAGTAGGAATGAATTGAATAAGGGAGAAATAGGCACAAAATAATGATATTTTAAAAGGGAAACAATTCGTAGCTAGCTAGCTTTGGATTTGTTTTAAGAGTTATGTCAACTATAGAGTGGGAGTAATGAGGAAGGTTTATATAATGCATAAGGCATAATTCGGAGGGAGAGGTAGAGTTATGGATGAATTGAAGACCAATATCCTTTATTACGGTGATAACCTGGAAATACTGCGTAAGTATATCCCCGATAACTCTGTTGACCTGATATACCTTGACCCACCCTTTAATAGCAAAGCAACCTATAACGTGCTTTATAAAGAACCGACTGGGAAGCCATCGCAAGCCCAAATATCTGCTTTTGAAGATACCTGGCATTGGGGGCTGGAATCGGAGCGAGCTTTGCAGGAAATTGCTGCTTCAGCTATTGCCTCCGCAGAGGTGAAGGAGTTCATGTCAGTCCTTCCCAAGCTGGTAGGTAAGCGAACGGATATGAGGGCTTATCTAACAATGATGTGTATCCGCTTAATCGAATTGAGGCGGGTTCTCAAAAACTCTGGTTCGCTTTACCTGCACTGTGACCCCACTGCCAGCCACTATTTGAAGCTCCTTATGGACACGACATTTGGAGTGGCAAACTTCAGAAATGAGATTATTTGGAAGCGGACAACATCCCACGGAGACTGGAAACAAGGTGCTAGGCAATTGGGGAGAATTCACGATAGCATTCTATTTTATTCTAAGGGTGCTAACAACATATGGAACACACCCTTTGTTCCATTTTCTGCTGAACAAATTGAGCAGCAATACAATAAGACCGATGCGGAGGGAAGGCGCTATAGGCTGGTGACTCCCACAGCAAAGAAACCAGGTGGTGATACCTCATACGAATGGAAAGGGGTCAGACCGCCAAAAGGGCGATATTGGGCTTATACCAAGGAAAAAATGGCAGCAATGGATAAACAGGGCCTACTGTATTACAGTAGCACAGGTCAACCTTACATAATTTACTACCTTGATGAGAGGCCAGGAGTAGCTGCTCAAACAATTTGGACGGACATCACGCCTATGAGCCCTACTTCCAAAGAGCGTTTGGGCTATGCCACACAGAAACCTGAAGCTCTTCTTGAACGCATCATTCAATCATCTTCCAGCAAAGGCGATGTTGTCCTTGACCCGTTCTGTGGCTGCGGCACAGCGGTGGTGGCGGCGCAAAGACTCAACCGAAAGTGGATTGGCATTGACATTACCTATCTGGCAATTGGCTTGATGGAATGGCGATTAAAGAATATGGTTCCAATGCCAGCCTATAAGGTAATTGGAGAGCCTGAAGACTTGGCGAGT
>SDBU01001817.1_pt1 | contig 29479 bp, 67 predicted proteins | sample 2277071 | NCBI WGS metagenome assembly SDBU01 (sample SAMN10397929, study PRJNA504765) | marine sediment metagenome | isolation source: marine sediment core GS08_GC12, 126 cmbsf | place: Arctic Ocean: Gakkel Ridge, Loki's castle | collected 2008 | reverse complement strand
CAACGCTTCGTTAAATATCTTTTCAAGTAGTCCCATTGTTCTTTCTCAATACAAGATTAAGCCAGGTCTGTCCCAGCTTAACTTCTCTTATGAAATATTTTATCTTAAACTGATGAAATAACCTAAGCAGTTCATCAAGTTCATATAATGCGTAATACTTCCTTTGACCATTGAATACATCCCTGCTAACCAACCCTTCTCCTTTACCTTCCTTCACAGCTAAGAACACTACACCATCTTTATCAAGTAGGTTATAGAATTTCTCTATTAGTTCTGACACATCCTTCTTAGGGGTGTGGTAGAGTGCTGCACAGCACCAGATACCGTTGAACTTATGCTCTGGCTTGTAATCCTCAAAGGCCATGTTGATATACTTCCCAACCCTTTTCCTAGCAATCTCTAACATCCCTTTGCTAATGTCCAGCCCGGTACAATCAAATCCTGCCTTTGTAAAGAATACTGTATCTCTTCCTACACCACAGCCCATGTCTAGAATCTTTTTTCCAGATAGGTTGTTAATGAACCATCTGTAGTGTAGACTCATATCTATATGAAATAATCTCTTGTCAAAGTCAAGAGCTAGTTTATTTGTTGTTTCTAAGGTTTCTTTGTCCATTTTGTTTAACGTTAATTATCAGCTGTTGCCTTTGTCTTCAAATGCAAATACATAATCTCCTGTTATTTGTCCAAGATTATAATCATGTATAATATCTTGTACTGTTAATAATTGACCTTTCTTTAAGTTTCTCATCTTTTACCTCAGTTGGTGATTTCCGATAATTCGTGTTTCAATAAAGACGGCAGTTATATAATAATAGTGCCGTCCTTCCAGAAACACGAATTATCGGATGTAAATTACGATTGTTTTTTCGTGGGGGCTTCGGCTCTTTTAACTGAAACAAAAATCCTTTCTAATTCATTTTCTGTCTTTGTATGATTAAACCATTTAAGATAAGTTTTATAGATTAATTCTAAATCTTCACTCTTACCTATTCTTTTCGCTTCAAATGTGTCGTTATCGATAATATTGTTAGTTCCTTTCTCTTTAAAACTTCCAGTAATCTTGATGGTGTCCTCTCGATACAATATACCTAAAGTTTCAACAAACTTCTTAAATGGCATCATTTCAATATTTGTGTTTATATTATCTTTATTCGGAAAGTCTGTCATTTTGTTCTCCGAGGTTGAAGCCCCTAATCATAAATTAATTTATTTCGTTGAATGGTCGGCGCCAATTATGAGACCGAACCCTCCGCAGAGGGTGAGGCTTGAGTTGATTTGAGGTTCTTGTCTCCAAATATAGTTGGTAATTTTTTCAACATCTTAGCTTTATAGACAGCGTTTTCCTTTTGCATATTCTTATAAGATTGACTATTATAATTCACTTCTTTATTTGAAAAAATTACACTCTCATCTAAAATTTCTTTGGTCTTATCATCATATTTACAATAGATTTCAGCAGTCATTCCATCCTTACAATCAACCCATTTGTGTATTTCTTTTATCATCGTGAACCTCAAATCAATTTCTCATAATGTTCCGTGTCTCTGCTCGTTTCAATGAGTTGAGACACGAATTATGCGTGTCCGCTAGGACTAAAACGTAGTCCCCCGCCTTTCGTCTTTGATATTCTTTCTTTTTTCTTTTGGCTATCTTATCCTTGTTAGCTTCACGGTAGGCTTCTGAATTAACCTTTGATTTTAATTGCCCATTCAAAAAGAATAATGGCATATCTAATGGTTTGTCTTCTTTTAACAATCTAAAGTTCCTATCAATATCTTCTTTTGTGATTTCCATTTTTCGTTTCGTGGGGGACTACGTTTTAAGTCGCCTTCAGGCGATTACGCATAATTAGCAGTTAAGTCTAATATTACTTCTTGGTAGTTAAAAAACAAGACTCTTTGCCTTTCTTCAAAAACTCATTTACAGCTTTGTCAATAACTTCACTCATAGATAAACCTAATAAGGCACACTTGGATTTAAAATCATTCTTCTTATTATCTCCGTTCAACTTCACAAATAACTGTGAACCAATATCTTCATCTGCCATCTTTGTCCTCCTATTTGTTAACACCCCTGAATAAACTTAAATAATATATCTTGCCGTTTTTCTCTACGGTTTGACCAATCATCCCCAGCTTTGTCAGGTTGATTGTGTTAATCTTGAAGCTAACACTTGTTCCACTTTGTTGGCTTGTTATAGTGTAGTCTAGTATTGGGTTGATTTTATCCACAATAAATTCAGTTGTTTTAACTTTAACTTTTGTAACTTCTGCCTTCAAATCTGCCATTGAAGATATTTTGTCTGCTTCTAGTATGGGTCTAAAGCTAACTGCTTGTTTATTTTTAATTAAGGCAATAGCTTCGCTCCCATAGCTGTCCCTAATCAACTTCCTCCAAATCTTGTTCCATGCTCCATAGTTTGGATATAGTTCAATACCAACAACTTCATTGTTTAGCAATATCACTGCACCAACTTGGTTTTCAACTTTTTCGAATGGAGCTATAAACTCTTCAAGCTCTTTTTTGTAGTGGTCATAGAAATCGTGTATGTGTGCTCTGCCAGATTTTATTCCCAGCTTTTTCATATAGCTTTCAATATCGTTCCAGATTATAGAGTAGTTATCATGTCCTGAACTAGCAGTATGCTTTTTCATTGCAGCGTGTCGGATTGTTGCTGGTATGAATCTCAATTCATCTGTTTCAGTTCCTTGTATTCCACCGCCTTGTGAGCTTTGAACACAGCCAACATCTACCTTTTTTGATTTTGTGCAGTCAACAACATTAACCTTTAAAGTTGCTCTGTCTTGACCTTCCTTTTTTGTAATCCATGCAGAACCTTGTGGAACAATAACTGGTTTGCCATTATTGTTTTTAAGGGTTAAGTGTGCATAATCTGTATCGGAGGTTATGGATATTAGCATATCCTCGCTTACATCGGTTAGTGGCGTTTCAGATGTTAGTGGCACTACTATCTGGTTCCCAGCTATTTGTGGGTTTTGTAATTTAACATTTTTTAGCAATTCTTTTAATTTCATTTTTTTCCTCTCTGCTTTATTAAAATTTTCATTTCCATATTTTGCCAATCAACAAATTCTGAACGACATGAAAATATCATTGGTGATTTCATATTATTAATTTTTTTGGCTTCTTCATTTGTAAGTTGAGCATATAATTTGTCATGTTTTTCATCAGTATCTTGAGTGATTTTGTGCTCTAATCTTTGTTTTTCTAAAAACCCTTCAACTTCTCTATCTTTATCACTTTTTCCAAATCCAAATATGTCATATATTATACCCATTTTAATCCTTCATCAACTTCATATGAAAAACAGTTGACAGATAATTCAAAATCAACTCACCAGGCACTATCCAAGCTAAATGCCACCAACTAAATAGCAGGTTGCCTTTGAGATACCATGCTAAAAAATTAAAAAGTACCGCTACAAATGTACTCGTAGGGTAGATTTGTGTGGTCATTCTCCTTTCTCTTCCTCTTCTTCAATCATCTTTTTAATATCTTTAGCACAACTCATTGCAGAATCCATTATCACTTTTGTTACATCTTTCAGTGTTGCTATTACTTGTTTATATTGCTCTGGCTTTGATACTTTCAGTTCTGCCAATCTTATGATTCCATTCATATCTAGTTGTTCACTCATTCTTCGACACCTTCTGCTTCCCCTGTTTCTTCGTTGACTTCAACCATTTTATATTTCTTTGTTGTTGGAACTTTCTTTATTTCCACGCCATCAGTTTCCAATAGTTTTGCTTTCAATTCTTCTTTTGTTATTATATTTTTTGTCAATAACAATTCCACAAGAGTTTCAAAACCTCGTGCACTATTTATTAACAATACTTGTTTGCCAAAATTGAATCCGCTTTTTTCTTCATACATTTTTTACACCTCAGTTTTATTTCATAAGTAATGGAACTGGATTAAACTTTTCAAACCATTCATAATTTGAAAGTACCAAACTTAATACTTCATTATGTTCTAATTTAAATTCTCTTTCTAATGCCTTGCATCTTATAAAATATAATCCTTCTTCTCCAGCGGGTTTTCCGATAAACGGATTTTCTGCCAATTTATCAAGCATTTTTAATGCTTCTTTTTGGACTTTTTTTGGAGCTTTCTTTAAACTCTCATTAAACATTTTTGTTCTTATAACTTTATATTTTTTCATTGTTTATCACCTTAACCAATTCATCCAACCTATCAACCTGAACCTGTTCAATAATATCCAACACAAACCAACTATAATCTTTCCATTCAAACTTAAACCTGCCTTTATGCCACCTTGTGTGACACCTTTTGCAAAATGTAATCCCGTTTTCTGGTTCATAAATCAGGTGTTTATATTTCTCCTCAGTTAAGTTTTCCTGTGGGATTATATGATGAACCGTTACTGCCATTGATTTTTCGTATATTGTTTCTTCTGGCTCTTTGTAACTGCACTTTTTGCAGGTGAAATTGTCCCTTTCGAAACAGGCTTTGCGGAAGTTCCATTCTTTTTCAAGTCTTATTTTGTGGTGTTCGGGAACTTTTACAAGCTCTTCCTGAGTCCAGATTGTCCAAAAATTATCTCTTCGTGGCATTTTCTTTTTTAGTTTCCAACATCAATTCTAACATTTTCATAAAGTGTCTTGCTTGTTCTTTATCAGTAAATTTAATTGAACCCTCTTCAAAGGTATGTCCAGTATATCTTTCATTTCTATGGGTATGAATATAAATTGAAAGTGTTTTTTCATCATATGTAAACACACTTTTTTCATCGAATTTAATTTCCATTTTTATCTCATTATATTTTTAAATTTTTTAAATATGATATTCCTTCTGGTGTCATATTCATTATTTCTGCTATTCTTACTTGTATTAATCCTCTATTAAAATATTCTTTAACTATTTTAGCTTTAGTTATGGTTTCTTTTCTATGACCTTTAAATTTATTACCATAATGTAAACCTTTTTTATGTAATGTTATTTTAATATGTTCTAACTTATGTAATACTTTTAAATTATTAATTTTATTATTGAATACATTTTCATCAATATGATGTACATGTTCTTCTGTTTTTAATTTTCTTCCCAAATGTCTTTCCATCTTTCTTCTTGCATTATCATATCCTTGTCTTCTATATTTTGGATTTTCTTTCCATGTATGACTTAATTTTCCTACCTTTCCATAGGCTGGGTTGTTTTTACCAATCAATAATCCTTTGTGAGATTCTGAAAGATTTCTTCTTTTCATCCTAAATCTTATTAAGTATAGTCTTATTGTTTCTGGGTTGACATTAAGTTCTTTGGCTATTTTACCACAACTTAATTTTTCTTTAATGTATTTTTGTTGTAAGTAATTTTTATTTTTGTACATTTTTTTTCTTTTTTCGTGGTCTTACTTGTACTTTTTGTTTCATACCATTTATTATTTGTCTTATTTTTTTATCTTTCTTATTTCTTATTATTGCTAACATTAAAATAAGGAAAAGTTGTTTTTCGCTTCTTATTCCGAAGGTTTGACAAACCTCACTCAGCTTCTTAATATCTTCAGCTTCAGGAGCAAACACTGGATTAAGGTGTATGATTATTGTTTTTTCTTTTTTGTCCAGCTTTTTCTTGAAGATGGTTAATATCTGATTTGAAAGTCCAGCAGGTGCGTTCTCAAATGCGTCACTTATAATCACAATTAAGTTATCCTTGTCCAAATCAATATTTTCCAATGCCTTCAATATTCCATCAGCAATATTGCTCTCACCAGTTACCTTACTCAAAAACTCCATAGTATTTGGCGAGGCAACTATTTCGCTATTGTCTGACAAATATTTCAACACATTAGCAACCGCTTCACCAACAGATATTGGATGGAACTTCTTTTCTTCACTGCCAAACATACTGCCTGAGTTATCTAGCACAACTTTGATATTCTCGAACTGGAAATATTCAAACAGTTTTGTAGCTTCTTTCTTGCAGGCTTTTTCAAAGTTGTCAACATCACCTGATTTTCTACCTTCTGCTCGCAAGAACTTCAGGATATTAACTGGTGTTTGTCCACTCAAATCTAAGTCAATCTTAACACCTGCTTTTTCAGCTCTTCGTTGAACTCTTCTTTGTTCGCCCTTTGTTAGTTTGCCTTTAAACCCTTCCATAAAATCCTTATCGGATATTTTGTGGAGGTTTTTGAAGCCTTCTGCTACTGAGTATGGCAACTTGAATACTGCTTCTTTGTCTTTGCTGGCTTTGAAATAGTTTTTGAACAACTCGTCAGATATTTTGTCTTGCTCTTTTTCAAACAAAAATCGCCATACATCATCATCAATCTTTAGTTTCTTTGTGTTGATATGAGAGTGCCGGAATATTTGTTTTACAACCCTTTTATATTTAACAGCCTCAAAATTAAGGCTTCTTCTTTCCCTGATGAACTGCCTCATCACCCAACGAACTCTAGCATTGTTAATTTTGTTCTTGATAAGAACTTCCAGTATTTTGTATGCTCGGTTTGTTGGAACAAAGTTGAGAATATTCAATATCAAATTGTTTTCAAAGTCCTTTTGTTTTGCTGGTATGTTAATATTCTTTACTAGGTTTTTCACCACTACCGCTTTATGGATATCATTGATAGGTAGCAATGTGCTCAAAGCATATAGCTCCCTGTTATCCTCAAACATTTCATTATGTAGTTTTAATGACTTCTTTGTTTGGTCATCTTTCTTAGAATAAAATTCTTCGCTCATGGTAGACGACATACACATATTTAAGTACCTTTCAAATAGCTCAGAATTAATTTTACTTCCTTCTTTTTTATCAATCAAATCCTTAAATCCCATTCTTGTTCACCCCTTAAATAACTATATTTCAACACTGTTTTTTAGTAGCTTTTTAAACCACTTACAATTTTTCTTATGAATTGGCATACATCCATATTCCTCTTTTGGATAGCCAGCAAAACATTGATATTTTTTTGTTTTACAACTTTTGCATAAAATTTCTTTTCCTACAAATGACCTAGTAATTTTTTTCATTTTATTTATGTTCCTCTTAGAAAAAAGAGGAAAGGCGCAGAAACGTCTTGTAATGCTCTGCCATTGAGCTATCGAACCGAAGTCCGAATAGGATTCGAACCTATATCTTTCCATTATAGTGGACGGAAGTTTTTGCAAAGTCCTTGAGTAGGAAATAAACCCAACATTACATTGTAACGTTGGGGAGTTGATTAAATTACTAACCAACGTCCTTAACCATATTTTCTATGGGGAACATCGGGGATTATTTTTGTGTTGTTACGTAACTATGAAAAGGCTATAGAAAATGGTTTGACCAATTCTATAGCCTCTGCCTCATCAAGCTTGTTAACTATGAAAAGGGAAAGTCAGAGAGAGTGTTTTAACGTCCCCCCAATTTTGGGGGAGTTGGATTTGAACCAACAGATACAAATTTCAAGTTTGTGTGTTTCGGAACTCTCTCTTGAGTCCTTGAGCATGAAAACAATACCGACGTAAGCCGGTATTGTTGCCCCTTTTGAAGGCGGTAAGATAAGGAATGAAGGGAAAATCCTTGTTCCCCCATAAAAATTGGGGGGAAACGATAGTTAAATCGTACGGAAATTTTCCCAAGTCCGTGAGTGTGATTCAATTTACCTATAAACCTATAAAACAATATAACTTTATAAAAGTTTTGGTTTTAACATCTGCGACTAAACACTATTATTTCTTTTTTAAATATTTTCCTTATTCGGTGATATGGAATCTCTGCAATACTTCCATTCTGATTTATTGTAAATGAAAATTGGTCTCTGGTTATAATTGCATTATATGGGACTATTACTTCTTTGTTTAAGTTGAGATAAGCAAACCTATAATCTTCTTCATTTTCATTCTTGTCCCAAAATATTTTGTCTAGCCATTCTTTGGTTGTCATTTTGAAAAGGGCACGGAGGGATTCGCACCCACATCCTGATGGTTACAAGCCAACCGCTCTACATTGGAGCTACGTACCCATAAATCTAGTCGGGGAGATTCGAACTCCCAACAAGGAAGGTTACAGCTTCCCACCTCACCACTCGGTCTCGACTAGTTAAACGTCCCGGCTGGGATTTGAACCCAGATGCCATTGCTGACCTGGATTTCCAAACTGGGCTAAGCCCCATTCAAATCTGGGCTGTGCCATTCGATTCTGTGCATTAGCGGTCCAGAGAATGTACCAGCTCATTCACCCGAGACATAAGACACCGGAGAGAGTTGAACTCCCAATCTTCTGCTTTGCAGGCAGACGACTTACCATTTGCCCACGGTGTCAATCATAATGCATCTAGCGGGACTTGAACCCACAATACCAGTTTGGAAGACTGGGGTGTTACATTGACACTACAGATGCGTATGCTGGTGGACGGACTCGAACCGCCACTCTTTCAGTCACTAAGTTGCATAACCTATCAGCCGATTATGCCGGCATATAAGCCGAATGCATTGACCAATTATGCTACACCAGCAAAATACCGGCGGTAGGATTTGAACCTACATACTCAAGGTCATGAGCCTCGCGAGGGAACCGAGTTCCTCTACACCGATGTTTGATAATCTATTTGGTATATCTTCAATCTCTTTTTCGCTCTCCAATATTAATAATCTAATATTGTGTCTCCTGATAACATCATTAACCTTATATTTTGATTCTTCTGTCCAAAATCCTTTTACTTCAACATAAATATTATATTCTGGTAAATAAAAATCTGGGTAATATCTCCGTTTAACATTCTGTTTATCATAGTAAATAAACTTATGTTTCGTTGACTTTTCCCAGACTATTTTTTTCTCATCTAATATCTTCGCTAATTTTATCTCCCATGAACTGTCCATCCAGATTCCTCTGTACATCCCACTTTTATAATTCTTTGTTGCATTCGGTCTGTAACCACCAACCTTACCCTTCGAATTTATTCTAAATATCTCCTTCGTGCATTCCCTGTTTCCACAGGTTCTTCGTTTTGACCACTTCCTAATTTTAAATGCTACTTGACAAACAATACAACTCCTATCCTCATATCCCATATAACTATACTCTGCAGCACCCACCCTCCTCCCTTTTAAATTCTGAGAGATTTTATCTCTTGTCTCTTGGGTATGTTGCTTTGTATTTGAACACTTCCATGAACAATGCTTTCTGTATTTATTTATATTGAACCTGTGTGGTGTGATGAGTAAGGAATATTCTCTCCCACATTTGCATACAAATCTGTATCTCTTCTTTAACTTCTTTCCTAACTTCCTATGAATATTTGCAAGTTGGGGGTTCTGTTTACAATTCCTAACGTGGGCTGAAAATTGTCTTCCTTTCTCATACTGTATCCCCTTTTCACAAAATTTGCATATTTGCTCCATATAAATTAGGGGGTTGGGTTATTATATAAATCTTTTGATGCGAGAGGCAGGAGTTGAACCCACATTTCCTCGTCTTTGCAACTTGTTTGGCAACGAGGGAGCCTGCCGTTGACCGAATCTCGCTAAATGGGACAGGTGAGATTTGAACTCACACGGAGTTTCCTCCAATACGTCTTCAGCGTATCACATTCCCAAGCTCTGTCGCTGTCCCTTACGCCCGCGCCGGGAATCGAACCCAAAGCTCCAGATTGACAATCTGGTATGTTATCCATTACATCACGCAGGCATTTGAATATTAATTTCCTGATGTATTTTCTTTCATCTTAACCGCCTGAATAGTTACCTTTCATTTTAAGTCCAACTCTCTTGTCCAATTTAATCAGCTCCCCAGGCAATTATTGGTACTTTACTACCACCCCATTTACCAGCATTTGCTGGTTTCTTAGCATCTGCCCCTTTTCCACTACTGCTTTTTCCCGATGTAAAACTTCCTGTTGTGCATCCTTTCATTTTCAAACATCCTCCAGTTTTTTAATCTTCCCACTCGTCATAAGGGATAGTTAATATTCTCATTAATAAACTTATTTGTTCTGAAGTAATCCTAAACCATACTCTCCTCTCTGGTGGCAACTCTTTTATTAATTTGTTTAGGCCTGCTTTAAGCTCGGCTCTTATCTTAGACATTTTTGCCTTATGCGCTTTCCAGTCAAATGTTTCTGGCTTTGATAATCTGTAAGTCATGCCCCTGATATGTGCAGGCAACTTTGGATTGTCGTTTATTACTAACGGTGCCTTTGCATGTTCATATCTTTTATGGCAAGTTTTGCAGACAGTTAATCCATTCCTAACTTTATCTCCGCCTTTGTTTCTTCTTGCTTTTATATGGTGAAAAGTTAACGGACTGTCGGGATATTTACACTCTGTGTTCTGGCACTTGAACTCGTCCCTTTGATATACTTTACATCTGATTACATATCTGTTGTAAATATCATCTTTTAATTCTTCACTTAGAGCTTTCCAGTTATCAGTTTCCCAGCTATTGAAGTAAGCTTCTTTTGTTTTTATTTTCTTGTATAGTTCGTATGCCATTTTATGAAGTTGTAATATTTGCGATTGTGTGTAATGGTTTTTTAAGTTTTATATCATATCTTTTTATGTATCCTGCTATATTACCATTTTTGTCTTTAAGTACTTCTATGCCTTGTTCATTCTTTTTCCTATCTAAAATGTATTTTCAACATATTTGGATATTATGTTTCTTTTTTTCATTTTTGATTTTATTAATTTTATCCCATAGTTTTCTAGGCATCATGGGAATATTATTTCTTAGTTGTTCTTCGTTCATCAATATTTCTTTAATATATTTATTTGTCATTTTAAAAATGAGTCCGGTGGGATTTGAACCCACAGCCACTAAGGTATCTCTCTGTGCTAAGAGCTTCGCACTTTTAAAAGCCTTGCGTTCAGCCAGATTGAACTTCGGACTCAAAGGGCGACAGGCGATAATCGAAATCGCGTCATGCGAGTCACAGTCGCATATTCTGCCATTGAACTACTGTCGCCATATATATGGTGGGCATGGGAGATGTTATTCTCCGCTCGGAACAAAAAGCACCAATATTGTACCACAGCTAAATATTAATGCTCAGTGGAAACGTATGTGGTATTTCCAGTTATGTCATTGTTCCTCAAATGCCCGACGCCCCTGCGAGGAATTGAACCCCGTTCCCATGGTCTCTGCGCATCTTACTAGCCGATTTCTCCGAAGCCAAGTGCACTAGTCCGTTATGCTACAGGGGCAATACCGATGCTGGGACTCAAACCCAGGTCAACTGGTCGAAAGCCAGCTATGCTTGTCGCTACACCACAACGGCATAATTGTCCCAGTGGGACTCGAACCCACGTCTCGAGATTTCTCCATTTATTTCAAAGTCTCGAAGGCTTGCCGCTACCACATAGGACTATGGGCATATTCAGATTCGAACTGAAACTCTCTTCCTTACTTATATTTTATTGTAAGGGAAGTGTCATAAGACCAGATTAGACCATATGCCCTTAATGGGGTTGGAAGGATTTGAACCCTCATCACGTCAGTCCAAGTGACGGGTGATACCAAATTACACCACAACCCCTTAAAAATGCGGGATGCAGGAATCAAACCTGCTCCACAACCTAGTTGAACTGGATGTCTGCTGACGACAATTTGAGTCTCACTCTTAGTGTCGCTCTTAAGTTTCGCTCATCCTAAGTATCGCCAAAATCAAAACAATTTGATTTTCCAGCGCCTTTGTCAATCAGCCAATCCCGCATAAATGGGGTTATCCGAACTCGAATCGGAAGAAACTGTTCTCTTCATTTATTTGGAGACAGTTATGTTGCCTATTACATCATAACCCCTTACGCCCATGACCAGACTCGAACTGGCAACGGCGTGATACCTGCAAATTATAACAGTCACGTACTCTACCTATTGAGCTACACGGGCATTGATGGACTAGTTGGGAATCGAACCCAAATCCCCTCGTTGCAAGCGAGGAATTTTCCCATTAGCACTACAAGCCCCATATATAAACCTATATTTCAATATAACTTTATAAATTTTATGGTTATATCCTGATTAATTTCCCATAAGCAACAAATAGCATATTATGCAATGCCCACTGATTTTTTCCATTAAAAGCCCACCAGATTCCTTGATATTTTTCTTTTCGATATCCGTGCGGAACAATAGCAAAATCATTCCAATTCTCCCTGAAATAATAAGTCCAATCGACAGTGTACCACAAATTTTTACCTTCATGTAAATATATCAAATATGCATGACCAACAACCCTGCTTGAATTAGATGGGTCTGTCACATTCCCAGCACAAATCCTCATCCTAAATTCTGGTATCCCTGCCAACCTTGCTAATTGATAGAGCAATATTGTCCCGTCTTCGCAGTCGCCAGTCCGTAAATCAAAAGTCTCTGAAGCATATTGCCAATATTCAGTTCTTTTCCAAACCCCAAAATCTCCTTTATATTGAATATTGTCATTAACCCAACGCCAAATCTGTTTGATTTTCCAATCTGGGTCTGATACTTTGTCCCATCGTCTCGCCACAACCAAATCTTTTAACGGCTTTAATGCTTCATCGCTTTCATTGAGAATATCAGTAATCATTATTGTTTTACCACGGGCATTGTAATAGATATTAGTATCTGGCCATTTGCCATTCCAGAACTTCTTTAGAAAACTATCCCTTATTGGTCTAAACAATCTTATGAAAGCTGTGTCTACCATTCTCATATCACCCTTTTTTATTTTACATTACCAATCTTTCAGTTGTCCTTTGGATTTTTCCCTGATAACTTCTTTTGTCTTCTCGTCCAAAAATAAAGAAAGCATAGGGTCTGCCAAAGTCTTTTCTAACGCTTTTTTAGTCAGTTCTGGCAATGTGATTGTATTAACTATCTTTTCTTCTTTTTTGTCCATTTTATTCCTCCCATTTAATACCTCTTTCCTTCAAACAATATTCCCACATGCTCCTATTCTTGTGGTAGTTATTGGCAAACAAAGACACATTACAACCCAATATCCAACCCATGATAGCCGAATGCAACCTGTTTGTTACCAATTCATCTGCCATATAATGATTATATGCCCACTCAGTAAAGGATATTGCTTGTGTTGCAGGGTCGCACATAATATCAAAATCCTCAAAATTCAGGCTTTTTGGTAGTGATGTTTTCTCATATTTATCCTTTCGGAATATTAAAACTTTGTGCCTGTGCCCAACATTCATATTATTAATATCAAAATCCTCTTTTGTCAGATTCAACGAGGGGCAGGAATCAAGTCTAACCTCAAAATCAAAGTTCTCCTTCATGAATTTATATGTCGTCCTTTCTCTGGCATAGAATATCATATTTTCCACACCCTCAAACTCATATTGCAACCTTTCCAAATCTTCTGTTTTTGTCATTGCCGTGCTTGGTCCAAACACAATCAGATTATTGTTCTTCTCTCTCAAACGCCTTGTCCAGCCTGCAACCCCCTTGTATGTATTACCAATGCCCCCACAACCATGGATATATATTATCATATCCTTTCTGCATATTGGCAATTTATTTTTCAAGCAATTGCACTTTACAATATTCAAACCATTTTCTTTTGCCAGTTTAAAATCTCCCAGCCTAATGATATCATCCCCAAAGTTTCCTTTATTGGGCCGGAAGAACAAAAATGGCTTTTCCTTGTTTGCCTTGAAAAAGTTGTTTAGGTTCATCTCACATACACGATTTTCTCATAGTTGTTGCCAAATATTTCAACTTTGAATTTGCCACTCGCATTGAAATATTCAGATATTTCTTTTGATTTGACCATAAACCTGCCAACAAATTCGTGCCAGTTTCTTCCGTCCTCAATTCCCAATCCTTGACCATCTGGGAACAGCTTTAGTGATGAGCCATCTGCTATTATGTTCTTCACCATCTGTGCCAAGAAGTTGTTCATATCCTTTGTGTCAAGGTTGGAAATTCTGCTGTCAATAACTGCTGGGAAGTTTTCTATTGGCTTAAATTCTCTCTGCTCTTTTGTTTGTTTCTTTTTGGTGTTCCATTCGGTCGAGGCTTGGACAAATGCTTTTTCTCTGCTCCATTGAGGGAATTGTCTCATTAAACCGTTTGCTCTACTGGCCATAAAACTCGCCCTTGCTATTCTCTTGTCATTTGGGTTTGTTGGTTTCTTTTCTTTTTTGGTTTCGGTTTTATATTTCATACCTGTTTTTGAAAGTCTATACCATCCTACTTCTTCTTTGTTTATTCTGCCTTCTTTTCCTAATCTCCACGTAGCAGTTCCTACATTTTTTAGAATCCTTTCAGATTTTCTTAAACCTAGTGCTTTCAATACTTCTAGATTGTTTTTTGCTCCGTTGTTTATAGCATCAATCACATCTTGTTCATGAACAGTATTTTTTTCACGACTCCTTTCTGGTATATGAACCACTTTCTTATCCTTCAGTTCGCTAAACTGTTCGGTAAGGTTGGCAACTACGCCTTTCAATTCCTCTATTTGTTGTTCTGTGGTCATAACTTTCTTACCACAATTCGAACAAAACTTTGCACTAACTCCTAATTCTCCTCCACAACATTTCATTTTTTCGCACCTCGTGTTTTTAAAAATATTCCCAACTTCTTATGCACATCCTGTGCTTCCTTATCGGTAAACCCAACAATATGCAACTTCGCCCTATGATTGATATCTGATTTAACAGACGAAGATAATATTAAGTTACAAACCAATTCACCTTCAGTTACTTTCTTTATTTTTACTGTTCTATGTTCTGTCATTTTCAACCTCTTCTAATGTAATTTCACAACTGTGTAATATAAACCTATAAACAGTTGCTTCAGTACCATCAAATGTTTGTGTGGTTTTGTCCAATTCAACAAGGCTTTTTATACCGCCTTTTATTACTGTATATACTTTTTTTGAACAATATGGACATTCTATTATTTTATATTTTTTCATTTTCAACCTCAACTATCCATTCTTCTATCAGCTCCTTTGCCGATTTCAAATCCTCAACCTCTGGATTTGTTCCGAATATGTTTTCCAAAAATTGTCTGTCTATTTTTTCCATCATTTATCACCTTTAATATCTCCACACCGTTTGCAACAGATGATATATTTTTTATCTGCCTGACTATCAAGAACTTTTGCAAGACTTGGACCACGATATCTATCAATATTAATTTCTGGTACTATTTTCTCCTTAATCATTGATTTATATTTATGTCCAAACAAATAACCAAATATTCCTTTGCAGTTCATTCTTCCCACCCCTTACACATTTTACCATCATCTTTACACTCAATACAACAACCTGATTTACCTTCATGGTTGTGATGATGTGCTGAATTGTGTCCGCAGTTTTTGCATTTTGCCATTTTCTACCTCAATAAATCTTAGTAACATTCTCTCCATCTGTGCAGTAACATGCATTATAAAAAATTAAATCTTTATATTTAAGATATTCTTGTCCAACTTTGTGACAATTTTCACAACATTGTCCACACGTATCACTACAACCTGAAGTTAGTAATAATATTATCACTATTAATATGTATATTATCCGTTTCATTTTTCCACCTTCGTAAACAATATTCCTTCAACAATACAACCATCGTTCAATCTGTATTTAACCCTACCGCTCTGCCTTAAAGCTATTATTTTGCCAATATCATTACCACTTTCATCTTTTACTGAGCCACCTTTTATATTGTTACAAAAGGCTTTAAGGTCTTTTATTTCATGGATATTATTGTTTATTCGGATTTTCATTTATTCAAGTTCTTTCCCTTATCTGTTCTTCTAAATTTTCTTTTTCTGAATTAAGCTTCTCTGTTACTCCTCTTATCTCTGCAATTCTTTTATGCTCTTTACAATATTTTAAAACTTGGGTTGTAAAACATTGTCTATCTTTAGTTTCAGCATGTAATCCTTGGTTTTCACAACCACATTTATCTGTCCATATTTTACCTTCTTTCCAATTTCTTGGTTCATCTAAATGATGTCTCATTCTAGTCCTCCAATCTTTTAGTTAAGCAATCCTCAAAAAACTGAGTAGTTTTGTGCCACCAATATCGGTGTATCAAATCCTTAAACATATATCCGAATAAACCATATCTCCTTATTGCATACTGTCCATTTCTAAATTGTATTATTTTCATTTTCTCCCCAAACCTTCTTTTAATTGTTCTAATTCAGATATAAATTGGTTATTAAGTTCATCATTTGAATATGTATATATATGCTTGTTCTTTTCCTGTGCGTGTCTATGGGTAATCATCTTACCAATAGCGTCACTTACTCGTTTTTTGGGCAGACCATGTTTTTGGATTGATTTTTCAGATAACATCTCAAATCCAAAATCGTAGTTATGAAATCTTTCTACGCCTTTAAATTCAGTAAACTCTTCTTCAAAATTTTGTTGCATTTTCAATCACCACCTTTCAAAATCTTCCTGAATTTAATAAACTTGTCTGCCAATATTTTGTATTCTTCTATGCTTTTGTTTCGCGAAATATGTGGATTATCCAAACCCAGTTTTGTTACTATTTCACCTGCTTCTTTGCTACCTACTTGTTTTGTGATGTAGTCAAACATTTCACTCATCTTATCTACTTGTGATGGTAGGTCTTCCATTTTATCACCTCAAGGGATTAGCCCAGTTTTTCCAAGTACCCAAACCAATAAAAATGAGAAATGTATCGCCATTTGTACTATTACTTGTGCTAATAAATATATTTTCCAAAAGTCTTCCATGTTTATCCTCCCAATATTTTCACACCTTTATTAAGCCACTCTTCAAGATTATCTTTCCTAAAATGAACTTTAACATCTTCGCAAACTATCTTTTTCCTTAGTGCTTTTTCTTCTCGTTTCTTAATCGGATTGTAGCCTTTTTTGGTGTATTCTTTAATGTAAAACATTGTTCCCTTTCTTGTCCACTCAGGGGTATTGTTATAATTGCACTCAAATCTACTAAACAATAGTTCATTTTTAGCTGAATCGTTCAACCCCTTCAATATCCTAGTTGCTTTTCTTTCTGATTCTCCACCTTTAACTAATCTCCAGAAACATTGTGTTGATATTGCATTTCTATGGGAATCCATCTGTCTCCATTGAAAGCAACTTATAACTAAATCATCTGAAGGCAACTCTATTATTCTTGCATCAAAAGTAGGACAAGTTCCTTTAGCAATCTTACTCCTTGCAAATTCAACTGACATTTTTGAAGCCACTAAACTGACTAATTTTTCAACTCTTCTGTCAAATAAATCAGATTGTTTCGGGAATAAGAATGTGGCTTCGTCACTCTCTGTATAAGCAAACAAGCAACCAAAGTCTTTCATTACTGATTTGATTGCTTTATTTATGGCATTGCGGAGCTTTCTATCAAACGGCCTTTCCATGTTCATCTTCTTTACTTCTGTATGAAAAGAACGACCATCTACTCTGATAGCAAAGAAACAATGTGGCAATATTGATACTTCATGGTATCTTTCGAATTTTTGCATTTCTTCAAGTTTATTTATCATTTTTAGTCCGTCTCATAATTATCACAATTTTTCCTTTCCTTATATTTAAAGGGACATTTTCCACCGTTTTTCTCGCAATACCCAATGCTTATTGCTTTGCAGTTTTTCATTTCACTAAACTCCTAAATATTTAAATTTACCTTTTAGATAGTAGGATAAATCATTCCTGTGTTCAAGACTGTTAATGTCTTGTTTTATTTGTTCCAAAGTATATATTTTTCCTTTATCAAATCTTGGTACACTCATTTTTTTCAATCCTCCTCCAACTTGGCGGTTAGTTTAATATCAGCCAAACTTTTAGATTTGCTAAAAACATACCTTTCTAATTTTTTGTAGTCCTTTCCAAATCTTTTTGAAACATGAAACAACATTGCTTTCACTGTTTTTTCATCTAATAGTTTGTCATAGAATTTATTTTCATCCTTTATTTTTAGGATATTTTTTAACTCATTAAACCTCTTTATTAGTAGCTTATCGCCATCAAGTTTTTTGGCAATATCAATCTGTTCATCAATAAGTTCACCTGCCTTTTTGATTTTTAGATTCATGTATGGGCTATCCCATGCTGCCTTACAATATACCAGACTCTTTATTAGAAAATCGACAGCTTCTTTTTCTATTTTGTCTAGCTTCTTTATAACAGCTTTTCGTTCTTCATTTGGTTCAATCATTTTCATCAACCCGAAAATTTCTTTCTTATCAAAAACCAACATTTCATTCTCAAATATCTTTTTCAACATCAATTCGATGTATTCCGAATCTTTGAGATTTATTCTGTTGGCTTGTTCTTTCCATTGTGTTGCAATATCTCTTTCTAGTCTAATACAGTAGTTTTGTTTCATCTTCATACCTCTTATATGATTATATGATTTTTGACAGTTATATTATATATATATATAATATAACTTGTGTTTCTCATATAATTATATAAAAAACAAACTACTTTATAAATTTTTTGTTTCCCCTACCTCTTACACCTCCACATAAGCTCAACCCGCAACCTTTTAGTTGCTCCCTCAAAACCCGTAATATAGTCAACTATTTTACTGTCCCAATCGCCAGTTTCTACATAGTTGAATATTGCCTCAAGATATTTATATTGCCAACTTGCAATTTCCAGCAGATAATAATGTGCCTGCTCGCATTCAGTTGGTGCTTTCAGTCTTTCCAGCCTTTCCATAACCCCCAAAACCTTAAATTGTGCGGTTAATATTTCAATCCTATGTTCTGTGTTGTTAATGGTATTATTGTCTATCCATTCAATTGTTTCATATGAAATGACCAATACTTCATTCATTATTGTGCCAATATTCTCAACCTCATCGTAATAGTTGGGTGAACAGCCCATAAACAAGATGACTATTATGGATAATATTGTTAAGAATATTAGTTTAAAGCTACTCATTTTTTCACTCCCATTTTATCTGCAATCCGTTTTAATTGCCATGCTATTTCGCAAAGAACAGATAATCTATGGCCATGGTCATTATCTGTTTCATATTTTTGTCCATATATTTCATCCATATATTTTTCTTTAGTTTTGCTCATTTTTTATCCGCCTCATTAAAATATATCCCGCTTTTAACAACATTTCTGTCATTAAGATATTTTTTGCTTTGGTAATAATAAACCAAAACTTTAAGTCCTTTGTCTGTAGTCACTTCTGTTCTTTTGTAATGAGAAGGGTAGCCTTCTACTGTATCTAAAATCTTTAAAGTTTTGGGTGTAATCTCATACACCTCACCGTGGACTTTCCCACCTTCCAGAATTATTGAGGGATATGGTCCCAAGTCATACATAGTCCCGGTTATTGAATCCTCGCAGATTAATACTGACTCACTTAAAAAGTTGTGTAGACTAAATCCCTTTTTTAATGTGCCATATACGAATACATTTGTCATTTTCTCACCTCTTCAAACAAATCTTTGTTTGTTCAAAGAATATTAATCCACAATCTTTTCTTAATTCTTGTATGATATGGCATATTTCTATATCTCGTAATGTAAGTTTACCCATTTCATATGATATAAACTCTTAACAAACTTATCAATAGCATCTTTTACAGTTTGCTTCTTGATGTATTTAGTCACTTAAACCGCCTCTGGCATCCAGTGCATACCATACCAAGAACCAACTGTCCACAATTTGTGCAAACAAAAGCTATTTCTTTCTCTATTGCCTTGATACCATCTTCTAGGTCATATATTGCTGTATCAAACTGCGGCATGATATCAATCAGCTCTTTACCAAGTGCATCAGCTACTAACGGCTTGATTTGGTGCAGTTCAGTTACCAACCGCTTAAACCGCTTTGCCTTGTAGATTTTGTCTCTTCTGTTCATTTTTCTTTACCTCCTATTTAATTTTCTCAACTCTTTAAGTATTTCATAAAGTAATATAGATTGAACACTTTGTTCTTGGATAAATCCACCATCTTTATCTCTAACTTCTATCCAAAGATTATCCTTTCTTTCTATTAACTTCATTTTAACCTCCCCAATGTTTTCCTTATCTGCCTAGTTTCCAACTGGGTAAACTGCTTGCCTATCAATGTAGTCCCTATTGTAAAAGATATTAACAACTTATTACCCTGAACTATTCTGGTTTTTAGTTTTGTCATTTTATCTTTCCCAGATTGGACAATAATTCCCACTACAACAAATACCAAAATTACCACTTTTGAATTTTTTGAGGAAACATTCTCTAAAGGTTCCAGTTATTGCGAAACTGCATTTATCCTTACTCTTTGGTTTTTCCATTTCTCATTCACCTCATTAAATCCTCATTAATTGTCCATCCGCCTTTGTCAGGAATATTGTAAACTTCTTCTGCAACAGTTGGATATGCACCTGGCTTAGTTTCCTTAACCAGATATAATTTTCCCCATTTAACATCGCCTGCAACGCTACAATTCAGAGCCAAGATTATTGCCTGCTTTTTGTTTTTGTGCAAAGCTAATATTACTCCCCTTTGACCATCAGTGCTTTTTGCTATGAATTTATTTAGCTTTGGGTTATGTTCTGGATTCTCGCCTATTTTTATCATTTTGTCAACCCCTTCTTTACTTCGTCATACATTTTTATAAAATCAAGATAATCCTGTTCTGTAAAGCTTAATGGACAAACATCCTTCTTACTCTTAAATTTAGTTATCCAATGATTGCTTTCTTGATTTTTTATTGCATAATTTTCATAACGGCTATGTCCATAATTATCAATGACAAAATAGAACTTACCCACATTATGTCCCTTATATTCATTACCTAACAATTTGGATAGTTCCAATACAATACTACACATCTTATTATGATATTTACGGTGCATTTTTTGTTTCTTATTATCTACTATCCCTTGTTTTTTATTTTTGATTATTTCCTTTATAGCTTGTGTTATTTCCATTTTGGTTCAACCTCCATACAACAAATCTTCCATTACAACCATCTCCTGAATCTCGGTCAACTGCTCCTTAACATGCTCCTTCAAATTAACCAGGTAGGCATGATATCCTTTCTTTGGTCGGCACTTTCTGCATAGGTAATGCTTTAGGTTTTCCTCGCTTCCATATTGTTCAATATGCTTCCTGTAACCAACTGAGCTTTCTTGTATCTGCTTCTTGCAATTAGAACAGACTATCAGCCACTTGTGGTTGTGCTTTATTTGTTCCATTTCCGACCCACTCTTCTGTCCATTTTGTTCCACACTCCTTACCATATTTATTGGTAGGATATTGTTTGTCTAACCATTCACGGTATTGTACCAAGCACTCGCCACAAATGGGAAACTTCAACCTGTCAGGTGCTTCGGTTAGGAATATTGTTTTGCATTTTTTACATTTTACGTCTGGCATTTTCTAATCAGCTCTCACACTAGGATATTTTTTTGTCAAATCTCCATAGTGTTGCATAATATATAACACTTTTTCTTTGTCTAGTGCTGATAGAGTGCAAACAACACTTACCATAAACATATTTGTTCTTCCACCAACTCTAACTTCTTCATATCTTTCAAATTCTTCTTTTGTTATTTCCATTTCATCCGCCTCCAAATATTCTCTTCCTTGTTTCGTTCTGTTCAAGATTGTATTGGTCAACTATTGATTCCATTTTTAATGTGCTCCTTCTTCTGCTTTTAAACCTAATTTTTTGTCGACCATTAAAGCTATTTTTCGTATTAAATCAAACAATTCATAGAAATCATCTTTTTTCCAAATCTTGCCTGTAAATCCATGTCCAATTTCTAATCCTTTGTCTTGTAACTTTTTAACTTCTAACCTTATCACGTCCCATTCTTTTCCTTCTGGAACTTCTATTTCATATTTTTCAATTTTTTTTTCAGATAGATAATGTGAACTTTTTTTTGGGTCATATAGTTTTTCAGTAATATTCCCCATACACATATGTTCAGCAAACTTAACTAAACAAACTACAAGTCCTTTACCAAATTCTGATTTTTCTTTACTCATTTTTTAGTGCCTCCTTATATCCTTTCCAAAACTTCGCATCATCAAAATCCTTTGTCTCAAAGATATGCGTCCTTCTCCCTTTCTTATCAACGAAAAGATAGACTTGCCCAGACGGTATGAATGTGTGGGTGTCTTCCCTTTTCTTAATCAGCTTTAGTAGCTGGGTGTGGTTTAGGTGTTTCATTTTTTCTATCCCTCCAAATGGTTAGGAATTTATGATGGCTACATTTCCTACAGATAAGCCACCTTTCAATATTTTTTCCATCAACCCTTTTGATATTATTATATTCAACATATTCGTGTTTACAAAATGTTTGTTTTATAATATCAATAATATTTCTAATCATCTTCAACCTCCAAAATTTCTTTGAAAAATTCAACATACTCCTTCCTCATTTCCTTTGATTCCAAAGCTGGACCTGTGTTCACTTCGAGCACATAAAAGTTATTATGGAAGTCCTGAATTATATCCACCGCGCCAAAGTCAAGCCCCAAAACTTTAACAGAATTGATTGCAATATCAATAGCCCGTGAATTCATTGTGCTGACATCCCTTTTCTTTTTTATCCAGTTCAGTTGGTTTCCGCCCCATGCTGTTGATGTTCTTGTTCGATATTTGTTTTGGATAAATGGAACCTTGTCACCCAGCACATGAACCCTCCACTCTTTCTTGAATGGGATGTATTTTATAAAATAATTGGCTCCGTCATCTCTTGCACTTTGAACATGCTCAGGCAAATAACAAAACCACAAACCACTCCCGCCTGTGTGGTTTATTGTCCTACCAATGCAAGGGATTTCGGTGGTAAATCCCGGTATGGGTATTCCATTCTGTTCTAGGATATCCAACGATGTGTTTTTATTGACGGCTCTTAAAACTGCCTTTTGTTTGTTAACCACCAAGTCCGGAATATAACCAAGGCCTTTGCTGTTGCCCCATCTTATTACTTTTTCTGGTCTATTTATCATCACCTTTCCGCTGGCTATTTCCAGCTCTTTTGCTATATTTTTTCCTGTGTCTGACGATTTGTTTGAATATAGTAGTTGTGTCATTTTTAGTCCCAACATGTCATATTTTTATATTCGATTCCATCTATTTTTTGAAGGACTTTGTCTGTCACTTCTACTACTTTGTTATATTCCTCTTCTGTTTCAATGACAGAATCATTTTCTTCTTTGGTGGCCATTATATCTTCCTCGGCATCTTTTATCAATTCATCAGTGGTTTTAATCTCCTCCACAGTAGATTCCTCTTCTATTTCCTCTATTTTTTTGTCGGTTTCTTCCTCCTCTGCTTCTTCAGCTTCAATCAAATCTGATATTGGAACGCTTTTAACATCCTGTTTTGGGCACGAGTATGTGGTTTCAACCTTTGATACAAATTTGCCAACAACTTCAAAGCCTTCCAAAACATTATAAATCTTTTCTGATTCCACCGTTTCTATTTCATTTGTAATGCCAAACAAAAACTGGGCATATTCCAAGTTCGCTTTCTTTGTGCTCATGAAAAACCAATTTTCATTTTCAAGAGAATACATATCTGTCCTGTATTCCTTAAAATAGAAAATCTTATTTGTTTTTATTTCAAAAACAACAACAGAATATGTACCACTAATAACTTTAGTGATTTTTTGGATTGCCTTAACAATATTGTGTCCATTTTTTTCATACAATTTGTTAAGCGCTTTTGCAAACACAACCGTGTCACTGGTTTTGTGATTACCCAACCCATCGAGAACTCCGTTGTGTTCTATTATTAAATTTTGTGTTATAACTGGCTGGATATTTTTGTTTGAATATCCAGTTGTCGCTTTTCGTTGGTGTGAGGAAATCAGCCAAAAATCATTGCCTGAATATCTTATTTTTTCCTTCTTCTTCCTAATACCCACTTTATCTGAAAACCCAAAAAATCCTTCGCCATCATTATTGAGTTGCCAGCCTGACCAGCTAACAGCATTCATATAGCCATTCATAATTTTTACCTTTTTTTTGTTTTTGTTAAAAACCATATTTATTGTACACATTTTTTTCACCTCATTATAGTTTGAGCAATAGTTCTTTCAGTTGCTCCAAAAATTACTTGCTCATGCATTGCACGTCCTCTATTAGGAAGTAATATTTGATGGTTTATTACAACCGAATCAGAGATGTCACTTGGTGCAAAATCTATTTTTTCTTGATGCAAAAATGGTGTTTCTTGTTCCATTTCCTCCTCAAAAAAATCTTTTAATACCCCAAAAAAACAATCCCATATTTTAAAGAAGTTTTCCCAGTTATCTATATAATGCAAATGGAAACTCCTATATTCCATATGTTCTCTGCTGCCCCTAAGATTCCATTCATGATATTTTTCCCTCCTATATTGTCCATCATCATTGATTTTCCTTGCTTGGCTTCGAAACAACCCTTCCTGCCAGTTTGGATAAATAGATGGCATTTCTGCTTCTACTTTTTTGCATAGTTTCTTTGTAAATTTATCAAGAAACTTGAAAGTTGCCAAACTTTTTACAGGGACTAATGTTCCCCCAAACTCAAAGTTTTTCTCACGGTAGTTTATGTTAGTTGATTTGCCATCTTTTCTTAACATGCTTACATGTACATGTGCTCCTGTTGAACCATTAAATTCAATCAACTCTTTCATTTCTTTCATTGGGTTTTTGTTTTCATCACCAAAAAGAGAACCCAATAAACCATTTTTTTTTTGCATTTTGAAAATAGATTGAAAATTATTCAAAATCTGTTTGTAGTCTTTAAGCAAAAATGGTTTTGAAATAATCTCAACAGTGGTTCCCCATTGACTACTAATGCTTCCATCTCTTTCAAAAATGAAGTCACCACGCCATGTTGGCATCATAGTATGATAATCACCTATTTCAAATGACAAAAGACTTGGGTTGTATCCGAGTTCAAATTCAATCCCGCAAACCAATTCAAACTCCATTTTATTCTTCCCTTTCTTTTACATTCAATGAAATCTTTACGCCTACATTTCTGACAATTTCTTCCATGGATCTCACAAACTCTCGGATAATAGAAAAATAGCCTGCCATATCATTATATTCTGCAATGCCCCTAAGGTCAATTTTCACTTTTGATTCTTCTACCATTGAGGGCATGAAGAAAATGTCATATATATGTCTCCATCCGAGGCTATTATATAGAACTGATTTTATTTTGTGCCTTTTCAATACTTTTTCATACATTGTAAATGCTACTGTCTCCGCTCCTGTAACAGCAAACTTTGAGATTAACTCTTTCATTGAGTCGTTAATTTTAAACTCAACAATGATTTTTTCTCCTGCTGTATCCATATATCTCTTTATATATACCTCATGCGAACCAATTACTTTTTCCCTTTCTAAAACCATCCTAAACACCTCTTATTGTTTTTTCCGCTTTGCCTATTAATTTGTAGACATCCTTTATTGCTCCAACAATATAATCATCTTTTACTTTAGTTGTATAATCTCTCATTACCACATCAACTGCTTTACTGAAATGATATGGGTTAAACACTTCCTTTGGTGGACTCTTGACTACCTTCTTCTCAATGCTATCTATCATTATCTTAGCACCTTCTTGGGTTAAGTCCTCGGGTTCAAAATTCGTACCGACTAAGCTGTGGTTCTGATATTCGTGTAGAAGTTCTACTTGCTCTTTGGTTGCTTTCATTTTTTCACCTCACTATTTGCTTTTAAATGAGGCCAATAAACAATCATATTGCGCCCCATATTATCTATACGCCCTCTCTTAATTCCTTTACTGCCTGCAACTTCAAGACACTCATTTGCATTTCCACAAACTATTCCCAGACAATGTTCACCAAACATTCCTCTTCCAGAATAATCTTCTCTTACATGACCATCAACTTCATCTGAGATTTTATTTATGACATCTATTGCTTTTGTCATCTTACTCAGCCTCCAAACCTTGCACATTCTTTATCAGGTCAAGGGTCAATACATCTTCAACTGTAAACCCGAAATCGAATCTTGTTTTTTTAATCATCTTTTTCACCTCGTTACCAGTTTTATTTTGTTTCCAACATTCACTATTGAAAACATGCTCATTTGTGGGATTATATTAATTAACCCAGAAATAAGATTTTGTTTTTTCTCGTTCTGTTGCCAAGATTGCTTGGCTTTTTCTATCCTTTGTGTTTCGTTCATTCTTCAGCACCTCATAGTTTTAATGTTCTCCAGTATATGTTTGGAAAGTCTACAAAGTAAGACAAATACAATGCCTTTACTTTTGCATATCCTCTTAGACCGTATGTGTTAAACATTTTGCATTGCCTCCTTTGTTTTAATCACTATTGAATATAAAAAAAGAAAAATTAAAGACCACTATAAACAATAGGGTGTGTTTTGCCTTCTTCCCCGTATGATACTGCTATATTTTCTATCTCTAAATCCATTTCCTTTTCAGTATCATATTCTTGAATATATACCTTATCCTTCTTGCTTACTATAATGATATATGGTTTTGTTCTTGTTATTTCCATTCTTACCGCCTCCTGTTAAATTCTTTAAGTATTGGTTTAAACACTTTTAATTGTTCTCTATTATTGTGGCTTTCATTATTCTTTGTTGTATCCCTCTTTCAACATTAAAGGTATAACTAGTATCTTTTTTTAGTTGTTCCATTGTAGAATACCCATTTAAACAGCCCATTTGTCTCCAACCATAACTTCTACAATAATCCCATAAATAAAATTGTTCTTTTTTTCTGTCTTTTTAGCATCTATTTTATCCTGGTTTTTTCTTTCTTCTTTAGTTAAATCATAATATTCTTTATTTTCCATTTTCATTTCACCTCTTTTGTAAGCCCAAGTTTTTGGGCTTCAGCATAAATTGATTGCAATTCCTCACCAATCAACTCTCGCTGATTGATTTTAAGGAAAAAAAAAATTAATTTTGTGTAATCCCTTTCTTCACTCTACACGCACTTAGGCCTTCTACCTCGGCTCCAGGTAAATCGCTTTTTGTTTGCCCTCAACGTATGCGGTTTTTTGGCACCCCGCAGTTTTTGTAAAGCAAACTCTGAGCTAAAAAAACAACTTTGTAAATACCCTGCTTTCGAGTTCTAAGCTGACCCAAGACCTAGTTTTGTAAAATTTAGATGAGGTGGATTATTGGGTTAATATAACCAACCGATAACTGCGTCACTAAAGGAGATTGAGGAACATAAGCCTGTAAGTAAATCCTCAATCGTTGCCAAGTAACAGCTACCTGCTACCTTCCTTGTTGTTACTGTTTTAATCATATATACTATGTTATATAAGGTAGTATATATACTTTTTGGTTTTGATACTAATATTAAACCCTATAAATAAAGAATTCATAGCTTATACGGGCTATAATTATAAGCCCTAAAACTACAGAATTTAGGCTTTAAACAACTTAAAGAATTCCACTATATTATGGGCTGTCTTCTGCCCTATACCATCAACCAAATTCAACGCCTTTATATCAACCTTCATTAACTGCCCCATTTTAGGATATATATCCAACAATTTCCTAGCCTTTTCGAGGCTAATGTTAGGTATTAAGCACAGTATCTGCTCCTGCCTATCTATATTATGCACCCTTTTGACATGTTCAAAATCAAATGGCTTGCCATCATCACTCTTCTCAACCAGCTTCCAGCTAAGATATGCAGTATCATTAATATCCTGAACCTGCACAATGGAAATATTAGTCCGGCTAACAATTGAAGAAATCATTCCCAGAACTGCATGCCAGTTGAAATCTGTTTCAACCTTTTCCAAACGCCCCTCTATTATAATAACCGCCTTGGCATAGTTTGCCAGCATATTTTGACACTGAGAAAATATCCTGCCATCTTCGATTGAGGCTATGAAATCTTTGGCTTCCTTCCTCTCAATAATAATATCTACTCCAGCAATATCTCCCACACCGAGCCTTTTTACTTGGTGTGGGATATTATGCTGGTCGCAACAGAAGATTAGGTCTTTTTCACGGTCATCAATTATCATTTTTAACACAATACCTACAATATAATTTCTTATTCTTTTTCCAAAGTCCATCATAACTTTTTCTACTACAATTTGGGCATATTATTGGTGTCATTCCCATTTTATCTTTGGCACTGATATTTTTTTATTTTAAAATCTTCTTCAATATCTATTCCTTTCAATTCCATCATTGTATGAATATTATCAAGAAGAATTCTAGTTCTAAATTGAATATCAAAAGTATGACCATCTACAGTTAAGTAAGCACAATTATGAAAATAATCCCAATCAATGTCAAAAATCCTTATTGTAGTATTTTTAATAAAATTACCCTGATTATCTATAAATTCCCAATACCACCATACTCTATCTTCATCATTAAATGATATTGTTGTATTGATATAACCATCACCAGACAATATTAAACTACTTCCAGTTAGTTTATAAGGAATAGAGTTATTAACTCTTATATAAAGACTAATATTAATAGGTTCAATGGTGTTTACTGTTAAATTAAATAATATATCTGTATTAGGATAAGTTGCATATGAGGCAGGTTCAACTATATAGTAATCTAATTTTGTTTCATCTACTATCATTAATTTATAGTTTGTTATGAGAGGAGATATTGTACAATCTCCTGAAGTGTTAAGAATTATTTTACAATTAAGTCCATTACACTCTGATTTTATTGTTCTGTTGCATGTCTGTGGTGGCATTATGTCATTATTCCAATACATTCCTTCTTCATATAACTTAGTTGGTTTTGGTTCACTTGTCCATTTACAATCAAATACTCTTGAACCAAATGATGTTGTTTCGTTTGTCGGAAAACATATAAATTTTTTACCCCCTAAACTACCATTTATATTCATACTTTTGTTGAGCTTATCAGAAACATCCACAAAAAAATTTACATGTTCATTAAGTTCTGAAAGTGTTGGTCTTGTATAATTATTTAAACATTCTATCTCATCAGTATATGGTGTTTGGATAACTTCTTTTGGAATCTCTGTAATTAATTTACAATCTGAAATAACTGGTGGAGTTGTATCAGTATAATTATCATTGCAATAACAATCTGCATCTTCGCATCTTGCTTCGAATATATCATCACAAATCTCATTTATATCCCTATGAGTTATATTAATTGGTTTGGTTCCAAAACTAAATGTTTCATTATCATTATTTTTTTTATCTGCATTAAAACCCACTATTGTCCCAACAATAAACATTAGTCCTAGTAATATTACAAGTTGTTTATCCAATATAATTCGCCTCGTCATATTCAATCTTAGTCTTAGCTTCTTCCTTCTCATCCTCTGGAAACTCAATTTGCATTCCCATTTGCAACTTGCACTTTGGGCATTTGAAGTTTATTACTGCATTTGTCAGACCATAAGCTGATATTTTCCATTCTACATCATCCTCATATTTGCAACGCGGACATTCGTAGGTTGTCATTTTTTCCTTCCGGCATAAATTGAATCATGTTTTTTGCACTTGCCTGGACAATATCCCTCGATGTACAATGTTGAGCAAACAGGATATAAATACTTTCCTTCTCTATCTTGATATACTG
>SDBU01001815.1_pt1 | contig 29514 bp, 27 predicted proteins | sample 2277071 | NCBI WGS metagenome assembly SDBU01 (sample SAMN10397929, study PRJNA504765) | marine sediment metagenome | isolation source: marine sediment core GS08_GC12, 126 cmbsf | place: Arctic Ocean: Gakkel Ridge, Loki's castle | collected 2008 | reverse complement strand
TTAACTGTCTTTTCTTTTCTTTTTTTAATTATTTTCTCGATTAAATTTCTCATTGAAACAATCTTTTGGCTTCTGCCCAAATTTCTGGTTGATTTTGTTCTTCCTTCAACCAGTACCACCATTCAGCTCCCCAGAGATAGAATTCTTTAAAACCGGTTTTTTTAGCAAATTCAATATTTTTCTGAAATTGCTCTAAATTCATTGTTTTTTCTTGTTCTTCCAGAGGCGAATCATAAAGTAATTTCGGGCCCCAGGGTTCAGCCTGTAATTCAACACAAATCACCTCTTTATCAAATATTTTTTTAATAAGCTGGGCTTTCCGCCAATAAAAATTTGGTGGAAAAGGATAGGTAAAATAAACCTCTAACTGATGAACCCAAACTTTTTCATACATTGTTGTACCAACAATATCACCAAGTGAAGCTGCTGTAAACCAAAAAGAGCCCTCGCCACTGTCAGAAATGACTATTGGTCTTTTTTGAACATCAAGAGACCTGACCAGATCTATTTCTTTTTTGACAAATTCTTTGTCAGCCCAAGGACATTCACCAAAGGGAAAAAACGGCTCATTTTCCACTTGCCATCTACTTATTGAAGCTGAACCTCGATATCTTAAAACAATCTCTTTAACTAAATTAAGGATTTTTTCTTGTTGCTCAGTTTTATTTAAATTTTTCGCCCATTCCGGGAAATGACACTCTGGCCAACGGGGAGTTTTTAGACCGATTACCAAAAGGAGCTTTACTCCTTTTTCTTCTGCCCTTTCAATTTGCCAGTCTAAATCTTCAAAATTATATTTTCCTTCTTCTAATTCAATCATATCCCAGTAGCTGGCTAGTTTTATATTCTTTATTCCTAAATCATCAATTAAAGCCAAGTAAGAATCTTGCCAATTTAAACCTAGATTCTGAGCATGTTTTTGGGAAAAATTTACTCCCCAGCTAATTTTTTCTGCCTGAGGCGGAGAACCAATAAAAAAATAACTTATAATAATTAAAAGAAAAATTAAGAATCCCAATAAAATTCTTTTCAAAATTTTTTTCATTTGATTGTCAACAAAACTAAACCTCCTCCAATAAGTAAAATGGCTATAATTTTTTGAAGAAAAATCTTTTTGGAAATTTCTTCTTTTAAAATCTGGGGAAACTTTAGAGAAAACAGAACAGCAAAAATTAATAAAAATATATACTTAGTTCCTTCCAGGGCACCAATAAGAGCTAGAGAACCCAAAGGGACTAAAGCAATGGCCCAGTTTTGCAAAACAAAAGCTCCCCCTCCCATTGCTTGATTGAAAAGGAAAAAAGTACCTGTCTTTTTTTGAAAAGTAAATTTTCTCTCAAAAATTTCCCCTTTAACTTCTTTAGTAAAGATGAAACAAAGAGCAACCAAAAATCCACCAATTCTCATCCAAATAAAGCCTGACCAAAAGGGCTGAGCTAAATAGACATACTTAGTTAAAACAAAAGCAAGAGCAAACAAAAAAGCAGTGATGGCTGAAATCTGAAGGGATTTGGAGGTAATTGGTTTCCCTTTCTCAAAAGTAATAAAAATGCTCCCTGTTAACAATAAAATAAAAGCTAAAATTTCATAGGACGATAACAATTCTTTTCCGTAAGAAAACAAATAGACCAAGCCAAAAGTAAATAAAGGTAAAAGCCCGCCAATAGCTGGCACCACCCTTGAAGCTTCAAAATTTTCCAAACCAGTAAAAAGCCAAAAAAGAGCAAAAATATAGATTGCCCCAGCTAGGAGAGCTAAACTAACTTGATAAACATCAGGAACAAAAAAACCAACAAAAGGAATTAAAAGTAAGGATAAAATCCCTAAGACTCCAACATAGAATGAATAACTTCTGGGGTTGGGAGGACCAACTAGGAGATATTTATCCCCTAAAGTAACCAGGGCAAAAAGAAAATAAGCAGAGATGATAGCTAAGAACCAAGTCATTTTGAAATAATCTTTTTAATCTTTGAAACTCCTAGTTTTTCTCCTTCGATAAAACCCTGAAGGGCAGCTTCAGCCAACCAGCCTGAATCTAATAAATCAAAAAGCCATTGATCAGTATATCTCGGGTTTTTTTGAGTCATTCCCGAACCTAATTGTAGAAGCCATCTTCTGTTAAATTCTTCCTGAGAACCAATTGTAGGAGCAATAATAATAGGTAATCCCAGGGCGGTATAAAAAGAGAGTTCTGATGGTTTTGTCCATAAGATATCAGTAGTTTTTAAAGCCTGGTTGAATTTTTGAAAATAGCTTTCAATATTCATGTCAAAAATAATCTCAACATTTAAACCTTTAACATTCTTCTCGAAATATTCTTTAACTTTCTCCCTAATACCAGCTACTAAAATTACTCTAACCTCTCTATTCTTAATTTTCTTAGCTAAACTCTTTACAATCTTAATTCCGATTTCTTTTTGAGCTCCAGCTCCCCCAACCGCAAACATTATGGTAAGGGGATGATTTGGTTCTTTTGGTAATTCCCCTAAGTAGCTTTTAATTAAAGGTTGGTAATGTTGAAAATGTCTTTTCTTAGGATCAAGATTCAAAATTCTATAGCTTAAATCATGTTTTAGAATTTCTAAATTCTCAGTACCAATATTTTCTAAAGGTAATGGGAAGCCAGTTAGAAATATATTTTCTGGCTTTACTCCGTAAAGTTTTAACCTTTCAACAATCCTAGTGTTGGGAGCAAAGTATTTAATTTTACTTGTTTTAGGTTTAAGCGAAGTCCAAGTTCTGGAAATATCAGCATCGCAAACAACACAAAAAATATCTCCTGGATATTTAAAAAACTCAGCCATAAAGGCTGGGGTAAAAAAAGTGCTGATTAAAGGTAAGGGCTTTCCAACTCGTCCTGAACTAAGTTGAAGGATTAAATCCTTTCCCCAACCTCCTTTAATTAGAGAAAATATTTGTTTTATTTGAAAATTTGACTTTGATAAATCTCTTTTTGGATAGAAGCTAAGGATTTTTTGAAACTGATCATAAATTGAAAAAGCAACTTTGCCAATTAAAGGAATTCTTTTGAATTTCGATATAAATTCATAAAATTTTCTGGTTGTTCCCCAGATTCTCTTGTCTTTTTCTGGAATCCCTTGATAATCATTAGCATTAATGATTTCTCCCTCAGGAGCTAAACCCTTCAGAGGGAAGGCTGTCCTCTGATGCCCATAACCCATATTGACAGATATTATCCAGGCCTTTTGATTCATAAATTTATCTTACCATTAATATTCTAGAAATTTTAGTTTTTGTTTTTCGTTTAACCGCCAAGTTATTAGCCCTAAAATCAACCCCGCATATAAGATTGTTATGTGCGAGGTGACAATTGAGTTTAAAAAAATGCCCCCAATAAATGAAAGGCAAAAATACAAAAAAATTAGGGGCCTCCTCATTTAGAACCCAGTAGCAATTACCGTTACTTTTATTTCTCCTTTTTTTAATTTTTCATCTTGGACTGCTCCAAAAATTACTTTAGCTTCAGGGTTAATTTCCTGAGTAATAACTTTAGCTACTTCATCAATCTCCGAAAGGCTAATGTCTTTACCACCAGAAACATTAAACAAAACTCCTTTTGCCCCTTTGACAGATAAATCTAATAAAGGAGAATTGACTGCTGATATCGCTGCTTTCTCTGCCCTCCTTTCACCTTGAGCCCTGCCTACGCCAAAGAGGGCTGAGCCAGCTGAAGCCATAATTGCTTTGACATCGGCAAAATCAACATTAATAATGCCGGGCAGCAGGATTAAATCAGAAATTCCTTGGACTGCCTGGCGTAAAATATCATCACAGGCCCAAAAAGCATTTACCAGAGAGATGTTTGGGTTTAAGGTAGAAAGGAGCTTGTCATTGGAAATAGTAATTAAAGTATCAACCTTTTCTTTTAATCTTCTGATCCCATTTTCAGCAATCCTTTGGCGGACTTGACCTTCAAAAGAAAATGGTTTGGTCACTATAGCTAAAGCTAAGGCTCCTGATTCTTTGGCTATTTCAGCTATAATCGGTGAAGCCCCACTTCCGGTGCCGCCACCCAAGCCACAAGTAATAAATACCATATCTGAATTCTTTAAGATTTCGGAAATTTCTCCACGATTTTCTAAGGCTGCCTTCCTACCAGTTTCTGGGTTCATGCCCGTGCCTAGTCCTTGAGTACTTTTTCTACCAATCCTCAGCCTTAAACTTACTTTAGCTTTAGCCAAGTCTTGGGCATCAGTATTAATAGCAATCAATTCCACTCCTTTTATTTTGCATTTTGCCATCCGGGAAACAGCATTGCAGCCTGATCCTCCTATTCCTACTACTTTAATTTTAGTGAAGTTTTTCATGGTATAAAAATTTTAAAAAAATTCTTAATTTTATCTTTAAAACCTCCCGAAGGAAAAGAACTTCCTGACCAACTTTTTCCTTCTCCTGACTCAACCGCTCTTAAAACTAACCCGCAAACAGTGGCAAAACTTGGATCATCTTCTAACTCTGGAAAGCTTGAAGGCTTTCCTATCCGACAAGGTAACTTTAATTCTTTTCTAGCTAAATCAGCAATTTTAGGTAATTTTGCTCCTCCGCCAGTTAACACTACTCCGGCTGGTAATAGTCCCTGTTTTGAAATTTTCTTTAATTCTTTTTGAACCTCTCCAAAAATTTCTGAAACCCTGGCCTCAATAATTCTTGTTAACATTTTTTGAGAAAAAATTAAAGGTTCTTCCTCTTCTATTTCAATTCTCTCCTTTTTATCATTTCCTTTAAAAAGACAGCAACCCTGTTCAATTTTTATTGCTTCAGCTATATCAATGTCAGTTTTAAGGCCGATAGCAATATCATTGGTAATATTAGCTGAACCAATTGGGAAAACAGCTAAATGAATTAAATCTCCTTCTTCAAAAACAGATAGCTCAGAAGTACCAGCCCCAATATCCAAAAGAGCTACCCCTAATTCTTTTTGCCGCTGGGAAAGGACAGACAAAGCACTAGCTAAAGACGAAGGAACAATATCTAAAATCTGGAGGTCAGTATCTAAAACAGCTCGAGCCAAACTTTTTTTATAGGGAGCAAAGTCGCCCAAAACTAAAACTTCTGTTTCTAATCTTCCTCCCTGCATTCCTACCGCCTCTTTTATTCCTCCTTGGCCATCAACAATAAATTCTTTAGGAAAAACCTCTAAAATTTCTTTGTTGAAAGGCAAAGAAATAGTTTGAGCTGCTTGTAAAACTCTGTCTACGTCTACTTCGGAAACTTTTTGGTCAGCCCGAGAAACAGCGACCATACCCCGAGAGGAAGTACAAAAAAGATGACTACCGCTGATATTTATAAAAACTGAACTAATTTTTCTGCCAGTTTCTGTTCTAACTTTATCTAAAATGATCTGAATAATCCTTGAAACTTTATTAACTTCAAAGACTACTCCTTTTCTTATTCCGAAAGAAGGTTCTTGGGCTAGAGATAATACCTGGAGATCTGATTCTCCATTCTTTTTTGCTACCACCAATATTTTTATATTACTAGTTCCGATATCTAAACCAGTAATTATATTTGTCTTAGGCATGAATATCCAGATAATATTCTTCTTTTTCTATCATTTTTTTCCCGTGGCTATAACCCAAAAGGTGTAAAATTCCATGGATTAAAGTCCGGTCTAATCCCATTTTTATTTGGCTAGGGCAAATAACTATTTCCCCAGACTCTCCTTCTTTATATAAAAAAGACAAAACGTCGGTCGGTTTATTTTTTCTCCTGTATTTCTTATTTAATTCCTTTATCTCTTCTGGTCTGACGAAAGCAACTGATATATTTAATTCTTTTTTTTCATTTTTTAAAATTATTATAGCCAACTTTTTTAGGATTTTTGAATTAATTTTTCTTTTGGTTAAATTATTGACCTCAATCATGCACCGAATGCCCACTTAAGAACGAGGGTTAAGAAGAAGATGAAGTCCTCTTCGCCCCCAATAATTCCTTGACGACTTTGCTAACTAAATTTCCATCAGCCCTGCCTTTAACTTGGGACATTATTGGGGCCATTACCTTGCCTGCGTCTTTTATTTCTTGAGCACCTACTTTTTTAATCGCTTCTTTTACTAACTTTTTAATCTCCTCTTCCGAAAGTTGCTCTGGTAAATATTTTTGAAGAATTGATAATTCTTTTTTCTCTTTTCCGACTAAACCCTGTATCTTTTCTAAAAGATGCGAGGGTAAATCTTTCTCTTTCTCCCTTTCATATATAGTAATCGCTTCTTTTCTTTTTTTAGCCTCAGAAAAAATAACCTCTACTATCTCTTTATCGGTCAATTGATTTTCTTTTATCAGATCTTTTTCAGAAATATCTGGTTTTTCCTTAGTTAGCTTAAATCTTTTTTCTTTTTCTTTGTTTAGAAAAGCGGCTGAAAGCTGCCTTAAAACCAAGGTCTCCACCTCCTTTTCTTCTTTTATTACTATGTTAAGGTCTTGAAGGATTCTTTCTTTTAAAGACATAGGGTATTACTTTTTTAATTTACCTAATTTTTCAGATTCTTGATACTCTTTTTTTAGTTTTTCCCTTCTCAAAGCTGCTCTTTTTTTCATCTGCCGAGATTTAGAACGTTTATGAAAACGATTTTTTCTGGCTCGAAGCAAAATCCCGCTCTGCTTAACTCTTTTGGCAAAGCGGCGAATTAAAGCTTGAGTAGTTTCTCTTTCTTGTTTTTTTGCTTCTAAAGCCATAGTTTTTTATGCCCAAGGTAATTTTTTTCCCCCTAATAAATGTAAATGCAAATGATCAATTGTCTGACCAGCATCTTTGCCTATATTAAAAATTAATCGGTAACCAGTTTTTTCTACTCCTTTTCCTCTAGCTATTTTCTGGGCAACTAAAATTAATTCTCCGATTAATTCTTTATCTTCTAATTCTAATTGATCAACTGAATGAATATGCTTTTTAGAAATAATCAAAAGGTGAAGAGGGGCTTTTGGCTCGATATCTTCAAAAGCAATAATCTTATTGTCTTCATAAATCATCTCTTTTGTTATCTCTTTATTAGCAATTTTACAAAAAATGCAATCTGTCACTTTTAAAGACATTTTTAAATTAGCTTAATGAAATCATAGATTTCATTAAGATGTCAAAGATTTTTTTAATAAATCTTTGATCTTTTTGACAACCTTATCCAATTTGACTGTTTCTTGTTTACCAATCTTCATATCCCTAATTATAATTGTCTCTTCTAAAGCCTCTCTTTGACCTAAAAGCAAAGTATACTTTGCTCCAATTCTATCGGCTATTGTCAGTTGGGCTTTTAAAGAATCTTTGCCAAAAGATTCTGCTACCTGAATTTTAGCTTTTCTAAAATCTTCCAGGAGTTTTAGACTCTTTCTTTTAGCCGCAACTCCAAGCTGGGCTAAAAACACGGAAGCTCCAGCTGGTTTGGGGGGGGTCATTCCTCTATCTTTCATTATAGTAACAACCCTTTCTATTCCCATTGCTCCACCACTGGCCCTTTCATCTTCGCCACCTAATAATTTAACTAAGCTATCATATCTTCCTCCACCAACTAAAGCATTTCTAACAGATTGTTCTTTATCTTCATCTTCCATTTTTTTAGGAGGCTCAAGAAAAATCTCAAAGACAGTCTTGGTATAATAATCTAATCCTCTGACTAAATAAGGATTCAGATGATAAGGTAATTCGATCTCATCAAGAAACTCTAAGACCGATTTAAAGTGACGATGGCATTCATCACAAAGATGATCAATTATTTGAGGAGCCTGACTTATTATCCTCTGACATTTTTCTTCTTTGCAATCTAAAATTCTTAGAGGACTTTCTTTTAACCTACGTCGGCAATCAACGCATAAAGATTCAACCCTTCCTCTAAAATAGCTCGAGAGCAACTTTTTGTAATAGGGCCGGCATTGATTATCTCCGATATTGTTTATTTCAACAATTAAATTCTTTAATTTAAGTTCAAATAAAATATTATAAAAAATATGAATGATTTGAGCATCAATTACCGGACTCCCATCTCCAATAACTTCAAGGTTAAAATGATGAAACTGGCGATAGCGACCAGCTTGGGCCCTTTCGTGTCTAAAGACAGGACCCATTGAATAAAGTTTTACTGGTTGGGGAAGGTTCTTCATGCCATGTTCAATGTAGGCCCTAACTATTCCCGGAGTAAACTCTGGCCTTAAAGTTAAATAGTCTCCCCCTTTGGTCCTAAGGGTATACATTTGTTTCTGAACAATATCAGTAGTCAAACCAGTTCCCTTTGAGTAAAGGTTGGTATCTTCCAAAATAGGAGTGTCTATTTTTTGAAATCCATAAAAATTGGCTATGTTCTCAGAGAGAGCATAAACTTTTTGGAAATATCGCTGGTCTTGTGACAAAGTGTCATGCATGCCAGCTGGTCTTTGAAATTTTGGTTTCTTAGCCATGCTTTAATTTAATAGATAGAATAACTCGGCATTTCTATTTTAGCTAGGGCAGCTAAAGGCCAAGCCCGAATAAATACTCGACCAACAATATTTTTTCTGGGTAAGGGTCCCCAGCGCCTTGAATCAGCCGAAGAAGACCTATTATCTCCTAAAACATAATATTCATCTTCAGCCAAAATCAGGCTGACTGTCCCTGGAGTAAAAACCGACGAGAGATAATCTGATTCCTCTAAAACCCTTTTTCCTTCTAGATTATAGATTATCACTTGGCCCTCCCTTATTTCTATTTTTTCTTCAGGCAGAGCAATAATTCTTTTAATATAACGCTGGGAGGGGTCATTGGGATATTTGAAAACTATTACTTCTCCTCTCTGGGGCTCTCTTAATCTATAAGAGATTTCATCGATAATCAAATAGTCTCCATTCTTAAAGCTGGGCTCCATTGACTGACCTTTAACAAAAAATGGTTGAAATAAAAAATAGCGGATAGGGACAACTATTATTAAGGCGATAATGACTATTTTAGTTATTTCCCAAATAAAAGAGACAAACTTCTTCATCATTTTACTATTATACTATTTTTTCTTTTAAAATCAAGTTATACTAAATTAATGATTTTAATTGTTGGACTTGGTAATCCAGGTAAAAAATATCAAAAGACAAGACACAATATCGGCTTTAGATTAATTGATCAACTCGGATTTTTAGACAGTAGGAAGATCATCCTATTCAAACCCCAAACCTTTATGAATAATTCTGGAAAAACAGTAAAGAAATTAATTGAAAATTTAAAATTGAGGATTAAAAATTTAATCGTCGTTCATGACGACTTAGATCTACCTTTAGGAAAAATAAGAATTGTCAAAAACCGAGGGCCAGCTGGCCATAAAGGAGTGGAATCAATAATTGAAGAATTGGGAACAAAAAACTTTATTAGATTTAGAATTGGTATTCAACCCAGAATTGGAAAGCCTAAGTTTACTGAAAGGTTTGTTCTTCAAAAATTTAATAAAGAAGAAGAGGAAACAGCCAAAGAAGTAATAAAAAAAACCGCAGAAGCGATCGAAATGATGATAAAAATTGGCTTAGAAAAAGCAATGAATAGATTCAACAAATAATTTTGCACTCCGGCCTACCTGCGAGCGCTAGCATCCAAAGAAGATAACCTCTTAGACGCTGGCTTTGGGCTTCCAGACTAAAGGAGGGATTGTCTGGTTTTTGGCCACTCGCAGATAGACCGGAAAGTAAAAACTTGACTGAGTTTACAATATTATATTATACTACCCTAGATGGATTTGTCAAGAGAAAGTTTTATTGATAAGGTCTTGATCTGTAGTATTACCCCCTACTTTTTAGAGAAGGGGAATCTTTGGTTTAAAAAGAACCTAAGAAAGATTTTAGAAGCAAAAAAAACTCAATCTTTTTTTGAAGATAATACTCTATATTTAACTAAGAACCGAAAATTTAATCTGTCTCACATTTTAAGAAAATTAGACGAAATGGGTTATGAAAAAGTTTTAAATATTTCTGAGCCTGGAGAGTTTTCTCAACGAGGAGGAATTATTGATGTTTTTCCAATAAATTCGGACTGGGCAGTTCGTTTTGAATTTCTTGGAAACAAAATTGAAAATATTGAAAGATTATCAATTGAAATTAAAGATGAGGGAAAAGCCAAAGAAATTTTAAAAAAGAAATTAAAATCCCAAAAGCTATTCTCTGATTTAAAAAGTTTAAAATCGGGAGATTATTTAGTTCATCTAGATCATGGAATTGGCAGATTCGCTAAAATTGACCAAGATTATTATATTTTAGAATATGCGGCTAGCGATAAATTATATGTACCGGTCGGATTAGAAAGGAAATTATCTCGCTACCTTGGTTTTATCGAACCTAAAATTTCAAGATTAGGGTCAGCTATCTGGCAAAGGACAAAGAGAAAAATCAAAGAAGAAACAAAGAAATTAGCTAGAGAACTCTTGGAAATTTATGCCGAAAGGGAGCTTTCTACTCGTCCAGCCTATTTACCAGAAAGTGAAATTGATTACCTGCTATCTTCAACCTTCCAATACGAAGAAACTCCCGACCAAATTCAAGCAATTGAAGATATAAAAAAAGATTTAGAAAAGCCAGAACCGATGGATAGAATTGTTTGTGGAGATGTTGGTTTTGGTAAGACTGAGGTTGCTCTAAGGACAATGATAAAGGCAGCAAAATCTGGTTATCAAGTAGCCATGATTTGTCCAACCACCATTCTGGCTAATCAGCATCTTCAGAATTTCAAGGAACGCTTAAAAAATTTACCAATTGAAATTAATATTTTATCAAGATTACAAACAAAAAAAGAACAAAAAGAAATAATTAATAGATTAATTGCAGGTAAAATAGACATTGTTGTTGGCACTCATCGAATTTTATCTTCAGATATTAATTTTAAAAACTTAGGATTGCTAATAATTGATGACGAACAGAGATTTGGCGTTAGGCAAAAAGAGAAATTAAAGAAAGCACGCTCATCTCTTGATGTCTTATCCCTTTCGGCTACTCCTATTCCCAGAACTCTTTATTTAGCTTTGTCTTCTCTAAAAGATATTAGTTTAATTCAAACTCCACCAATCGGCAGATTAGCAGTAAAAACTAATATTTTACCCTGGAATGAAAAAGTTATTCGAGAAGCGATCAAGGTCGAAATTTCTCGGGGCGGCCAAGTCTATTATTTACATAACCGAGTAGAGACAATTGAAACTGCTAAGAAATTCTTAGAAAACTTAGTTCCAAAGATAAAGATTGGTATTGCTCATGGCCGGCTGAAAGAAAAGGAATTAGTTAAGGCAATGGCTGATTTTCAAGAGAAATCAATTGATATTTTAGTAGCAACGACTATCATTGAAAATGGCTTAGATCTGCCTAACGTTAATACTTTGATTGTAGCTGATGCTGCTAGGTTAGGGCTAGCTGAAGCTTATCAAATTAGAGGTAGAATTGGCAGGTCTCCTATCCAGGCTTTTTCCTACTTTCTTTATGGTAGTCATCTTACAGATAAAGCAAAAATGAGATTAGCTGCTCTGAAGAACTCTGAGGAACTTGGTTCTGGCTATAAAATTGCTTTAAAGGATTTGGAAATTCGGGGAGCAGGAAATATTTTGGGCAAAGAGCAATCAGGAAATATAAATCAAATAGGGTTAAATCTTTATTGCCAAATGTTGTCTGAAGCCATCGACAAAATAAAAAAAGAATAGTAAAGTTTAACAATATGAAGCTAATTCTAGTAGAAAGTCCAACGAAATCTAAAACTCTCCAGGGATTTTTAGGTCCGAAATACAAGGTCTTGTCTTCCTATGGTCACATTAGAGACTTACCAAAGAGTGAACTTGGAATTGATATGGAAAATAATTTTAAACCAAAGTACATTGTTCCTCTTCGAGCTAAGAAAAATGTAAACATTTTAAAAAAAGAGTCAGAAAAAGCAGATCTGGTTATTCTAGCAACTGATGAAGATAGAGAAGGAGAAGCAATCGCCTATCACTTAGCTTTTCTTTTAAATCTAAACAGCAAAAAAGAATACCAAAGGATTGTTTTTCATGAAATTACCAAATCAGCCATTGAAGAAGCTTTGAAAAACCCAAGGAAAATTGACATGAACTTAGTTAACGCTCAACAAGCTAGAAGAGTTTTAGACAGGATTGTCGGTTACAAGCTCTCTCCTTTTCTATGGAAAAAAGTAGCCAGAGGCCTTTCGGCTGGCAGAGTTCAATCAGTAGTTGTTCGTTTAATTGTTGAAAGAGAAAAAGAAATCGAAAATTTTACCCCCCAAGAATACTGGACTGTTGAAGCTGAACTCCAACAAAAAAAGACTGAGAAAAAACTCCTGTCTTTGTTAATAAAAAAAGATGAGAAAGTTTTGGATAAATTAGCAATAAAGAATAAAAATGCGGCAGATAAAATTCTAAAAAATTTAGAAGGGGTTGAGTACAAAGTAAAAAATGTAGAGAAAAAAGAAGTAAAAAGAAATCCCCTGCCTCCCTTTACCACCAGTACCTTACAGCAGGAAGCCTGGAAAAGATTTCATTTCCCAGCAAAGTTTACTATGCGAATTGCTCAGAATCTTTACGAACAGGGATTGATTAGTTATCATCGTACCGATTCTTTAAATCTTTCTAACCTGGCCTTGGGAATTGCTAAAAAGTTTATCACCGAAAATTATGGCCAAAATTATTATCAATTTCGCAAATACAAAGCGAAAGGCAGAGCTCAAGAAGCTCATGAAGCAATTAGACCGGTTTATCCAGATAGGATTCCTAAAAAGCTAAAATTAGACAGCCAACAATCAAAACTTTATGAGTTGATTTGGCAAAGGTTTATTGCCTGCCAAATGACCCAGGCAATATTTGATTCAAGCACCATAGATATTGTTGCTAAGAATTATGGTTTTCGAGCTACTGGCCAAATTCTCCAATTTGATGGATTTTTAAAAGTTTACCCAATGAAATTTGAAGAAAATGAATTGCCACCTTTAGAAAAAGAGGAGGTCTTAGAACTTATTAAGTTAACTCCCTCTCAGCACTTTACTCAACCTCCTCCCAGATACACTGAAGCCAGCTTAATTAAGACCCTGGAAGAAAATGGCATTGGTCGACCCTCAACTTACGTTCCAATTTTGTCTACTATTCAGGAAAAAAATTACATTGAGAAAAACGAACGAAGAAGATTTCAGCCAACCGAAATTGGGACGGTGGTCAATGATCTTTTGGTTACTCACTTCCCCAAAATTGTTGATATTGGCTTTACGGCTGAAATGGAAGAGGATTTAGATAAAATTGCCCAAGGTCAAAAAAAATGGGCCTTGGTCATCAAAGAATTTTACCAACCCTTCGAAGAAAATCTAAAATGGAAATATCAAGAAGTTTCAAAAAAAGATGTTACCGAAAAACCAACTACCAAAATTTGTCCCAAATGTGGAAGTCAACTTTTGGTTAGGCTTGGCAAATATGGAAAGTTCTATGCTTGTTCTAAATTCCCAAAATGTAGACATACTCAATCTCTTGAAGAGAATGTTTTAGGGATAAAATGTCCTAAATGTAAAAAAGGAGAGGTTACTGAAAAAAGAACCAAAAAGAATAAAATATTTTACGGTTGCAACCAGTTCCCAAAATGCGATTTTGCTTTATGGGACAAACCAACAGGAAAGGCTTGCCCAAAATGTAAATCGCTTTTAGCTAAAACAAAAAGGGGACAAACAAAGTGTTCAAACAAGGAATGTAATTTTGAGTTGAAAAACGAGTAAAAATTTGATAAAAAGAAGAATGCATGCCGCGGTGGCGGAATTGGTTTACGCGTACGACTCAAAATCGTATGGGAGAAATCCCATGTGGGTTCGAGTCCCACCCGCGGCACAAACAAAAAAACCCGCTAAAGGTGGGGTTTTTATTATAGAGATGAATTAAAGTGCGTTAATGAATAAGGAGGCTATGGCAGCCAGAAGAAAAGTCCAGGTTAAACCAACAAAACCCAATAAAACAAAACAGAGAATGAGCATCAAGACTCTTCCCGTATTTAAAGCCACCTCTCTCAAAACAGTATATTCATCAATATAGTGGCCTCGATCAGCCATTTGTTCGTAAATTAAAGTGGTAAAAGGAATCCCTTTGACAATTCCTACTAAAGAATGGTAAGAGCTTACCACAAATATCTGGAAGCCAGTCTGAATGAACATTTTTATCAACCAACCGAAAGCATAAAGAGCCGTACCAGCCCTAATCAGAGAACGTTTTCTTGTTTTATCTGTCAACTTCCCCATGATTAGTTGCAATAAGATTGTTACCAAGATGATTGCTGCTGATAATGCTCCGACAGCTATATAGTTTTCTTCTAGTATTCCAAAAATGAAAATTGGCCAAATGGTAACGGCGATAACTGTTTCTGCTCCATCGGCACTATGAGCCAAAAATATTTTTCGGTTTTTTTTAGCTAATAATTCTTTGAAAGTTTGAAAATAAGAATAATTATATTTTTCTGGATTGAGTCTAATGAAAAAAAGTGGGAAAATTGAAATCCCAATTATAACGATGGCAATTATAAACAAAATATTAAAACCAAATTTATTAATAACAAAACCAGCAATAAAAGGAGCAAGAATTCCGACTAAAAATGACAGAGAAGATAAAAAAGCAATTTTTTTACCCCGATCTCTAGGAGTTAGAAACTCAGCAAAATCAACATGATAAGGTATCCAATAAAGAATTCTAAATAAAGTTACGGCAACCAGGGCTAAAGCCAAAAAGAGAAGATAGCCTAAATTATCAAAATAATAAAGACCGAGGTAATATCCAGCTAGGCAAGGCATAGCTATAATCATTGTTTTTTTCAAACCAATCTTTGACATAATCTGAGCACCAAAAGGCACCAATAAGCCGAAAAGGGCAAAACTGATAATGTAGAAAATTAGAACATTCTGGACTGAATGATTAAATTTTGCAAATAAGAAAATCGGCAAAAAAAGGCCGACCATGCCAACAGTAAATCCCCAAATCAATTGATTGGAAAAAAGAGCTAGAACATCAAAAGAAAGTTTTGGAGGGTCTAGCAAATTTTTAAGCTTCATATTTTAAGATTAGCATTGGCTGCTATTTTCTGCCAGCTTATTTTTTTTCTTTTTGACCAATGGAGGTAGGCGGTTACTCCAATCATTACTGCATTGTCAGTGCAATATTTTATTTCCGGTATCAAATATTTAGTATTTGATATTTCTTTTTTAATCTTTTCTTTAAATTGTTTTCTTAATCCATCATTAGCAATAACTCCTCCGCCAAGAATTATTGATTTTGCTTTGTAATTTTTAGCTGCTTTTATTGTTTTTTTAATTAAAACATCGATCACTGCTTGCTGAACTTCTGCCGCCATTTCTCTGATGTATGTTTTTGATTTTCTAACTTTTAGAGAACGGTTCTTAAAATTATAAAGAACAGCAGTTTTTAAACCTGAAAAGCTAAAATCATAATTTTTCTGATATATCATCGGCCTCGGCAAATTGATAGAAGTTGAACGTCTATCAATTGTTAGTTTGGCTAATCTGGAAATGATAGGACCGCCAGGATAACCTAGTCCTAAAATTCTGGCTACCTTATCAAAGCACTCTCCAGCTGCATCATCACGTGTTTCGCCCAAGATTTTGTATTCCCCAATATCTTTCATTAAAATCAGCTGGGTATGACCACCAGAAACTACTAAACATATTGCTGGAAAAATATTCTGAAAATCTAAATTAATAAAATTAGCAAGAATATGAGCCTCAATGTGATTCACCGGATTAATCGGTAACTTCAATTTTCGGGCTAAGTCTTGAGCAAAATTTACTCCAGTCCAAAGACAAGGATCTAAACCAGGACCGACAGTTACAGCTATTAAATTCGGCTCCCTTGCTTCTTTTAGTGCCTTTTCAGAAACTACTGGTAGGTTTTTCTGATGTTCCCTTTTGGCCAAGCTTGGATAAACTCCCCCATACTTTGCATGAAGTTTTACCTGGGAAGAAACAAAATTAGAAAGAATTTCAAATTTCGGGTTTTGCTTTCCTTTTGCCTCAATAATAGCTACACAAGTATCATCGCAAGAAGTTTCAATAGCAAGAATTATCATGGTCGTAAAATTTTAGCTGGCCAGATTGTTAGATCTAAGACTGTTGATGGTTTATCAGGTTTTAAATTTCCACCATCGACGATTAAATCTGGCTGATATTTTTTACCCTTAAATTGTCTTAAAATTTCTTTAAGATTGCCCGAAGGAAGTTTCCCAGAAATATTAGCTGAAGTACCAACCAAGGGTCTATTTAATTTTTCTAATAAAAAATTCACTGGTTTAAAATTTGGGATTCGAAGAGCAATTGTCCTTTTATTAATTCCATATACTCTCCTTATCATCTTTCTTTCCAAAACTACTGTTACTTTGCCTGGCCAGACTGATTTCAAAAATTTCTCTTGTTTTTTGTCAATTTTGGCTATTCTTTTTGCCATTTTCAAATCTTTAACAAAAATAGGGACTGGCTTTTTATCCTTCCGTTTTTTTATTTTGAAGATTTTTTCAACTGCTTTTTTATCGGTTGCGTCAGCTATTAATCCGTAAACTGTGTCAGTCGGACAAACTATAACTTTTCCTTGCCTGATTAACTTTATTGCAGTTTTAATTCTTTGCATTTTTTTAGTATATCACGAATAAATTTGACAAAAAAAGCCCCGTTACGATAAATAGAGGCGGAAAAAGTAGTTTTTTGTCCCTTTGAATTATATTCTTTTCTTTTTTATCCCTTTGAATTCAGTAAAAAAAGAGGTGTTATCTTCAATATTTTCAAAAACAAAGGTACCAGGCCCAACAAGACAATCAGACCCAATTAAAATACCAGGCATTGTACTAGATTGGACCCCAAAACAAGAATTGTCGCCAATAACAGTGCCAAAACAGCTAAGCCCAGTATCTATTTTTTTACCCTTCACCACTGTCTTAATGTTCCCCCTATCAATTCTCCTATTAGCAGTAACAAATCCAGCTCCAAAACGACAATTCTGACCAATTATTGAATCACCAAAATAGCCAGAATGAAAATGAGTTCCTTCTTGAATTATACAATTTTTAATTTCAGTGAAGGAAGCTGTAATAATATCTTTTTCCAAATTAACTGGCCCGCGAAGAACATTGTTGGAACCAATTTTACAATTATCTCCGATAAAACAAGAACCCGAAATTACTGTGTTTTCTCCAATGGTTACATTACTACCAATATAAACCTTTCCTTTAATTACAACGTTTTTAGCAATTTGAGCACTTGAAGAAATATAATTTTTAAATTTATCTGAACTAAGCTTCATTTTTAAACTTTCTAAAAGTTCCCAAGGATATTTTAAAGCAGGTACTTCTTTCTCCCAGAAAATAAATCTTGTTTCTTTGCCTTTCATATAAAGATTAAGAGCCTCAGGAAAATCTTCTTGATGATGATTTGCAATGGTTTGATAGCAATCAAAAAAATCAGGTTGCAAAAAATAGGCACCGAGAACTTTAATGTCTGACGGCTCCTTACCTGGTTCTGGATTCTCAGATATCTCAATCACTCTTTCTCCATCTAATTTTAAAACGCCGTAATCCCAAGGAGTAGAAGTTTTAGTCCCAACTAAAATTAATTGAGGTCTTTCTACTTGATATTTTTCTAAAATTTTCTCTACAATTTCTCCAGAATTGATTTTGTAAGGCCAGAAAATAAAAAAGGGTTCTTTAATAAAATCTTTTGCCCTAAAAATAGCGTTTCCAGTTCCCAACGGTTCTTCTTGAATAACATAAGAAAGATTAAGACCTAAATCTTGGGCAGCTGAAGCAAGATCCTCTTTTAAAGATGAATTATGGCCAACAACTAAAACAATGTTTTTAATCCCCTTTTCTGAAAGGCCTTTAATTGTCCAATAAATCAAAGGCTGTCCAAAAATCTTTATTTGGGATTTGTGCTGTTTGTTTAATGGCCAGAGACGAGAACTTTGACCAGCTGCTAAAATTATTGCTTGCATAGCTTCAGCAAGATTTTTACTAATTTATCTGAATGGTGAACAATTGGTCCTGCAGAAGGTAAAAGGTTTGCTCCGACAAACCTTGCACCAGAATAAGTTCGGCGCGGAGTAAGTTTTTTATCAAAGCGAACTAAGTTCAATAGTTCGGGATGTTCTTTTTTATACTTCTGCAATCTAATTTTTGAAGGTTTTTTTGCATTGTAAATTACGTAGTCTAATTCGCTATCTAAATATTTTTCTATCTCACTAGTAAAATCTGAAACAGAGAAGTTATCGGTCTCGCCAGATTTTGTCATTGTGTTACAAATATAAATTTTTTTGGCTTTGCTTTTCTTAATAGCATCAGGTATACCTTCAGTTAATAAAATTTGGGCCAATGAAGAATACAAATCTCCAGGCCCAATAACTATCAGATCTGCCTTCTTTATTGCTTCTAGAGCCCCAGGATAAGCTTTAGCTTTTGGCCTTAAAAAAACTTTCCTTATTTTTGCTCTTTTTTTGTCTCCAGGAGTATCAATATTTGTTTCGCCACTGATAACTTTTCCGTTTTCTAAAATAGCATAGAGATTTGCTCTATCAAGAGTTGCTGGCAAGACCTCATTTTTGACATTTAGAACCTTACCTATTTCTTTTATCGTTCTTTTGTAATCTTTAGTAGTAAGTTCCAAGGCGGTAATAAAAAGATTGGCGAAATTGTGACCCTTCAATGCGCCAGTTTGAAAACGATAATTAAAAAGGCTTTCAATTGCTGGAGAAGTATTCGCTAAAGCTATAAATGCCCTACGGATATCACCAGGAGAAACAATCTTATAATCTTTTCTTAATCTACCGGCTGAACCACCGGAATCAAGCATGGCACAAATTACCGAAATTTTTACAGGGTGTCTTTTTAGCCCTGTCAAAACTGCTTTGGGCATAGCGTTGCCGCCCCCTAGACAAACAATCTTTTTCATTTTCTTTGACATAAAGTCTTTTTTATTGTAGAGTAAAAAAGTAAATTATGCAAGATAAGTTTCTAATAAAAGGCGGCGTTCCGCTTTCAGGTGAAGTCGAAATTTCTGGGTACAAGAATGCAGCTGGCGCCTGTCTAGCTGCTGCTTTACTATCTGAAGAAACTTCAATCATTGATAATCTACCCAAAGTAACTGATGTTTTAGACCAACTTGAGATTTTAAAAGAAATGGGGGCGAAAATAGAATGGTTAGGAGAAAAAAAAGTTAAAGTAGATCCAGCTAATATTAATCCAGAAAAAATTCCAACTGACCTTTTTGAAAAAATGAGGGTTTCAGTTTTGTTGATTGGACCTCTTTTAGCTAAGTTCAAAAAATTCAAAATTCCTCATCCCGGTGGAGATAAAATTGGTCTTCGACCAATTTATACTCACCTTCAAGCTCTAAAAGATTTTGGAGTAAAAATTGAAGAAAAAGAGGGGTTCTATTATTTTGAAGCACCAGAAAATATTGAAGGAAGAAGAATTATTTTAAAAGAGTTTTCGGTTTCAGCTACCGAAAATTTAATGATGTTAGCTGCTTCAACTAAAGGAAAAACGAAGATTGAAATTGCTGCTGCTGAACCTCAGGTTCAGAATCTGGGATTTTTTCTAAAAAAGATGGGGGTAGAAATTGAAGGAATAGGAACTCATACAATTTTAATTAAGGGAAAAGAAAAATTAAATGGGGCTGAATTTAAAATTTGTCCTGATCTTTTGGAAGCTGGGACATTTTTAATTGCCTTTGCTCTGACTAATGGTCGAGGAAGAGTAAAAAATATCGACCCTGAACATTTAATAATGTTTTTGGACAAAATGAAAGAGATAGGAGTAAATTTTGAAATCTCTGATAATGAAATATTGGTTAAGCCCTCTTCTCAATTTCAGGCAACTAAAATTCAGGTCCTTCCCTATCCTGGATTTCCAACTGACCTCCAACCCCAGACTTCGGTCCTCTTAACTCAAGCCCAAGGAAAAAGCTTAATCCATGATCCCCTTTATGAAAATCGTTTCCAGCATTTACACGAACTTAGAAAGTTAGGAGCTGATATTGAAATAACTGACCCTCATCGAGCTTTAATTTTTGGTAAAAAAGAACTTGTTGGAAATAAAATAAACGCCTCAGATATTAGATCGGGCGCTGCTCTAATCTTGGCTGGTTTAATCTCGGAAGGTGAAACCTTAATTGATAATAGTATCTCCCAAATCGAAAGAGGCCATGAAAAAATTGAAGAAAAGCTAAAAAAGTTGGGAGCTCAAATTGAACGCCTTTAAGTTTAATTCCAAATATTTTTTTGGAATTATCTTTTTTAAGGCTTTTTTTATTGAGGCAGGTTCAATGGGAACTAAACCTTTAAAGGCAGCTGAGCTTATCAGATAAATTCCAGCTACCACATTAGTCCCTAATTTTTCTAGGCAGACATCTGCCGCCGGAACCAAAGTAATATTTTTACTAACTTTTTTAAGATTTTTTACAATTTCTTTTTCGGATAAAGATTTTACTAAAGGGATAGGGATAATATATTTATTAATTAAGAAATTTGTCTTTTTGTTAGCGAAATTAATTCCCTTTAAAGCTTCCTGCATTTCCAATCCTAAAATTAAATCGGCCTTTCCAAGCGATACCATCGGTGAGTAAATTTTCCTACCAAATCTAAGATGAACTTCAACTGAACCTCCTCTTTGAGATAAACCATGAAGTTCTGAGCTTCTAAAATCATATCCTTCGTTCATAGCAGCTTCAGCAATAATCTGTAAAAGAGTAATCAAGCCCTGACCACCAGTACCAGTTATTACCATATTGAATTGTTCTATTTTTTTATCCATATACAAGGACGCCTAGCAATAATTACTGAAACCTCTTTTTTGTTTAAAAAGTTTTTAACTACTTGCACAAACCTTTCTTGATTTATTGGATCAATTACTTTCCAGTTTTTAACACCACAGGCTTTAATAATATTTTCAATTTTAATTCCATTTGGAACAGATGGAGCTCCGGGATGAGGCTGAAGACCGGTCATAGCGGTAGTTTGGTTATTCAAAACAATAATCAAGGGGTTTGATTTGTTAAAAACTGTATTAATTAAAGCGGGAATACCGGAGTGAAAAAAAGTCGAATCCCCAATAAAAGTAATTAATTTTTGATTTGTAGATTTTTTAATTCCGTGGGCGATTCCTATAGAAGAACCCATGCAAGAAAGATAATCTTGGAGAAAGTGAGGAGGAAAACCAGCTAGCATATAGCAACCAATGTCTCCACCAAAAACCACCCTTTTAGTATCTGTTGCTTTTTTAATTGCTCCGAAAACTAACCAATAAGGACAACCTGGGCAAAATTGAGGAAATCTTTTTAGAATTTTAAATTTTAAATTTTTAATTTTAAATGAATCTTCAATTTTCAATTTACAATTAGCGAATTTAGAAATTGCCAATATAATTTGCTCTGGTTTCAATTCGCCAACTTCTGGCAGCAATTCTTTGCCGATAACTTCCAGCTTGCAATTTGCATCCTTGGCTAATCTTTCAACTTCTTTTTCTAAATAAGGTTCCAATTCTTCAACAATTAAAACTTTTTTCAAATTTTTAATGAAATTCTTAATTTTCTTTTCTGGCAAAGGATAAAAAAATCCCAGTTTCAAAACTGGCAGATTTAAATTAAGCTCTTTTAATGTCTCCATTACATACAAATAAGAAACCCCCGAAGTAATAATTCCGGCTAAACTTAGCTTAACTGAATCGGTTAAGCTAAGCTTAGCCGATTTCTCAGAAACATCTTGGAGTTTTTTAATCTTTTCCAAAAGCTCTTTTTTCATCTCCAGAACCCTAGGCGGCAAAGTAACAAACCTTTTGGAATCTTTGACAAATCTCACATCAGAATAAGTTCGGTGCGGGGTAAGTTTTCCTAATTTTACCACTCCTCTTTGATGAGCCACTCTGGTTGTTTCTCTTATCAGCACTGGAATTTTAAATTTCTCTGAAATCCGAAACCCCAATTTTACAAAATCTTTACATTCTTGAGGGTCAGAAGGCTCTAAAGTTGGGATATGGGCTAAATAAGCTATGGCTCGGCTATTTTCTTCTGACTGAGCTGAGCTATGACAAGAAGGATCATCAGCTACAACAATTACTGTTGGTCCCTTTACACCAGTATAAATAAAAGGAAGTAAACTATCTAAAGCAACGTTTAAGCCGAAATTCTTCATGGCTATCAAGGTTTTTAAACCGGAAAAGCTTGCCCCCACTCCCGCTTCCAAAGCTACTTTTTCATTAATGGAAAATTCAAAATATACTTTGGCTTTCTTGGCAACTCTAAAAAAAGTATTGCCAATTTCTGAAGCTGGCGTACCAGGATAGGTAGAAACAAATTGTACACCTGATTCCAAAGCGCCTCGAACAATTGCTTCGTTTCCCAACAAAATAATTTTCCCTCCAGATTTATTTGAGATAATTTCTTCCATAGTTACTCTACGGTGACTGATTTAGCTAAATTTCTTGGTTTATCAACATCATGACCAAGTAAAGCTGCTAGATGATAGGCAAAAAGGTGCAAAGGAATAACTGATAAAATTGGGGTAAGTATTTCTAAGGTCTTGGGAATATATATTACCTCATCAACTATCTTTTTAATATCTTCATTGCCTTGAGTAGCAATAGCAATGACTGGACCTTTTCTTGCTTTTACTTCTTCTATATTTGAAATCATCTTTTCATAAACTGAATCTGAAGGACAAATTGCTATTGTCGGAAAATTTTCATCTATTAAAGCTATGGCCCCGTGTTTTAATTCACCACCACCAATCCCTTCAGCATGCAAATAGGAAATTTCTTTTAATTTTAAAGCTCCTTCTGAAGCAATAGGGTAATTATATTTTCTGCCCATAAACCAGAAGTTCTTAAAATCTTTGTATTTCTCAGCTAATTCTTTGATCTTCGAATCCTGTTTTAAAACTTCCTTAGCCAGAGCTGGCAACTTAGAAAGCTCAGAAACAATTCTTTTGCCCATGATTAAAGACATATCTCTTTGTCTTCCCAAATAGACCATTAGTAGAGATAGGGCGGTTAATTGACCAATAAATGCCTTAGTGGAAGCAACAGCAATTTCTGGTCCAGAATAAGTATAGAAACCAACATCAGTTTCTCTGGCCTGACTAGAGCCAACAACATTAGTAATTCCAATTGTTAAATTGCCTTTCTCTTTAGTCTCCTTTAAGGAAGCTAAAGTATCAGCAGTTTCTCCAGATTGAGAAACAAAGACAACAGCTGTATTTTTTCCTAAAATTGATTTTCGATAGCGAAACTCAGAACCAAAATCAACCTCACTGGGAATTCCAGCATATTCTTCTAACATATATCTTCCAACCTGAGTAGAATAATGAGCCGTACCGCAGGCAACTAAGATTAAACGGTTAACTTTCCTTAACTTTTCAGCTGCGTTACTCAAGCCGCCCAATTTTACCGAACCTTCCTCAAGCACCAATCTACCCCTAATAGCATTTTCAATAGCTTCTGGCTCTTCCATTATTTCCTTTAACATAAAATGAGAATAACCTCCTTTTTGAGCCTCTTCTAATTTCCACTCTATTTCTTCAGGCTTCTTCTCTTTGATAATGAAGAAATTATCTGGAGCAATGATAGCTATTTCTCCATCGTCCAGATAAATAACCTTTTTGGTGTGAGCTATGACGGCTGATGGGTCAGAAGCAATAAAATATTCATTTTCCCCTAAGCCAACGAGTAAAGGACTACCTAGCCTAGCAGCAACAATTTTTTGAGGATCTTGTCGGGAAATTACGGCTAGACCATAGGTTCCCTTCAAAAGAGCTACAGCTTTTCTAACTGCTTCCTCTAGGTTCCCTCTGAAGAATTTCTCAATAAGATGAACGATCACTTCGGTGTCGGTTTCGGAATTAAATTTATGACCTTCTTTAGTTAGTTCTTTTTTAAGCTCTTTATAATTTTCAATGATACCATTATGGACTAAATAGATATTCTTTTGGCAGTCAAAATGAGGATGAGCATTAGCTTCAGTCACTCCTCCATGAGTTGCCCAGCGAGTATGTAAAATAACTGGATTAGCAAAAGCAGGATCATTATCCATTTTTCTTTCTAACTGACCAATTTTTCCTACTGATTTTTGACAAAGAATTTCTTTTTTATTTTGGTCCAAAAAAGCAAAACCAGCAGAATCGTAACCACGATATTCTAACCTCTTTAATGCTTCTATCCCCAGCCTAAGAGAATTGGGGTTTTCTTTTTTAGAAATGTAGCCAACTATGCCGCACATTATATTACGATATTAATTAGTTTACCCTTAACAAAAATAACCCTTTTGATTTTCTTGTCCAATATCCAATTCTTAACCTTTTCTCGAGAAATTGCAAGCTCCTTAGCTTTTTCTTCTGGAACATTAGCTTCTACTTCAATCTTGTCTCGAATCTTACTATTAACCTGAATAACTAAAATTACTTTTTCTTCTTCGGTTAATTTGGAGTCATATTTTGGCCATTTCTGGTTATGAATGCTATCTTTTCCCCCTGCCCTTTGCCATAATTCTTCAGTAAGATATGGAGCAAATGGAGACAGGAGGGTAATTAATAACTGATAATACTTAACTGATAATTCTTTTTCCTTTACTAGCCCATTGGTTAAAATCATTAAAGTTGAAATTGCCGTGTTATACTTTAATCCTTCGATGTCCCCGGTAACCTTCTTTATTGTTTTCTGAACCAGTGCCTCCATCTTTGGATTTTTAGCTTGAGGTTTCAATTTTATTTGTAGGTTCCAAACTTTATTTAAAAATCTCCATATGCCTATGATGCCTTTATCTTGCCAGTCTCCTCCTTGAATAAAAGGACCTAAAAACATTAAATACATTCTTAGAACATCTGCTCCATATTTCTTGTAATAATCGTCGGGATTTACTACATTTTTTTTGGACTTTGACATTTTAGCTCCTTCTTTGGTCAAAAGACCATGAGCTCTAAATTTTTTAAAAGGTTCTTCAATATTAATAAAACCTAGGTCTCGCAAAACCATTGTAATAAACCTACTGTACATTAAGTGCAAAACAGCATGTTCCTGCCCTCCGATATACATATCAACTGGCAACCATTTGCTTGTAAGTGCTCTGCCAAAAGGTTTATCATTGAATTTAGCTGAGGGATATCTAAAAAAATACCAAGAAGAATCTAAAAAAGTATCTGAGACATCGGTCTCTCTCTGAGCTGAACCTTTACATTTCGGGCACTTTGCATTAATGAATTTCTCAACCGAGGCTAGGGGTGACTTACCCGTTCCTGTCGGCTTGAAGTTTTTAAGATCAGGAAGCAAAACTGGCAAATCTTTTTCTGGCACAGAAACAATTCCACATTTTTTACAATAAACAATTGGTATTGGTGGGCCCCAATAACGCTGACGAGAAATTAACCAATCGCGTAGATGATAATTCGCTTTCTTTCTTCCAAACCCTTTTTTCTTCAACCATTCAGTGATTCTTATTCTTGCTTCGGCAGATGTCAGTCCATTAAATTGCCCAGAATTTACTAAAATTCCGTCGTCAACGTAACAAATCTCTAATCTCTTAACTTTTTTCCATAATCCTTCATCTTTGGGTCTTAATGAAACTTTCAATGGAATACTATATTTTTTAGCCATTTCAAAGTCTCTTTGATCATGTGCATCGGCAAACACTGCCCCAGTGCCATAACTGGATAGAACAAAATCGGAAATCCATATTGGCATTTTTTCGTTACTGGCTGGGTTAACTGCATAGGCGCCAGTGAAAACTCCTGTTTTTTGTTTCTGCAATTCAGTCCTTTCTATTTCATTTTTGCGAGCTGCCCTCGCTACATATTGTTCAACTGCTTTCTTCTGCTTTAAACTTATGATTTTCCTCACTAGAGTATGCTCAGGTGCCAGAATTAAAAATGTACCCGAAAAAAGAGTGTCTACTCGAGTTGTAAAAACGCTTATCTTATCTTTTGAATTTTCTAGTTTAAAATCAATCTCTGTACCGATTGATCTTCCTATCCAGTTATTCTGGGCGGCCTTTGTCTTGTTTGACCAATCAATCCATTTAAGATTCTTGAGCAATCTTTCGGAGTATTTTGTAATCCTAAAGAACCACTGCTCCATTTCTTCTTGGATTACTTGACTATTGCATCGTTCACATTCCCCATTAATAACTTGCTCATCAGCTAAAACAGTCTTACAAGAGGGGCACCAATCAACCAGTGCCTTCTTTCTATATGCCAAGCCTGCTTTAAATAATTGTAGAAATAACCATTGAGTCCATTTATAATAATTTGGGTTTGTAGTGTCTACTTCGTACCTCCAATCAAAAAGACAGCCAAGGCTCTTTAACTGCCGACGAAAATTATCAACATTCTTTCGGATTAAAAATTTAGGGTGAATTCCTTTTTGAATGGCAAAATTTTCCGAATGAATACCAAAAGCATCAAAACCTATAGGTTCAAAAACATCATTTCCTTGCATCCTTTTGAGTCGACCATAAATATCAGAACCAGTAAAAGCGTAAACATTACCTACGTGCAACCCCTCTGCTGAGGGATAAGGAAACATCATCAAATTATAATATGGCTTTTTCGCTTTCTCCAAATCAATCTCGAAAATCTTTTTCTTCTCCCAGTATTTCTGCCATTTTGACTCTATCTTTTGTGGGTTATAATTGGTCATATATTAAATAGTTTTTTGGCATTTTCAGTGGTTATTTTAGATATTTTTTCATAACTTAAATTTTTAATTTTGGCAATTTTTTCAGCCACGTATTTAACATAAATTGGCTCATTGCGAGAAGCCTTTGGCGGGGGCGTTAAATAGGGACAATCTGTTTCAATTAATATTCTTCCTAAAGGCGTTTCTCTAATAATTTTATCTAAATCTAATTTAAAAATTATTCCGTTAAAACCAAGGTAAAAACCCATTTCTAAATATTTTTTCGCTTGCTCTAAATCACCCGTGAAACAATGAACAACGCCTTTAATCTCAGGGCTAATAAGCCCTAAAAGATTCTGGTGAGCCATGCGGCAATGAAGAACAACTGGCAGATCTATTTCTTTAGATAACGCTAACTGCTGTAAAAGCACCTCCTTTTGTTTTTCTTTGAATGAAGAATACTCTGATTTATAATCCAGGCCAATTTCACCAAGAGCCACTACCTTTGACGATTTAGCTAGCTCTTTATACTTTTCGTGATTAAATCCGTCGGCCGCATGAATTGGATGAAGACCAATAGCAGCATAAACACCTTCTGGATATCTCTCAGCAATCTCTATCGCTCTTTTAGACGTAGAATATTGCGAGCCGACATTAATCAGCCAAATATCATCCTCCAAGGATCTTTTTATCACTTCTTCTGAATCATCCTTGTAGGCATTGAAGTTCAAATGACTGTGGGTATCAATCAACATTAGATTCGTGGGAACAATGGTTCTCCTTTTTTTATTTTAGTTCCTGGCTTCAACCCCCCCCACTTAATTGCTTCCTCAAATTTCTTTTTTGTTTCTTTCCCAGGATTTAATCCTAGCTGTCTAAAAATTTCATTTGAAGTTTCGGGCATAAAAGGTAAAAGCATCCAAGCCTTAATACGAAGCATTTCTAAAAATACGTACAAATCCTTTGCAGCTTCTTCTGGTAGTTTTTCATATATTCTTAATTTATCTATATTTACATCAATAAATTTTACCACCTCGAGAGTACGACTGACAGCTTCGTTAAAATGAAATCGGTCGAGAAATTCCTTATAGTCATTAAGTATTAAGCTTAACTTATTTGGAGGATTAGAAATTTTTGGGATTATCCCGTTTAATTTTTTATCGACCATTGTCAAAACCCTTCTCAATAAATTCCCAATACCATTTGCTAAATCTGAATTATACCTTTGCTCAAATTTTTCATAGGTAAAATCGCCATCCTCTGTTGGAGGGGTCTCTCTTAATAAGAAATATCTGACAGGGTCAGTTCCATATTTTTTAACTAATTCAAAGGGGTCAATCACATTGCCTAAGGACTTGGACATTTTTTGACCTTCAGAAGTTAAATATCCATGGACAAAAATTGTTTTTGGTAATGCTAATTTTGCTGAGAGAAGCATCGCGCACCAATATACCCCATGGAACCTAAGAATCCCTTTTCCTATGACATGTAATTTATTTTCATTTTTTTGCCACCATTCCTGAAATTTTTTACTATTTTCTGCATAGCCTAAAGCATTGATATAATTTGAAAGTGCGTCAAACCATGTCCACTGAATTTGTACGGGATCGCCGGGAACCGGAATCCCCCACCCTCTACCTCGTTTAGCTTCACGAGAAATACAAATGTCTTCAAGGCCAGAATTAATAAAACTTAAAACTTCATTTTTACAGGTTTTAGGAATTATTTTAACTTTGTCTTTTTCAATAATCTTTTTTAACTGATTTTGATATTTTGAAAGTTTAAAAAAATAGTTTTCTTCTTCTACTAATTCGGCCTTAGTTTTGTGTTCTGGACAAAGACCGTTTACTAACTCGCTTTCTTTATAGAATTCTTCACACCCCAGACAATAAAGTCCTCGATAGGGTTTTTTATAAATGTCCTTTTGACAAGCCTTCCATAATTTTTGGGCTCCTTTAATATGTCTCTGTTCAGTGGTTCGAATAAAATCATCAAAACTTAAATTAAGAATTTTCTTAAGCTTGTAAAATTCTTTAGCATTTCGATCTACCAATTTTTTAACTGGGATCCCTTCTTCTTTTGCCGCTTGAACATTTTTCAAGCTATTCTCATCCGTACCTGTCAAAAAAAAGGTATCTTCACCTAATAGTCGGTGATAACGAGCCACTACGTCGGCTTGTACTATCTCTAAAGCAAACCCTGCATGTGGGGCATAATTAACATATGGAAGTGCTGTAGTAATATAAAATTTTTTCTTTTTGTCAGTCATAGGCAAAAGAGAGGCCTAACCTCCCTTTTATTTTAGCAGAAATTCATCTAATTTACATCACTATTGCTTTTTCTTCTTTTCTTTTCTTTAAAAAATCTCTTAAAAACTCAAATAGAATTCCAGCTAAAGGGATTGCCAAAACTGCTCCTAAAATTCCCAAAAGCTTGGCTCCGATAGCTAAAGAAAGCAAAACTAAAACCGGAGGCAAACCGACAAATTTCTTGGTTAAAACTGGAGAAAGAATATTTCCTTCGACTTGTTGAATTAGGATGAAGGCAATTAAAACAAAAACAGCCTTTAACCAAGAATCTAGGGCAACAAAAATAAAAATGACGAATCCAGCCAGAATTGGTCCTAAGATGGGAATAAAATCCAGAATCCCGGCTAAAAGAGCTAAACTGGCTGCATATTTTACATTAAACAAAGAAAGGGTTATGAAAACAGCTATGCCAACGAAGAGACTGATTAAAATTCTACTGCCAAACCAACCTGAGACTTTAGTCTGGGATTTTCCCCAGAGAGATAAAACATAACTTTCATGCTTCTTAGGAGAAATGATAGCAATTACCCTTTCAACCCCTTTCTCTTCGAAAGAGAGAAAGAGAGCAATAGCTAGAATAAAAAGAGTTGAACCAATA
>SDBU01001814.1_pt1 | contig 29518 bp, 26 predicted proteins | sample 2277071 | NCBI WGS metagenome assembly SDBU01 (sample SAMN10397929, study PRJNA504765) | marine sediment metagenome | isolation source: marine sediment core GS08_GC12, 126 cmbsf | place: Arctic Ocean: Gakkel Ridge, Loki's castle | collected 2008 | reverse complement strand
TACACCATGGCGATGTTCAACTTGCTCATCCAGTGGGACGGCATCCAGGCCGATGAAGATGGATGCGTACATTTCTCTCTCGCTCCGTTTAGCCTGTAATACTAGCACCAAAGGGTCGATAGCCTTGCAACTGAGTTTTAGTCATTGTTCTCCAGCAAGTTTTGCATTTGATCCAGAATCTCATCACGGCGAGTCGGCTCCAACCCCTGGCGTTTTGAGTTCTTTGACTAACTGTCGGAATGTGTCTTGTTGAGTTGACGCCAATCCTTTCATTGGTTGGTTTTCTGAAGTAAGATCTAGGGCCGCAATCCCTTGGTAATAATCGTTCCGCAGCAAAGGGTCTGAAACTTCAGCATAAATCATAGTGGTGTCGAGGTGTTCGTGTCCCAAATATCGTTGAAGGGAAGATACTGGCAAACCAGCTGTCAACATCTGGCTTGCGAATGTATGCCTGAGACGTTGGGTGGTTACAGGAACCCCGCATGTCTTTCGATAATATACCAAGCGTCTTTGTAAGGTACTCGGGGTCATCACGCCGCGCTGAGTTGGAAAAACACGTGAACTGATTCAGAATCCGAGCGAGAACGGCATCTCTGCAATTTTAGCGCACATGAAGCGGCTAGCATTGGAAGCCACCGTTGAATAAACTGACAAAACCAAGCATGCTCCTTGGCAGGAGTACCTTTACAAAACTGCCCTGGTGAATTTAAATCATGGCCAGTTCTAATAACCCAGCAAACATCAAGTTGAAATTCTTCGAGTGCATGGCTTGACTACATGAAATTACAGAGCTTCTATTGCGCCGATTTCTACCACATCAACAGGAATTCCCTCTAGCTCACTTGGCAAAATCTCGCTCTTCTCCAGTTCGGAACGTGGAATTTTCTTTTCCACATAAACGATCAAACATTGCTCGCCGGTTGGTTTTCCCTCCATTGTTCGGATGCCCTCTGCCACACCGACGACGTTGGGGTAGCGTAACAGCTCAGATTCATAACGCGCTCGTATTTGTGCGATTCTTACCTGTTTATCTCCGATCTGAAGATGCGATTCAGATATTTCTTGTGCTGGCTCAGCTGCAGAGAAAAACTCGTCCCAAGCTTGGTTTAGTCGCTCCCCGGCCGCCTTTTGCTCCTCCGGCCATTCAGATTCTTTTCCTTTCATCATCGGACCTGCCTCTTGTTTTCAATAGTTATTAGAGACTAACCATGCACTTCACTATGTTTAAGATTTACCACCAAGCAAAGGCTCCTACTTGTTCCCCCAGTAATCACCAATATATTGTCGGTTTGTTAAACTCAAGGTTATTGGATCTAACACGAATTTGCAATTACAAATCAACATCGTGACACAACGAGCAACATGCCAAATTCAATTATGACACAAATTTGCAGTTAGATCCTTGATCAAACCGATTTTTAACAACATTCTTACCTTCCGAATAAATCACTCTGCCCAACAAGCCCTAGAAAAGAAAACCACCCCTGGCGGAGGCAGGTGGCTTTGCCTATTCATTTATGGAGGTAAGATATTAATGCAGGTTCTTGTTAACTCGATCTGGGTGCAGTTAATGGACGTACTCCAAGGGCGGTCTCGACGTCGGCTATGTGGTTGTGTATTGTAACGAAGGGCGAACCAGCAAAAAGCAAACCTACTGCGTTGAGATTGATGTCCATCAATAAGCTTCCAGAATCACCGCCTGCCGACATTGCTGTGGTGAGAATCTGGTGTCGGAAAGCCGCCACCCCTGCATCGCCGTAACCTATGGGGGAGATGGTAGCATTGGTTGCCAAAACGCGCCCTGTTGTCACCTGCGTGGTCCGACCAGCTTTGATAACCAGTGCACCGACAGATGCAGCCTGATCGATGCCCTGAGGCATGATCAGCCCAATGATAGAGGCGGTCACATCGCGCCCGTATATCGGCCGGGCGACTGCCGCATCTACAAGATTGAAACCTGGTGGATAGCCTGGTGGGGGGAAATTAAGTCTGGGGCTAAGCACGATCGGCTCAAACCGTTCCAGCGTGGCGAACCCATCAGAGGGGTAAACCCCTCCATCAAACGGACCGGGTTGCAGGATCAGATCGCCTGCATTACCTTGGTTGACGTCTGCCAAGACGTGGTTGTTGCTCAGGATCAGGTAGTCCCCATAGGATTCCTTCTGCGTGGGTATTTTACCTCTGTCATTTTCTGGGCTACTACAGCAGCGGCGGATGTCGCGGACCAAACACCCGAAGGTGCCAGCTGTGATGTTATTATGGCCAATGCTATAACCGGGCAGTGTTGGCCGAACACGTGCATTGAATGTAAGCGCCTCAATCTTGCCAACCTCGATCACATCTGTTGGGACGCCGTTCAGTTCACTCGGCACAAGAGATTTTTTAGACACCTTGGTCTTAGCCAATTTCTCTTCCACCAATATTGTCAGGGAATACTCCTCAGTCAGCTTTCCTTTCGTCATCTTTAGACTCACTGCGACACCGACAACATTTTCCAATTTCAGCAACTCTGCCTCATGTTTATCCTGGACTTCAGTAATTCGTGCCGTTTCTACGAATTCTTTAGCCCTCTCGACGTCTCGTTCTGCGAAGTGTGATTCCCACACGTCTGTAACCTTTTTAGCTGCCTTAGTCTTGGCAGCAGTCCATCCTTTTGGTTGATTGATCATGACAACCTCCATCCTTTGGTTAACTAATCTGATTCTCAATATACTCAACGATATCCATGATGAAAAAATGCTGGCGCAGTAATTCCTGCCTAGGTTTTTGTGGTCATTCTACTTGTACAAATTACCTGTGTACTACTTGATATCTCTGTTTTTACTTACCGGCCACATTGGAAGGCTGATAACTGTGAGTTAGAGAAACGAGGATTGATAACAATGCTCTTCCATTCACTACATTTATTGGTGCAAAATAATTACTTTTTGCTCAAAGAGTTACTGCTATAGAATTCGATAAGGCGCTAAATGGCAGATTTCTCTTTCTCTGCACAAACAATTGCCAAATAATCAAAACCGTCGATTTGCTGTCTACAGCTCTTAATGATGAACACTATGCTGCCCATGCCCCCTATCTGCTCAGACAGCCGCCTGAAGTGACAATCTCAATTGGAGAATAATTAAGCTCGAAGGTCTATACAACCATTGTATATCATATTTATCCAAAAATCAACATTGTTCCGGAACGCACAATATCGCCCAACGTCAACGGGAAGACAGAAAATACTCCCCTGACCCCCCGTATCTATAGCTCCTGGACTTTGCAAATGCCGGGTTGTTATAATGTTCGATACAAATGGCACTTGACCAGGACTCTATTCTTTAGCCCCTCTTTTTCCTCCCCCAACAAAGCTATCAATACAACAGTACTTATCAGGTGTCCATCCCTTAAGAAGGGAAAATAAATAGAGGCTGGAAGCTGAGATTACAGCTCCTCAAATCGTCCCCATAAGTTTATTCCTTCTTCTCGCCATAATGAACGGCGAACGAACCGCTTCCAATTTCGTCTGTGACGGAGTCACCGCTGTCGTCGATGTCATCGCCATACCCGTTGTCATAAACAACGGTCTCAATGCCAAGTTCATCTTCGGTCCAAATCCGGCTGCGGTTTTTCCTGTGATAAGGAATTTTCTCAGGCGTTGGTTTCGATCATATGCTGAACAGATTAATCGACTAATTCCTTGAGGACTTCCAGATCGATATCAGCCAGCTGCTTGATATACAAACAAGATTTGCCCGTGGAATGCTTGCCCAATTTGTTGAGCAGATCGTCATACTCATCAAATCCAGACATGATGTAGAGGGTTAGATTTCGTACCCGGGGGGAAAAGCCGGTCAAGAACCATTCACCCTGCCTACCGCTGGCATACTTATAATGGTAGGTGCCAAAACCGATGATGCTATCACCCCACATGACGGGTTCCAGCCCGGTCTCTTGCTTCAGCAGCTCCAGGATGGTGAAGCTGTCCTGAAGTTTTGTATCGTCAGCAACGCTGTTGAGAAAGTCTTCTACGCGCTGGTCGTTGGGTTGTGTTTTTAATTCTGCCATGCTGTGCTCCAAATAAGAAGTCTTTAAAATATTTACTTTAGCGAGATCACCAAAAAAATAAACCAAATTTTGTAGATCTTGTCTGATTATAATTCATCCCCCTCAAATCCATAACCATTCTATGATCCTGTGGTGGCGACGGGCACATAAAAATGTATACAAAGAGCTTGAAAGGATTTCTCCCCTGGATGAGGTATCTGATAGGGCGAATTGCTGCATTATTATGGGCTTTGGCGGCGTTATTAATCAAGAACATCCAAACCGGCGGAGGGCATTGCCCTGGCCCGGTGTGGCACTCTTTGCACTTGTGCCAGCCCTGGGTACAGACATCTGGATCCAGAACAACCCACTCCAAGCCGAAGACCCCACCCGTCTGCCGGCGGCTTATCTGGGACGTCTACCGGGGTTGGGGCTGATCAGAGTCTGGGCGCTTTTCAATCATTGTGCCCCCTTTTGTTTCATTACTTGCCGGGGAGGGAGCAGCTGTGCTGCAAGAACGTTTCAGATGGAATCCCCACCCTGGTCCAACCCATTACCAGGTTTGTCATCCTTGATTTATTACCTGGCAATTTGCAGCGCTCATCTTTGTACCCGCGGCGATTGACGCCTGGTTGGCTGAACAAGCGAGAGGATATCCGGCTTCCTTTCTGCAGGCCGGGACAGAAAACCACAAAACAATGTATGGTTATCTGTATCATGACATGCAGATTCTGACCTATAATCATCCTGTCCACCGCCCACTGGCGTACCAGGAATTCCGTGAAATCAGCGCTGATTTCCCAGCCCCAGAATCGATCCACGCTTGTGGGATTATGGTTTTCACTACCTGATCCTGCAGCACAGGTGGTTCAAGGACGGGCGGGCAGAGATAGAAGAGATACTGATCAATATAGTTAAACATTACTCTGGAGAACGCACTTGGCACCAGCGATAGAAAGAGATTCTGTGGGGAAAACTAGATGAAAACGATTCGGGAATTATCTCATGATGGCCTCATCCTGTTCAGTGCACGAGTCCTGCGCCTTTTTGCGTACGGGTTTCTATCGCTTATTCTGGCGTTTTATCTGATCCAGATTGGGCTGAGCAATGTAAGTATTGGGCTGCTTCTCACGTTCACCCTTTTTGGGGACACAGTGATCTCCTTATGGATAACAACCAACGCAGATCGATTGGGCAGACGGAAAATGCTCATGGCTGGAGCCGCATTGATGATCATGGCAGCAATCATATTCGTGACGACTCGCAATTTCTACCTGCTCTTACTGGCCGCGACGATTGGAGTGATCAGCCCCAGCGGGAATGAAGTAGGCCCATTTCTATCTATTGAGCAGGCGTCGCTTACCCAATTGGTCTCCGACCGGCAACGCACCAACGTATTCGCCTGGTACACCTTGGCGGGGTCATTTGCGACCGCATTGGGCGCTCTGGCCGGCGGAGGGTTGTCGCAGCTGCTGCAAGGGTTTGGATACTCACCGCTCTTGAGCTACCAGATTTTATTGGTTGGGTATGGGATAGTCGGATTAATCATGGTTGGTTTATTTAAGTCGTTATCAGCGGCTATTGAAACCTCATCAAATCATCTGCGCAACGGGGCGAGGAGTAATCCGCCCAAAGAATCAAGTCCACGCCGAATTTTAGGGCTGCATCGCTCGCAAAAAATCGTTCTCCGATTGGCAGCGCTATTCAGCCTTGATTCATTTGCGGGAGGGTTCATCATTCAAAGCCTCTTGGCATTATGGTTTAACCTCAAATATGGCATCGAGCCAGCCGCATTGGGAGCTATCTTCTTCGGGGTTAATATCCTGGCGGGTATCTCCGCACTTAGCGCAGCCTGGGTGGCTGGCAAGATCGGACTGATTAATACCATGGTGTATACACACCTGCCGTCTAATGTGCTGTTGATTTTAGTACCCTTCATGCCCAATTTGCACCTGGTTGTGGGCCTGCTGCTCATCCGCTCCAGCATCTCGCAAATGGATGTGCCCACCCGACAATCGTACGTGATTGCAGTCGTCGATCCTGATGAGCGTTCAGCTGCTTCCGGGATCACCAACGTGGCGCGCACTGTTGGTTTGTCCCTGTCGCCGATTTTCACTGGTATTATCATTTCCAATCCGGCTCTCCTGGGATTGCCTTTCATAATCTCAGGGGTATTGAAGATCATCTATGATCTGGGCTTATATTTCAATTTCCGTAATGTGAAACCACCGGAAGAAGAATGATCGCAACCGGTTGATAAAATACGCATCTAATCCGAATAGACATCGGAATCTGGAAAAATTACAATAGGGATTAGAATCGTCTAATCTCTCCAAATTTTGAATCGTGTTATATTTCGGAACCACAATTCTTATAGGTATCCATCATGCGAATAATTCTTAAATCCCGTGCCTTATGGTTATCCACCTTGATTCTCGTTACTCTGACATCCGCCTGTTCCGGATCTGCAGCAGATGAACCGCAGCTGCTGCAGGTCACGGAAAATGCTACCGTCCAAGCAACCAGTCCCACCATCAGGCCTACCTCCTCAACAACACCAACATCGAGCGCTATACCCACCTTTACCCAAACCCCAACAATAACGCCATCACCCACCCCCACGCTGCACCCGATGAGCATCCCGGCACTGCGCCAGATGTCTTTCCCGGGCAGCGAGATCATCATCGAAGAGACTTTGGAACCGGGAGCGAATTACGATCGCTATTACGTGTCTTACTTATCGGAGGGGCTGAGACAATATGGCCTGCTAACTATCCCTTACGGTGAAACCCCTCCCACCGGATGGCCGGCGATCGTTTTCAACCACGGCTATATCCCCCCGTCTCAATACCGTACCACAGAACGATATATCGCTTATGTTGATTCGCTGGCGCGCCACGGGTATATTGTCTTCCGCATCGACTACCGGGGCAACGACCGGTCAGAAGGGATCCCTACAGGAGCCTATGGCGCTCCAGGATATACGATCGATGTGCTGAATGCTGTTGCAGCTTTGCAGCAATTCCCACCAGCAGACAACAACCGCATCGGGATGTGGGGGCACTCGATGGGCGGTTTCCTGACATTACGGGCCATGGTTCTCTCTGAGGATATCAAGGCAGGGGTAATTTGGGCTGGAGTTGTGGCTTCCTATCCTGATCTGTTCTCCCGCTGGAGAAGGGGTAATTCTAGTGGGCCAACCCCAACGCCTCTTCCAACTCCCAGATTCCGCTGGCGTTCATTGTGGGCTGACTTTTACGGTACACCGGAGGACAACCCGACATTCTGGAATACGATATCAGCTAATTCATACCTGACAGACCTCTCGGGACCACTGCAGCTGCACCACGGCACCGCTGACGAAAGCGTACCTCTGGTATTCTCCGAAATCCTCTACCAAGGGCTCCAGGAAGCAGGTCAAACGGGGGAGTTGTATACCTACCCAGGGGATAATCACAATATTTCCAACTCCTTCGGACAGGCGATGACCCGAACGATTGAATTCTACGATCGCTATCTGAAGGGTATAGAATGATGCGCTAATGTGTAATTCGGATTATTGACATCCGATTAGTCCTCTGCTATATTCATGTTTACCTAATATAAGTGATGTATGAGTCTTGACCATCACAGCAATAGGCAAGGTCGGTTATTTATGGGTTAACTCGGACTTGAGTTAGATTAGCTTATCTTGGAGCTTTTATCGTATTTAATTGTCTGCCATGCCAGTGCTGTTTGCTTCCCATTGAAATTTCATCATTTAATAAAACTGCAGCTGGTCGTTGGGGGAGAATTCACTATTGCCTGAATAGTGATCAAATTCTCCATCAATAAAGATCTTTTAGCGATCTAATGGAATTGGAGTAGGCCATGACAGAGTATGCTGATCTCGAAATCGGACTGCACCGCCGGGATGCTGGTTCGTATGCTGTAGAATTCCGTTTCAGCCAACCCAACAGCGAAGCGGATGTGCGCCTTGGCAATGGGCAAGCAGCTCAAGTGGTTTTTGATCTGGATGCTCTTAATGATCTGGCTTATGAACCGGATGCATATGGGAAAAAATTGACCGAAATGCTGTTTGCGGATGCATCCATCCGGACCGCCTTCGCCCAGGCGCGAACCAGTGCGCAAACGCTGGGTGCAGCCCTCCGCTTGCGGTTGATGATTGGCCCCAGCGCTCCCCGCTTGCACAGCCTGTATTGGGAGATGCTGCGCGATGCACAGGATGGCAGCCCACTTTCAACGAACGAAAACCTGCTGTTTTCGCGCTATTTAAGCAGCCTGGATTGGCGTCCAGTGCGCTTGCGCGCCAAGGGTGAACTGCATGCCCTGGTGATGGCTGCAAACCCATCTGATTTGTCCGAGAACAAGCTGGCTCCGGTTGATGTGCAAGGCGAAATAGCCCGGGCGGAGCAGAACCTGGGTGATATCACGGTTAGTTCCCTGCCAGATCCAAATGGGGAACAGCAGGCAACCTTGAACAACCTGGTTGATAACCTACGAGAGATCAAGCCCGACATCCTTTATCTGGTGTGCCATGGCTCAATGGCTGCAGAAGAACCCATGCTGTGGTTGGAAAACGAGGATGGCAAGACGGCGCGTGTGACTGGAAAAGAGCTGGTCAGACGGATGAAAGAATTGGAGGATCGGCCGCGGCTGGTAGTGCTTGCCTCCTGTGAAAGCGCGGGCGATGGGGCTGGCAATGCGCTCGCGGCTCTGGGCCCGCTCCTGGCTGAGTCTGGTATTCCGGCCGTCCTGGCAATGCAGGGCAAGATCAGCATGCAAACTGTGGCCGAGATGATGCCGGTCTTTTTTCGTGAATTGCAGCGCGACGGTCAGATTGACCGGGCCCTGGCGGTGGCAAGGGGGGCTGTGCGTGAGCGACCCGATCATTGGATGCCAGCTCTTTTCATGCGGCTGAAGAGCGGGCGTATCTGGTACGTGCCCGGATTTGGCGATGAGGAGGAAGAATTTGGAAAATGGGAAAGCCTGGCAGGATTTATCCGGGAAAAGACCTGTACGCCGATCGTGGGACCAGGGTTGTTCGAGAGTTTGCTTGGTTCACGGCATGAGATCGCCATTCGCTGGGCGGAGAAACATGGCTTTCCGCTGGCCCCGCAAGATAGAGATGTGCTACCGCGGGTTGCCCAGTATGTTTTGACCCGCCAGGCGCCGGGTTACCTGCCCGTGGCCATTCGAGGTGCGCTGCAGGATGAGGTTATGCGCCGCTTCCAGGCCGATCTTCCTGTAGAACTGCAGGAGGCTAAAACCTGGTCGGCGAAACAGGTTACCGAGGCGGTTGGGATCGTAATGGATAAAATTTGGGAAAACGACGAAGAGGATCCTTACCGGATGCTGGCTAAACTGCGCCTGCCGATCTATATTACTACAGGCAGGTTAGGTCTTATGACTCGGGCCCTGATCAAAGAAGGGGCAGAGCCAGTGGTGAGAATTTGCCCGTGGAATAAGTGGATACCTAAAGATAAAGCCATTTATGAAGATGAGCCCACGGTCGAAAAACCCCTGGTTTATCATTTGTTCGGTCACTTGGGTGTGCGAAACTCCATGGTAGTATCCGAAGATCAATATTTTGATTACCTGATTGGAATTACACGCAATAAGGATCTGATCCCCAGCGCGCTGCGGGCAGCGTTGAACAGCACTTCGCTCCTGTTCCTGGGTTTTCAGATGGAAGATTGGGAATTCCGAGTGTTTTTCCGCTTTCTCCTGGCTCAAGAGGGGCGAGAAATGTTGAAGTTTTTCAGCCACGCGGCGGCTCAAATTGAACCAGCAGAGGATCGAATCTTGGATATCAAGCGGGCTCGCAAGTACCTGGAGGAATATTTCCATGGTGAAAATATCGGAATTTACTGGGGTTCGAGCAAGGAATTTCTTTCAGGACTGCAAGAGCATCTCTAAACAGCCCTGCTCCAGATCGATGCTTCTATTGACGATTTTTAAACCAGGTGCGTCCAGCAGCAAATCGAGGTAGTTTATGACAAATCCTGCAAACGAAAATCCCAATCCATATGTCGGCCCGCGATCCTTCCGTGTTGGCGAGCGCATTTACGGTCGTAAACGTGAAGTGAACCAGCTGCTCAACTTGATCGTGGCTGAGCGCATCGTGCTGCTCCATTCCCCTTCTGGGGCTGGAAAGACTTCCCTGATCCAGGCTGCCCTGATCCCCAGGTTGGCCAAGATGAATTTCCAGGTACTGCCGGTGGTGCGCGTCAACCTGAATGTATCGGATGCGCTGGCCGAAGGCTTTGAGTGCAACCGCTACGTGTTCAGCGCCTTGCTTTCTCTGGAGGAGGATGTGCCCGAGGAGAAGAAAGTACCCCCAGAGTGGTTGGCAAAGATGAGCCTGCCGGATTACCTGGAACAGCGCTACAGGCCAGAGGGCAGCATGGATTTGGAGGTGTTGATCTTTGACCAGTTCGAAGAAATCTTGACCCTCGACCCCACCGATCAGGAAGATAAAGAAGAGTTCTTCAAGCAGGTTGGCGAGGCATTGGAGGCGCCCAATCGCTGGGCGCTGTTCGCCATCCGAGACGATTACGTAGCCTCCCTCGACCCCTACCTGCTGTGGATTCCGAACCGCTTGAACACCAATTTCCGCTTGGATTTACTGGGCATCAAGGCTGCCCGCCGGGCGATCCAGGAACCTGCCCGGGAATCAGGAGTGGATTTCGAAGATGCTGCAGCAGAAAAATTGGCGGACGATCTGCGCCGGGTGCGCGTGCAACAGCCGGATGGCACTGTAGCACCGCAGCTGGGACCATATGTGGAGCCCGTGCAGCTGCAGGTGGTGTGTTTTCGAATATGGGGAGATGCGCGCCCCGATCCAAAACGAATCACAGCTAAAGATCTGACCGAATTAGGCCAGGTGAACCAGTCGCTGGTGGATCGCTCCCTGGGGGATTACTATGCCCTGCAGGTGATTTCAACCGCGGCGGCGACTGAAACCAGTGAACGGGCCATCCGAGAATGGTTTGACCGGCGCCTGATTACTGAACAAGGGGTGCGCGGCACGGTTTTAATGGGTACCGAAATGAGCGGCGGGCTGGACAATAAAGCTATCAAGGAGTTAGTCGATGCCCACCTGGTGCGGGCTGAAAAACGGGCCGGGGCGACCTGGTATGAGCTGAGCCACGACCGCTTATTAGAGCCGGTGCGCGAGAGCAACATTGCCTGGTTCAGTGAAAACCTGAGCCTGCTGCAGCGCCAGGCTGATCTATGGCGCGATGAAGGACGCAAAGGGGGGCTGCTCTTGGTGGGGCACACACTTGACGAAGCCCAAGAGTGGGCAGAGGAAAATGAAGAAGTAATGACCCAGGTGGAGAAAGACTTCTTGAATGCCAGCCTGGAGAGGCGAAAGCGAAGAGAGCGAGTACGGGCCTTAGAGCAGGAGCAGCTGGAGGCAGCGGAGAAACTGGCCGAGGAGCAGACCAGGAGCGCGAGGCGGGCAAGACGATGGACCTTTGCGATCGGTATCATTGGATTGCTCTTCATTGCCGTCGCAGTTTTCGCTTATGGATTGTCTGTCCGCAACAGCGCTACATCGGATTTTATTGAGGCCATAGTGGCTTGCGAAGGGGGAAAAGATGAGAGGTGCCGGGAGGCTGCAGATAGCGCAGCAAATGAAGAGAATTACCTTCTGCTGGTCGTGCATGCCTGTGAGGACGGGTTGAGAGCAGCTGTAGCTGTTGATGAGGACAACCAAGAACTTGATATCGCGGTAAAAGGGGCCTGCAAACAAGTAGTCGAGATGTCAATTGATGAACCCTCCTCCCTGCCGCTGCTCAACGACCTGTGCGAGAATTTGCGGTACATACCTGGTTCGGAAGACATAACCAGGAATATCTGCAACCAGGCTGTTAAGTTAGCGCTAGCGCCTGCTGCGAAGAATCTTTCGCAGGTTTACACGACCTGCGCGATTAGCAGCAACGTGGAGCTGAAAAAGGACGACATCGATGCGGTCTGCAAGCGGGCGATTGAACTGATGACGGACTCCAAGGATCTCTCATCCCTAAAGGAGATTTGCGAGAACCTCATGGACACAGCGAGTTTCATTGAGGAAGATATTAATAGGGCTTGCAGGCTGTATATTGAGGTGGCGCTCGAGTCTAAGACATCCAAGGTGCTCAGCGATCTATGCTTTGTCAGTCGCAGTATGGGATTTTCGGAGGAGGAGACTCAGAAGGCTTGCAATGGGGCAGTCGATCTGGCTGTTGAGAAAGGTGACCCAATTGTGGTCAGAGATCTATGCTTATTCGGTCGTAGTGAGAATCTGCCTGAGGAAGCTGTCCAATCAGCCTGTAGTGGGTATCAGGAGCTGTCAGCAAAACTAGCAGAATCGTCTGATGACCCCTATATACTGAGCGATATGTGCCTCTTCAGCCTTGATCTTGAAGCAGGGTTAGCAGAGGAGGTCGTCCAGGTAGCCTGTAAACGAGCAGCCGATCTGGCACTCAAAATTGATGATCCCTATTTGCACAGCGATCTCTGCTTGCTTGGTCAAATGGCAGGGCTGTCTGTGGGAGATATCGAGCAGTCCTGCGAGCTGGCTATCATTTCTGATGAACCTTATGTGTTCAACAACATGTGCCTCTCCGGCCTTGGAGCAGGGTTGGGGGAGGAGGTTGTACGGGTGGCATGTGAACGAGCAGTCGCTCAGGCAGTCGAATATGATGATCCCTATTTGCTCAAAGATCTATGCTTGCGCGCTCAAGATGCAGGGCTGCCTGCGGAAGACATTCAGCAGACCTGCAACCTGGCGATCGAGCTGGCTGACGAGTTTAATAATCCCTATGTGTTCAGAGACATGTGCTTCTCCGGCCTCGGAGCCGGGTTAGACGAGGAGGACGTCCAGGTGGCATGTGAGCGAGCAGTCGAACTGGCAGTTGAATTTGATGATCCCAATTTGAACAAAGAGCTTTGCTTGCAGGGTCAAGATGCAGGATTGCCTGCAGGAGATATCCAGCAGTCCTGCGACCTGGCGATCGAGCTGGCGGTCCAGTTTAGTGATCCCTACGTGCTCAATGACCTGTGCCTCTCTGGCTTCGCATCCGGGTTGGATGAGGAGAATCTCCCCATAGCTTGCGATCAGGCAGTGCTGCTTGCAATCGAGAATGATGCGATCAACTTGCTCGGAGAACTATGCTTTTTTAATACCTTTGGGCAACTGTCTGAAGAGAACCTGCTGCAGGCCTGCGAGCTGGCATCGAACCAGATTCTGCCTGGAGAGCGAAGGTCATCTTTTATGGCTCCAGGATCGATTGACCTATTATCGTTTGAGGGCCTCGAAGGACAGACCGTGACGATAGCCTTCAATGCAGTACCAGACAACCTCAACCTCAATCTGACCTTGCTTGACCCAAGAGGAGATCTGCTGTTCGATAATCTCACCGGCGGCGGGAATCAGACTGTATTAATTGATCAGCTGCAGCTGGCTGAAAGCGGCACCTATATCATCGGCGTCAATAATCCTGATTCGATCTCTGGCGAATATAATCTTAAGTTTATGCTGGTAGAGGCCGGTCCATAGGTAAGGTTTTAAGCTCCCCCTCAAGCGCCTTGGAGGGTGAAGGCGCGATTCGAGCAGTTAGATCTCGAACGAGAGCGATTGCGCAACCATTTATAACTCAATCGATTATGTGTATGGGGTGTTCAGGAAGAAAGGCAGCCCGGGGTGCTGTGCCCGCAATGTCCCTGTCTTAACAACGCGGAGTCTGGATGGTGGGAACCCGAGCACCAGAGAAAAGTTTAGAATTATGGGATAGGCGGTGATTTGCGGGGTAAAAAGATCGCTCAATCCTGCTACCAGATTTTTTTTGCGACAAAAACCTAATAATACATGAGCAGCGTCAAGTTTTATATTTCAGAGCAGGTGTGCTTATAATCGTTTCGTTTTTGCCCCCACTCCCACCCCTTCCCCGAAAATCAGGGGAGGGAAATTTTCGGCTTTGAAGATTAAATTCGGGATGAGGCATGCTGATTAAGCGGATGGTATCAGGGCAGACCTGGCTCCAACACTATTAAGAGAGTATTACGGCTCATTTCAAGCTGTGGTTGTACGTTAGAATGGTACTAAACTGTTTTCTAAAGCGCAGGTATTGCGAGAATACGGGCAGGAGGATTTACGGATGCGAAAAACGATTATTATCCTGGGTGCGGTTGTGCTCCTGGCTGGACTGGCGGTAGTCTGGTATCTGGCTTCACCTTTGTTCATCAACCGCACGGTCGATGAGGCGTTTCCCATTGAGGTGCCGCCAGCCGAAGAATTAGAGCAGATGTCCGACGAAGAACTGGTTGAACTGGAATCTGATTTTGTAGAGTCCCTACCACCTGCTGAGGAGATCGCAGATATGCCAGAAGAGGAGCGCGAGGGATTGGAAGCTACGGGAATGCAGATCGCGACCGCCATGCCGGAAAAAACGATGGATGAGCCCATGCCGACCACTGCACCCCAGCCCACAGTAACTGTTCCCGCGCTGCCAGTGCTGCTCTCTGAGGGCGATTTCTATGGCGTAGATGATTTCCACCAGGGATCAGGGGAAGCATTAATCTATCAAAATCCAGATGGCAGCTATTTCCTGCGTTTGGAAAATTTTGAAGTTACCAACGGCCCGCAGCTGCACGTGATTTTGGGGGTGGAGGCGAATCCTTTCAACCATGATACGTTGGGAGATTACCTGGACCTGGGTCCCCTGAAGGGCAATATCGGCGATCAGAATTATGCGATTCCAGCGGACACTGATCTAAGTGAATATGGCAGCGTAGTGATTTACTGTGTGCCGTTCAGGGCGATCTTTGCTATTGCACCGCTCAGGTGAGTTGAGCGGGTCCTGGTAGATCCCTTCATATTTGCTGATACAATCCAATATCTTGAGAATTTTGAGGGGTATTATCCACCTTGTGCTCAAGATTTGTTTTCATTATAGGTAAAAGAGGAGATAATGCATTATGGAACTCGGCGCATTTTCAATTAGCTTAACTGTGAAGGACATCCAGGCCTCGAGGGAATTCTATGAGAAGTTTGGTTTCGAAATCTTCGGCGGAGATGCCTCACAAAATTGGTTGATCATGAAGAACGGCGATCATTTGATCGGGCTTTTTAAGGGGATGTTCGATAAGAATACGCTGACGTTCAACCCTGGTTGGGACCAAAACGCTCACGAGCTGGGCACCTTCACGGATGTGCGCGATATTCAGCGTCAATTGAAGGAACAAGGGGTGGAGTTCATCAGTGAGGCAGACGAGAGCACGACAGGCCCGGCCAGTTTTATCGCCGTGGACCCAGATGGAAACCCGATCCTGGTCGATCAGCACCGCTGAGCTGAAAAACTAGCGCCTGCTGGATCATCCGCTTTGGCGGGGTTAGGCGAGGCAATGCCTGGCGAACTGCGCCAGCTACAGCCGATCTTTGCCAGAGCCCGTCAATCTCTCTTGGGATGAACTTGCCCTTAGACCCAGCGGCATAAAGCGTCTGGTTGGGGAAGTTGAGTTTCCAAACCAGGCTTTATGAGTCGAATTGTACCTCATAAGATGCGAGCTCAATGGTGAGGAAATCTTTCACACCTTCTCCACCTGTGAGGCGCAAGCTCACATGTTCCGCACCAGGCTCCATTTCCAAAGCGAAATGAAAGAAGGGGCAGCAAAGCCGCTCATAAGTGATAAACTCTGCCAGCTCTTGAAACAGGGCATCTTCCATTGGAAATCTGAAAGCATAACCGGCCTCTAACTCATCGACCCCCAGCATTTCCCTCTCCATTTTGGTCCATATCTCCGCATGTCTTTTTCTCGTCTCTGGTGAGAATACGTCTTCGAGCCTCTGGCAGGCGATTGGGGTAGCAGCTGAATTCCGATTCATGGGACACTCCTTTGGTCTAAGAATTTGTATACTAGTATACTAATAGTTAAAGTGGACTTTAAGTCAAGGGTTAGGAGCACAACAAAATGGATCAAATGACGATTGGGGAAGCTGCCAGGAAGGCTGGACTCCAGCCATCCACCCTGCGCTACTATGAAAGTATCGGGCTTCTCCAGACCGCGCAGCGGGTTGGAGGACAGCGGCGATATACATCCGATGTTCTGGAACGACTTCAGATCATCCATGTCGCAAAGGAGGCAGGCTTTACGCTATCGGAAATTGGAACACTGGTTAGCGGCTTCTCTGAAGCCGATCCACCCTCAGAACGATGGAAGGTCATGGCAGGAAAGAAAATCCTGGAGGTTGAGGCCCTGATCGAGAAGGCACAGGGGATGAGGCGAATGCTTGAGGAGGGGCTGGAGTGCGAGTGCCTGCGGATCGACGAATGTGTGATGCTGCTAAATGGATGAAGGAGCTTCACTTCGGGACAAGATTAAGTCGCAGGCTGGTATCCTAACCACTTCCATGAAATGGCCTGAATTATCAACGGCCGAAGTGGCGACCGATTAATGATGTGTCTCCGACCTGGGGCTGAGCTATTTAATGGGCGCAGGTTGTCCTAGCCAAGGGACGCTGGCTTCCTTGAGTTATCCTGCTCCCCGCTCGCCAGCTGTGATCTTCATCGACACAGGACTTGTTCTCTCTGTGTTCCTATTGACGCACAGCTAGATTGGCTCTAAGCCTCCTTTTCACACCCTTGCCCACAATTCGCGGCCCTGTTGCTTGCATTCACCGGCAGATATTGCTACAATCACCCTAGATCAAGATGACGTTCGACAAGGGGTTCCCAGTGAGAGCTTTCCAAATTGATCATGTTTGTTTTTCAGCATAGTTCAACCGGGGGTTATGTGGCGTGGAGCTGCCACATTAATACGTAATTTGTTAGCCTGCCAGCGACAAGCCTTCCGGAATGAATTACCATGGGAGATAGGAGTTGACTGATGTACGGGCTGCCATTTCAAGATATTGAGTTCTCATCCGAGCACAAGCGGGTACTGCAAGAACTCACCATTCAGGAAAGCTCGCCGGGCACCATTCTTCGTGATTTTGAAGCACTATTGGACTACCTCAGAGAAGGTGATTTGTCGATTACCGGCACACATCAATTGCCACTCCGAGTGCTGTCAGAGATCAATGCCCACCTGACACATCCGCTCCAACTGGGATTGAAGCGCCCGCAGCAAAAGTCATACCCACACATTCACGGGCTGTATCTGTTGGTGCGGGCTTCAGGACTGACGTATGTTGGAGGGACAAGCAAAAAGCCATTGCTCCTTGTAGACGAGGTGGTATTCCAGGTGTGGGCAAGTCTGAACCCCACAGAGCGTTATGGCATCTTGCTGGAAACCTGGTTGCTGCGAGGGCAGCCGGAAATCATCGGGGAACGTAGCAGTAGTCTATTTCTGATTCCTGAGAACTTCTGGAAGTGGGCGCACTTCTACGCTCAGATTCCGGAAGAGGGGTTGCAGATTGCTGACAACATCGACACCGAGCTTAGACTCCGGTACACGCCAGGTTTATACAACCTGGGGCTGCTGGAATTGTTCGGCTTAATCAGCGTGCAGCACGGCTCGCCTGAGGCAGGCAAAGGTTGGCGTATTGAGCGCGTTTACAGCACACGATTAGGCGTTGCGCTGCTGGCTTTGCTTCACACCGAGTTCTTCGGGGATTTCGATAATATCTTGGAGCTCGAAGAAGATGGGGAAGTGCCATTTGGCGTATTGCAGCCTGTGCTGCAGCCTTATTTGTCAGAATGGAAGAACAACCTGTCTGTCCCCAAGTGGACATTTCGGGAGGGAACGCATATCTTCAAGGTGTCACTAGGGCGAATATGGCGCCAGATCGCTATTCCGGCGGCTCAAACCTTGGATGCATTGGCATCTACCATTCTCAACGCAGTCGAGTTTGATCATGATCACCTGTATCGGTTTTCATATGAAAATCGCTTTGGCGCTCTGGAAAGGGTCCATCATCCCTACATGGACGAGGGACCATGGACGAGCGAGGTATTGGTGGGCGACGTACCACTTCTTGCCGGACAGACGATGGTCTACTTGTTTGACTTCGGTGACCAGTGGGAGTTTGATGTAACGCTGGAGCAGGTCGACCGTGATATGGTGGTTAAAGAGCCAGTCATTATTGAGACACACGGCGAACCGCCAGAACAGTATCCGCGGTGGGGCGGCTGGGAGTAACTTGGAAATGCTGTGAGGGGAACAAGGCAAGCACGTCTGCACGGTATGAGTTGGCTGACTAACCCAGCATGCACGCAGTCCGACCTGCGCCCCATGGTAAGTAGTGCGATTTGCCTGCATTTATCCTGGTAAAAGCCGTGCTCTGAGCCTGCACCACTCGGCAGAACACGCCCCCGTAAGGCCGCCCATATTCCACACTGCGGCGACTAGAATGGAGCATAAAATGAAACGCACAAATGTGCTCTCAATGATATTGGTGACTGTTGTTCTATTGGCTGCCTGTGCGGCACCAATCCCAGCGCCCACTGTGGCAAACATTATGGTTCAAGGAGAGCAAGTGCCCTTCGAGATTTGCGGCGAGTCGGTCACTTGGACACGCCCCACCGATGGAGAACAAAAGGCAAAATGGTGGGACAATGGACGGTATGCTGGTGGCAATGATGAGGTCATCAAATATCCCTGGACACATGATTTCTTCGTAGCCTATGGTCACGCCAGCAGCGAATACGACCTCACTAACCTTTCAGGGCTTTGGACAATTGCAGGCAATGTCAGGAGCAAATGTATAGAACCTGACCGTCAGGACAGAATATTGAAACTTGAAAAGGCAGAAGTCTGGATGTTGCTCCATCGAGTGAAAGCTATCAGGCGCTTAGACACCGACTACTACCTCGTAGTAGAGCCAGCCGAGAAAGGTGCGTAGTTTGTCCAGTTCGCCAGACCAGAGCGGCTGGTTCCACTCACATTTCATTTTGTTACCGAGAATGGTCAAGATGTCGAGAATATTGTAGAAGCGGAAAGTCCCTATTGGCCCTATCCGCAACTCATACCAACTCGCCAACCTTGAAAGATTTGAAGGCAAGCGGCGGCCTACATCTCGCACCAGCGGACTGTGCTCCGCGCAGCGGCTGAGCTCAACTGTTAGGCCGCTTACCTGTTTCGTTAGGCCGGGAATCAATGTCACCTGTTGTCCCGCGCGGAAGGAGATAATCGTATGGCATCCAAGTTATTGTTGTATGGGGCTTATGGGTTTGTCGGCGATCAAATTGCTCGGATGGCCGTCGAGAACGGCCTGCAACCCATTGTTGCCGGACGCGATGGGATCAGAGTGGAGAGACTGGCGGCTGAATTAGGCGTCGAGTCCCGTGTTTTCGGTCTAGACGATGCACCAGCCATAGACCGTGCTCTCAAGGACGTGCTTGTGGTGCTGCACTGCGCCGGCCCTTATATCCACACATACAAACAGATGGTGGATGGCTGTCTGCGAGCTGGCGCCCATTACCTGGATCTGACAGGAGAACTTCCAGTCTATGAGGCAATTGCAGCCCGTGACAGCGAAGCCAAGGCACAAAAAGTCATGCTGCTGCCAGGGGCAGGCTTTGATGTGGTGCCAACCGATTGTCTCGCCCTGCACCTAAAACAGCGCTTACCGTCCGCCACTCATTTGACCCTCGCCTTTCAAACCCTGGGACCTGCTGGCATGCCGCCCGGGACCCAGCGCACCGGCATCGAGCTCATCCCTTATGGTGACTGGGTGAGACGCGATGGAAGATTAGTTACTCCCAAGCGGGCAGAGGTTACACGCCAGATTGACTTTGGCAACGGTCCAGTGGAGGCAACTCGATTTACCTGGGGCGATGTCTTCACGGGCTACTACAGTACTGGTATTCCTAACATTGAAGTCTATACGGTTTTTCCGGAAGCACTGCGCCAGCAATTGGCCAGTATGCGCCGTATCCGTCCAGTGTTCAAGCTGGCGGCGGTGCGCAGCCTGTTCAAGCGCGGAGTGAAACCGGGTTCGACCGATGAAGAGCGGGCCCAGAGCTCGGTCCACGTATGGGGCGAGGTGAAAGACGACCAGGGAGGCAGCGCCGTGTCGCGACTGCATGGCCCAGAGGGTGGCGTTATTTGGACAGCGCGGGCGGCGTTGGCGGCAGTGCAGAAAGTATTGGCTGGCAACGCGCCACACGGCTATCAGACGCCGGCAATGGCCTATGGCGCTGATTTTGTTCTGGATTGTGAGGATGTCACCCGTGAAGATCTCAATTGACCTGGTGTCCATTACCCAACAGCTTGGTTATTGAAAATCGCTGGGCATGATCGGGTGTAAGAGGTTCAGGGGCTGTCTAATAGGTGCGGGCCGGATTCGATCCCGGTCAATAGGCACCCTCACCACGGACCACAACCCATATTGTGCGCACCAGGATACGAATATCCAGCCACAACGACCAGTGGTGTATATAGTAGGTATCGAGCTGGACTCGCTCAGTAAAAGAAAGCCGGCTGCGCCCTGAGACCTGCCAGAGACCGGTCATGCCAGGACGGGCGAGAATGTAAGCGGATGACGAATCCCCGTAATGCTCCTGTTCCACAGGCAGGAAAGGACGGGGACCGACGAGGCTCATATCCCCCTTCAGGACATTCCACAATTGAGGTAACTCATCGATACTCGAGCGCCGCAGAGAACGACCGATGCGCGTCAGGCGAGGATCGTTCAACAAATTCTGAAATTGGTGAGGGGTAACCCTATGGTTGGGAGCCTGTTGGAAATCTTGTTCATTTGCCGTCTCCGCCCCCAATTGCATTGTACGAAATTTCAGCATCTTGAATGCCCGGCCCCCGCGACCGATCCGGTATTGCAGGAATAGGGCGGGACCGGGAGAATCTTGTCGTATGAGCAGGGCGACGATCACCATTAAAGGCGAAAACAAAATCAACCCGATTATGGCGCCGACCAAATCTAAGGTGCGCTTGATCACCAGTTCATTTGTTTCCCAGATTCGAAATGATGCCATGTGTTTTCGACAAGGGTCTTTAATTGCCATTGGAACTGCGTTTTGCTGAAGCGTTCTGCGCTGCGCCGTAATTCGCTAATCTCCAGATGGAAATCACTTTGCTCGAACCGCTCGACCCCTGCGATCAGGTTATCTACCGTCTGCTCTGTAAAGAGAAGACCGGTTTTGCCATCAATCACGATTTCGCGCGCCCCACCTTTTCCATATGCGATCACCGGGCATCCAGCTGCCTGAGCTTCTACAAGTGCGATGCCAAAATCTTCTTCAGCAGCATGTACAAATGCCCTGGCCTTTCCTAACAGGTCTGCTACATCCTGGTCCGATAAGCGACCCAGCAATTTCACATTTTTGGGAGCAATATCCGATAAGTGATTGTATTCTGGACCGTCACCAATTATGAGCAGAGGATATCCCAGCCGGGAAAATGCTTCAACAAGCATGGCGATCTTCTTGTGGCTGACCAACCTGGAAACGGTGATGTAATAATCCTGCCGAGGCTCAACCGGTTTGAATCGTTGAGTGTCCACCGGCGGGTAGATCACTTTGGAAGTCCTGCGATAAGATCGCCAAACACCTTGAGCTACCCATTGGGATATGGCGACGAAACGGTCCACTCTATCCGCAGCTGAGCGATCCCAGAGCCGTAGATAGTGCAGAATGGCCTGCATCGCCCAGCTTTTGAGACCAAAACGCGCTGCGGTCTCGTGCAGGTATTGGTGATAGAAATGCCAAGCATATCGCATAGGTGTGTAGGTGTAGCTGATGTGCAGTTGATCGGGCCTTGGTAAAACACCGTGGGCGACAGCGTAGCTGAAAGAAAGGATAATATCGTATTCTCGCAGATCAAATCTCTCAACAGCGAGCGGCATCAAAGGCAGGTAACTGCGGTATCTCGTACGGGCGCCCGGCAAACGGTTGATAAAGGATGGGAATACAGTTTTCTTAGAGAAGGCTGTGCTTTCGAAGGCCTGCTCTCCATACATCAAAGTGTATAGCGGCGCATTGGGGAATATCTCCCAGGCTGCTGCCAGGACTCTCTCTGCGCCGCCTAAAAAGGGCAGTGCGTCCTGCACGAAGACGACTGTTGGACTACGGCCCACTTCTCGCCTGCTCAAGTACGGCCCCTATGCGAGCCGCTGTTCGATCCCAGGAAAATGCCTCGGCGCGAGATTGTCCCTTGGAAGCAAAATCCCCCCGGAGTGTCGGTTCAGCTATCATTTGGACGATTGCCTGGGTGATGTCAGCCACGTTGTATGGGTTTACAAACTGGCCAGCATCTCCGACCACTTCAGGCAATGCTCCGGCATGCGAAGCGATAATCGGACTCCCACAAGCCATTGCTTCCAACGCTGGCAAACCGAAGCCTTCATAGAGCGATGGTATTACAAAAGCCAGCGCGCCGCTGTATAGAGAGGGTAGATCTGACTCACTGACATGGGGGACGAAAAGTACCCCCTCTGGTATATGATCGAACCGCAAACTACGGAAAGGTCGACCGGAGCTACCTACTACAACGAGAGCTGTTTTTCCAATTATTGGAACTGCTCGCTCCCAGGCGCGAAGAAGCCTGGCGAGGTTTTTTCGACGTTCCAACGACCCAACGGTCAGCAGATAGGTACCCGGCAATCCATACCGCTGCGTGAGGGCAGCGATTTCGACGGCAGCCCGGGGATAAAAATGGTCCCTGTCTACTCCACATGGTATTGTGACAATTTTTTCACCTGCAATCCCCAACCTCTCAATAATCCTTTGCCGGGAAAATTCCGAGTCTGTGATAACTTTTCGCACCCGATTTGCCAGAAGGGGCAATAATACACGGTACCAAATCCTGAATTGGTACTTGAATCCATCTGGCTCATCAAGGGGACTTAAATCGTGAATGGTCACGACCTGTCGAGTTATCGCTAATGGGCCGGAATTAGCTGGAGACCAAAGAAGCTGCGTACTGTCTATTTTCCTCGGAAGGATAACCTGCTCCCAAAAATGCCCCTGGAAGCCTTGAGTTGCGGTCTCACTTGATACGAGCCGTACGCGTTCACCCAAGCGGCGGGTCACCTCGCGAGTATACCGCCTCACGCCGTTTGGGGGGTGGTAGAGCGCGCGAGCGTTTACGGCTATGGAGCGAGACATGGGCCCATTATAGCCGATGAGTCGGGATATCGACTTGAGCAGGTTTACTCTTGATTGGATAAATCCAAATTGGGTCCAATAACGTATAAATAGGTAGTTAGTGAAAAATACTTGCAATTCACCCCAGGGATGGGCCACCCGAGCAACATAATATGGATAGAACTTTCCTGATCAACCTGCGAACGAATGTAAGTAGTGTCCTCGAAGCGCCCCTGCGCGTGGGGGCTTATTTTACCTTTGCCGCTACTATCGTTCTGGCTCCATTCAGGTTTCGCTTTGTTCTCGTATCAAGGCCTGTTCCGCTGGTTTACGGTGATTTCACTGACTTTTTAGTCTTCGCAAGTGATATCTTTTTAATCGCTACCCTGGCGCTGTGGTTCTTCAGTTTGATGGTCAGCCCACGGCAGCTTGAAGTTGGACCCAGTTTTCTCAGCATACCCATTTTGGGCATCCTCGTAACGAGTCTGTTCAGCAGCTTATCCTCCGTTGATTCCGCGCTCTCACTTTACCATCTAATCCGTTTGCTCCTGCTGGCCGGACTTTACCTGTACGTGATTAACGAGATCAAATCACTCAGCCAGGTGGCCTTCCCAGTCGCGCTGCAGATCCTCATCCAATCCATTGTAGGGGTAGCCCAATATCTGGGGCAACGTTCGCTGGGCCTAATATCACTGGGTGAATTGGATCTAGACCCGGCCTGGAGCGGTGTGAGTGTAGTCTGGGCAGAGGGCGTGCGATCTCTGCGAGCATACGGCTTATCAGATCACCCCAATATATTGGGTGGCAGTCTGGCATTTGGTTTGCTCTTACTCGTTGGATGGTACATCAATGCCAAAACCAAGTGGTATCCGCTGGTCAGCAGTGTATTTGCTCTCGGCGCTGTGGCCCTGTTTTTGACCTTTTCTCGTACTGCATGGCTTGCTCTGCTTGTCGGTATGGGTCTGTTCGCTGAAGGGCTGCGCAGAACTCGTGATCAAGCCCTGTTGTATAAGTGGTTGGGGCTCATGGCCGCAGGGTTGATCATCGTCCTGCCGTTTGTCTGGCAAAATGCAGGCTTTCTCGGGGTGCGCCTCAATGTAGGAGACTCGTTCACCCAGATTACTCTTGAACAGCGTTCTATCATTGAACGCAGGGAACTGAATGCAGCCGCGAACGAAATCTTCGTTGCCAACGCGTTATCCGGTGTTGGATTAGGTGCCTTTCCAATTGCGCTATCTGACGAAAAACCTGATGTGCCTTATGACTACCAGCCGCCTCACTTCGCTCTCCTCGAAGTCGCTGCTGAGACTGGGATATTTGGTGCATTGTTCTATTTTCTGGCGATGGTTGCGCCGTGGCTTGCAGTGTGGTTGAACCGCGATCGGCTCGAATTAACCCCCACCTTCCTCGGCACCTCAGCCGTTCTGGCTGCAATCACGATTGTCGGCTTTTTTGATTATTACACCTGGCTCCTGGCGCCTGGTCGCATTTGGCAGTGGCTTATATGGGGTTTATGGGCTTCGGAATACCAATTCTTGTTAGAAAAAGGGAAACATGCTTGACTTCTTGCTGATCCCCGTCGCCATCCTTTATCTGACGGTAGTTGGGCTACTGTTTATTTATGGAATCAACTTTTTCTATCTGACTTATATATCTTGGCGTGACCGGAAAATCCATTATGCCTTACCCGCAATTAAAACCTGGCCGTACGTGACCATTCAGCTGCCAGTCTACAATGAAGTTTATGTCATTCGCCGTTTGATTGAGGCGGCTGCTCAAATGGATTATCCCCAGGCTCGATTGGAGATCCAGGTCTTGGATGACTCTAGCGATGAAACCAGACAAATAGCCAGACAATGCGTCGATTTCTTTTCGTCTCGAGGAGTCAATATTGTCCACATACACCGGAAAGAGCGAATTGGATATAAAGCCGGAGCGCTGGCAGAGGGGATGCAAGAGGCCGCGGGAGAGTTTTTTGCCATCTTCGACGCAGACTTTATCCCGCCTGCGGATTTTCTAAAGCGGACCATCCCCCACTTTCAAAATCCTAAGATCGCGTTCATCCAAACCCGCTGGACTCATATCAACCGCGACTTCTCTTTACTAACCGCTTTACAATCTTTATCGATCGATTCCCATTTTATGGTTGAACAGTACGCCCGTTTTCAGGCTGGTTTTTTGTTCAACTTCAATGGAACAGCGGGCATCTGGCGGCGAACCGCGATTCAAGACGCTGGTGGTTGGACTGCTGAGACATTAACCGAAGATCTTGACCTTTCCTATCGAGCATTTTTACGCGGCTGGCAAGCCCTTTATCTTCGTGATGTTGCCGTGCCAGCCGAACTGCCGGTAAGTTTTGCGGCTTATCGCAGACAGCAACATCGTTGGGCAAGTGGGAGCCTGCAATGTGCGCGGAAATTGCTGCCCCAGATTTGGAACACACAGTTTCCGCTGGCTAAAAAAGTCGCAGCTTCCCTGCATCTAACAGGCTATGGGGTCCACTTATTGTTATTCGTGCTCTCATTGTTGTATCCAGTAATATTAGTACTCTCACAGCGTTATCCAAGCTTGATCGCACTTTTTGGCATTGCGATCCTATTTAACGCAACAGCTTTTGCCCCAACGTTATTTTTCATTGCTGCTCAAAAGCAACTCGCTCGCGACTGGTGGCGGCGGTTACCTGCAATTTTGATTATCTCTGTGCTCGGAGTCGGTATGATGTTGAATACTATTCGAGCTGCACTGCTTGTCTTCAGGAACAAACGACTTGAATTTGACCGCACCCCCAAATTTGGCAATGTTAAGAAATCGCAAGATTGGAGACACCGTCGTTATCAATTGCGCCTCCCCCCAATTGTGTATTATGAATTGGGATTTGCTTGCTTCAATATTGTTACGTTCCTGTTTGCGATCTACTTAAATAACTGGATCATCGCTGTTTACACGGCATTATTCTCCGCTGGTTTGCTGTTCACCTCCTTATTTACAATTGTCCAAACTATCAACATTTATCGTCTGCGCTCAAGTTCGCCCGAGGTTGTGGTTGCTGGAGATTGATTGCTGAAATGTCCGATAAGATAGATGCTCTTCCTCAACTTGAATACGACCATCGTGTTGTTTCGATCGACCGAACACCAAACAATACGAGCCTTGAAAGTGCCATTTTATCGACAATGGCCTATGCGGATGTCTTCGATTACCCGTTAACCGTTGAACAACTCCACCGCTACCTGATTGGGAGGCAGGTGTCCGCTCATCATCTTCAAAATATCATGAGCAACGGTTTTCTTGCCTCACATCAAATGAGCAGCATTTCTGGCTTTTATACACTTCCTGGCCGCGAAGGCATTGTTGAGACCCGAAGACGCCGGGCGGAAAATTCTGCTCATCTGTGGACTAAGGCCAGTTCTTATGGCCAGCTGATAGCCCGTCTACCTTTTGTCCGCATGGTGGCCGTTACTGGCGCACTGGCCATGAATAATGCCCAACCTGGTGATGATATCGACTATCTGATTGTCACTGCACCTGGGAGACTCTGGCTGTGTCGCGCAATTGTCATTGCCCTGGTACGCGGAGCAGCTCGGCGAGGCGACACTATTTGTCCAAATTATTTCCTTTCCGAACGGGCATTAGACTTTTTTCAGCGGTCTTTGTACACCGCTCATGAGCTGGTTCAGATGGTACCGTTATCGGGTCAGGGGGTTTATGAGCGAATTCGCAAGCTAAACACATGGTCGAGCAGGTTCTTGCCAAATGCAGAAGGTCAGCCGCTGAATTCTCATTCAGGTCAGGAGACCCAAGATTTACAGCCGTTGTTCACATTTGTAGGATCAGCGCTAATGTCACCAACCACTACCTGGTTAGAGCAATGGGAGATGAACCGCAAGGTGAAAAGGTTTCAGGGACAGGTCAGGGGAAGCGCTGAAGTCTCTTTCTGTGCAGACTGGTGTAAAGGTCATTTTGACGGTCATGGTGAGGAAACCATGAGGACATTCGCCACGCGGCTGAAGAAACTTGGAATCGCCAATCATTTTCCCCAACTCTAGGAGCAACTTATGGTTCCCGATATTACCCTCGTCCATCCGCTATTCATCGACAAAGATCCAATCGAAAAGAAGATCATGACCCCTTACTTCCCACTGGGATTGTTGTACTTGGCGGCTGTGTTAAAACAGCGGGACTATGCGGTCGACTTTTTTGATTGCGCCTTCCGCCAAGACTATGCTGAGTTTGAGGATTATATGCGAAAGGTGCAACCACCTGTCGTAGGTATCACTGCCCTGATCACGGTTCGCCGTCATGCTCTCCTGCTGGCCGATATCGCTCACCGCTATGGCGCAAAAGTCATTCTGGGCGGTCCTGACCCCACCGGCATCCCCGAACGTTACCTGTACTATCAAGGCACTAATGGTGAGTACCCCGTCGACGCGATTGTCTTCGATGAGGGGGAGATCACCATTCAAGAAGTTGCCGATCACCTTCTGCAAAGGGCTGGTTCGATTCCGGAATTACGGGATATCGCTGGGCTGCGATTGCGAGGGGAGCAGGGTGAGGTTGTTGCCACAGCCCCTCGACCTTTAATTTCTGACCTGGATTCCCTGCCCTTTCCTGCCCGCGAGCTGGTGGATTGGCAGCCCTATCAGGATGCCTGGCAGCAGGCTCATGGTTACTGGTCCCTGAGCCTGATTAATACCCGCGGTTGCCCTTATGAGTGTGCCTGGTGTCAGAAAGCTGTTTTCGGGCGCACTTACCGCAGCCGTTCGGCCGCCAACGTCGCTGAGGAGATGCGCCAGATCAAAGAGACCTATTACCCAGATCAATTACGGATCGTGGATGACATCACCGGTGTCAGAAAGGCATGGGTCTCTAATTGGCGGGACGAGGTTTTGGCTCGCGAGGCGGATATCCCTTTCGAGTGCCTGACTCGGGTCAACCTGGCCACAGAAGATATGCTGTCCACTCTTAAACAGATGGCCTGCAAGAAGATCTTTTTTGGGGCGGAGTCTGGTTCACAGAAAGTATTGGATGCCATGAACAAGGGCACCAAAGTCAACCAAATCTACCGCGCGGCTGCTTTATGCAAGCAATTGGATATTGATTTTTACTTATTCATGATGGTTGGTTATCCTGGGGAGGAATGGGAAGATCTTGAACTCTCGGTCAAGATGTTGCGTGACACTCTTCCCGAGGAGTTCAGCACTACCATCGCTTACCCGCTACCGGGAACAAAATTCTACGAACAGGTGCGCGATCGTCTGGTGTTTGATACCGATTGGAGCATGGATTGGGAATATACGGCTGAGAACAAGTTACTCTTCCAGCGTGACCGCTATAATTCTCATTTTTATCGCTGGGTGATCCGTTGGTTTAACAGTGAGTGGCAGGACGCTTGGATGCAGTCCGGGAAACCAACCCCAATCCTGAGTCGATTGCAAATCAAAGCCTTTCTATGGATTAACCGGATTATGGTTCGCCTGCTTTCCTCACTGCCCATTAAAGCCATAATCCAATTCCAGCCTTCGGAGGGCCGGTGAAAATGTATTCTGAACATTTCAAGGTATCCCTCCAGGTCAGCAACACACAAGGATCGATCTCGGATTGAATCTCACTATGGTAGGGCTCAATTCTTTCGGTAATCAAAAACCGACCGAAATTTCCATGGATCGGAGTTATGAGTCGATTTCCAACGCATTCGATAAGATTGCCCCCCAATACGATGCCGTTTACGGTCCGCATGGCAACCTGCTTATGTCCTGGATGCGTAGAGAAAACATCGCTCTGCTCCAGGCTACTTTCCCTCCTAGAAGCCGGCTGCTGGAGATCGGATGCGGTACCGGCGAGGAGGCTCTGCATCTGGCTCGTGCAGGTTACAAGCTGCTGGCTACTGATATCTCTCCAGCCATGGCTGCTCAAACAGCAGCCAAAGCTCGAGCAGCCGGTCTAAATGCCCAGATAATACCTCTCGCCATTCCAGGCGGCTACCTTGACGCTTTGCAGCCAAATCTGCCTTTTGACGGGGCCTTCGCCAGTTTTGGAAGCCTGAATTGTGAGCCGGATTTAGACCGCCTGGTGATTGCATTGGAAGCCATACTACACCCTGGAGCAGCGTTTGTCTGTTCTGTTATGGCTCGCTGGTGCCCAATAGAAATAGTCTGGTTTCTCAGCCACCGTCGCCCCCAGCAGGCCTTCCGCCGCCTTCGCCGCGGGTGGCAACCTGCCTCGCTCCAGGGTGCGGATGGGTTGTCGTTGAACGTGAAGGTGAGATATTTCTCGGTTGGTGAGATCGAAAGTATCTTTTCACCGGCGTTCGTCCTGGAACGAGTGCGCGCACTTCCCCTACTCCTCCCCCCTCCATATCTGGTTCCTACTTACAAGAAGTATCGTACCTTCTTTGACCGCCTCGAGCCATGGGAGATGCGCCTGCGTGATCGTTGGCCCTGGCGTGGCTTTGGGGATCA
>SDBU01001813.1_pt1 | contig 29556 bp, 19 predicted proteins | sample 2277071 | NCBI WGS metagenome assembly SDBU01 (sample SAMN10397929, study PRJNA504765) | marine sediment metagenome | isolation source: marine sediment core GS08_GC12, 126 cmbsf | place: Arctic Ocean: Gakkel Ridge, Loki's castle | collected 2008 | reverse complement strand
AGGTACAGCACCATCCCGAACAGCATCCCCACCATGCCCAGCCCGACCACCCAGTGGTTTTTCAGCGGGGAGACCATCACCGCCACTTCGCCCAGCAGGCACGCGATCATGATCACCAGCCCCGGCTTGTACGGCCGGCGATGCAACAGCTGGATCTCCTGCCATCGCGAGTACACGAGGTACAGGCTGAACAGCGGAATCAGGAACCCGTGGGACCAGTTGGCCTTGTTCAGCCAGGAGAGCACCAGCACCCTCACCATCACGTAGTGCAGGGCCACGAACAGCACCGCCAGGATCGCCACGCGGATCAGGCTGAGCCGATCCAGGCGCCCAGGGAGATCGCTCCCCTCGGAGGTGACGTCCACCACCGACGACAGGCGGCCCGTCGTGGGGGGCGATGGTTTGTGTTCTTGTGAATCGCTCATCAACAGCTCTGTGGCCTTAACGGAAGAACCGGACCGACTCGACGACTCCGTTGAATTGACCGAAGTTCTTCTCCGCGAAGTTCCGGTCGTAGATGAAGCCCAGACCGTAGGTCATGCGGAAGGCGTTGCGGGCAACGGCCAGGAAGGGAGCCGCCATGTGCGTGCCCACGGCGATGACGTCGTCGGGCTTGAGCATCACGTCGGGCTCTTTCCCCGCCATAATCAGGTCCAGCCGCAGCGGGATCCTCAACTCCTGGTCGTTGCCGATCCGGCGGATCAGCACGGTGTTGCTCGGCCAGGCTGTCGGGATAAAGCCCCCGGCCGCCCCCAGAGCCATCTTCGCCGTGACCCGCCGGCCGGAGAGGTCGTACACGCCGGGGCGGGCGACCTGGCCCATCACGTAGAACTCGCCGAAGGTTACGGTCGGCACGACGATCGAATCGCCGTCGCGGATGATAATGTTCTGGCGGGCATCGCCTTCCTTGAGCTTCCTCAGGTCGATGGCGATGATGCGCACCGACCTGGACATGTCCGCCTGCGCGTAGCCGAACGGATCGTCCGGATCGATCTGGCCCGTCGCCGGCGTGGCCGACGGCGTGGCGACCAAGCCGCCGGCGACCGTCTCTTCCATCTCGGTCAGGCGCGCCTGGTGCCAGCGGTCGGGGCCGCCCAGCCGACCCGACATCTCGGTCATATAGGCCATCGTCGGCTTCACCGGGCGGGTCATCGGCTCGGGCTTCACCCCCGGCATGACGCGGCGCAGCTCTTCGAGATCGTCGGCCTCCGTCGGCCGTGTCGGCACCGGCGGGGTCGGCGTGATGGCCGGCGGGGTCGCCGGGGGCGTGGCGGGCACGTACCCCTGCAGTTCTCGAAAGGCCTCCAGTTCGGCCTCGGTCATCGGCTTGGTGCCCGTGCCCGTGCCCGGTAACGGCGGCAACGTGCCCGGCGTCAGCGGCGTGCCGGTGCCCGGGGTCCGACGGATGCGCGGCGTGGCGTCACTGCCGTCGCGCTGGCGGAAGATGTATATGTAACGAATGTTCCGCTGCACCACGTCGCCGGCGTCGGTCAGGGCGCGCAAGAGGCGGTAGTCCCGCCGAGGAATCGGATACGAGCTCGGCCGGGCCACGGGGCCGACGATACTGAAGATGTTCTGCCGCTGCCCGGCGATCAGCAGGCTCACCGTCGGGTCCATCAGAATACGCGGCTTGTAGGCGTCCATGATCTTCCGGCGCGCCTCGTCGCCCGTCAGCCCGGCCACGGCGACACGCTCTTTCAGCAACGGCAGGCTGATGAAGCCTTCGTTGGTCACCATCCGCTGGAACGGCGACTCCACACCCTCGGCGAACAGGTCCATGACCGTGATGTTGACGACATCGCTGGGGCCGATCTTGTAGTCCTCATCGGACCACTCCAGGTCGGCCAGGGTGGGCGACTCGGCGTTACGGAAGGTCTCCCGCCATTCGTCCATCGGGTCCAGGGCGCTGAGAATGGGCGACAACTCCGACTCGTCGCCCGCCGCCACCGTCGCCGTCTGGTCGCCCAGCCCCTTCCACCAGGGGCCGATATCCCATCCTGGCCCGCCACAGCCCGACAAGGCCAGGCCGGCCATGAACAGCAACGTCACTAACACGAATCGACCCGCGTCGTATCCCTTCACCGTTGCACCTCGACTTCCTTACCGACTGCCTACCGTGCGCCGTGCCCTTGCACCCGTTTACACGTAACGAACGCTTCCCGTCGTCCCCATCGATGAACTCCGGAGGGAGAGGTACCGCGAGGCCCTCCGACTCTCGTACGCTTGAGCGAACAGCGGGGTTCTTTCCCGGCTAGACCGCATGATAGCAATTCTCACTCGCCTCCGTCAAGTCATCCGGACTCGGCGCAGGGAGACTGTGCCCTCGGCCCCCATCGGGCCGTCATTTGCTTATCGGCCGTTTGCGGACACATCTTCATGGAAATTAGCAGGATACGCACCGCCCGCAGGGGCAGGAAGCGGCGATTTCCTTCAAGTTTTCGGCCCCATCGGCCCGATGAGACGACTACGGCGTTTACCTCAGAACGGCGGGAGAGTTTCGATGGGCACGATCATCGTCGGCGCGGGAGGTCACGGACGCGTGGTCCTCGACATCTTCCGACAGGCCTACAACGCCGACCCCATTGGTTTTGTTGACGGGGACAGCAACCTCCGCGGCCGTCGCATCGACGGGCTGGAGGTGCTGGGCGACGCCGCCGAGACGGGCATCCTGACCGCCCGCGAGGTTGATTCGGCCATTGTGGCGATCGGCGATAACGCCACGCGTAACATGTACATGCAGGCCCTCAGGGCCCAGGGAATCCGCCTGATCAACGCCGTTCACCCCCGCGCCTCGGTAGCCGATACCGCCAGGCTCGGACAAAACGTCGTAATTGCAGCCGGTGCAGTCGTTTGTGCACATTGTCGTATCGACGACAGTTGTATTATCAACACCGCCAGCATCATCGATCACGAGTCGCTCATCGGCCGGGCAACGCACGTGTGCCCCGGGGCCAGACTTGCCGGACGTGTCGTCGTGGAGGATTTCGCCTTCGTCGGCATCGGTGCGACGATCGTGCAGTGCCTCACCATCGGCCGTGGCAGCGTGGTCGGCGCCGGGGCCGTGGTCCTTCGCGACGTGCCGGCCTTCACCACCGTCGTCGGCGTCCCCGCCCGGCCCATCCGCGAACGAGAAGACGCCCTCCAGCCCAGCCCACCCCCGCCCAACTTCCAGATCGCCTGACGCCACACGCTCACGCTAACCACCTGTTAAAACAATCCTTGCGCCAGATGAAGCCCCCAGATCGCAACCAGGCCGACGCGGGCCGAGTTCCGAGTTCCGTGTTCCGTGTTCCGCGTTCCGTGTTCCGCGTTCCGCGTTCCGCGTTCCGTGTTCCGCGTTCCGCGTTCCGTGTTCCGTATCCCGTGTTCCGGCAAGCTCCGCTGACCCAAGGCACTACGCCCCCTGATCGGCCGAGGGGGCCTTGGCGGCAAGGTTGGTTTTTGGGTTCTTTTGGGTATCATGGTTCCAGCCGCGGCGTCGGCGCCGAGGAGAAGCCCGTTGCCCATGACATCCAGACAGCGCGTTTTGGCGGCCTTCGAGCATGTCGAGGGGGATCGCGTGCCGTACTGGTGCGGTGCGTCGGCGGAGTTCTGGGCCAAGGCGAGAGGAGAGCTGCAACTGGACGATGAAGGGCTCCGCCGGCGACTGGGCGACGATTTCCGCCGCGTGACCGCCCCTTGCGTCGGGCCGACGGTCCCGCTCACTGACGAGCGGGCGACCTGCCGAACCGTCTTCGGCGTCGAGCGCCACGGCATGGGATACGGGCAACCGCTGGACCATCCCCTGGCGGGGGCCACGCTTGCCGACCTCGAGGGGCACCCCTGGCCCGACCCGCAATGGACGGACGTTTCGCCGATCAGATCCCAGGGGCAGGCCTACGGTGAGCAATACGCCATTCTCGGCGGGGAATGGTCGCCGTTCTGGCACGATGCGATCGACCTTATCGGCATGGAAGAACTGTACATGCGGATGTACGACGAGCCGGCCTTCGTCGACGCCCTGATGGGCCACCTGGTGGATTACTACGCCGCCGTGAGTGAGCGGATTTTCGACGCCGCCGCCGACGTGATCGACATCTTCTTTATGGCTAATGACTTCGGCTCGCAGACCGGGCCGCTGCTCTCCCCGGAGCTGTTCCGGCGATTCATCCTGCCGCATCAGAGCCGGCTCATTGATCTCGGCCGCGCGTACGGCCTGAAGACCCAACTGCACTGCTGCGGCGGCTTCGCGCCGCTGATCGGCATGCTCATCGAGGCCGGGCTGGACGCCCTCCACGCCGTGCAGCCGTCGTGCACCGGAATGGACCTGGCGACGCTGAAAGAGGTCTTCGGCGACCGGATCGTCTTCAACGGGGGGATCGACTCCCACCACGTGCTGATCGACGGTACCCCGGACAGCGTCCGGCGGGACACCCGCGGCGTGCTGGAGATCATGATGCCCGGCGGCGGATACGTCGCCGGCGCCAGCCACGACACGATCCTCGAGGAGACCCCGGTCGAGAACGTGCTGGCCATGTTCGACACCGTGGCCGAATTCGGGGCCTACGTGAAAGGATGAGACCCACTTGACCGACGCGCCGCCGAAGGCCGACCTGCTGCTGGATATGCGAGGCATCACCAAGAGCTTCTCCGGGGTGCCGGCTCTGGAGGAGGTGGACTTCGGCCTCCGCCGGGGGGAGGTCCACGCCTTGATCGGCGAGAACGGGGCCGGCAAGAGCACGCTGATGAACGTCCTGGCCGGGCGATTCGGCGACTACACGGGGCAGATCACCTTCGACGGCACAGCGACCCGGGTCACCAGCCCTCGCCAGGCCCTGAAGATGGGCGTCGCGATCATCTACCAGGAGCTCAGCGTGCTGAGCAACTTCACCGTGGCTGAGAACATCATGCTCGGCGACGAGAAGGCCGGGCGCTGGTCGCGTCGGATCGACCGCTCGACGCTTCGCGCCGAGGCCGGAAAGATCATCAAGCGCCTGGGGTTCGACCTGGACCCGGACGAACCGGTGGCCCGGATGAGCACGGCCCGGCAGTGCCTGGTCGAGATCGCCGGCGCCCTGCGGCGGCAGGCCAGGGTTCTGGTGTTCGACGAGCCCACCGCCTCGCTGGGCGGGGAGGACGTCGAGAAACTCTTCGTGGTGATCTGCGAGCTGAAGTCCAAGGGGCTCGGGATCGTCTACATCTCCCACCGCCTGGCGGAACTGCCCCAGATCGCCGACCGCGTCACCGTGCTTCGCGATGGCCGGGCCGTGGGCACCCGGTCGATGGCCGAATGCCGACTGCCGGATCTTACGCGCATGATGCTGGGCCACGAGCTGGCCGAAATGTTCCCGGCCAAGCACAACCGCCCGGGCGAGGTGGTCTTGACCGTCGAGGGCCTGACGCGCCCGGGGGTGTTCGAAGACGTCAGTTTCGAGCTGCGGGCCGGGGAAATCCTCGGCCTGGCCGGGCTGGTCGGCTCGGGCCGGACGGAGATCGCCCGCGCGATCTTCGGCGCCGACAAGGCCGCCGGGACTGTCACCTTTCGCGGCCGACCCGTCCGACCCCGCTCGCCGGGCCGCTGCCGCCGGTTGGGCATCGCCATGGTCCCCGAGAACCGCAAGGTCCAGGGCAACATCACCGACCTGTCCGTCTGCCAGAACATCACCATGGGGGTCCTGGGCCGGCTGTCCGGCCGAGCGGGGTGGCTCCGGCCGCGGACGATGCGGAACGCCGCGATGGGCCTGATCGACAAGATGCGCGTGCAGCCGCCCGACCCGGACAGGCCCATCCAGCAGCTCAGCGGGGGCAACCAGCAGAAGGCCATCGTCGCCCGCTGGCTGGCGCCGGCGCCGAAGGTCCTGATCTTCGACGAACCCACCCAGGGCATCGACGTGGGCACCAAGGCCCAGCTCTACCGCCTGATGGTCGACCTGGCCGCCCAAGGCAACGGCATCCTGCTGATCTCCTCGGAGTTCATCGAGCTGGTGAAGCTGGCCGACCGGATCCTCGTGGTCCGCAGCGGGCGGATCGCCGCCGAGCTGCCGGGCGGAGACACCGATGAGGAAGCCCTGTTCGCCGCGTGTGTGGAGGGCCCCGCATGACAGGGACGACACCCCATGACCGCAAGCCGCTGGCCGAGACGCTGATGGACAACGGGCCGGACAGGAAGATCTCCTTCGCCATGGTCCAGACCGCCTCGGTGCTGCTGCTGACGATCGTGCTATGCGCGGTATGCGCCATCTTCCGGGGCCGGAGCTTCCTGTCGGGCTACAACCTCGTCGACGGCCTGCTCACCGAGGCCGCCTTCATGGGCCTGATCGCCTGCGGCATGACGTTCGTCATGATCGCCGGGGGGTTCGACCTTTCCGTCGGCTCGATCACGGTCGTCTGCAGCGTCGTCGCCGTGGTCGTTCTCCAGGCGCTGGTTGGCCATCCCGCCCTCACCTGGCTGGAGGCGACCTGCGGGGTCCCCCAGGTGGTCTCGGCGACGGCCGCGGCCGCCCTCTGCGCCGTGCTGGCCGGGGCGCTGCTGGGCAGCCTCAACGGGGCGCTCATCGCCTACCTGGGCGTCAACCCGTTCGTGGTCACCCTGTCGATGATGCTGGTGTTTCGCGGGGTCGCCTACATCGCCAGCGACAAGGGCCGGAGCCTGCAGGTGCCCTTGGCGTTCAAGGAAGGGTTCCGCAGGATCTACTGGGGCAAGGTGATCACCTTCGGCGAAGGCGCGCAGCAGTTCTCCGTGCTGGTGCCGGTGGTGCTCTTCGTCGTCCTGTTCGTCGTCTGCACGTACCTGCTCCGGTACACCCGGTTCGGGCATTACACGTATGCCGTCGGGGGCAACGAACAGGCCGCGTGGCTGGCCGGCGTGAACACCCGACTGGTCAAGGCGGCCACCTACATGATCGTCGGCGTCACCTCCGCGCTGGCCGCGCTGGTGTACGCGGCGCTGTCCAACACCGCCCAGGCCGACAGCAACAAGGGGTTGGAGTTCAAGATCATCACCTGTGTGATCGTCGGCGGCACGCCGCTGGGCGGCGGGTCCGGCAGCCTGCTGCGAACGCTGAACGGGCTGCTGCTGCTGGCGGTCATCGAGAACATGCTGCAGCAGTTCGGCGTCGACGAGCAATACCGAAACATCACCCGAGGGGTCATCATCCTGACCGTCGTCGCCGTCGACACCGCGGCCCGCCGACGGTCCAGGAACTGACGGCCGTTCAAGCCCGGATTTGCGTGTACCACTAACGTTCAAGATGTCGACTTTGTTCTGCACGTCCGTGCGTCTTTTAGCGTGACTTCTTTCCTTGTCTTTCTCTGTGTGCTCTGTGCCCTCTGTGGTGCATTCGCCGTTGACGGCAACGCGGAGCAAGCTCCGCCGCTAAACGCTGCTGTCGATGCTTTTGTTGTGCCTTCACTCCATCTGCGTTTATCTGTGGCTCATTCGGCCGAGAAGGCGCTTGTTGATCCCCGGGATCGTGATAGAATCGTCGCAGCGGCCCACGAGGGTCGTGGGCTGGAGCTCATCCGGGAGATTCCGGATGCAGGCTCTCTGGCGATGGCCGGGCGAGGAAGAAAGAGACGGCTGAGAAACGAATGACCGCCCCGGAAAAGCCCGCCATGCATTCAGCCACCGTCGCGACGGTATCTGCCGTCGCGCTTTTTATTCCCGGAAAGGGTTCCTCATGTCGCACTTCACGCGAAGTCGGGTGACTCGTCTGACATTGGCTGTTCTTGTGCTGGCGGCAGCCTGCATCGCCCCGACAGTGGCCCAAGCGGCCAAGCCGCGCGCCGGTGCCGCTGCGCTCTCGTTCGTGCCGACGTTCAGCGACACGCCGGTCTCCCCGGAGGAGATGGGCTTCGACGAGATTGTCTTCGTCAAACGCAAGCCCTATTCCTCGGACCACTACTACACCGACATCAACAACGGCACCAGTGGCGACCGGTTTCTGCCGGACAACGGCATCTACGTGTACCACCTCCGCACCAAGAGAGAGCGGGCCGTCGTGACCGCGGCCGAGATGCCCGGCGGCAAGGGGTTCATCGGCAAGATCACCTTGTCCTTCGACGCCCGAAAGGTGCTGTTCGATTTCCGCGAGCACCCCCGCGCCGGCTTCCGCATCTGGGAAGTCGGCATCGACGGTAAGGGCCTGCGCCGGGTCTCGGTCCCGCCGGCCGACGAAGCCAAGAAGGTGGGGCGCTGGGGCAAGTCGTGGCATACCGACGACGTGCACCCCTGCTATCTGCCGGGCGGGAAGATCATGTTCTCCTCCACCCGCAGCGAACACACGGTGCTGTGCGGCGGCTCGGCTGCCCTGGTGGCCCCGACGCTGCACCGCATGGACGCCGACGGGACGAACGTCGAGCAGTTGTCCAACAGCCCGGTCAGCGAGTTCTGCCCCGTGGTCCTCAATGACGGGCGCGTCATGTACCACCGCTGGGAGTACGTCGACAAGGGCGCGCGGGTCGGCAAGACGATCTGGTCGATGCGTCCCGACGGCAGCATGCTCCAGGAGATCTACGGCGTGGCCGACGACACGACGACGGTCTACATGTACCCGCAGCCGCTTCCCGCCGATGACGGGCGTATCGTCTGCGTGGGCACGTGCCACTTCCCCCAGGGCGGATGCCTGGGGGCGATCATGCTCATCGACGCCAAGCACGGCAATCGCGCCCGCGGCCCCGACCCGGACGAGAAGGGCTACGTCCAGTGGGACGACAGCTATGCCGTCACCAATCTCACCCCGCACACATTCATCGAGCGTCGCACCGAGCCCGGCTGGCATTTCCGCACCGCCGACGGCCGCTACGTGCACGACCGCAACGGCCGCAGCGGCCACCTGTATACCCATCCCTGGCCGGTCAGCGATACGCAGTTCCTGGTCTCCTACAAGGTCAAGCCCACCGACCACTACAAGAACGTCGCCAATGCGTACGCGTTGTACCTGCTGGACACCAAGGGCAACCACCGCCTCGTCCACAAGGACGAGAAGCTCTCCTGCTGGCACCCGACGCCCCTTCTCGCCCGGAAGACGCCGCCGGAGATTCGCTCCGTCCGCGACCCCGGCGGCGCCAAACGCGGCAAGGCCCTGTGTATCGTCACCAACATCTACCAGGGCATGGCCGGGGTCAAACCGGGCGACGTCAAGTGGCTCCGAATCAACGAGGCGATCCCGCGCTACTGGGACACCGGCCGGAGGTGGCGGAACTCGGTGAGCAGCGCCAGCTGGAAGGCCGCCCTGTGGCCGCGGGTGCAGTGGGGCGTGGTGCCGGTGGAAAGCGACGGGTCCGCCTGCTTCGAGGTGCCCGCGAACCGAAACATCTTCCTGCAGGCCCTGGATGCGAACTTCCGGGAAATCCAGCGCGAGCGAACCTACGTAAACTACAAACCCGGTGAGGTCCGCGCCTGCACCGGCTGTCACGGCGATTCCGGCCGGTCGGTGCCTCCGGTGGCCTCCACGAAACCGTTGGCGCTGCAGCGGCCGCCGAGCGCCCTGCAGCCGCAGCCGTGCGACCTGGTGAAAAACGGCGGCGACGGCCTGGCCGGACAGGTCATTCACTATCCCGCGGACATCCAGCCGATCTTCGACGCCAAGTGCGTCTCCTGCCACGGCAAAAAGGAACCCGCGGGTGCACTCACGCTGACCGGCGATGTGACGGGCGTAAGCTACAGCGTCTCCTACGAGCAGCTCGCCACCAAGCAGTTGGCCGGGCCGATCATTCCGGAGTTCACCTCATTCCGGCAGGGCGACCGGGGAAACTACAACGGCGCCTTCCTGCCCCCGAAGAGTCTCGGTTGCTACAAGAGCCCCATGATGGCCCTGCTGACCGACCCGGCCGACCCGAAGAACGCCAAGGACGACCACACCAAGATGCTCACCGCCCGCGAACTGATGATCCTCAGCCGATGGGCGGACGCCAACTACCAGTTCTACGGCAGCTTCTACGGCCGGCGGCACTCGCACTGGGCAAAAGCCGACCCCAAAGACCCATCGTACAATCCGGCGAACTTCCGCCGCAAAGCGACCTTCGCCGAAGCGATCAGCGACCGCGCCCCCAAATGGCACAAGTAGGTTGGTGGAACTCTGAACAACAACCCATTGAGATCATCCTGCGTAAGGAGTCCGGACCATGGCAAGCAAACGAATCGGAAGAATCTTGGCGGCCGTGGTGGCCGTGGCGGCGATAGCGACGGGGCCGGCGTGCAATCGGGAGGAGGAGGGCAAGCAGAAGATCGGCTTTGCCATGACGCTGGACCATCCCTACTGGAACAATTTCCACTCCGGCGCGGTCGATGAGGGCAAGAAACTCGGCGTCGAGGTCATCATCACCGACGCCAAGGAGGACGCCGGCACGCAGATCCAGCAGATCAAATCCCTGATCGCCTCCGGCGTGGACGCCCTGTGCGTGGTGCCGATGAAACCCGACGAACTGGTCCCGGGCATCAAGGAGGCCAACGACCGGAACATTCCGGTGATCATCGTCAACCGGACGATCGGCAAGGGGTGCGACTACGTCTGCTACATCGGCACCAACACGTACGAGGGGGCGGTGACCTCGGCCAAGATCCTCATGGAGGCCATCGGCGGGGAAGGAGGCATCATCGAGTTCCGCCAGCACCTGGGCTCCGGGCCGCAACTCCTGCGCACCAAGGCATTGCACGACGTGTTAAAGGACTACCCCAACGTGCGCGTCCTGCGAAACATCGTCCACCAGGGCAGTCGAAAAGTCACCACCACCGAGATGAAGGCCCTGTTGGCCGATACGGAGCTGGCCCCGCAGATCAAGGGCGTCTACGCCCACGGCGACAACTTCGCCATCGCCGCCGGGGAGGTCTGTCGCGACCGCGGCCGAACGGACATCGCCATCGTCGGCATGGGCGGCAGCCAGGAAGCCATCGAGGCCATCAAGGACGGCCTCATCACCGGCACGAGTTTCCAGCAACCCGAAGAAGAGGGCCGCCGAGCCGTCCGCATGGCCGTGGAATACCTCAAAGGCAACAAGCCCGACAAAAAAGAATACCTCATCCCCTGCCCCGCCATCACCAAAGAAAACGCCCACAAGTTCAAGGGGCAGTTCTAACAGGGGGACATTCTATTAAGGGGACAGATACCTTAATTCCAGAAGAATTAAGGTATCTGTCCCCTTAATAGATATCTGTTCCCTTATCAGGCGCCTCATTCGATCGTAACGGTCGTCTTTTTCAGGTTGATCTTGAACGGTCCGGCGTCGTAGATCGGGACGAGGGTGAAGGTTCCTTTGAGGGTCGAGGGCACACGCCACGTGTGCGTGCAGGTGCCGCCTCACCCGTACTCGAACTTGCCGGTGTGCACGCACTTGCCGGCGGCGTCGAGGACCTCCAGCGTCGGGGCCTGTGGGGGGCGTCCGGGCATCAACAACGTCACCGTCTGCCCGGCCGCGTCAGTGAATTTGAGGTCCATGCTGACCTTGCCGGAGGTGACTTTGGCCTCGATGGCCGCGGTCACCGGCCAGCCGAGGGGCAGGTCGACCGTCTTCCCGGCTGCCGCGTCGATGGTGACCGCCTCACGCTGGCCCACTCGGCCGCGACCGATGATCACCAGCACCTTGGCCGGCGTCCCGGCGGCCTGGAGGCTCTGGGAGAACTCGACCACCGTATATCGATCCGCCGGCACGATCACCGGCTCGGTCGAGCCGGCCAGCCTGATAATATGCTTCTCGCCGGCCAGCGTGGCCGACCAACTCTTCTGGGTGATCTTCAGCTTGGCGGTCTTCGCCGTCGACGGCGTGGCCGTGATTCGCTTCCGATCGGGCGACAGCGACACGTTGTACCACGCCCCGTCCACCCACACCGGGTGGCCGAAGTAGGCCTTGATCACCTGCCCGGTTGGCTTGAACGAGCCGTCCCCCGTGTCGATCGCCAACGTGTCGCCGCCCTGGATGGAGACGACTTGCCCCCCGGACTTCACCGCCCGAGGCTCCTGGCCGCAGAGAAGGTTGTTGTCGCCGTCGACGACGCGCACGGGATAGCTCTTGCCCCCGAACGTCAGCCGGCCTGCCAGGGCCGTGCTCAGCCGCAAGCTCAAATGGCGGCTACGGCCGCTTTTGTAGTATTGCCCCTCGACCCACACCGGGATGTCGCGTCCGTCCCGCTTCACCTGCAGTGTGGCCGGCCAGACGATCGACTGTCGATTCGTGCCGTCGGCAGGTTGGGGCGTCAGCGGGGCGACCGGCGCCCCGGCGAAGCGCCCCTTGCCGGTGAAATCGAAGCGCACCACGTCGGGGGCCTTCGCATCGGCCTGGCGGGAATCGATGGCCACGACGGCCACGACCCCCCCCGCCCCCCCACGAATCTCGGCCACAACGGCGTGCGGATTGACCGTCCCGGCGTCTGGGTCGGGCCGAGTGAAGGACATCGACCAGAGCATATTTCCCTGCAAGGCAAGCCCCGGCGGACACGCCACCGGCGTCAGGTCGCCCTCGCCCGCCCAGGCCGTCGCGGCCGCCAGTAGCACGACAGTAGTCAATAGTGCTGATCTCATCTTGCGCCCCTTTCTCCGGTTGGGTATTTCATTCCCGGATCGCCCCGATCATCGGACACACGCCCAGCCGGCCCGACAGACCGACAAACCGGCACGCATTCGTTGCCATCCGAACCGGATCCTACCGCAATCGCGCTGCCAAGGCAAGGGAAAGAGGGGGACAGATACCCTAATTCCAGAAGAATTAGGGTATCTGTCCCCCTGTTTCCCGGGTATCTGTCCCCCTGTTTCCCGCCTTGCAGGCATTGCGGTTGGCGCTTCGGGGGGTATAATCGACCTTTTTTGTGCACCGGTTCGGCCCCTGCCGCCGAGGCAACACGGTAGCGGGCCCGGCACGAGGCGACCTCAGCGAGAGGGCCTCGGGCAACATTCGAGGCCGTCGGCGGTGGTGTGATGAGAACATCGAGTGGGAAGACGTGGGCGAGATGCGCGGGATTGGCGCTTCTAGGCCTGTGCCTCTGGCCGGGCTCGGCCCTGGCCTCGGAGGTTTCCGGCGGCGGCGGCGGGGGCAACATGACCCATCGGATGATGATGCTGGTCATTCAGTTGGGCCTGATCCTCTTCGCGGCCAAGCTCGGCAGCATTCTGTTCGAGAAGATCAAGCTGCCCGGCACGCTCGGGGAACTCATCATCGGCATGGTCATCGGCCCCTACGCCCTGGGGCAGTTCGGCTTCTTCGGGTTCCCCCATGGGCTGTTCCCACCGCCGGTCAACGGCGGGTTCGCCATCTCCCCCGAGTTGTACGGCCTCAGCTCGGTGGCGGCGGTGGTGCTGCTGTTCAGCGTGGGGCTCGAGACCGACCTGCGCCTGCTCTTGCGATACTCGCTGGTGGGCGGCCTGGTGGGCCTGGGCGGCCTGGTGGCCTCCTTCTTCCTGGGCGCCGCCAGCGTCATGCTCTTCTCCGAGATGCTCTTCGGGAGATCCCTGGGGCTGTTCGCGCCGCCATGCCTGCTGCTGGGCACGATCACGACGGCCACCTCCGTCGGCATCACCGCTCGGATTCTCTCGGAACGGAAGAAACTGGACTCGCCCGAAGGGGTGACGATTCTCTCGGCCGCGGTGATCGACGACGTGCTGGGGATCATCCTGCTGGCCATCGTCATGAGTGTCGTGACGGCGGGCAAGGCGACGGGCGGGGTCGACTGGGGCCACGTCGGCCTGATCGCCGCCAAGGCCGTCGGCGTCTGGCTGGCGGCCACGCTGGTGGGCCTGGCGGCCTCGCGAAAGATCAGCCTGCTGCTCAAGTGGTTCGGCGAGCGAACCTCCATCGCCATCATGGCCTTCGGGCTGGCGCTGATCCTGGCGGGGCTGTTCGAGGAAGCCGGGTTGGCGATGATTATCGGCGCCTACGTCATGGGGCTGTCCCTGTCCCGGGCGGACATCAGCCACGTGGTGCGGGAGCGGCTGCGGCCGGTCTACGCGCTGCTGGTGCCGGTGTTCTTCTGCGTTACCGGCATGCAGATCAACCTGGCCGCGCTGGCCTCCCCGCCGGTGCTGCTTTTCGGCTTCGCCTACGCGGGGGTGGCGATGCTGTCCAAGGTCGCCGGCTGCGGCATTCCCGCGCTGCTGGCGAACTTCAATCTTCGCGGGGCGGCGAGAATCGGCTTCGGCATGGCCCCGCGGTGCGAAGTGGCCCTGATTATCGCCGGCGTCGGCCTGTCGGCCAACCTGCTAAGCCCGGTCATCCTGGCCGCGGTCATCATCATGGTGGTCGTCAATACCGTTGTGGCGCCCCCGGTGCTGGTGCTCCTGTTCCGGTCATCCGCCCCGGGCACGCGCAAGCCGGTGCCGGGCGACAAGACCACCACCACCGTCCCCTTCGAGTTCCCCTCGATGGAAATGACGGAATTCTTCGTGGACAAGCTGACGGCGGTCTTCGAATCCGAAGGCTTCTACGTGCATCAGCTCAGCCGGGGCCGGCGCCTGTACCAGCTTCGCAAGGACCGCACGGTTATCGATTTTCACCACACGGGAACCATGTTGACCTTCTCCTGCCGCCAGGGGGACGTTCCCCTGGTCAACGCCGCGGTCTACGAGGCCTTGGCGGCGTTGGAGCAGGCCGTCAGGGGCCTCAAGCAGCCCCTCGACAGCAAGGGCATGCGGGCCAAGCTCCAGGATGCCGGGCCGCTGGGGCCGTCCACCCTGGAGATGAGTGACTATCTCACGCCGTCGCTGGTCGCGCCCGATCTGCAGGGAGCCGACAAGGCCGCCATCATCGACGAACTGTTGGCTCTCCTCTCGCGAAGCGGGCAGGTCACCGACGTCGAGGCGGCCCGCCAGGCCGTGTGGCAGCGAGAGGAGAGCATGTCCACCGGATTGCAGTACGGCGTGGCGATCCCCCACGGCAAGACCGACACCGTGGACCGCCTGGTATGTGCCCTGGGGGTCCACAGGGCCGGGATCGACTTCGGCTCGATGGATGGCGAGCCGTCGCGGATATTCGTCCTGACGCTCTCGCCGGTGAGCAAGCCGGCCCCGCACATTCAGTTCATGTCGACGGTCAGCCAGATCCTCAACCCCGCCGGGCGGGAGCGGATCCTGGCTTCCGCGAGCGCGAGCGAACTGTACACGGCCTTCACCACGCGGCCGGAGGCGGCCGCCGCCCCCGCCAAGCCGCGTCCCGCCGCTCGGGCCTTGAAGGGGAAGTTCCAGCTGACCGACTACGTCACGGCTGGACGGGTCACCCCCGATCTCCAGGGCGCCACCGCCGAAGAGGTCATCCGCGAGTTGCTGGCACTGTTGGATCGCCGCGGCCTGCTCCGCAACGCCCCGGCCGCGGCGGAGGCGGTGCTGCAGCGAGAGGCCCAACTGGCCACCGGCATGGAGCACGGCATCGCCGTCCCGCACGGGCGGACCGACGCGGTGGACAGGCTCGTGTGTGCCATCGGCGTCAGCGGCGAGGGGGTGGATTTCGGCGCCGCCGACGGCGAACCGACGAGAATCGTCGTGCTGGTGCTCACGCCCGAGGACGGGGCGGACCCCTACCTCCAGTTCGTGGCCTCGGTCATGGGCAACCTCGACGACGCCGGCCGCCGCTCGTGCCGTTCGGCAAAGACCCCCTGGGCCCTGGCCGAGGCGATCACGCGGCGGCCGGCGGGCGGGTAAGCTCCCGCGAGGCCGAGGCGGGTGGCACCTTCAAGCGGAGACCCGATGCAATCGGGGCGAAGCTTGTGGGTGGCGAAGGGGGACGTGAACGACGCCGGGCGGACGCGCCTCCACTTGATCGCGGCCCTCTGAGGTATGGCCGCTCGGCCCCCACCGGGCATGCCCCTCCGCTGCGCGTAGGAGCATGGCACCGCGTCGGCCCCCACCGGGCTTGCCCGTCGTCGGCCCTTGGCGAAAGGGCGCCCCGGAGAAGGGCCGGAAGACGACGCCGCACCGGAGAAATCGCCACCTCAGCCGGACTGTTGCAGTATCGAGGGGGGTTACAGTACAAGTGAGGTGTGCGATCCGGCGGGCCGTTGGGCCGGCGCCGGCCATGACGGCACGTCCAGTGTAGTTTGGAGAACAACGATGAGGGTTAGAACTTCCGGGCAAGTCGCCATCGTGTTGGCTGTGGCCTCGGCTTTCGCCATCGGGCGGACGGGCACGGCCGCCGAGCCGGTGAACCTTGCTCTCGCGGCCGCGATCACGGCCGACTCGGAGTTCAGCGCCGGCTACCTCGCCCGCTTCGTGGCCGACGGGCGGATTCCCCCGGCCGGGTCAAAGGCCGACGTCGGCAAGGCGTGGGCCGTCAACGGCAACACGCATCGCGACCGGGCCGTGCTGACCTTCGAGTGGCCCAAGCCGGTCACCATCGCCGAGATCGTTTATTACGGCCGAACGGCCTGGCTGCCGAACGAGAACTGGAAGGACTACCAGGTTCGCCTCGACGACGCCGTCGAGCCGGTCGTCACCGGCCAACTCGCCAGCGGCCACGGTCCCCAGCGGATCGCCCTGCCGAAACCGGCCAAGGCGAGCAAACTCACGCTGGCGTTCACCAGCTCCCACGGCGGGCTCAACCCGGGGGCCTCGGAGGTGCGAATCTACTCCGTCCGCCCGCCGAAGAAGCTGCTGGGCACGCCCGCCCCGGCACGCCGGTCCGCCCCGGCCACGGTGGCCTCGCCGATTTCGCTCAAGGGCTCGGCCGAGCTGGCCCGACGGCTGGCCTCGGGAGCATTGGGCTTCAACAAGCTCATCGTCATCCAGCGGCACCCGATCAACTCCTCCCACGTGTACACCTACCACGCCGAGGGCTTCCGCAGCGGCGGGGGACTGTATCGACTTACGCTCGGCAAGGGCGAGGGCGAGGGCAAGGGCGAAGGCAAACTCGAACCCCTGGTCGACGCCGCCGGCGGGCAGATCCTCGACTGCAACGTCTCCTACGACGGCAAGGAGTTGCTGTTCAGTTGGCGGAAGAGCGCCCGCCAGAAGTACCAGGTCTTCCGCATGAACGTCGACGGGACCGACCTGACGCCGATCACCGACGGGACCTCCAACGACATGAACGCCTGCTGGCTGCCCGACGGGGGGATCGTGTTCCTCTCCGACCGCAAGCCGGCCTTCGCGTACTGCTGGGTGACCACCTCGCCGATCCTGTACCGCTGCGACGGCGACGGGGGCAACGTCGTCCGCCTGTCGGCGAACTACCTCAACGACTTCACCCCCTCGGTGATGGCCGACGGGCGGATCCTGTACAGCCGATGGGAGTACGTCGACCGCCCGGCGATTCCCATCCAGAGCCTGTGGACGATGAACGGCGACGGCACGGGGGTGTCGGGCTTCTTCGGCAACCGCGTGCTCAGCCCGGCCACCTTCATGGAGGCCCGGCAGATTCCCGGCACCGACAGCGTGCTGTGCGTGCTCACCTCGCACAACGGGCCCTGCCGGGGCGCCATCGGCATCGTCGACCCGTCCAAGGGGTCCAACGCCCAGGCCGGCATCACCAACCTGACACCGGAGGTGAAGATCGGCCAAGTGGATCGCGGCAACGGCAACAACGTCCGCGGCCCGTACGAGAGCCCCTACCCGCTCGACGGGAAATACTTCCTGGCCTCCCGCGGCGGGGAGATCATCCTTCGCGACTACGCCGGCACGGCCGAGGTGAAGCTGCTGGGCCCCTCCGGCGGCATGGGGTACTACAACGCCCAGCCGATCCGCCCCAGCCACCGGCCGATGGTGCGCAACTTCACGCCGCCCCGCGACGACGCCGAGCCGTGGGCGACGATGATGGTGCAGGACGTGTACGTGGGGCTCTCCCCCCAGGTGAAGCGCGGCGAGATCACCCAGATCGCCGTCGTGCAGGAAATCGAGAAGAGCGTTCGCGCCGAGACCAAGCGGCGGGCGTTCGGCTTCCAGTTCCCCGTGGTCTCCTGCGGCGCGACGTACTCGCCCAAGAAGTTCTGGGGCTACGCCAAGGTCGAATCCGACGGCTCGGCCAACTTCAAGGTGCCGGCCCGCGTGCCGATCTACTTCATGGCCCTCGATGCCGAGGGCCGGGCCTTCCAGCGGATGCGGACGCACACCCACCTGATGCCGGGCGAGTCGCAAAGCTGCGTCGGCTGTCACACCGACCGCAACAGCGTGGTCGCCGCCGGCGGCCCCCGCCCCATCGCCGCCCGGCGTACCGCCCAGCCGCTGGAGGAGCCCGAGTGGGGCGTTGGGGGCTTCAGCTACGCCCGCATCGTGCAGCCGGTGTTGGATAAAAACTGCGTCGAGTGCCACAACCCCCGCAACACCGGCGGCGGGCTGGACCTCAGCGGAGACAAGACCGACTTTTTCAACGTCTCCTACGACGTGCTCGCCCGCGACCGCCAGGGCCGCGAGGGCAGCCCGTACATCAGTTGGATACCCAGCTACAACGGGCACGAGGCCAACATCCTCAAGGTCGCCCCCAAGACGTGGGGCTCCCCGGTGAGCAAGCTGGCCGAGCTGGTTCGCACGGGCCATCCCGACGCCGACGGGAAACCGCGTATCAACGTGCCGGTCGAGGGGCGGCGGCGAATCTTCGCGTGGATCGATCTGAACGTGCCCTACTACGGCACCAGCAAATCGAACCACTACAACCGCCCGGGCTGCAGGCAACTGCTGCCGCCGGCGTTGGACAAGACGCTCGCCGACGTGGCCGCCCGGCGCTGCGCCTCGTGCCACAAACCCGACGCTCGCGGTCGAGGGGGCATTCCGCGGACGTTCTACACGCGGATCACCAACCCGCAGGCGAACAACTTCCTGCTGGCCCCGCTGGCCAAGGCCGCCGGCGGCACCGAACGATGCGGGCAAGTCGTCTTCGCCTCCACCGACGATGCCGACTACCAGGCGATCCTGAAGACCTTCGAGCCGATCGCCAAAATCCTGCGGAAAGCACCCCGCATGGACATGCCGGGCGCCGACGCGGACGCCGAGTGCGCCGGCGTCAAGTAACGCCGCCGCGAGATCCCCCGAGAACCCCGCACCACCAGGAGAGCTGCATGCTGCCGAGAGAGAGAGTTTTCGCCGCCCTGGAACACCGCGAGGGCGACCGCATCCCCTGGGGGGAGCATTCCATCGACTACAACGTGTACGAGGATATCCTCGGCCGCGAGACGCTCGTGCAGGCGAAGATGCGGACCACCCAGGCGTACTGGGACGGGCGGCGTGACGAGGTGGTCGAAAGCTGCAAACGCGACCGCATCGACCTTATCAAGGCGCTGGAGATGGACGTATGCTTCGTCAGTCGCGTGCCGCCGAAGGGGCATCAGCCCAAGCCGCTGGAGAAGGTCTCCGACGGCGTGTACCGCGACACACGAGGCAGCATCTACCACGTCAGCGCGACGACGCACGACCTGCGAATGCACACGCCGGTCCCGCGAGACGACTACACGCCGCCGACGGTCGAGTCGGTCCAGCAGCAGATCGACGAGTTCGACGACGACGACGTCGGCGATCCCAACGGGTCGGAGTGGGAGTTCGTCCATCACGTCGTCCGCGAGATGAAGGATACCCACTTCATCATGCTGATGAGCGACGATCTAAGTTGGCCGTCTTTCGGCAAGACCGAAGAGGATGTCTGGATGAACCTCGTCCTCGAACCGGAGATCAGCCGCAAGCTGGCCGAGCTGAAATGCAAGCAACTGATCCGCAGCGTCAAGCTGTACGCCCAGCTGGGCGTCGACGGCATCATGCCCTGCGGCGACCTGGGCTCCAGCACGAGCCTGATGGCCAGCCCGGCCATCTACCGGGAGCGGATCTATCCGGTCCACAAGGCCCACGCGGCCGAGGCCCACCGCCACGGGCTGAAGATCCTCAAGCACTGCTGCGGGCACATCTGGCCGGTCATCGATGAGCTGGCCGAGGTGTACGACGCGTACGAGGGTATCCAGGGCACCGCGGGAATGGACATCGGCAAGCTCAAGCAGCGCGTGGGCGAGAAACTGTGCCTGTGGGGCGGCATCTGGCACGAGCACATCATCCTGGGCGACACCAACGACATCCGCAACGACGCCCGCTACGCCTTCACCAACGCCGCAACCGGCGGGGGCTACATCATGGGCTCCACCCATTCGCTGGCCGTGGACGCCAAGGCCGCCAACATCCTCGAGATGAAACGCTGCCGAGACGAATGGGGCGTCTATCCGATCGACCCCAAGCGGATGACGTGAGGAGCCGGATGTCGGGCCGGAGCGGGCGCCTGGTGCCATGCTTCTGCTGTTTTACAGAAGCATGCGCTCACCCACCGCCGGGTGCCATGCTTCTGCTGTTTTGCAGAAGCATGCGCTCACCCACCGACAGCGACATATGGGGGCAGGCGCCCAGTGTGCCGGAGGTCCGCCAACGCATGCTTCTGCGAGCAGAAGCATGGCACCCGGCTTCTGCTGTTTTACAGAAGCATGCGCTCACCCACCGACAGCGACATATGGGGGCAGGCTCCCAGTGTGCCAGAGGTCCGCCAACGCATGCTTCTGCGAGCAGAAGCATGGCACCCGGCTGTTTTACAGAAGCATGCCCGCACCCACCGCCGGGTGCCATGCTTCTGCTGTTTTGCAGAAGCATGCGCTCACCCACCGACAGCGACATATGGGGGCAGGCTCCCAGCGTGGCGGAGGCCCGCCAACGCATGCTTCTGCGAGCAGAAGCATGGCACCAAGCCGGACGGGGTCGCAATCCCCCCGGCGGCGGGGCGTTAGGCCTTGTGTTGGCGTAATGACGATGCAGGGCCCGGGCCCGCGTTCACGGAAAGGAACACCTATGAAGACTCGACTTGCCCTCTCGACGATCCTGACGCTGGCGCTGCTCGCCCCGGCCCCGGCCGCGGCCGAACCGACGTCGAAGAATAGCCCGTGGCTCGAAAAGCTGTTGAAACGGTTCCCCGCCGCCGACGCCGACGGCGACGGCGTGCTGACGCTGGCCGAGGCCAAGGCCCACCGCGAGAAGCAGATCCGCGCCCGCGGCGATCGCCCCCGTCGCCCGGCCGGAACGATCGGCCCCAAGCCGACCCACCCGAACGTGGCGTACAACGCCCACGTCCGCACGAAGCTGGACTTCTGGAAGGCCCCGGCCGAGACGCCCACGCCGGTGATCGTGTTCATCCACGGCGGGGGGTTCCGCGGGGGCGACAAGTCCCAGGCGTCCCAGCGCTACGGGAGGATGATCAAAGAGTGCCTGGCCAAGGGCGTCTCTTTCGCCTCGGTGAACTACTGCATGACCGGCGACGGCGTGGGCCTGCCGCACTGCCTGCGCGACTCGGGGCGGGCGATCCAGTTCCTGCGGCACAACGCGGCCACGTACAACATCGACCCCAAACGGATCGCCGCGTTCGGCGGCTCGGCCGGGGCGGGCACGTCGATGTGGCTGGGCTTCCACGACGACCTGGCCGACGCCGACAGCAAGGACCCCGTCGAGAGGCAATCCACCCGGCTGGCGGCGTGCGGGGCCTTCGCCGGCCAGTGCACGTACGACTTCCAACGCTGGCCGGAACTGATCGGCCCGCCCCCCAAGGCCGACACCAGCGTCGTCCGTAGCGAGTTCCTGCGGATCATGGGGATTACCGGGCCGGCAGACCTGGACTCGCCGAAGATGAAGGCCATCCGCGCCGACGTGGACATGGTCGCCATGCTGGACGCGGCCGACGCGCCGGTGTTCCTCTTCTCGGCCGGGCCGCTGACCGACGCGACCAACCGGGGACACTACATCCACCACCCCCGCCACGCCGTCGTGGTCAAAGCCGCCGCCGACAAGGCCGGCGTGGACGCCGAACTGCACCTGTCGGCCAAGGACCCCACCCTCCGGGGCGAGAAGGTAAACGCCCTGCTGCTGAAGTTCTTCTTCAAGCACCTCGACGTGAAGCCCGCCCCGGCGAAGCCGTGACCCAAGCGGCCTTAGCGTCATAGAGGCCGCCCTGCCCCGTCCCGGCCAACGAAGCGATGGGCAAGAGCGCGCCCGGCGGCAGCCCACCGGCCGGCAGGGCGGTCCTCGCGGACCCATCCTCGCTTCTGCCCCGGGGACGATCCCTGTCGATCCGGAAAAGACGCCTTGAATCGCGGCTGGTACGCGACGAACGCCCGGCTTGCCCGACGCCTCCTTCCTCTCGTTCATGGTAGCCACGGGCGCGAGCCCGTGGACCGGCAGCGACCGCCCGAACGGAGCGCCGGAAGGCCGCGAATCATGCGGACCGGACCGGCCGGCATGATTCGCCCCCCGCGGGGGCTCCTCGTCTCGGCCGGGACGATCCTCCACGGGCTCGCGCCCGTGGCTACCATGAGGCCCTTCGGGCCGCGACGATCCTGCGGCCCCCATCATCCAATCCGTCTGCCCGGCCTCAACCGCGATAGCGCAATGAGTTGGTGCGTTCCGGCTGGGTGCTGACGGCTGGACGCTGGAGGGGAGCTGCAAGAATATTGATTTTCTTCATTTCAGTATTGATTTTTTTAAGTTCTCAAGCGATAATACTGCTGAATACTTACGGAGACGAGGATATGACCAAGGAATGGCAGAGCCTGACCCGATGGACGCAAGGCCGCCCGGCGGTGGTCGAGCGGGTTCGCCTTCCCGACGATGGAGTCGCCATCGAGGGTGAGTTCGAACTGCCGCCGCTGGCTCAACTGTCGCCGGAGGACCAGGTGTTCGTGGCCGCGTTCGTCCGATGCCACGGGTCCATCAAGCGGATGGAGCAGTTCTTCGGCGTCAGCTATCCGACGGTGAAGAGCCGGCTGAAACGGATCGGCGAGCAGTTGCCGTTCGTGGAGATCGACATGCAGGCGCCCACCGACGAGGTCCTGACGAAGCTGGAAGCCGGCGAGATCTCCGTGGACAAGGCGGTGGAGATGCTGGAGAGATGATCTGGCCACCGTCGGTGATGCGGGTGCGGCGGGTCAAGGCCGGCCGGAAACGGCTCAGCCTGTGGCTGCCACTGATCCTGATCTGGCCGATCGTGCTGGCCCTCGGGATCGTCCTGTTCCCGATCGTCGCGATCGTGGCGCTGGCCCTGTGGCCAACGGGAGCGGGCAAGCCGATCCTGGTGTTGGGCCCGCGGCTGTTCGGGTTGTTCTGCCGGCTTCGTGGGCTCCACGTGGAGATCGAGACCAAAGACGAAAGCGTCCTGATCCGGCTGATGTGAAGGAGAGGCACTGTGAGTAGAGAACAGCGACGAATCCTGAAGATGCTCTCGGAAGGGAAGATCACGCTGGAAGAGTCCGAGAGGCTGCTGGCCGCCTGCTGGCCGGCCCCCAAGACCGGGCTCGCCGCCCCCCCGAAGGAGGGATCCGCGAAGGCGGCCCCGAAGTACCTGCGGATCACCGTGGAATCGAACAAGGATGGCGATCAACCGGAGCGCGTCAACGTCCGCATCCCCCTGCAGCTTCTCCGGTCGGGCATCAAGCTCGGGGGGATCCTGCCGGACAGCGCCCGCGAGAAGGTCAGCGCCGCCCTGGCCGACAAAGGCATCAGTTTCGACCTCGGCAACGTCACGAAGACCGGAGCGATCGACGAACTCATCGAGCACCTGTGCGAACTGACCGTCGACGTGGACAGTGGGACCGAGAAGGTGCGCATCTACTGCGAGTGATCCGTCGCCGGCGTGCCGCCGCCAATGCATTCCGCGGCCTCTTTTCACTTGACGTGTGCCCGGGTTGCGGTAGAATTGAGGGATGGGTTAGATCCCCATTTCCGCTGTGCCAGTATCGAGTCCAGGAACGGCCGGAGGGCACGCCGGTTCCCAGGCGGTCACCGGGCCTTTCCACGGAGGGTTGCCATGAAACGTCTGCCGAGGATCCTCGTCAGTATCGCCCTGCTGGCCGTGCTGGCATCGACCGGAAGCGCCGCCGCGGCCGAGCGGCTGTACGCCCTGTCGACCGCCGGCTTTGCCGGTGCCAATCCCACATGGATCGAGATCGTCGACCCCAGCACCTACACCAGGGTCAACTCCTTCTCGGTCGGTACGATTTTCGCCAACTCCCTGGCCGTCTCACCTGACCAGCAGAATCTGTACGTGGCCGATTTCTACGGTAATCAGGTTGCCGTCTACAACCCCTCAGGCGGCCTGGTGACAACCGTGCCGGTCACGTCCCCTCGCGACCTCGCTTTGTCGGCCGATGGGGCCGCGCTCTACGTCACTTCCAACTTCTCCATCGTGGAGGTCGACACGACAACCTGGACCACTCGCTCACTGTCCACCGGCAGCGACCTGACCTTGGCGGCGTCGCTATCGAAAGACGGAACCAAGCTCGGGGTGAGCGCCCAGGGCACCGGCTCGGCACTGTACCTGATCGACACGGGGACCTTCACCCAGGATGCGCGCGTCACGATCACGCACCCCACATCCTCCGCCTACGTCAACGACGTGGCCTTCACCGACACCGGGCGGGCCTTGATCTACGACAACAACCGAGACAGCCTCTATCAGGTGGATGTCGCCACCGGCACGCAGATCACGGCCGACACCATCCAACTGGCCCCCGACGCCGGCTCCTCGGTCAACTACAACAACGCCCTGAGATACAGCACCGTCAGTGACCGCGCGTACGTGCACCGCGACACCCTCGCCCAACTGGCCGTCTTCGATCCGGCCGCCAAGACGGCATCGGCGTTCACCGGGTTCACCGACAACCCGTTCGCCTCGGCGCTGTCACCGGACGAAGCGTCGCTGTACGTGTCGATGTACACGCCCGCGGGCCAGGATGTCTTCGACCTTCTCGACGTCGTCACGGGCACCTTCACGCGAGGCGTATACACGGCCACGGCGCATGTGCGCGACATCGTGGTCGTCCCCGCCCCGCCGCTGCATTGGTCCAACATCTCCGGCGGCTCGTGGGACGGGGGCGGCAACTGGACCCCGACCGGGCCGCCGGTCCCCACGGACGTCGTCTACATCGATCCCGCCATGGGCGTCACCGTCATCGGCCCGGCCGCGACGGCGACGGTCGCGTCGCTGACGATCGGTGCCACAACCGGCGGCGTGGCCACGCTGTCGCTGCAGAATACCGGCACGCTCACCGTGACCGGGCAAACCACCCTCACCGCCCGCGGAAAACTTACCGGCAGCGGCACGCTGGCGGCGACCGGGGGCCTCGCCAATGCCGGGGAAATCAACTTGGGCACCGGCGGGCTGCAACTCGTCGGCGCCACACTCAGCAACACCGGGCTCATCCGCGGCGAGGGCACCATCGGCAACAACCTGGCCAATACCACCGGCGAGGTGCGAGGCGAGGCCGGCCGGCGAATCGTCTTCAACGGGTCCGGCAATACCACCAGCGGTGAGATCAACTTGCTCGGCGGCACCGTCGAGTTCAGCGGGGACCTCACCAACACCGCCGGCGGGTCCATCGGCGGACGCGGGACGCTCATCGTCAACGGCGGGCTGACCAACGCCGGCGCCGTCGCCTTCACCGGCACCAGCGACGTCTTCGGCGACGTCGTCGCCAACACCGGCACCATCGTCGTCTCCGGCGGGGCCACCACCACCTTCTTCGACGACGTGGACACCGACGGCACCATCCAGGTTAGCTCCAACAGCACGGCCGTGTTCCTGGGCGCCTTCACCGGCACCGGCGGCACGGAAGGCACCGGCCTCGCGCTGATGGAAGGCCCCCTTCGCCCGGGCAACAGTCCCGCAGCCGTCACCTTCGAGACCGACGTGGCGTTCGGAGAGAACGCGACGCTGGAGATCGATCTGCTCAACGCCACGCCGGGCACCGGGTACGATCAGGTGCTCGTCAGCGGGGAGGTCTCGCTGGACGGCACCGTCGCCGTCAAGCAATTCGACCCCTTCCAGCCGCTGCCGGGCGAAGCCTTCACGATTATGACCTACGCCTCCCGCGTCGGCACCTTCGACGCGGTGACCGACAACTCCCCCCTGGCGGGGCTGGCGTACCAACTCGCCTATGACGACGAGGCCGGGACCGTAACGCTGCTGCCGACGGCCCTGCCGGGCGACGCCAACCTCGACGGCTTCGTCGACGACTTCGACCTGTCGGTGCTGCTGGGTAACTGGGAGCACGATCCGCTGATCCTCTCCACGTGGAAGCTGGGTAACTTCACCGAGGCCACTCTCGGCGACACCGACGTGGACGACAACGACCTGTCCGTGCTGCTGGGCAATTGGACCGGACCCCCCCCCGCCGCCGCCACCGTGCCCGAGCCCGCCACGCTGCTGCTGATCGCCGCCGGCGCCCTTACGGCCATCCGCCGACGACGCTGAAGCCGACGGGGCGCACGGGGCTGCATCCGGCGCCGCGCCAGCCTGCGGTGCCGCGCTTCTGCCGGCAGACTCATGGCACCGGGCCGGCTCGGGGACGGGGGCGCCGCGACGACGACCGGATCGCCACGGGCGGTCAACTGGAGGATTGCAGTTTCCCCCCGCAGGGCGCCTAATACTGCTGGCGGAGCGGCCCGGGGACTGGGTCCGCCCGGACATGACGGAGTGGGACGACTATGTCAGGGAAACACGATAGGTCGCAAGCGGCGTTCGAGCGAGCGTGCGAGGTGCTGGTCGGCGGGGTCAACTCGCCGGTGCGAGCGTTCAACGCGGTGGGCGGCACGCCGGTGGTGATCGTCTCGGCCGCCGGGGCCAGACTCACCGACGCCGACGGCAACGAGTATATCGATTACGTGGGCTCCTATGGACCGATGATCCACGGGCACGCCCACGAGCAGGCGGTCACCGCCGTCACCAAGGCCGCCCGGCGCGGCACCAGCTACGGCGCCCCCACCGAGTCCGAGACGCAACTGGCCGAGCTGATCCTGGCCGCCTACCCGTCGGCCCAGCGGGTCCGGCTGGTGAACAGCGGCACCGAGGCCTGCATGTCGGCCATTCGCCTGGCACGCGGGGCCACCGGGCGAGAGAAGATCATCAAGTGCGTCGGCTGCTACCACGGGCACGTCGACGCGCTGCTCGTTCAGGCCGGCAGCGGCGCCACCACCTTGGGGGTGCCCTCCTCCCCCGGCATCCCCGCCGGGGCCACGGCCGACACGGTGCTGGTGCCTTACAACGACCTCGACGCGGCGGCGCGGGCCTTCGACCAGCACGGCGAAGATATCGCCGCGATGATCGTCGAGCCGGTCTGCGGGAACATGGGCGTGGTGCTGCCGGGCAAGGGCTACCTGCCGGGCCTGAGAGAGTTATGCACCGGCCACGGGGCCTTGCTGATTCTCGATGAAGTGATGACCGGCTTCCGCCTGGCCTTCGGCGGCGCCCAGGAAGTGTACGACGTGCGGGCCGATATCACCACCATCGGCAAGATCATCGGCGGCGGGCTGCCGGTGGGCGCGTACCTCGGCACCGCCGAGGTGATGGACCACCTGGCGCCGTTGGGGCCGGTCTACCAGGCCGGCACGCTGAGCGGCAATCCGCTGGCGATGGCGGCGGGGCTGGCCACGGTGGAGCCGCTGCGCGACGGGGCCGCCTACGGCCGGCTGGAAGGGCTCGGCGCCTCCCTCGACGCCGGGCTGCGCAAGGCGGCCAAGGGCGCGGGTGTGGGCTCGAAGGTGTGCATCAACCGCATCGGCAGCATGATCACGGTGTTCTTCACCCCCGGGCCGGTCACCGACTATGCCACCGCCACCGCCAGCAACACCGCCGCCTACGCGGCCTTTTTCCACGCGATGCTCGGCGCCGGGGTGAACCTGCCGCCCAGCCAATACGAGGCGTGGTTCGTCGGCCTGGCCCACACCGAAGACGACATTGCCGCCACGGTGAGCGCCGCCGGCGAGGCCTTCGCCGCGGCCGCTGAGGTGATGTAGCGACAGCGACACGTCGGTTCGGCGCCCTCGGCGCGGGGCCGAGGGAGAACCAGTGCCCTGTTGGGGAGGATGAGGCGATGGAACTGATTCGATGCCAGCGTATCAACGACGGGCCGGAAGCCTTTGCCGGCATCCGCGCGGGCAAGAACTGGATGCTGTTGCTGCTGCTTGTCACACTCCTGATCAACCTGGGCACGGCCGTGGCGGTCAGGTATTGGCCCACGCTCGACGGCAGCGAGTGCTTCCGGACCGAGCTGGCCGGGCTGCGGGCACAGGCCACGCCCGCCAGGCCGACGCGCCGCCCGCACCCCGCCACCACGCGGCCCGCTCGGCCCACCACGCGACCCGCTCGGCCCGCCACGCGATCTGCTCGACCCGCCACGCCCCCGGCCGGGCCCGCCACGCCCCCGGGGCCGTCGGGGCCGGCGTCGGCGGCGTCGGAACATTTCTACTGGATCCTCGGCTCGGCGCTGCCGATCGTCCGCACGGCCGGCCTGATCGGCGCCCTGCTGCTGTCGGCGTACCTGCTGGTCGCCATCATCGTCGCCCTGGCCGGAGGACTGGCCGGGACGGGCCTGCTGGCCGGGGCCTTCAGTTGGTCCCTGCTGCTGACCGCCATGTTCGTGCCGTGGAACCTGACCTTCGGCGGCGTGGTGGTCCCCGGCGTGCTGTTCGATCGCCACGAACTCATCGTCGGCACCGCCGAGGTCGCCTGGGGCGCCGGCGAGATCGACTGGGCCACCGCCGTGCTCTACTACGCCCGCTTCGCCGGCTACCAGGTGCTGGCGATCCTGCTCTGGCTCCTCGTCCAACTCAAGTTCGCCGCCGCCGTCCGCCGCATGACCGTCCCCGTCGAACAGCAGTAGGCCCGCACGAGCGCGCTGCAAGCAGGCCACTGGCTACTGACCACCCCCCCCGGGCAAGCTGACCACCTCGCGGCTACCCCGCAATCGGGTCCAGCGGTTCTTTGATGTGTTCGCATCGGCCGGGGCCGTCGACTTCGGTGTTGCCGTCGAATCTCGCCCAGCGGACGGCGTTGGTGATCACCCCGAGCACCTGGGCGTTGTGGAAGAGCGGGTAGCTCTCGTGGCCGGGGCGGAAGTAGAACACCTTCCCGCGGCCGCGGCGCCAGGTGGCCCCGCTGCGGAAGACCTCGCCGCCCTCGAACCAACTGATGAAGACCAGCTCGTCGGGGTCGGCGATGTCGAAGTGCTCCCCGTACATCTCGGTGTGCGGCAGTTCGATGTACTTGCCCAGGCCCTTGGCGATCGGGTGGGCCGGATTGACCACCCACAGCCGCTCCTTCTCGTTCGCCTCGCGCCAGCGAAGGGAGCAGGTGGTGCCGTTGATCTTCTGGAAGATCTTCGAGAAGTGCCCCGAGTGCAGCACGATCAGCCCCATCCCGCCGAGCACCCGCTTGTGCACGCGGTTGACCACCTCGTCGGCCACCTTGCCGTGGGCGATGTGGCCCCACCACGTCAGGACGTCGGTGTTCTCGAGCACCTCGTCGGTCAGCCCGTGCTCGGGCTGATCCAGCGTGGCGACCCCGGCGGTGATGCCGTCCTGTTTGTTCAGGTGGGCGGCGATGGCCCCGTGCATGCCGTCGGGGTACAGCTTGCGGATTTCCTCGTTCTTCTGCTCGTGGATGAACTCGTTCCACACGGTGACTCGCACGTCTGACATGGGTTCGATCCTTTCCGGTTAAGGGTCCGCCGCCTCGGCGACGGCACGGCACCCCGTTTGTGCGGGCGGACAACGCTCCGCGTCTATCCAGTCACTATCTGATACGCCACGCAGAAACTCCTTGCGCCGGGTGCCATGCTTCTGCTCCGCCGGGTGCCATGCTTCTGCTCGCAGAAGCATGCGTGTACCC
>SDBU01001812.1_pt1 | contig 29557 bp, 28 predicted proteins | sample 2277071 | NCBI WGS metagenome assembly SDBU01 (sample SAMN10397929, study PRJNA504765) | marine sediment metagenome | isolation source: marine sediment core GS08_GC12, 126 cmbsf | place: Arctic Ocean: Gakkel Ridge, Loki's castle | collected 2008 | reverse complement strand
AAGCGTTGGCCGAAGGCCTTCGCTGGAACGCGGGGTGAAGAGAAGATAAGAATTGTTGAGCCCCGGGAGGGGCGAAAGAACCTGTAGTAGTTGTTTCGCTCCTCCCGGGGCTCAACTCTCAGAAACCTCCAGAACCCCTTTCACTTGAAACAGGTTAAAAGCCGAGCTCACGTTATTTTAAGTGATGAAATCTAGATAATTGTCTTGGGAAATAACTTCAAAAGTTGATTCAGGATAAGTTTTTTGCCAAAGAGCCGGTGCTTTAACTTTACGATTCTTCCATTTGAATTCAAATCCGTGTAATTCTCCCTCACTCTCTTCTATCCAATCGATCTCTTTTTGATCATAAGTTCGCCAAAAATAGTTGTTTGCATATATTTGATGATAGTGCTGCTTCTTCAATCTCTCCATTATGAGATAATTTTCCCAAACCTCTCCTACATCATTTCTCACAGAGAAAAAGTTGAAATTATTAATTAGAGCATTTCTGATTCCAAGATCACAAAAATAGTAACGAGAGGTCTTGGTTATTTCAGAGCGCAAATTCCTACTAAAACCTCTTATGTTTATTAAGACAAAAACCTGCTCTAACAAATCGAGATATTTTTCAACGGTAGCCTTACCTAATCCTAATCTTGTCGCCAGTTCAGAATAAGAAACCTCTTTTCCGATTTGCAAAGCAATCAATTGTAAGAGTTCGATTATCTTTTTTGACTTTTTAATCCCCTCATACTCAAGGATATCTCGATAAAGATAGTCTCGCACTAATTCATGAAGATATTCTTTTTTATCGTTATCTGATGAAAGCAACACAACTTCTGGATAGGAACCAAAAATCAGACGTTTTTCTAAATTTGCCCTGGTTTGCGCCGGGGTTTCCAACTTTCCCATTTCAATTTGCGCCAGCGGGAAGATTTGCAATACTTTTTTCCGTCCAGTCAGGGGCTCCCCTACTTTTCGAGCAAGGTCAAACGTAGAAGATCCGGTGGCTATGATCGAAAGGGAAGGGAAGTGATCCACGAGAAGTTTGAGGTTAATTCCTATATTGGAAATTTTCTGCGCCTCATCTATCACAAGAAGCTGCTTATCTCCAACGAAATCACGCAATTTTTCGATAGACTGACTAGAAAGATAGTCGTGAACAAAAACATCTTCTCCGCTGACAAAAAGATAATCGCCACACCCTTCCAAGAAGTGGTTTAGAAGAGTGGTCTTACCTACTCTTCTTGGACCATAAATGACAATGACCTTTCCTTTTTCAAGTTTTTTTTTCAGAACTTCCAGTTGAAATTGGAGTATATACATGCGCCCTCCTACTACCCGTATTTTACCAAATTCAGACATTTAAATGCCCGTATTTAATTAAATACGGGCATTTGACTGACCGAATTAAGCTAAATTCGGTCATTTAGGGCAAAAAGCGGTCTTTGTGGTCTAGTTTTTGGCAGGTGTGGAAATAGGTGTAGCGTCGCTTGGCAATGAAGCGGTAGGCGAGATCAAAGGGAAGGCTAGGCTGGAAGGAGAGCCAGCCAAAAAAGCTGTAGAATCCTCCGAGAAGCCACATCATGCGTAGGACTGCCTTGCCCTCGGTCAAGATCTTGCCATTGCTCTGGAGCAGAACCAGAGTGGATTTTTTGACCTCTAGGTTTTTGAGCTTGGCAGCAGCTGTCTCACCACCCAGAGGGGCAAATTTGAAAAGAGCTTTGTGGTCAGCTTGCAGGACAAAACGGACCGCTCGATTACAGAGTGGACACTCTCCATCATAGAAGATAATATCAGGAGATTTCACGCCCTTCATCGTACCTTGTACTCTACCCAGCTTCGTCCATATTCCAGCACATTAATTACCCAAAAACAAGTCTTTGAAAATAAGTATAACGGCGCAGCCAGAAGAAACCATGACACTACTCCGATCAATAGTGGAACCAAAAAGAAAGAGGTCACGATAAAGGCAGTTTTCCCAATAAGGTAGTAAAAGCCGATATTTGCCGTAACAGGCGCCGCTAACAAAACAATGCAGGAAAGGAGGAGCCACGGAACGCCAGCCCAGGCCCCAAATGGAGTGAACGTCCACCGCGAATCTATTTTCTTGCCAGAACTTCTAAGTTTCTGCATCGCTACTTTGCTAATGGTGACCCCTCGAAACGCTATCTCCTGCACTTCAGGTATTTTTTCTGCAGCTTCTACAATCTCAATAGCAATATGCACATCAATGAGGGACGTATCAGTTAGAGATGAGTAAGTCGGAAATTTTCTTTTTCCTGAAATTTTCCCCTCTCTCAAAACGGCGATCCATGCAATTTGGCGTATGGCTTTCGCTGCATCACTATTAGACTCCAGCCATGTGCTATTGTCACTTCCTTTAATTATAGCCCTTACCGTCTTCTGCGGATGTGCTCTAACATAGAAAGAGAATAATCCCTGATATTGCCAGGGATTAATATTATTAGGGCAGGACTGAAAAAGTTTTTTAAATTTAGAGACCTTATATCTATCGGACTCCTTTAAAAAGGTTGTAAATTCTTCCGCTAGCTGCTCTATCGATATCTGAGAAATATCTAATATCAACTGAACTTTTTCTTCGTTCAAAGAGTAACTAAAGAGTGAAGCACGAAATTCCTTTCTCAGTATTGGAGTTTCTTTGACCTGTCTAAGCCAGATCTGAAAACACCCATCTGCTTGTATCCGTAATTCTGGGGAACAATCTCGCAAACTCTTCATGGAAGGAACGTCCAAATGAGGCGTCAGATACATTTGCCAGACTTCTGGAGATAAAGCTTCAATACTCATTGAATTTCAGGTCTGTTTTTTTTGAGTTCATCAAACTTTTTAGCTAAATCTAATATTTCCTCATCGGTGAGACCGCCGTTTTGAAGTTTCACTCGGATCTCTTCACAGTTCTGCATCCAGTCGCGATCGAGAATCTTCTGAGCGGTCTGGGTAAACTGCTCTTCAGCTCTGTCGAGATTAATCTTTTTATGCATGATCTCGTCCATTACACCCTGAGCTTCGCCCTGATCGATATCGATAAGCAGTGAGAGTAGATCGTGGTCCTCACTTTTGAGGTAGCTCTCAAAGAGTTGGCGGCAGATAGGCACCCAGAAGTGATGAGGGTTGAGCTCTTTTTTGGCTATCTCAACAAAGGTCTCTCGTTCATGCAAAATCAGCCAGCGAAGGAGATCAAGCTCCAAGACACGGTTGGGATCGATCGAACCGGTTGTAGCGGTAGCCTGCCTGAGATAGGGTTGCGGCGTATACCCTCCGCTGATGCCGAGGGTCTCCTCGGGGACATGGGTGAGCGAGGCGACCTGTCTTAGGCTCTCATGGACCATCACCGGCTGCTCCCAGCTTTTGACCTGCTCAGTCAGAGCGGTTACCAGGGCGTTTTTTCCAGCGGGCGTCGAGGGATTGTATTCACGGGAGAGATAGTTCACCTGAAAAGTGAGATAATCCACTCCGGCTTTGATCAGCTCAATCAACTTCTGGGAGCCAAATTGAATCAAATAGGTATCGGGATCACTCCCTTTTGGCAAGGTGACGACAGTCACCTCTGTCCCCATCTTCTGAAAGAGATTGCCCGCTTTTGAGGCGGCGCTCACCCCTGCCTCATCAGAATCAAAAAGGAAGTAGACTCGGCGAACACCGAGATTTTGCAGTTCTTTGACATGGCTTTCACCAAAAGCGGTGCCCAGAGAGGCGACGGTGCAGTTGAGTCCCGCCTCAATCAGCTTAAGACAGTCGATCTGCCCTTCGACAATAATCGCCCTGCGCTCTTTGGCAATGCGCCGTCTGCAGTAATTGAGGCCAAAGAGAATGCGAGATTTTTTGAAGAGCGCGGTCTCGGGAGTGTTGATATATTTGCCTCCAAAGGTCTCATCTTTGTATTTACGAGACGAAAAGCCGATAATCGTGCCGACAGGATTGCGAATGGGAAAGGTGATGCGATCACGAAAGAAGGGATTCTTTCTCTCCGCCCCGATCAATCCAGCCTCGAGAAGGGTCTGCTGATGGATCTTGTGCTCGCGCATCACTTGGTGAAAATCCCTGGAAAAGGCGGGGGCCAACCCCACCTCGAAGCGTCTGATAAAATCATCCGAGAGACCGCGCTCGTTGAGATAGCGACGGGCAGCTCTCCCCTCTTCGCTTTCGAGAAGGGTTTTGTGGAAGAATTCGGAAGCCAACTCCAGTGATTGTTTCAAAAAAGTCTTGCCGACCCCCGGATTCTCCTCTTCTTCAGCCATTTGGAGGGGCACATTGAACTTTTCGGCGAGAGTCTCGACAGCCTCAGCAAAGTTTAGAGAGAGATAGTTCATCAAAAATTGAATCGCATCTCCATGGGCGCCGCAACCAAAGCAATGATAGTGAGAATCCCCTTTTTGCAGAACAAAGGAGGGGGTTTTCTCTTCATGGAAGGGGCAGAGGGCTTTGTAGGACGATCCGGTCCGTTTTAGCTCGATATGGGTAGAGAGGACTTCGGACAGGTCAATCCGGTGTCGAAGACGCTCCAAACTCTCTTTTGTGAATAGTGGCATGCATCTTATCTTGCCCGAAGAGATGATTTTTGGTAAATTTATCTCCATGCCTCAAGAAATTCTAAAAAAAAGTCTCACTCCGATGATGGAACAGTGGGCGAGTTGCAAAAAGATCGCCAAAGAGGCCCTGCTATTCTTTAGGATGGGCGATTTCTACGAAGCGTTTTACGATGATGCGGTAGTTATTGCTCGTGAGGTGGAGCTGACGCTGACCAAGAGGCAGGAGGTGCCGATGTGCGGCGTTCCTTGGCACGCTGCAGAAAACTATATCGACAGATTGGTGGCCAAAGGCTACCGAATAGCAATTGCCGATCAGGTCGAAGATCCCAAGCAGGCGAAAGGGCTGGTGAGGCGTGAAGTGACCCGTTTTGTGACACCTGGCACGGTGATCAACTCCTCGTTTCTCTCAGAAAAAACCAACAACTACCTTCTTTCGTTTGCCCAAGTGGGAGCAATTTTTGGCCTTGCCACCCTCGATTTGACAACTGGAGAGTTCAAGGTCACCGAGATTGAAGATGAGCGAGAGCTCAAAAGCGAAATCTATCGCTTGCGGCCCGCTGAGCTGCTCACCTCTGAGAAATTTCAGAAGAAACATGAAAAATTATTTGAAGAAGCCAAACAGAGCTTTCGAGTACTGCTCTCTCGTGGGCAGGAATGGTTTTTTGACCATAAACATGCCTACGCCTTTCTCGTCGACCACTTTCAGATTCACCATCTGGATGGCTTTGGCCTCAAAGGGATGGTCGCTGCCATCAATGCCGCAGGTGCACTGCTCGCCTACGTCCAGGAAGAGCTCTCTCTCCCCATCACTCATATCCGCACCCTCAAAGCCTACTCCACTGCCGACACTCTTTCGATCGACTGGGTCAGCCAGCGCAATCTCGAGCTTTTTGAGACCCTACACGGCGATCAAACTCTACTCAAGGTGATCGACCGAACCCAAACACCGATGGGCGGCCGTGAACTGCGGCAGTGGCTCAAACACCCGCTTCTCTCGGTCAAAGCGATCACTAAAAGGCAAGATGGGATCGAGGCGCTGACCTTTGCGCCGACGGCTCTAGCCAAGTTGCGAGGGGCATTGCGTGGCGTGCGAGATCTCTAGCGATTGATGATGAAAGTGACCTCCGGTTTTGCGATGCCTCGCGATCTCGTTGCTCTCGGCAGTTCTTTGAAACAGGTTGGACCGATCAAAGAGATTATCTGCCAAATTGGCTCTGCTCTGATCTATGAATGTAGTGAGCAGCTGGTCGACATGAGAGAGCTCGTAGATCTCATTGGACGAGCTCTTGTCGATGAGCCGCCTCTCCGATTGACCGATGGTCATATCTTCCGCGATGGCTTCTACCCTGCTTTGGATGAGCTTCGTTCGATCACCAAAAATGGTCGAGAGTGGATCGCTCGTTACCAAAACCAGATCCGCGACGAGTATGGGATCAAAACTCTCAAGGTCGGCTTCAACAAAATCTTTGGTTACTATATCGAAGTGAGCAGAGGGCAGGCTCATTTGATGCCCGACATCTTCCAGCGCCGTCAAACCCTGGTCAATAATGAACGATTCATATCTCCCGAGCTCAAAGAGTATGAGGGCAAAGTGCTCACCGCTCAAGATCGGATGGAGATGATGGAGAGCGACCTTTTCCAGAAATTGCGCCTGAAAGTTGCCGAATCTGCCGAACAGGTCTGCCAAATAGCTCGGAGTCTCGCCACCATCGACACGCTCAGCTCTCTCGCTGAGATAGCCCGGGCCCATGACTATGTCCGTCCCATCGTCGATGAGAGCGACAAACTAGAGATTATCGAAGGGCGCCATCCCATTGTTGAGCACTCTCTCCCCAAAGAGCAGTTTATTCCCAATGATACCGGACTCGATGGCGAAAAAGAGCAGCTGATGCTCATCACAGGCCCCAATATGGCCGGCAAATCGACCTATATCAGACAAGTGGCAATGATCGTCATCCTCGCACAGATGGGCGCTTTTATCCCTGCAAGAAAGAGTCATATCGGCATCATCGACAAGATCTTCACCCGCATCGGCGCAAGCGACGATCTTTCGCGCGGACAGTCCACCTTCATGGTCGAGATGAGTGAGACCGCCAACATCTTGAACAACGCCACCTCCCGCTCCCTCGTCATCCTCGATGAGATCGGTCGAGGAACTAGCACCTACGATGGGGTAGCGATCGCCTGGGCAGTGGCTGAGTATCTCCTGAAAACAGATGGACGGCAGGCCAAGACCCTCTTTGCCACCCACTACTTTGAGCTGACCGGACTGGAGAAGATGATTAAGGGGGCTGTCAACTATCACGCAGCCGTAAAAGAGTGGAATGATGAGATCATCTTCCTCCACAAAATCGATCGAGGGGCCGCCGACCGCAGCTACGGCATTCACGTTGCTAGATTGGCCGGCCTTCCCACTCCCGTCATCACACGCGCCAGACAGATTCTCGGCGAGCTGGAACAAGATGGCGGCCGCAAGAGCAGCAAACGAAAAGTGCTCCAGGCAGTAGAAAAACAACTCCTCCTTTTTGAGTCTTAAAATTATGACCTTTAATCCCGAAAAACTCTCCGCTTTCCCCACCTCTCCCGGTGTCTATCTCATGAAGAACAAGGAGGGCAAAGTCCTCTATGTCGGCAAAGCCAATAATCTCAAACAGCGAGTCAAACAGTACTTTGCTACCCATGGAGATGGCCGAAAGATCGTCCCCTATCTCACCTCACAGGTCGAGGAGATCGATATCATCCTCGTCACCTCAGAAAAAGAGGCCCTTCTCCTTGAAAATAACCTGATCAAAAAGCACCAACCAAAATACAACGCCCTCCTCAAAGACGACAAATCCTACTTCAGCCTCGCCATCAACCACAAACACCAGTGGCCAATGGTGCGCGTCGTCCGCTACAAAGGCAAACCTCCCCGCAATCAGCTCTACTTTGGCCCCTACACCAAAGGACACGCTGCCAAACAGACCCTCAACCTTCTCCGCCGCCTTTTCCCTCTGCGCCAATGTTCCGACCACGAACTAGCCAGCCGCACACGCCCCTGCATCCTCTACGATATCAAAAAGTGTGTCGCCCCCTGCGTCAACAAATGCACCAAAGAAGAGTATGACACCCTCGTCAGCCAGGTAATCCATTTCTTAAAAGGCCACGACTCCGTGATTGTCAAAGAGCTCAAAAAAGAGATGGCAGAGGCTTCGAAGAAGCAGAATTTCGAAAAAGCCGATCTGATTCTGAAAACCATCCACGCCATTGAAGCCACCATAGAGACCCAGCACGTCGAAGAGGCTCTCTCCGGCGATTACGATGTTCTCGGTATCTATCGAGAGGCTGACGAAGTGATGCTCACCCAGATGGTCTATCGCGAGGGCAAACTGATCGACTCCTACAACCATCCCTTCTCTCACAACGCCCAGAATGATAATGAACTGCTGGTCTCCTTTCTGATGCAGCACTACGTGGACAAAGAGTCTCTCCCAAAAAAGATCCTTCTACCCATGCTACTTCCCGAGACCCAAACCCTCTCGGCTCTTCTCAATATTCGGCTCTCCTATCCCAAAAGCCCGACTCTCACCCACATGGCCGAGAACAATGCCCGTGCCAACTTCAACAGAGAAAAAGAGGCCAAAGATCTCACAGAGCGCGTGCTGATTGAGATGGAAGAGAAATGCCACCTCACCAATTATCCTGAGCGGATCGAGTGTTTTGATAACTCCAACATCTCAGGCTCAGAACCAGTGAGCGGCATGGTGGTCTACACCAAGGGCGCACGGGACCGTCAACACTACCGAAAATACCGAATCCGTGAGGCCGGCCCCTCAGATGACTACGGCGCCTTGAAAGAGGTGCTCTCCCGAAGGTTCAAAACGACCACCACCCTCCCAGATCTGATTATCATCGACGGCGGCAAGGGCCACCTCAACCTCGCGAAGAAAGTCCTCTCTGACAACAATATCAGCACCGTCGATCTCATCGCTGTCGCCAAGGAGGAACACAAACATACCAAAGGGATGACCGCTGAGCGGGTATTTCTCCTCGACCACGATGAGCCGCTTACCCTCAAGCCCAACTCCCCTCTCCTCTTCTTCCTTCAGCAAGTGCGTGATGAAGCCCACCGCTTTGCCATCACCTTCCAAAAAGCTCGCCGCAAAAAGCAGCTCTTTGCCAGTGCTCTCGACGAGATCTCCGGCATAGGCCCTGTGAAGAAAAAGAGATTGCTACAACACTTTGGAAGCTTCAAAAGAATCCTCGAAGCCTCCCCAGAAGATCTCCTGGCTGTGAAGGGCATCACCCAAGCAGATGTGAAACGGCTAAAAGAGTGGAAGAAGGGCAAACTTTAGAAGGAAGAGCAGGGCGAGAATCCAGGTCACAAAATGGACCTCTCTGGCCTTGCCGGTGAATAGCTTGATCAGAGGCAAGAGGATAAATCCCACTCCAATCCCCACAGCGATATCCCCCGTCAGCGGAATCAAAATAAGGGTCACAAAAGCTGGGATCCATTCTGAAGGTGCAGTCCAGTTGAGTTTGCCTAGCCCTCTCACCATCATCCCCCCGACAATGACCAGAGCCGGCGCAGAGGCAAAGAGAGGAATCGAGGTAACAAATGGGGTAAAAAAGAGGGCTAGAAAAAAGCAGAGAGCGACCACGACAGAAGTTAAACCGGTCCTTCCTCCCACACTGATCCCTGTAGCAGACTCCATATAGATGCTTAGCGTAGTGGTTCCTAAAAAAGAGGCCAGAATCGATCCTAAGGAATCCGGAAGAAGGGCCTCTGAGATACGGGGGTAGATGCATCTCTTCTCGTCGCCGGGGCATTTTTTAAGAAAGTTCCCTTCTTCTGCCAGGCCAATCAAGACAGCTGAAGTATCAAAGAGAGCGACAAAGATAAAGGCGATGACGACATCAAGAAAATGAAGATCAAAGACTGCCCTCAAATCAAACTGGAAAAAAGTGGGCGCAATCGAGGCAGGAAGGGAGACAAAACCCTTAAACTCGCTGATCCCGAATAGAAAACCCAAAAGCCACAGAAACACAATCCCGAGAAAGAGAGCTCCCCGAATCCGAAAAATCATCAACACAGAGATAACAATCAATCCGATGATAGCTAGGATCGTCGAAGGAGCGGTCGGATCTCCGTAGGTGAGAAAGGTCTTTGGATGGGAGACAATAATCCCGGCATTCTTCAAACCTATCAGCGCGAGAAAGAGACCCAGTCCGGCTGTCGTCCCTATCCGAATGGCTGATGGGATCGTCTGGATAATCAGCTGCCTAATCCCCAAAATATTGAGAATCAGAAAGAGCACCCCTCCAATGAAGACCACTCCGAGAGCTGTCTGCCAGCTATGTCCTTTTGCAAGCACAACAACATAGGTAAAATAGACGGTGAGCGCCAGGCCAGGCGCCAGAACAAAGGGATAGTTGGCAAGCAGACCCATCAACAGGGTCGCGACTCCCGCAGTGATAAGCGTAGCGCTCATCACAGCGCCAAAATCCATCCCCGCATCTGAGAGGATGAGGGGGATCAAGAGGATAGCGTAGGAGAGGGTGGAAAAAGAGGTTAAACCGGCCAGAAGCTCATTCTTAAGCGAGCTCTGGTTCTCCTTGAGATGAAAGCGATTTAGAAGCGACACTAAAAATAAACTCCCGAGGGTAACCCAGCTCTCGAACAAACAAAAGCGTCAGATCCTCTTCGATCTTTTCCAGATGCTCTTCTGAGAGATAGGGCATATCGGCCAAAATTTCAATGGTTCCTTTTCTCAGGATGTTTATTTTGCACTCCATCTTTAGCTCTTTCTCCACCAGTTGCTGGATCACAGAACTCTCCACTTTGAGCTGATAAGCGCCGCCCATCTTCAGCAAGAGACGGCTGGGGCGGCACATTCTATAAAAAGTGAAGAGAAGAAGAGCTCCAACAATCAGAAGAGTAGCCCCAATCCCACTCGCATAGCTTTGAATCACATGACCTAGATGGGGCAAAAAGAGCAACACTAGACCCACAGCAATCATAAAAAAGCTAAAAAGGAGCGCAACTAGAGAGAAAAGAAGTTTAGAGCCGCTCACTCAATTCCTCTTCAGGCTGCTCTTGCTCGGTAAGTAGAGAGGCTGGATAGACCTTCTCTTCCTTTTTCTTCGGCTTGGTAAGTACTAGACTCTTTACAATCACGTGGACAGAGGCTACATGGAGTCCCGTGAGGCGAGTAATCTCCCCTACGATAGTTGACTGCACCTCTTCGGCTTTCTCTGGAATAGAGACACCATAATCGATATTGATCTCTACTTTTACATTGACAAGGTGATTTTTGCTATCTTGCTCGACATAGATCCCTTTGACCCGTTCGATCTCGCGACCGAAGAGAGAATCGATTAAATTCCCCTCCAAAAGCCCTACACCTTTAATCTTTGAAAGAGATTGTAAAATAATAACTTGGATGACTTTTGTCTCTATATCTCGACTAAAGACAGTCTCTGGCACCTCAAACTCTTTAGTGTCGACTTGTGTAGAATTGTTTTTCATATCCCCTCTTTGCTTAAATTTCGTGATCAACCTATAATATACGCATCATGGAAGGAAAAATGCAACTATTGAACTTACTACTTTTCTGGCTTTTTTTTGGCATCCTCTCTTCCCATCTCGCCAAAAAGAAGGGGCGCAATCCCAGGATCTGGTTTTTCATTGGCCTGCTCTTTGGCGCCTTTGGAGTAGCTCTTCTCTACCTTTTGCCACTTTTCGAAAAACTGAAGGCCAAAAAGGCTGTTGTCCAACCCAAACCCCTCCCTCCCCAATCTCAAAGACGGGAGTTCTGGTACTATCTCGATACGACTCACAAGCAGCAGGGACCCGTTGATTTTGATCATCTGACGAAGGTCTGGAAGAGCCAGAAGATCGCTGATCACTCCTATCTTTGGACTGATGGAATGGGCGACTGGAAAAAGCTCTCAGAGCTCCCCGATCTTCTCCAAGACTTCAAGATGATTTCATGAAAACCTGAAAAACGAGACCTGCATGGTAAAATATCAGGGTATTTAGTAAAAAAACCTGATTTTTTACCATGTGATGGTATATAATCAGGGTATGGACACTCATAACTACATTCCACGTTCCGTGACGGACCGCTTAGTCAAATTAACCAAACACTTCCCAAGTGTCGTTGTTGTAGGTGCTCGACAAGTGGGGAAAAGTACTTTATTAAAACAGATCTTCCCTAACCACTCTTATGTGCTTTTAGATCCGTACGAAGATATCGAAAATGCGAGGAAAGATCCGGATCTTTTTCTCGACAATCGACCAACTCCTTTGATCATTGATGAAGTACAGTATGCTCCCGAAGTCGTATCAGCTGTTAAACGACGCATCGACCAAAATCGAAAACCTGGCCAATATCTGCTCACAGGATCCCAACAATGGGGAGTAATGAAGCATATGGCAGAGAGCCTGACAGGGCGAACTGTCATTATCGAACTAGAACCATTTTCACTCGGTGAAATCGGTGACAATAGTCCTGAAGAGCCATGGTTGGAGAAGTGGTTATCTGATCCAACACGATTGGACCGCGAAAAAATATCTACATTACAACTTCCACGCACTACCTACGAGCAGTTGTGGAGAGGATTTTTGCCCGAGGCGCAAACCTTGCCTCTGGATCTCATTCAAGCTTTCCACTCGACTTATCAAAAAACATATATTGAAAGGGATATCCGATTATTAGCTGATATACCTGATTTACATCAATTTACTCGATTTGTTCGGCTTATGGCCGCTTTTACAGCACAGGAAATCAATTACCTAGAAATAGGGCGAGATCTAGGAATCTCTAACCAAACAGCAAAACGGTGGTTATCTCTTCTGAAAGAACTGTTTCAATGGAATGAAATTCCAGCTTTTTCAATGAACACCATCAAAAGAATCAGCACTAAACCAAAAGGATATTTTTCTGATACAGGTCAAATCTGTTTTTGCCAAGCAATCAGCACTCCCACATCACTTGGAAGTAGCCCTCTTTGGGGATCTATTTTTGAAACAGCTGTTATCAATGAAATACGCAAACAACTTTTATGGATGGCCAATCCATGTCATCTCTATCATTGGCGAAGTCATTCTGGGGCAGAATGTGATCTTATACTCGAAAGAGACGGAACCTATTATCCTATTGAAATTAAAGCCAAAACCCATCCTTCAAAAGCAGATACTCGAGGTTTTACAGCTCTCCGCAAAACCTATCCTCAGCTTTCAATAGCACCAGGATTAGTGATTTGTCTTACCGACTATTGCCACAAAATTTCTGAAAATGATTTCGCTGTGCCTTGGCACCTTCGTTCTTTTCTTGACTAGTGCTCCCCGAGCTCCTCCAAGACTTCAAGATGATTTCATGAAAACCTGAAAAACGAGGCCTGCATGGTAGAATATCAGGTTTTTTCATCTCGATTATCGAATTCATTGATCGACCGTACTACTCTCCCAGCCTTTGCTTGGAACGAACTCAAGATTTTTGTAAGAGAATCTCCCGCTCTCCCTAAAGTTGCGCTCGGTGGAAGGTAATGGAGGGCTGGTCGATCGTCTTCGTCCTTTATTGTGTAGTCTAAGATAGTCCCAGCTAAATGCTGAAACAACATAATCGTGACCATATCATGCCTTTTGGCCGCAAGATGAAAAGGTGTATACCTTTGATTATTTTGTGCGTTGGGTGAAGCTTCATAGAGAATAAGAAGATAAACAAAGAGTTTCATTTTCAATGAAGCCGCCAAATGGAGTGCGGTATCACCATTTTGATTGGGTGCATCTACCTCAATTTGATCGTTTTCGTGTAGCAAAGCGCAGGCAACATCGAATTCTCTGCTTTTCACTGCAACAAACAGCGGAGTCTCTCCCTCTTCGTTTACCACGTTTGCGTCAGCCCCTGCCAAGACGAGAACCCTTACGACTTCGAAATTTCCCAATCTCGCCGCAATATGCAGCGCAGTCTCACTTTCATTATTTTTTACATTCAGTTGAGGATTGAAAGGTAAGAGATCCTCTCTCATGGTGTCGAGACCATCTTCTCTAGCAGCCATGTGGAGAGGGGTATCCCCATTTTCATCCACAGTATTGACTAACTCAACTCCCCCCTGTTGTAACCATTTTCTTGCACTTAGACTTCCTCTTCGAACTGAACTTAAAAATTGTAGTTCGCGGGATGGTTCTGATGGCTCTTCCTCCTTAATCCGAGAGGTACTCACCGTTCGAGCAGCAGCTTTAAGCGTACCCAGAGAGGGAGCGCGAGGAGAATGAGGAGAAGCTTCAAGTGATGGGGTAAAGATATCCAATGACACAGGTAATTGGGCATTATCGGGAGGTTCGTCAGAAGATTGTTCTTCACTCCCAGTTTCTTCCAATTCTACTAGTACGAGCGGAGTTTCTTCTATCTCGGAGTTTGGTTTAGGGGGATTCTCTTTTTTCCTAGAGTAATGCAAAAATAGAGGAGGGAGAAAAGCCGCTAGAAAAGTCACACCAGCAGTTGCCGAGAGCAGAGAGACGCTAGCAATGCCCACATGGTACCACTGACCATAGACCGCGCCAAAAACGCAAATTAGGCTTAAAGCAACCAAACTCACACTCAGCGCCACTGTCGTCTTGTCTTGATACCAGCGAGGAGGTTGTAAACTTGATTCAGAGACTACTTTTGACATCAACTTCCTCATTCATTTTTTGGGTCAGCAATCGATAAATTTCATCAAAGTCTGCAGGGTCGTGTTGTCCTTCACGCCCCTTAAAAAGATCACAAAGCCTCTGAGTAACAATAGAGTATGGCACTAATAGACGAATGGCTGCAACCGAATTGTGATTAATCGCATGATAAAGTGGACTATCTCCGGCGACATTGTTTGACTTTGCTGCTTCTGGGCTGTGCTCCAACAGAGCTGCAAGGGTTCCACAATTATCTGAAATGGCTGCAAGATGCAAGAGAGTGTTGCCCGAACGGTCTTGGATAGCTACATCTCCACTATACTCCATCATGGCTTCGGTCATGGCTTTGGTATCTTCATGCTCATGCCCTCTAAGCTCTGCAATCTGCTGGAGAGGAGTTTTGCCCTCTCGATTGGGTTGATTCACTCCTACTTTTGTCGATGCCAACCATTGAACTGTTCCCGCCTGGCATGCGTGAATCGCGACATGAAGAGGAATATCGCCCGACCTATCTGAAATACCTAATCGAGCCATACCTCCCGGTTGTGAAATCCCGCGATGTAAAGCATGTACGCTGCCCTTTTGAGCAGCTTTATGGAGAAGTATCGGATCGTCTAAATCATCTATACCAAGTTCAGACAGCTCCAAAGAAGCCTGGGATTGGCGCTTCTCTTCCGCCTCACTATCACACTTTTTTGGTTCGGGAGGAGGAAGTGGTTTTCTTCTGGGAATAATGGCAAGAAGGACGATGGAAGCAACTAGGCTTACGCCGGCTACTCCGAGCAACGCGGCCACGCCTACACTGCCTAACCCTTGAAACTGTGCAACGACCGCGCCAGCAGCTAAAATCAGGCCCAGGGCAAGGAGAGCGATGGCGCCTGCACGCTCAGCTCGATAGGTGGGTAGAGAGGATTGATGGGAACCTAATGTATGGACAGCTTTCATCTTGGCCGGAGGGTTAGCGTATCCACCCAATCTACCAAAACATTAAATTTTAATTAAGAAAAAAACTAACTTGCTGATCCCGATCAGCAAGTTGGATCAGACTACCAGCTGGCTTTGGTCACACCGGGAATCATTCCCATTCCGGCAAGTTGACGGAAGCAGATTCTGGAAATTTTGAATTTTCTTAAGTTTCCCCGAGATCTACCGGTAAGTTGACAGCGATTTCGCAGACGGCTAGGTGAGGTGTCGCGACGCATCTTATTAAGCGAAATGCGAGCTGCTTGACGCTCTTCTTCACTCAGATGCATATCTTTAGATTTTGTTCTTAACTCACTGCGCCTTTCAAAATTGTCTTTTACAAGTCTCTCTCGTCGCTTCTGCTTCTCTATGGATGATTTTTTCGCCATGAACTCCTCTTTATATACTATAGTACTATTTCTTGCGCGCTGGCCCTTTCTGCCGCTGCTTGCGGTTGGGGTCTTTTTTATTGATCACATATAGCCGCCCTTTACGTCGGACAAGCTTGTCCCCCTTGGATGGATCGGCCTTAATTGATGCTTTTACTTTCATCTTGAATCCCTAACATTGAAAAACAAGGAATTTAGCGCATGGGAGATTTTTGTTCAACTATTGTTCCTGATATGCTAAGATCTATGCTGAATTTAACAAATTTATTTTAGGTGTATCATGAAAAGAACCTACCAACCAAGCAAGAGAAAGCGCAGAAAGGCCGTAGGCTTCCGAAAAAGGATGAAAACACCTGGTGGCCGAAAGATTTTGAGCCGACGCCGACAGGCTGGTCGCTACCGTCTAACTCAAGTTTAACCGTTGTCTCCCTCCAAGTCAAAATTTTCCTTACCCTCATCAACTCGTTTAAAAAAAAGTTGGCAATTTCAAGAAATTGCCCGTTTTGGCGAGCAGAGAGTAGGTCGTTTTCTTATTCTGAAAATCTATGAGAAAGAGGGTGCTGAGACCAAGTTTGGGATCTCTGCATCGCGCAAGTTTGGAAAAGCCTATCAAAGAAATCGACTCAAAAGAGTGGTTCGGGAGGCTTTTCGGCTGACAAAATCCGACCTCCCTCCCCACCTACAGATCAATGTGATTCCCCGTTCCGAAGCCCTTAGTGCCACGGTTGCAGAGATTCAGGAAGAGTTACTAACAATACAACCTGCCTGCTCTCGGATATAATCTAAGGAGTGTCCAATCTCCTCCTTCATCTCATCTGGAGCGCTCCTAAAGGCAGTTTCTGCATGTCTTAGAGCTGTCAAGCTCTCATCAAAATCGAGATAAAATTGAGCGATCATCATTTCGATACGCCAGAGGTTATCACTATCTTGGGCTCCAAATTTATCCAGATACTCTTCTAGAGGTTGGATCACCTCTCTGCTAAGCGGTTCTTGGCAGGAGAGATGTTGAAAGTCAATAAGAGCTAGGGTGAAATGGGCACCTTTTTCATTATTAGAATCGGATTCGAGAAGACGGTGACGCAGCACTACTGTCTCAGCCTTCTCTCTCTTTCCCTCTTCAACGAGAAGGCGGTACTTCTCAAGTTGAAAAAAATGGGGCGAGGAGCTTCGAAGGCCTTTTTCGAGGATACGATCACAATCATCTAATCGTTGTAGCTCTTGGGCTAGGGCATAGTACCCCTCGAGCTGGGAAGAGGAGTAGCTATGAAACTCAAGTTCTCTCATCACACGACTTAAGCTTTGATCGCGCTCCACAATTTGTAGCAGATCTTGGCCTAAAACCTCTCCCTCCTCCGAAGTATATCCCAGACGGGCGATTTCTCGTTCAGTGGAGTCCATCACAACCAGACGGGGATATTCCGAGATATCCATCTTCTCTTTGAGCTGTACGTTCTGTTCGCTCTCATCTGAGGAGAGGTTCTTGTGTTTGGGAAAATCTATCTCCACAAAGACAAAATGGTTGCCTACCTTTTCGGCAAATTGCGGAGAATCTAAGATCTCTTTTTTCATCTTCATTCCCCATCCAGACCAATCAGAACCTGTGAAAAATAAGAGAAGAGGCTTCTCATCTCGATGAGCTTGTTCCAGAGCATCTTGATAATCGGAGACCCATGTGATCGGCGATGAGGCAAAGAGTGCCTGGCAGGCCAAACAACCAAAGAGAATCATGTGACGTAACATCATTTAAGCACCTCGGTTATGTGGTTACTTGAGCAGACCTAAAAGATAGTCTGCATAGGCCTTTCCTCCACCAGAACGATATCCAGTCTCGGCAACGAAATTTTGAGCGGAATCGAGGATCACAACTGTCGGAAAGCCTGTAACTCCAAACTTTTTCTTGAGGTCTGCATTTTGCTTCTCGACCTCAGATGAGGGCTTTTGCCCCATGGGAAAATCGAGCTCTACAAAGACGAATTGGTTGCCAACAGTATTGGCAAACTCGGAAGTAGAGAAAACTTCATTATCTAGTTTTTTGCACCATCCGCACCAATCGGAACCGGTAAAGAAAAGAAGAATGTATTTATTGGCCTGCTTGGCTTGAGAAACCGCAGCATTGAAGTTGGTGTTCCATTTGATCGAAGAACCTTGAACAACCGTGGGTATCGGACTACCGTTAGTGGCAGCAAAGGCAGTAATCCCATAACATAACAGAATGGAAAAAAGCACAATCATACGTTTGCAGAACATAATTCCTCCTAGTGGATAAATTCTTTTGTTTACACGACCATAAACTAATGGTATCATTACTGCAATTATTTTCCACATCCGCCTGTTAATTAACATGTTACCGCCCACTGTTATCATCCGTCATCGGAAAGAAAATCTTAAGAAGTGTTCTCTACGTGGCCTTGAGGACCGGTCTGACCTGCGTTTTTTGACCTATCCGATAACATCCGTTCCTCAACTGAACAATTATTTTCTGCTCTCTTTTGATGGACCTCTCCTGTCAAAAGAAGATTGCCATTCGGGTCTGATTGTCCTTGATGGAACATGGCGATATGCAAAGAAGATGGCAGAGAATCTCCCCTTTCTCGCATCTTTGCCGAAGAGAAGGCTTCCGAAGTCTATCAGGACAGCCTATCCCAGAAAACAGTCTGACTGTCCTAACCCCGAGCGTGGATTAGCATCGATTGAGGCGATCTTTGTCGCCCATCTTCTGCTTGGACGAAATGTGGAAGGACTCTTAGAAAATTACTATTGGAAAAAAGAATTTTTGTCAGGGCTTGGTATTATGAAAAAGATCTGTTAGGCTGTTTGCTAAATGAGTGCTCTATCGATACAGCAGCCGGGTAAGGATGTTATTTTTCAGTTCTTCCTCAACGAGGTTCTGAAAAAAAGCGATGGTTCGATCCATAAGATGAAAAACCATCTCGATCAACTGACTACCCACTTTCCAGAAATAGACTTCTCCAAACTTCTTGAAGCTTTCGCCATGGGCAAGAAAACCAAACTAAAAGAGATCATTCTGAAACTGATCCCCTATTTTCATGATAATGAAAATGTCCTCTACTACCTCCTGAATCGACAAAAAGAGCTTAACAAATTCTATCGAAAACCGATCGTTAGCAAACTCTTCAAAGAGCTTTTTAAAGGTGGTCTCAGTGATGCGAAAGCTTTTTTGATCAGAAAATTTACTCAGCGAGAGTTCCACCACCTTCTCCCCCTCATCGACGAAAAAATGGCCCTCCTAGAGGAGTAATACCCATGACCACTCGCGAGTTAGTGGATCTTATCCAGCTCACCAAGCAATATATCCTGCAAGACGAACTCTCTCAGATCGATCAACAAAAAGCAGAAAAAGGTCCTGCTATCTACCTACTGCTTTTCCAAGAGACGCCTCGCCATCGTCAGTTTTTAGAAAATGTTGCCAAGGCGATCACAGATCACTTTGCTCCTGCAGCAGTGGTCTATGTCAAAAACGCGAAGGAATTTCCTCAAGGCAAGCTATTAATTGGTGAGAATAAAGCGGCAAAGGTCCATGGGCTCACATCAATCCATCCCTCCACACCTTTTTTTACTCTGGCCCCTCTCGATAGTTATCAAAATGATATGAACCTCAAGCGCGATCTATGGCACAAACTAAAAAGCCTCCCTTTTCAAAATATGCTTCGGTAATTGTCGACCTCGCGATCGACAAGATGCTCGATTATGGAATTCCAGAGGAGCATCTAGACTCGATCAAAAAGGGAACGCATGTGAGGGTGGCTGTGAGGGGCCGACTCCACAATGGCTATGTCTACTCGACACAAGAGCAGAGCAACTACCCTCGCGTTCTACCCATTCATGAGGTGCTCTCCAAGGAAGAGCTAATCACAGAGTCTCTCTTTGAGCTGGCGCTCTGGATGGGGAAGTACTACTCCACGCCCTTTCGCCAAGTACTCAAGGTCATGCTACCAGCCAGTGTGCGCAAGAGCATTGCAGCCAAACAGCAGTACTATGTGACCCGCCTGAGCGGAATGGAAGCTCTGCGCAAAGCGTCGGCAGACCTTCGCCACTCCTATCCCGCTCAGTCAAAGGTCCTCGATCAGCTTCTGATGACCAAGAAAGGAATCTTACTGACAGAGCTACTCGAAAAGGCTGGGGTCACAAGAAGTCCTGTCGAAACCCTTGTCAGAAAGAAGCTCCTTCATCTAGACATCATCCGCCTAGACCGCTCCCCTCTGGTGGGCGAGGAATATTTTCAGACAAAGCCCAAACTCCTCAACGAGCAGCAAAAGCAAGCTTTTGAGAAAATTGTCCAGTCGCTGGAAGCCAAAGAGTTCGCCACCCACTTGCTCTATGGAATTACGGGCAGCGGCAAAACAGAGGTCTATCTTCAGGCGATCGACAGAGCCCTCTCGCTGGGTCTCGGAGCTATTATGCTCGTTCCCGAGATCTCCCTCACCGCCCAAACCATCGAACAGTTCCGCAGCCGCTTTGAAGGAAAGATCGCCATTTTACACCATCGTCTCAGTCAGGGGGAGCGTTTTGATGAGTGGCATCGCATCAGACGAGGTGAGGCTAAGATCGCAATAGGACCCCGCTCAGCGGTCTTCTGCCCCATGCAAAATCTCGGCCTGCTCATCGTCGATGAGGAGCACGACTCTGCCTACAAACAGACCGATGAGATGCCCTGCTATCACGCCCGCGATATTGCAGTGATGCGAGCAAAAATGGAGAGCGGCACGGTGATTTTGGGCAGCGCGACTCCCAGCCTCGAGAGTTATCACAACGCCCAATCAGGTAAATACATTCTCAGCAAACTATCCAGCCGTGTTCAAACAGCCACACTCCCCACGGTCACTCTTGTGGACATGAATAAAGAGTATGAGAAAGCAAAAGGTTATACCTCTTTCTCAGATGCGCTCATCGGCAGGATCAAAAAGCGAATCGCTCTAGGCGAACAGACCATCCTCTTCTTAAATCGTCGCGGCTACCACTCCAGCCTGATCTGCCGTGGCTGTGGCCACCTCTTCAACTGTCCCCACTGCGATCTCACCTTGACCTTCCACTTCAACGAGAACACCCTCTCCTGTCACCTCTGCAGCCACACCCTTTCTCCTCCCCCTTCGACCTGCCCTCAATGTCATGCCCATGAGACCCTGAAATATCGCGGCGTTGGGACCGAGCAGATTGAAAGAGCCCTCCACGCAGTTCTTCCAGAGGTTCGAACACTCCGCATCGATGGGGACACCACCCGCCACAAAGGGTCGCATGAGCGGCTCTTCCGCTCCTTCAGCACTGGAAAGAGCGACGTTCTCATCGGCACTCAGATGATCGCCAAAGGTCTCCACTTTCCCTCTGTCACTCTCGTGGCAGTGATTGGCTGTGACGGCTCTCTCCATATTCCAGATTTCCGCTCCTCCGAGCAGGTCTTTCAGCTGATCACGCAGGTTTCTGGCCGGTCAGGCCGAGGAGAACTTCCAGGCGAAGTGATTATTCAGACCCAGATGCCAGAGAATACGACCATTCTCACAGCAGCCAAACAGGATTTTGAACACTTTTTTGCCAGCGAAATGCCATTGAGAGAGACCTTCGGCTTTCCTCCCTACACCCATTTCATCAAATACACCTTTTCCAGCGATGATGCCCAGCTTGCGCAAGAGATCGGAGGTCGTTTTCGCCAGCAGCTCATCGCCAGATTAGACAAGAATGGCAAGGCTTACGTGGTCCATCCTCTGGTGCCATCGGGATACGCAAAGATCAAAGATCGATTCCGCTTCCAATTTCTCGTCCGGGGAAAAGAGGTCTACCCAGTCAACCGTGAGGTGGAGAAGATACTCCAAACCTTTCTCTTGCCCCGAAAGGTCTCCCTCTCCATCGACGTCGATCCCCTTTCCACTTTTTTCTGAACGGTGTAGTATGGTTGGATAATCCAAGAAAGGAATGATTAGATGACAGACGAGCTGCCCCACTACCATAAGCAAGAAGACTTTATCAATCGGACACGAAAGCTCAGCGAGATTCGTGAGCTGGGCGTCGAACCCTATCCCCATACCTTCACCCCCTCGCATTCCATCACCGACGTTATCACTGCTTATGAAGAGCATAGCGAAGCGGGAGATAGCGAACAGGCGGCCGAAGCGACAACCGACCATGTCACGATAGCAGGAAGACTGGTTCTCTTCCGAGCGATGGGGAAGAATGCCTTTGGCCAGCTCCAAGATGAGGGAGATAAGCTGCAGATCATGTTCAACCGTGATCTTACCAAAGTCGAGGGTCTCTCACCCGATGGAGAGGTCAGACCGCTGAAATTTATCGAGAAGAAAGTCGACCTGGGAGATCTGCTCGGCATCGAAGGGCATGTTTTCCGCACCCACAAGGGCGAGCTGACGATCTATGCCAAAAAAGTGACGCTACTCTGTAAATCTTTACTCCCGCTGCCAGAAAAACATAGCGGCCTCATCGACAAACAGGTGCGCTACCGCAAACGGTGGCTCGACCTGATCTCCAACAAGCCGGTGCGCGATCTCTTTCGGACCCGGAGCAAGATGATGCATATCATCCGCACCTTTCTCTCAGAGTATGAGTTTCTGGAGGTTGAGACCCCGATCTTGCAAAATCTCTATGGCGGCGCTGAAGCCCGTCCCTTTTCCACCCACATCAATGCGATCGACCAAGATATGTTTATGCGGATCTCTCTGGAGATCTCGCTGAAAAAGCTCCTCGTAGGTGGAATGGAGCGAATCTATGAAATCGGGAAGGTTTTTCGCAATGAAGGGATCGACAAAACACATAATCCCGAGTTTACGATGCTCGAAGCCTATGCGACTTACTGGGATTACAACGACCTGATGACATTTTTAGAGCGACTGGTTGAACGGATCGCTCTAGAACTCTTCGGAGAGTGCAAAATCCCCTACACCCACGCTGAAGATGAGAGAGAGATCATCGTCGACGTGACACATCCGTGGAAACGGCTAACGATGAAAGAGTCTATCAAAGAGTATGCCGGGATCGATGTCGATACACTTGCCGACACTGATATCCGCCGCATCTTGGAAAATGAGACAGAGCTCGACCCCAAATGGCTAGCCAAATCTCCACGAGGCCTTCTGATTGCCTCGCTCTTCGATGAGAAGGTGTGTGACAAATTAATTCAGCCGACCCATATCATCGACCATCCTATCGAGACCACACCTCTTTGCAAACCCCATCGCGAAAAAGCCAAACGTGAAGAGGGATTGGTTGAGCGATTTGAGAGTTTTCTGCTTGGAAAAGAGCTCTGCAATGCCTACTCCGAGCTCAATGATCCCGAGATCCAAAGAGAGCTGCTGGTGCAACAGGCCAAGAAGAAAGAGGCTGGAGACTTGGAGGCTCATCCTCTCGATGAGGAGTTTATCGAGGCGATCTGCCAAGGAATGCCTCCGACAGCCGGTATCGGTATCGGTATCGACCGTCTGACAATGCTCTTCACCAATGCGGCTTCCATCCGCGACGTTCTCTACTTCCCGCTTATGCGCCTCGAACAAGGGTGAGCTGAAGAAGGTAAGATGCTCACCCTCCAACAAGGGTGACGGCCACCTCTTGACCGCGCGGGGTCAGCGCCACCTCTTCTGAAGTAAACCGTTTGACCAGGTTGGCCTGCATCAGCCCTCTGAGGATATTGATGATCTGGTGGTTTGTAAAGCTGAGGTCATGCCCGATATCAAAAGGGTTGACCGTCTCTTCACCAGCTTGTAGTTTTTTATAGATTTCCCGAAGAAAACGCTCATCCTTTGTCATCTTTTCTTTAACCTCGTTCCTCCGGCGGTATCCTCAATAAGGTAGCCATGTTTATGAATTTCATCACGCATCTGATCGGCGAGCGCCCAGTTCTTTTCAGAACGTGCTGCATTTCGCTTGTCCAACATCTCCTGCAGCTCTTTAGGCGCTTCATCCTCCCGCTCGAAAGTGAAGACCCCGAGCACACGGTTAAACTCCTGCATCGCAGACACCACGGCCGCGCCATCTCCTGGAGTCATCTTTCCACCATCGAAGAGCGCATTGATCTCATGGGTCATGTCGTAAATATGTGAAAGCGCCGCAGAGATATTAAGGTCATCGGCCATCGCCTCAGCGAAACTATCTAAGTTTTTTTGCAAGATCGCTACGCATGTTTCCGTTGGAGTCCCCTTACTATCTGCAATCTCCTGATTTCGCTGAATGAAATCGTTGAGTTTCTGAAGCGATTTTTTCGCCCCATCTAGCCCTGCAAAAGTGAAGTTGAGCTGGGTGCGGTAGTGGGTATGCATCAACATATAGCGCACATCCATCCCCTCGTACCCCTTCTCAAGCAGATCGCGGAGCGTAAAGAAATTGCCTAAGCTTTTGGACATCTTCTTGTGGTTGACAATGAGATGGTCGGAGTGCATCCACAGCTTTACAAAAAGTTTGCCGGAAAAGGCCTCTGACTGGGCGATCTCATTTTCGTGGTGGGGAAAGATATTGTCTACCGCTCCAACGTGAATGTCTAACGTCTCACCGAGAAGTGCAATCGCCATCGCGGAGCACTCTAGGTGCCATCCGGGACGACCGGGTCCAAAAGGACTCTCCCAGAAAACCTTTCCATCTCTTTTGGCGTCGTAGGCTTTCCATAAGACAAAGTCGCCGACATTTTCCTTGTCGTACTCGTCGTGAGCCACCACCTCAGCTCTTGCCCCCACGACCAGCTCGTCTAACTTCAGGCGAGAGAGCCGTCCGTATCGCTGAAATTTATCGATGGAAAAGTAGACACTCCCGTCACTACTCTTGTAGGCAAACTCTTTGTCTATCAGCTTCTGAACAAAATCGATCATCTGTGGGATATAGTCCGTGGCAGCAGGGTAGTGCTCAGCCCGTTCGATCCCCAAGCTCTGAATATCAACAAAAAAAGCGTTCTTATAGGGCTGAGTGAACTCATTGAGAGAGCTGCTTTTTTCGATCGTTCCCCGAATGGTCTTATCATCGACATCGGTGATATTCATCACCTGGGTAACCTGATAGCCAAAAAATTTGAGCGTTCGTCGCAGGAGATCTTCAAAGACATAGGTCCGAAAGTTGCCGATATGGGCGTAGTGATAGACGGTGGGCCCACAGGTATAGATCCGCGCATGATTGTCATGGAGCGGCTTGAAAACCTCTTTCTGTCTACTCTCTGTATTGAATAGTCTTACGGGGAGTTTAGGAATCGTCAACTTAGCTTCTGTCATTTTCCTCTCAACTTGTCAGATAAATTTCTTCTAGCTGCTTTGGGCTTGAGACGCAACATTTCAAATCGATTAATTTCCCTTTTGGCAGATCATATAGCCACCCATGAATAGAGATTTTCTGCCCCCGCGACCACCCATTTTGAACTATCGTCGTATGACCGATATTCAACACCTGTTGAATCACATTCAGCTCAACAAGACGGTTACACCTAAGTGTGTCATCCTTGATCGCCTCTAATTCATCTTTTGAACGGGCATAGACATCTCGAATATTTCTGAGCCAGTTATCGACCAACCCCAGCTGTTCATCCCCTAGGGCAGCTTTGACACCACCACAATCATAGTGACCACAGACAATCACATGTTTAATTTGGAGATAATCAATGGCGTACTGAAGAACAGAAAGACAGTTGAAATCGGTGTGGATAAATAAGTTGGCAACATTCCTGTGAACAAACAGCTCACCCGGCGCCAGACCTACCACTTCATTGGCAGGTATACGACTGTCCGAACAACCGATCCACAAATAGGTAGGATTCTGCCCCTCGGACAACCGCTGAAAATAGTCTGGATCATCTTTGATATGCTCTTCTGCCCATTGCCTGTTCTTTTCAAAAAGAAGCTTCAGCTCACGCATTTTTCTCACCACATTTTAACTCATCCATCTACACAAAATCTCTCGAAAAAAAATTACAAAAACATCCGATACTCAGCGTGCAACACGTTTGCCAAACGCTTGGCCATGGCCGGTGTGATCGTACGTTTGCCATTTTCCATTTCGCTAATATGGTGTTGAGAACACCCCTTTCCCAATTTTGCGGCTAATTGTTTCTGCGTAAGCCCTTCGCGATGGCGAAGGCCGCGCAAGTAAAGACCTTGCTCTCCATACTTCTCGAGTTCTTTCTTGTATAATTTTCGCCACACCTCTCCCTTGGGATGTTTCCGAGATTTGGAGTAGGGGCCACGACCTTTGTTGCAATTAGTATGGGGCCTTCTCGTGGCTACCGACATAATACACCTCAATAATTTTCACTCACTCATTACTATACCAATTCCAGGTATATTTCGACAAGAAACAATCTGTCATATTTCAGAGAAATCTCTCAAAATAAGAATAATAACATTTTGACATAGGAGCGCTACTCTGTTTTTAGCTTTTCGGAAAGGGCGCGGTAGTCGGTTTTACCCGTACCAAGCAAAGGAATAAATGGCTGCTGTTTCACAGCAGTGACTTTTACTAGATTACTCATACCTTTTTCTTTTAACGTCTGATTAACCTCCTCGAGGGTGACAGGGAAGATCGTGAAAAGATAGATCTGCCCTTTTTTCCCTTCCTCCTCAACAGCCGTCACAGCAAGAGAGGGCAAATCAGGATCGATCCTCCACCCCTTGGAGGGAGCGGCTTCGAGAAGAGTCTCCTCAATCGCAACCAAGCTGATCATCTCACCGCCAATTTTGACAAACCGCTTGAGTCTGCCCGACAGCGTCAGATAGCCCTCTTCATCGAGAGAGCCGATGTCACCGGTCTGGTACCAGCTTTTACCTCCGACTTCGAGAAAGGGTGACTGAATCGTTGGATCGAGGTAGCCATGGAAGATGTTAGGGCCCCGAGCTAAAATCAACCCGTCTTTACCTAGAGGAACTGGTTCAAATGTTTCAGGATGGACGACTATAAGTTCGATGTTGGGAAGCACCTTCCCCACCCCTTTACGTTTTTTGTTGGGAGGGTTGATCGTCAAAACTGGGGCGCACTCGGTGATCCCATACCCTTCGATAACAATACTATTGGGATTGAGTTCGGCAACCTTATCAAAGAGCTCTTGAGGGGCCTTTTCGGCGCCCGCGACGACCAATCTGACCGTTTTGAACTGATCGGGAGTCGCAATACGCATCAAGTTCTTCAAAAAAGTAGGCGCACTGCAGACCATTGTCACCTTCCACTTGTCAATCCCCTTCGCCATCCTTTTTCCATCAGTCGGATTAGGCAGAAAAGCGACACGTAATCCCGAGAGGATAGGTAAAATGCATGTAATCGAAAAGCCGAAGGAGTGAAAGGGGGGAAGAACACCGAGAAGTATATCTTTGTCGCGCAGGGAGACATACTCATAAGCACCCCGCTGATTATAAAGAAGGTTGCGATTGGAAAGCTGCACCCCTTTGGGCAAATTTTCGGTCCCGCTGGTAAAGAGAATCACTGCAGGATCATCTTCGCCAACCTTGGAAAGACCAAACTTTTTGAGAATAGCCTGAGGAGACTTGCGAGCGAGTCGTATCGCCTTGATTTTTTGCCTTAAGCCCAGCTTTCTACGAATATCTTCGATCAGAACGATCTGCTCATCAACTCCATTGAGTTCAACGTTTTCTAGTTTGTTGAGAAAATTCCAAGAGCTAATCGTCGTCTGAATGCCTGACTTATCTACTACCGCTTTGAGGTTGCGCGCTCCCAGGGTCCAATTGATCATCACAGGCACTTTTCCAGCGAGCATGGTCGCAAAGATGAGCACATTCACAGCCACCGAAGCGGGCAGCATAATCCCAATTCTCTCGCCCGGCAGTTGCTTAATCGAGTCAGCGAGCAGAATGGCTCCCAATCTCAATTTCTTGTAGGAGACCTCTCCAGAAATCGCATCTGCACAGGCCAGATAGCCATCCATCCGGAATGTGGAGTTGAGAAAAGCTTCGATGACCGTCTTCCCCTCTGGAGGATGCACGTGGGGACGCCCTTCGCCCTCACTCCACGCCCTTTCCTCTACAAGCTCATCCTCATCATTGGCCTCACCCTTCTTCAGATGAGCCGCAAAGGCCATCACGCACTCGACCGTCGTCAATTCAGTCTGAGGAACATTGGTTACCCCATAGCTCTCTTTGAGAAAGAAAGAGAGTTGCGCTTGATCGAGAGAATCGAGCCCAAGATCTAAAGCCAAATCTTGTGTAGGTTGAATTTTATCTGGAGTGAGACCTGCCACCTCAGCAATCTCCTCAAGAACTGCTTTCCGTACTGACTCAGGAATTGCCTCGTAGGCCACTTTTTCAGCTTCCGGCTTCTGGTAAACTTTGGGCAGCTCCTTTTTCCAAGAGCTATAAGAGACCAGTTTAAGCGGCTCAGGACCATCGCGGTTAAACCACTGCTCGAGATATTGATTTAACTCCAGACGACTCCCCTTCCACGGAAAATCGTCCGAAGCCTGTTCACACTCTACTGTTACCTCCCTTCTGGGGGAGAAGAAGATCAGATTTTTCAGAATGATCTTAAACGCAGCAAAGAAGGTCTTTCCAATCTTGGGTGTCTTTCCCGTCAATGCTCTGGAGAAACTGCTCCCCCAAAGCCCCGTCGTCCGGATCAAGACCACATTGGTGTCGGGAGCAGACTGCAAGATCTGATGCACTCCCGAGGCGCCACCAATCACCTCCGAAGCTCCACGCTTTAATGCACCCGAAGGATAGATCAGCAGATTTTCTTTTTTTCGCAGCAGGTCAAAGATATTCTCATAAACTTCATCGATCTGTTTTCTTTTGTAGCTATTGGAGGACTGTTCAAAGTTAGGTATAGGAAGGGCCCCGACCCAATCGAGAAAATAGCGAATAAATTTCATATGAAAGAGATAGTCGATCGCCACAGGATGAGGGCGAAAAGGGTACCAAAAAAGAACGAGCAAGATGCAGGGATCAATTTCTGCTGGATGGTTGGCGAGAAATAGGGTCCCCCCGGGTTTTTTAAACACCTCTTTTCTAAGCTCATCCAACCCTTTGGTCGTGATTCTGTAGCGCAGAAAAAGCCCCAATCGCATAGAGAGATAGAAAAAGCAGGAAAAAATCGTCTTCACAATGGCCTGGCCTCAGTTACAAATTCAGAGAGAATAACACAGACTGCCCCTGTTTGTTAACAAGATTTTTGCCTGAAATGCGTCAAGGAAACCGCAGACGGACGCAGATAGGGCAGATAAATACAGATAAAATATTAACTTACTGTGCTGCATACATAGGCTATAAGCAGTACTATAATTAGAAAAGTCGGCATGGTTCAAAAACCGACATTTTTGGGTAACAACAGGGATAGCGGGATCATTCTATTTCCCTAGGAATCGTGCAAAACCCGGAGCAGCTTGAGGAAAATATGGGGTCCACCTCACCCTTCACAAAAATGGAGACGAAAAATAATGCGTATATCCGACATTGACCATTCGCAAGTGAAAACCCTTGAAGAATTCATTAACGTGTTGAACTGTGGCAATCCTGAACATATCAAGACTGAGGATGTGTCTGATCAAAGTCGGTTGTTGAGCTACCTTTCAGTCCTGATCAATAACGAACCGGATAGTCAGTCGTTAATGGATCGAGAGGTATTAGTTTGGCCTGGCGTGAAGCAGTTATATACTAGGCTTTTCGCAACTTTGGATCCCGTTTTGGAGAGCAAGGCAAATGAAATATTTCAGCAAGGGCATTCCTATATTGCCGGCTTCATAGGGCCTCAGAACGTAAGCGTCTAAACTGCCCATCTTTTTGAATTTGCCCAAATGGACCATCCTGCGAGTTTTCATCCAAGGAGGATCTATGGCAAAAACCTTTTCTCAAGAAGAAAAACAGAAATGGATCGATATCATCCAAGCCCAAAAGCAAAGCAGTTTATCCATCGCCCAATGGTGCCGAGAAAACAAAATCCGCGCTTACTGCTTTTACTACTGGAAGGACAAACTTTTTCCCCAAACCCTTGCTCGCTCAGATTTCGTAGAACTCAACGATAAAAATGAGTCTGGAATCACCGTCGTCTTCAACCATGTACGCATCTACCTGGAAAAGGGCTTTGACCCC
>SDBU01001811.1_pt1 | contig 29557 bp, 24 predicted proteins | sample 2277071 | NCBI WGS metagenome assembly SDBU01 (sample SAMN10397929, study PRJNA504765) | marine sediment metagenome | isolation source: marine sediment core GS08_GC12, 126 cmbsf | place: Arctic Ocean: Gakkel Ridge, Loki's castle | collected 2008 | reverse complement strand
CCGGGAAACTGGCGCTTTCGATGCGTCAGGACCATAAAGCTGGAGAAAAGATGTTTGTCGACTACTGTGGGCAGACAGTCCTGGTAAAGGATAAAATAAATGGAAAGAGTCGAGAGGCTCAGATCTTCGTCGCCGTTCTCGGCGCGTCAAACTACACTTATGCCGAGGCGACGTGGACTCAGGGCATGCAGGACTGGATTGGTTCTCATGTCCGGGCCTTTGAATACTACAATGGAGCCACAGAGCTGGTCATCCTTGACAATCTACGAAGTGGGGTAAAAAAACCCTGCTGGTATGAACCGAAGCTTACTGCCACGTATCAAGACATGTTGACTCATTACACAACGACAGCCATACCGACTCGAGTCAAAAAAGCAAAAGATAAAGCTAAAGTAGAAAATGCCGTGCTTGTCACAGAGCGGTGGATACTGGCCCGCCTTCGTCATTTTACCTTCTTCAGCCTCCACGAACTCAACGCTGAAATCGCAAAGTTACTCGAAGAGCTCAACACCCGCCCTTTCAAGAAGCTTCCCGGCTCTCGCCGGTCGCTTTTTGAGGAGTTAGACCGTCCGGTGCTCAAGCCCTTACCCTCCCAGCAGTATGTCTATGCCGAGTGGAAGAAGGCCCGAGTCAACATCGATTATCATGTGGAAATCGATAGGCATTATTACAGTGTGCCGTATCAACTTTATGGACGAGAGGTAGATGTTCGCCTGACGGTTAAAACTATCGAGTGTTTCCATAAGGGACATCGCGTAGCTTCTCATCTCCGAAGCTTTCTTAAAGGCAAACATACCACCGTCAAAGAACACATGCCCAAGGCACATCAGATCTATGCGGAATGGACACCGGAGCGGGTGATCCGATGGACCACCAAGGCTGGTCCCGCCACTCGAAGTGTTGCCGAATGCATCCTTTCGTCCCGGCTTCATCCTCAACAGGCCTTCCGTTCCTGTCTAGGTCTCATGCGGCTAGGAAAAACCTATGGCGATTCCCGACTTGAGGCTGCCTGCACACGGGCCCTCCACTTCCAAACCACAAGCTACACAAGCGTCAAATCCATATTGAAAAATAGCCTGGACAGCATCTCTCTTGATGAACCCGCAATCGTCTCCAACCCTATCGACCATCCCAATGTCCGGGGCTCTGCCTATTATGAAGGAGAGAAAAAATGCTAACTCATCCCACACTCGAAAAACTCCGTTCTCTCAAACTCAGAGGGATGGTTAATGCCCTGGAAGAGCAGATCCAGATGGACCCCAGGGAACTGAGCTTCGAAGAGCGCTTAGGGCTTTTAGTCGACCGGGAGGTTACAGAGCGACGGAACAGAAAACTGCAAACTCTTCTTAAGAAAGCCAAGCTGCGGCTGAATGCTTCGATCGAAGACATCGACTATCGCCATCCCCGCGGTCTGGATAAATCCTTGATCCTCTCACTTGCCTCCTGCCAATGGATCGAGGAGCATAACAACATCCTTATCACAGGACCAACAGGCGTTGGGAAAAGTTACCTGGCTTGTGCCCTGGCTCAGAAAGCCTGCCGCGAAGGCTATCGGACCCTTTACTTCAGGCTGCCCAGGCTGCTTCAAGAACTCACTATGGCCCGAGGCGACGGCCGTTATGCAAAAATGCTTATCAACCTGGCTAAAAATGACCTTTTGGTCATCGATGACTGGGGACTCACGCCTCTGGATGATCACGGTCGCAGGGATATCCTGGAAATCCTCGAGGACCGCCACCACATCCGTTCCACAATCGTCACAAGCCAGCTTCCGCTTAATAACTGGCATGAAATAATTGGTGATCCAACTTTGGCAGATGCCATCCTCGATCGACTGGTTCATAATGCCTACAAAATCACTCTAAAAGGAGAATCAATGAGAAAAAGACTTAAATCCTTGACTCAAGCCGGCCACTAGGGTACACAATGAGAGCCCAGCGTCGCTTCGCTCCGATAGGTGGCCGCTTTCGTCCGGAATGGGTGGCCGGAATCATCGGAATACGCAGTTTCTGGCCAAGAAGACCTATCGGCCCGAAAACGATGAATTTATGTTGAAAACGTTTAGTTTTTAATTGTGCATCTAAATCGTTTTTTTCCTGGCCATTTTCTTCTATAAGGATTCTCTGTCTGACTAAAAAATTGAGCTGAGAAAATAATTAAAAAAAGTATAAAGAGGAGTATCCTATTTTTCTTCATCTAGATCACTTTCTAATCTGCAATATATCCGGCTCGGTGACTAATCCTGTATCTCTGACCTTTGACTTTAATCTTAATCTCCTTAAATTTGCCATCTGACACATAATTTTTTGGAGAATAATAAAGAAGATAGTAATTCTCTGCAGCATCGGCTGCTTTTTTAAAGGAAGCCGCAACATTTGTTGTGCTTTCGACTATGCCTCCTGTAGCCTCAGCTATATCCTTAAAGGCACTAAAAAAACTCCCTGACAAGTCTTGCATAAATCTAGGCGGTTGGGAAGTGCTTGACCTCATGATATTTGTAGATGTCAAAGATCCTCCACTGCTGTTAACAAACTCTAAATCTGAGATCTTTGTGACATAAATCATATATGCAGTAATAGAAGAACTGGAAAATATCTGCTTGATTCTATTTTCATCAAAAGACATATAAGCTTGAAATCCTCTAGGGTCCACAGAATCAGGTCCCATAGTGGGCACAACCAATTTTTGGAGAAAGAAAAAAACATGTTTAGGGCCCTCTACCTTTTCCAAAGTAATCGCAAAATTTACCATCTTATTTTCATCTATATATTTAAGGTTTGTTAGTTTTGTTAAAATAGCGTCGTGCATCAGTCGAACTAAGTCTGCATCAAAAGCTCCACTCCCTTGAAATTTCCTAAGATCTTCAAGGTCATTAAGCAAACCTCGATATTCCGATGAACTCAACCTTAAATCCTTTCTGAGCTGTGTTATTAATTGTTTGGATATTTCTTTTTCAGTTAACCTATCGAGTACCTTGTTGTTAAAATTATAGGTTTGACTGGGAGTGACTACTTTAAGAGTATCTCCTTTCAAAAATACATCATTAAAGAATAATTCTATCGCTTTTCCAACTGTTGGCAGATATTCATGCATTTCAAACAAAAAAACAAAATTTCTAGAAACTTTAGGAGCAAATATTTTCATTGCTTCTTCTTTATCCATTTCTGTGTCCACACGTACTATATCCAATTTATTAATCAGATAAACAGCTTCTAATTTTTGAAGAATTCCATCTTCATAGATTTCAAAATCATCAATGGTCAGGTTATCTATGAATTTCTTTCCCTTAAAGACCCTGGTCTGAACTTCAATATTGATCGCTACGGCTTTCTCCTGGATTTCCTGGGCAAAAAGAGTTAAACCTAATACAAGAATAGCAAGCAGGATTGTATGTTTTTTCATATTGGATACCCCCTCCGAATACAAATCATCATAATCCTCTACAGCAATCTTTGTGCCAAGTAGTTCCTGACTGATACATATATTTTTACCTATTAGTCTGTCCTTTTATATGGACAGTTGTAAATGTGAAGGACATACTACTCCGAATCTCACTAAGATTGTTTGAAATTGCGAAGGAATCCAGAAGAAAGGAAATTAGCTAAATCATCATCATCATGATAAAATAATTGCTGTATGCCCCATGAGCGGATGAAACAAAAACTCATCCTGAGATTCTGAAATGACCTCCTCAAAAGTCATGCGTTAGAATAGCGGGTTCCCTATTCGTGTTGTTTAAACGATAAGCACTTTTCTTAGATAGGATAATTCTTCAACCGGCAAGGCCTCAACTTTCTTTCCCAGAGGAAAACGCTCCTTCACCGGACAGACAATGTATCCATACTGACATCCCAGATCGGAGAAGGCCTGTCTGAAACTTTTAGACAAACTTGGCGATTTGGAAAATTTAATTTCTATGCCTATCGGTGGTTTTTTCGGAGGCAATAATACCAGGTCCATCTCAGCACCAGAACTGGTTCTATAAAAATACAGAGGCCATGAAGAAGGAATCATTGCCCATATTTGCTCTATGACCCAGCCCTCAAAAGATGAACCCGCATAGGGTGTCCCAAGAAGAGCTTCTTCATCAGATATTCGGAGCAAAGTGTGTAATAAACCACTATCCCGCAAGTACACTTTAGGGGCCTTGACCAATCTTTTTTTGATGTTAGGGTGATAAGGTTGAAGCTGACGGACTATAAATGTATCCTTTAGAATATCCAAATATCTCCGAATTGCGGGAGCCGACACACCCATACTTCCAGCTATCCTGCTGGCATTCCAGACCTGTCCGTGGCTATGGGCTACCATTTCCCAAAAACGACGAAGCTGTATTGCAGGAACGCGCAAACCTAATTGGGGAATATCCCTTTCCAGATAAGTCTGGATGAATGTTTCCCGCCATACTTGACTCTGTTCATCAGAGTCAGAGAGAAAGCTAAGAGGATAACCTCCCCGGCACCAGAGCCTGCGCATTTGTTTTTTATGTACTTCATCCAAAGTAAAAGGTGCTAATTCATGATAGACAATTCGGCCGGCAAGACTTTCTGATGCTTGTCTGACCAATGATGGAGAAGCAGAACCAAGGATGAAAAAACGCTCTCTTTTACTGGTTCCATGATCAACTAAGACTCTTATCAGAGGAAAAAGTTCAGGTTTTCTCTGTATCTCATCAATAATGATCAGACGGTCTTCAAATCTTTCAAGAAATATTTCAGCTTCATTGAGTTTAGCAAGGTCCGAAGGGCGCTCCAGATCGAGATAGAGTACCTTTGTTTTCCTGGAAGAAGAAATCATTTTGGCTAATGTAGTTTTTCCGCTTTGCCTGGAACCTATTAATCCCACTACCGGGAAAGTCTTTAAGGACTGTTCAAGGTCCTTATATAATCTCCGTTTAATCATGTTTGAAATATAAACGATTATCGTTCAATTTACAAGGATAAATTAATAATTTATTCATAGCCATTCACTTTTTTCCATTTTGAAAGGATTCCAGATGATAAGCAATTTGATTAAATTTGTGATGGACCCTTTATTTCTCCTTCTATTATCATGATAATTACCACAAGAATTTTTTATTTCTTTGAGACTTGGAAAAAAATCAAAGAAAAATATAGGATAGTGCAGGAAAAATAATTGAAAGAAACGATGATAGACGAAAAAAACTTCACTTGCCCTTTTTGTGAGAGCAAGGACTTCCTAGAAGCGTCTAATATAGTAGGAACGGATTATTCTGAAAACGAATACATGATATACACATGCCTGGACTGCGGACGGGAGTTTGACGAGCAGGAGATGGAATAAGGGCAACTTTTTTGCCCTGTTTAGAGTATATATAGTGAGAAACAAAACGGCAACAAATGGGATATATCGGCATAAAATAATACTTGACAAACAAGTATTAAATTATAAATATAGTAATAATGATTTGATTTTGCACCCCGGAAGACCGCTGGCTCCGGTTGGCCTCTTCCGGGGTTATTTTTTATCCAATGTCAGATAATCCTTATCGTCCCTCCTTGTGTCGTGTCCACACATTTTTCGATGCCCAGAATTTCTTCCTGACTGCAAAAGAATGCTTCGGCTACAGTTACCCAAATTTCGATCCCATAAAATTGTCTCAGCTGATTACGGGATTTGAAAACGAACGGATTCTAAACAAAGTCCATTTTTATACAGGCGTTCATTCAATCAAAGAAAATGAATACCTACATAAATTCTGGATGAACAAGCTTCAGGGGCTGCGAAGGGCCGATGTGGATGTCCACCACAGAACCTTACGATATACTGAAATAAAATATGTGAATCGTAATGGAGAAAGGGGAATAATTAAAAAGCCTCGAGAAAAAGGCATTGATGTAAAAATTGCCGTTGATTTAATCAGGCTTGCCAGGAAGGGTCTTTTTGATACTGTGATAATATTTAGTCAAGATACGGATTTAAATGAAGCCATCAATGAATTATATGAAATAAGAAAGGAATTCAATCGGTGGATCCGCTTTGAAAGTGCATTTCCTTTTAAAAGAGGCATGAAAAATCCTCGAGGTCTCGAAGGGACAAAATGGAGAAAAATATCAAAAGACATGTTCGACCAATGCCTAGACAAGAGAGATTATAGGCCATCAGCCCCCCCAAAAGAGCCAATTTTGTTCAAGGAAGATGCCAAAACGTAGGGAAGGCCACATCCAAATCATAATCTACTGCAGACCCAACCAGAACTGCGGAGACATATTGAAATACTTGGCCAAGCGTAAAGCTGTATCAGCGGTAATTCTGCGCTTACCCAACACGATCTCGTTTATCCTTCGGGCAGGCACACGGATATCTAAAGCCAATCTGTTCTGACTCAATCCCCTCGGTTTAAGAAAATCCTCGAAAAGGATCTCTCCCGGATGAAGAGGAGACATTTTTTTTGTACTCATGTGCTGAATATATAACGTTTCACGTTAGACGTTAAGCGTTATGTTCCGAATCTATCAATGTTGGTCTATTAAATGTGATTTCCATTCTACCTTACATCTTACAACCTGATGAAACCCCATCTCTCCCTCTCTCACAAAGTAAAGTTTATTGTTTTTCCAGAAAGTCGGAAAACTTTTAAGTTTAATTTTTGATATGTATTTTCCATTTCTGTTAAAAACATCAAAATACCTATTATTCTCATCATCATTTTCATAGGTCCATACATAAATATTTCCCAAATCATCAGTACTTAAATGTCTATAAGGTGGAAAATGATTTGGAAATTCATATCGACTTTTTTGAGAAGCAGACATGTGGCTTCTTTGATTAAGAAAATCTTGTTTGTATTTCTCTGTGACTTTGATTCGATCATAGTCCTTCATAATCTTTCTAGTTAAATTTCCTTCTATATCAGTGATATTCAATTCATACTTATTATTTATCCCCCAAACAAGACTATCGTCTGGTAAAATTGAATATAAAATTTTTTCTTGAAAAGGATTTCTTTTAGATTGAGGTAAAGGAAGTGGTTTTTCTATAGATGTAATGGTTAATGTCTGCTTAAAATTTGAATTATATTTTCTAAGTTCATCCATATATTTTTCTCCAGGGACGACTGTAACTTGATAGATATTCCCTTTTGAATCGACTCCGGGCGATGGATCCCAATGGCTTTCTATGATTTGTTTTTGAAATTCACCATTCAATGAAAAAAAAGAAAGTTTTCCCATACTTGAAACAATAATTTGATTATTATCTATGAGTTCCATTCCCGCAGGCATCATAAATTCACCTGGCCCCTGCCCTCTTTTCCCAATACTTCTAATATATGCACCTTTCTTATCAAATACCTTAATTTGAGAAGCCCGCATATCAAGCACATAAATATTGGATTCTTCATCGACACGAATTGTAGCTATTGATTCAAAGATGTCATTATTTATTTTATCTCCAATAACCAAGTCCTCTTTTAATTCCAGTTTTTTCGATTCGTTGGGGCTTAATTTTTTAGGATTTTTAATTTCAATAACCTGGTTTTCATTAGGAAAATCAATTTCCAAACAATCCAATCTGAGCGAAACAAGAATCAAAATGAATACGAACGTCAAAAAAAGACGTTTTTTTTGAAAGATCATTTTATTTCTCCCTACATCAAATTTTAAATCTACAATTGGCAAGTTCCCTTCTTAGTTTTCTCCCTGTTTGTCCTTAATACGATTATCATAGAAAATGTGCTTATTCAAATAAAACATATGCCGACTTCTTCTCTATGGACAAATCGACTGGGGAGGGGCTCAATTCGGGAGATTCCTAACGGAATTACTCAATCGCGTAGATTTTATATTCTAAAAAGCATAGAGTTCCGTCTTCCCCCGAAATTACCTGTGAAATAACCGTTGAGAGCCGTTCTCCTGGTTGAACTACTTGAGACAATATAAAGGTCCCTTGTGCTAGGAAGGCCTGCTATTAGTCGGGATTCTCAAGGGCCGTAGGATTGAAGATGTATGTAGAACTGTCTCGAGATTTAGTTAGAAATCCTGTATTTTATAACGTGGACTAAACCTTCCTCGTCAGCTTTTCTTTGCCAGAATGTCCCGTTTACGATGGTAGCTCTTCTTGGAAATGGGATATCCCCGATTATGTGGATATTTCCTATAAATTTTCCTTGAGGATCAAAAAGATCGAAATACTTGAATCCTTCATCTATGTTTTTCCTATATGTCCAAACCAAAATATTTCCGTCCGAGTCAACGAGGATCTCCCTAAATGCCGGCTTAAACCTGGGGAATTCCGTATATTTGATGATATGGTCGGGAGCTCCCTGCGTTACAGAACCTCCAGTAGAAAATGTCATGCCTGCAAAAAAATTCTCTTTATCTTTGTCCGTCACTTTAATGGGTTTGTATTTATGGGAAAAAGCGGTTATTTTCCCTTCTGAGCTGTCATACAATCCTATTTCGTATTCTTTTGGGAAACCGATGGCGATTTTTCCCTCGGGTGTTACATCCCAGCACACGAGAGGAGAGAAGGGCTGTATGATGTTTGTGAACATCGAATCTATTCTTTTGTACTTATTGCGCAAAACTTGTTGAGTATAGAGAGTCTCTTTTTTCTCCAAATCAGAAGAATATAGCTCAATGATACAGTCTTGAGGTTTATCTCCGTCTCCGTAGTAAATCTTTTCCAGTTCAATAATAAAATCTCCATTAGGAAGGGCTTTCATTTTTAGAGGTCGTCCTTCATCTCTTTGAACTTTAACTGACTTTATAAATTCTCCATCCGTTGTGTAAAGGCAGAGGCGGAGATTGCGCATGTCCCACACGATCATGCGGTCTTTGGCAACTGCTATCGCAAAGGGCATATTAAATTCCCCGGGCCCTTGGCCCTGTCGTCCTATTGTTTTTATAAATATCCCTGATGAGTCGAATTTTTTAATATTGTTTGCCTTGTAATCACAAACATATACAAATCCTTCTTCATCACATTCAATGCCAACTACTCCCTCAAAAAATGTCCCCTCGGGCATCGTGCTCTCATCTAAGGTCAATTCCGGGACAAACCGGACCGTTCCCGCTGCATATATTTCCCTTAAAGTATTCTCTCTCTGGGGAGCGGCATGCAATAAAAACGGAATTAAGCAAAATAAAAATGTGAAACAAGATTTGCTAATTTTCATTATCTTCTCCCAATCTTCAATCCTCTGCTTCTAATTACGACTATTATATAAAGAGTGTTTAGTTAAATGGAGTTTTCTACATTTATTTTTATTTCAGAAGAACTAAGTATGCACAGAGTTGCGCCTTTTTTTTCAATTCATCCTGGGACTAATGTACATCATAACAACAATCGCTGTATAGAAGGGAACAAAATTGAAAAAAGGGATCAACGATCCGGTTCTGGTGGAAAACTCCTTTGTCCTCAATGCAATGGCTTAAAGAAGGAGGGGAGATAACTATACTCTTTTCTTTCTTCGACTGACCTACACTTGTTACGACAATGCTTGTCAAAGCCGATCTGGTCGATAGGCTTCGGTACGGATGAATAATTTGGATAGAAAACAGCTAATCTGCTTTACGCTTTGCGAATAAAAGTACTGCCAGGAGGATCATCACGATTCCCTGGATAAAAACAATCATGTTTCTAATGGCGCCTTCAATGAAAAAACCATGCAGAACCCCATGCAGTCCGAACATCAGGAAAATAACAGCAATGACGGTCATGGCTCCGGTCATCATCTTCTTGTCCGAGATGGAACGCATCCACAAGGCTATGATCCCTAAGCTTATCTGCCCGACGCCAAACAGAGATTGAGTCGTCGTTAAGCCGGGATTGATCATTTCTGCCGGAGTATTGAGAAGCTTAAAGATCAGCCCCGGAGTAAACAAACCGAATACTCCCCAAACCAGGGCTAATGCCGCAGGAATAAAAAGCAGATTTTTTTGTAGTTTCATATTTCCCTCCTTTATAGGTTGTCTCTTTCCTCTGTGTTTTTTAATGAATATCGAACAATCATTCCGATGTCAAGGATTAAAATTCTTTGTTTTTAGCTGTGTAAGATTAGGAATTAAGTTTTAACGCTAACCGTGCTTTACTCATATTTCTGTTCAATTTCACTCGATGTTCCCCTTGAATGGCCTAATGTGGACCGTTCTAATGGTTGCAACTGTTGTGAGTAATATATAACTCCCTATACGAAGGAGAATCACTGTTAGAGCCAGGTAGAAAAGGCAAATCGACTGGGGAGGGCTCAGGAAATCAATTGTCCTTCATTGTATTGCGAACTCTCAATTCAGATGCATCAGCAATTTCGCTGGGATAGCCTATGTGACGGAGAAGTTTAATAGCATTGCGAGTCGTCGAAGGACCTTTTTCTATTTTATAGTTGAATGAAATTCCTTCTTTTGTGATTTTTTCCAGGAAGTGGTTGTTACTGTATGAATTTGAAACAAGTTCAGTAAGCTCCAGGTCATGAGTTGATGCAAATGTTAAACAATTATGTCTGGCAAAATAAAGAAGAACTTCTGCCGAGGATGAGATCCGTTCAATTGAATTAGTTCCACGGAAGATTTCATCTAACAGGCAAAGACAGGGAATTTTGCTTTCTAATGCATTTATTATCCTTAGAAGAGCTATAATTTCATCCATGTAGTAGCTTTTCCCCTCAATAACATTATCCATTCTTCCTATCAGAGTCATAATATGAAAGAAGCTTGCCTGGTATTCTTTGGCCAAAGAGGTATATATAGTTTGCGCTAAAACTGCATTAACTCCAATAGCTTTGAGAAAGGTCGTTTTCCCTGACATATTCGATCCAGTAATGAGAATTCCCTTTGATTCAACAAAAATAGAATTTGGAACCGGCTCTTTGAGTAATGGATGCATTAAGTCTGTTATTTTCATATAAGATCTTGAATTTGAAAATTGAGGTTCTACAAAGCTTTTTAATCCAGCCCTATATGAAGCTATTGAAACCATCGCATCCTTAAAGCCTACTGCAGTATAGAGCTGCCCTAATTCTTTCTGAAATTTATTTAGTGCACTCAAAACAGAATTAAATGCTCGAACCTCGGTCAAAAAAAGTATACTAAAATATTCATAAATATAATCTCCTTCTCGACCCATTAAGCTGGTTTTCTTACCGATATATGAAACTGTGGATAGTGTATTTTCGATTTCTTTGAGATAGACATCCAACACCGGATGCCTGTTAGCTGTCAAATTTTTTGCACATCTGATTAATTTGCCTAGATAACGAAGAGAAGAGAGATGCTCATAAATCTTTTCTTTAGTCCGATAGTGAATAAACATGTTACATAATAGCGTCGCACCAAGCCCAAACCATGCAAAGCCATAATTGAAGACACCCAATAATATAAAAATAGGGATTAACATTATTAAAATGATATAGAGGAATGCATAATTATTCATGGGAGGAGGATCTTCCCAAAGTATATCTAAATCATAGACGTCTTCTTTTTTACCTAATTTCGAGAGAGCCAATTGATATTTTTCTCTAATTTCTTGATTCTGAGAAAATAAATTAATCACACGATTTCTTTTTTCAAGTTCCTCTGCATCAAGAAGCGGCTGTCTGAGGATCGAATAAAGTGTCTGTTCACCAGGGATTGTCATCGTTCTGTCTATTTGGATAAAAATTGAATTCATATCCAAGTCATTCCATGTCCTATCATCAAGGGCATATTTATTTCTCTCTCGGGCTTGTGTTTTTTTAAAATGGTTATCCAGTTCAGAAAAGTCACGTAATCTTGAATCTGCAACACCCCATTTTTCCCTAAAATTTGTTATTAACTTTTCCTTATTAAATCTTTGATATTGTCTCAGCGATAAATAAATAAAGGGGAGCGCTGCTGCTAGAAGTAAGTAATATTTTGGATTAAAGTTTACGGCCGTTATTAAAGAAACGATTGTGATAACAATTGTTAAGCAGATGAGAAAGATCAGCTTAATTTTATTTCTTTTTACGTTCAATTTTTCCTGCTGCATTATAATATACTCTAAAGTATAGTATTTTCTTCAAATTTTTAGCTGCCATATCTCACATTCAGCTCAATAATCTAATTCAAACAGAGCTTCGCAAAATAAAATCAGATTTAATAATAATCGGCAAGTCACCAACTTATAAATCAATAATTCTTTTCCCAGTCTATTTTTTTAAAAAACTGCTACTGACTTTTATCAACCACTTTATACTTTACTATCTGCAGATTCTCATCCTCATCAGGCTCCAAAACGAAAATATAATTTCCTTGAGCAGAAAGGAGTGAACCATCGAGTTTCAGTGGTATTTCCTGTTAAAACGCATGAGAATTTGGTTATTTTTCAATGACTTTCAATCTTAAGGCCCTAGAAAATCCCGATTCCTCTATGACCAATACATAGATATATCCATTTTTAAAAATCAACCTTGGATAAATATAATGATCGATTTTTGCATAAAATAAATATTTCCCCTCTGAAGAGAAAACATCAAAAGTTGAGAATTTTCTTGACTGCCCCATAACACGGGGGTAGTAAGATTCCACCCAAATTCTGTCTTTTTCATCGACTGAAATTGTCTTAAACACCGGGTAGTTGTCTAGATATTTCTTGTAGTCCTGGAAATCCGATACGGCTCTTGGAAGTTTTGAGCGCGACAATCGATCGAGAATTCTTTTTCTAATGTCATTTTCTACAGGGAGGGGATCATAGTCTTTGATGAATTTGAACAGCAGCTCACCTGCAGGAGAAAACGCATGGATCGTGTAATCTGTGGCGGTGGCTGCGTAAATGTTTCCCTTTGAATCCCTATCCCACCTGACAAAATAGGGGAATTCAAAGAAAAGATCATCTCCTTGAATAGTGCGGAAAGTCATTCTTTCCTGAATATAGAAGTCGTTCAAATCTTGTGATTCCGGATTAAATTTGCTGACTTTTTCAAACTCCTCAACATCGCCTCCTTCTTTTTCCACATAATCTCTGTATTCTACAATGAGTTGGCCTAAATTGTCTGAGGCGATTTGAACAATCGAATGATCGATTTTTATTGTGTTTAGATACACTCCGTTTTGATCAAGGACTTCGATTCTTCTTATTTCCGCAATGTACACTCTGTTTTGGGCATCGATGCAGAAACAGGACGGATATTCCAGCTCGCCAGGTCCCTGCCCCCTGCGAGCTAAATCCATAAGATATCGACCTTCTTGATCATACTTCCTTATCCTAGAGGCTCCGGATTCCAGAATATAAAGATTTCCTTCCGAGTCGGCATCAATAGCCCTGGGATTATAAAACATATAATTCTCATCGCCTTCTTCTACTCCAATTGAAATATCTTCTAAAAATTCGATGTTATAATCTATATAGAGAGGTTCTTTCGGATTTTTAAAAACTGTTATTCCATTTTCTTCCTCTATTGTCCCTTTCCACTCAGTATCTTTCTGGGTACAGGATAGAGTCACAATTAAAAGAGTTATGAATAGAATGGCTAAGATGAGCTTGGATTTCATTTGATCCTCCCTTTCTACTTTGAATAACTAACTTTAACCGAAATGGTTACATCTATCAATTAGGCATTCTCTGTTGACAAATCGACTGGGGGGGGGGACTCAGAACGAGTGGTGCCTGTGAGTTATCTTACTAATCCGCAACATATCCAGATCGGTGTGTGATTCTATATCTCTGACCTTTAACCTTTACCTTAATCTTTTTGAATTTCCCGTCTGCCTTGTAATCCTTTGGAGAGTAATAGAGGAGATAGTAGCTCTCTGAATAATCAACAGCTCTCTCAAAAGCTGCTGCGGCATTTGCCGAAGTGTCCTTAAGACCTCCTGTCACATCAGCCAGCTCCCACAAGCCACGAAAAGACTGCATGGAAGATTCTACCATAGAGGATTTTCGCCGTTGTTTAAGATCCGATTCCACAGTAACCTGTTTAATGTATAAAAAGTTGCATGTTATTGAAGAGTCAGAAAAGGCATGCCTCAACTTTTCGGAATCAAGAGATACATCGTACAATAACTCCACTTTATCAGAAAAACCTATGCCGGCCATAGGCATTAATCTTTCCTGAAAAAAGAAAAAGACTTGTTTCTGCCCATCGTTCACTTTTATAAACTCCGCAAAAGCTTCAGCCTTTTTTACATCAAAATATGTCAGATCCTTTAAAAGTCTTAAGGCATCCATCAGCATCTCTCTCTTATTAACCATTGCATGATCCTGAATATCTCGGATATGTAAAAGCAAACGCCTATACTCCGATCTGCTTCTGATTGCATCTGCTCTTATTTTGCCTTTTAATTCGTTTGCTATCTCCTCCCCAGACACTCTTTCCAGGGCTAAGCTGTTCAGGTTATAAGTTTTAGTTGGAGTAGCGATAATAAGAGAGTCACCAGGTCTTATCACGCTCTCAAAAAAGTAGTCTAAAACATCTCCTATTTTTGGCAGATATTCAATAATCTCGAACATAAGAACAAAGGTCCTTGAAGGATCAGGAGTAAACTCTGTCTGTTTTTCTTCTTTTCCGGGAATCTCTTCTCTTTTAATTTCTTTTCTTATGATCTCAGTTTTACGTATAAAATAGACCGCTTCAACAGTCTGGAGTACGCCTTCCTCAAAGATTTCAAAATCATCGATGGTCAGATTATCTATGAATGTCTTTCCCTTAAAAACCCTGACTGGAACCTCAATATTGATAGCAACGGCTTTTTCTTGGATTTCCTGGGCAAAGAGAGTTAAGCCCAATACAAGAATGGCCAGCAAGATTGTGTGTTTTTTCAAATTGGATCCCCCTCTATAGTATCCATCATAGATTTCTATAGCAATTATTGTGCCAATTTAGTTATGGCTAGCATAGATATATTATCTAATCTTTCTGTCCTTTTAGATGGACAACTGTAGTTAAGAGTGTCGAGTACAGGGTCAAATGATTTCCCCCCCCCAGAGCCTTTTAAGAAATAGCGCCCAGGGGATGATCTTCACTTTTCCCGACTGACGCTCCTCACTTTCATTACAGACAATAGACGCCTGCCTGGGATGGAACTCCTCTGAAAAAGCAAGGAGTGGACGCATATCTTTTCTGCTGACTTGATTCGAACTTTTCACTTCCACCGCCACCTCACCCTCCCCGAGGATAAAATCCACTTCGTAGCCGGTTTTGGTCCTCCAATACCTGATAGGAAAACCAAGTTCACTGTAAGAAGAATAGGCAGCGATTTCCATAAATATAAAGTGCTCGAATGCTTTCCCGAACTGCGCTCCCCTTTCCTCCGGGATATGACGCCGCGTCAGCGCTCCTGCAACACCCACATCAAAAAGATAGAATTTTGGCGCCCTGGTAATGACCTGGCGGGATTGCCGTTTTTTGAAGGGCTCGACAAAGCGGCCCATCAGAGTATCCGCAAGAATTTGGAAATACTCCTTGACGGTCTTGGCATCCACTCCGCAGTCCCGGGCTATGTTAGAGTAATTGAGCATCTCGCCATGAGAATACCCGACTGCATCGAAAAACCTGGCAAAAGCGGGGATATTTCTGATCAGCCCCTCGCCAAATATCTCTTCCTTCAGATAATCCTGGACATAGCCTTGAAGGGATTTTTTATAATTCTCTTTAAGATAGTGATCGGGAATCATTCCATGGTTCAAAGCTCTCCTCAAATCGATCTCCTTAAGTTCAGCCGAGACAAAAGGGAATAATTCATACCGCCAGGCTCTCCCGCCGAGCAGATTGGCCTGCCCCCGCTTGAGTTTCCTGGCACTGGAACCGCAGAGAATGAAGCTCAGATTCCTGTTTTCTATCAGCCAGTGGACTTCATCGAGAATCTGGGGAACCTTTTGCACTTCATCGAGAATAATCGGAGGCTTGAGATCCTCATTTGACACGGCGAGGAGACGCTCACGGAGGAGTGACGGCCTCTTGATTAACTCCAGGGCTAGATCCGTTTTCAGGAAGTCAAAATAGAGGCTATTTGAGTACGCCTTTTTAAGATAGGTGGATTTTCCCGTCTTTCTCGGCCCCCATAAAAAAGCCGATTGCCCGGGAGGCAGTTGAATATTCAAGATTCTTTGGATATCGGACATATTAGGATTATCCTCCTAATTAGTTTAACTTATTAGGAATATATTCCATAATAGTATGATTGTCAATACGGGTAAATCAATTTCTTTTTCTATCGTCCCCTGGACAAATCGACTGGGGAGGGCTACTACTTAATCAAATACGCTCAGCTTTCGGGAAATTAATTCTTGACAAATGTATATGTATGGCATATACGTAGTGTGTCTTTAATATGCCCGAATTTACCGAATGGGAAGGATTTGACTGGGACGAAGGTAACCTTCTGAAAAACTGGGAGAAACACGGAGTCTCAGCATCAGAATGTGAACAAGTGTTTTTCAATCGTCCCTTGGTGGCTGGATTGGACAAGGAGCATTCGAAAATCGAGGATCGTTTTCATGCCCTAGGTGTCACCGATTCCGGACGCCAGCTTTTTGTTGTATTCACAGTCCGCAAAAACAAAATTCGTGTGATATCGGCTCGAGATATGAATCGCCAAGAACGGAAGGTGTATGATGAGAAATGAAAAGAAAAAAATACCTAAATACAAATCAGAGGACAAAGAACGTCAGTTTTGGGCAGTTGCTGATTCAACCGAATACATAGACTGGTCGCGAGCACGAAGGGTCATACTCCCAAACTTAAAGCCTTCTTTAAAGACCATTTCGTTGCGTCTGCCCGAATTAATGCTGGCGGAACTAAAACTCTTAGCAAACAAGCGAGATGTACCATATCAATCATTGATTAAGATATTTTTGGCAGAACGGCTTGAACGGGAATTAGAGTCTCAAGAAAGCTAGCGGCCAGTTCGCCCAATTCCTCAGAATTTCGGTGCTTTCGGGAAATCTTTACGGCATTGGAAATCTTTTTTTGGTGTCGTCAAGGGTCTTTATTTTTTCTCCCTATTCTTCCTTAAATTTATTCCAGTTGATAATCTTATGGCGGAGGACTTTTATATCTCCGGCATCTTCGTCTACTCTGACCTCATAAAGAAAGCCTTTTTTTATGAGGGCTGGAATAAAGGGCCAGTTCATCCTGTAGAGATAGATCCCTTCTTTAGAGAAGACATCGACCGAACTCGTCTGTTCGTCCCTCTCGAATATGGTTTTGAACCAGATGACATAGAGACGCCCGGTGTCATCGCTAAAAAATGATCTGAAAAACGGCCGATGATCCGGGAAAACAGTTGCCTTTTCACGATCATAGGATCCAATCATTGCATAAATCCCATCTTTCTTTGTGAGTTCTTTTTCCTCTCCAGATATGGATTGAGGCTTTTCTTCTTTAGCAATAATAAAAATCGTCCTTCCGTCGCTGTCAGCTACATTGATTTTGTATTCGCTTGAAAAACCATAAAAGAAGGAGTCAAATGTTCGCTGTGCGAAGGCAATGTGGTTTGTGTACCAATGTAAGACTATAGCCTTTAGGTTTTTGCTGTAACTTACCGGGTATTCTGCAATAGTACGAATCGGCTCTCCATTTTCACTTACTTGAATGATAGATGTTTTAGCTCCTCCTTCAGCACGAGCGTTGGGTTGAGTTGAACCAATAAATGTACCACGTGGACCCAGAATGAGCCGAGAATAAAAGCCCTTAAGCAAGACCTTATTTTGAAAAACTCCATCTTTATCGTAATAAAGAAGACTACGGTTTCCATTTACACAAGGGTTCCCTATATCGTCAAGAAAAATTCTAGATGGGTACATGTATTCACCCGGCCCTTGACCTTGTCGTCCAATCGTTCTAACGTAGGTCCCATTTTTGTCGTATTTCTGAATCCTATTGTTCCCTCCATCACGAATATAGATGTTTCCATCATCATCGACCTTAAGATCCACACGTCTTGGGAAAAAATAATCTTCGTCGTTTACATCGCCAATCGCCAGATCTTCTTCGAGGTCAAATGCAAATTCTCCAAACTTAGGCACCTCTGGATTTGTGACGACTTTTATCCCATCCACGATCTCGATATTTGCCGACCATCCTTTATCTTTGGATCCTTTTGAACACGCAGATGAAAGAACCATACAGATAGCAAGTAAGATCACTAACTCAAGCCGAATACTTAATTTCATTTCCCCTCCTTAGTCTTTCTCTTTATCTATATTACGATTATTAGAAGAAGAATGTTTAGAAAGACTGCACAAATGTGCTTTACTTCATTTAAGCACTTAGCTGGACAAATCGACTGGGGAGGGCTCAATCCCTTAGTCCCGTGACCTCAGATTTAATACTCTTGCAAGCATAGATATCTGGTTTACGCCGATAATACGTATGATAAAACAGTTGAGAGCTGATCTCTGTGGTGAACAGTTTGAGACAGTATAGTTTTTGGAGATTGTTCCATAGGAAACTATCTTTAGAGTCGTTATGAGAGGTTTAGGGATTCAGTTTGAAATACCATCTTTTATTTGGTCCCAGTTTTTAATTTTATACCGCTTGATGATTTCATCATCACTCACCTCAATAGCATATAAATATCCATTTTTAATGACATAAGTATGTTTTGGCAATGTAGTTCTGTATAAATAATAGCCATCTTTGTTGAAGATATCGATATGTTTTTCTTTTACATTATCTTCATTCCACGTTTTGTTTGTCTGGACATAGATCCGGCCTTCAGAATCTGATAAAATAAGATAAAAAAATGGTTGATAATCTCCCAGATTCCTTCCTTTTCTTAAGCGTCTTTCTTCTAGAGGAAATTTACGTAAAGGTTCGTCTTTTCTTATTTTGAAGAGCAGTTGTCCACTTTTATCGATCACGTTCAGTTCATAGGTCTCCGGATAACCATAGACAAAATTCGTCTTATTTATAGTGGAAATCAATGTGTTTTTTTCCCATCCTGAATAGGAACTAATAATCAGATCCCCTGGCCCTCTCTTTATATACATATTATTTGGGAATTCAATAACATTTTTTATTATTTCGCCCAGTAGATTAACTTTGCATATAGAATGTGTGAAGTCTAATCCAGATAGCGTTCCAAATACCCCGATAATATTTCCATCTTCATCCAACCTGAAGTCTCGAATGCTCTTTTTAACAAGAACCTCTTGCATGTAATTTCCTTGCTTATCAAAAATCACAATATTATAAATTTGGTCCAGCACATATATATTTCCTAAAATTTCATTAATCCTTATTTTTGTAGGTCGCTCAAATTCCCCTGGGCCCTGTCCCTGTCTGCCGATTGTTTTAATATATTTCCCATTTTTATTGAATTTCTGAACTCTGCAATTGCTCATATCTCCTACATAGATATTTCCTTGGTTGTCTACTTCGATATCTCTAACTCGATAAAATAAGTAATTACTATCATCCACTCTTCCAATGCTCAAATCTTCTTCGAGATCAAAAACAATTTCCCCATAGAGTGGTTTCCGCGGATTAATAATAACTTTTACTCCATCTTCGTATTCAATTTTTCCTTTCCATTCAGCCTTTTGCTGGCTGTATGACAAAGAAAAAAATATGCCAATAAATATAATAAATATCAAAGTGTGCTTTTTCATTATCCCCTCAAGTTTTCTCCTGTTTGTTCTTTATACGATTATCAAAGCCAGTATGCTTAGTCAACTGGAGTAGATCATCTCAAGACACGCCTTGGACAAATCGACTGGGGTGGGCTCCATCCGGATGATCATTGTGAGATTATTTAAAAGCATAGGTTACACTTCCTAAATACCTTTTGGGGCAAAAACATAGATTTTCGCCCCTGAATCACTTGCTATGGCAAGTATATTGAAGTTAATTTGATTGTCGACCCATTCCGCTTGAAAATCATAAATACTAAATCTTTCCCCAACTGGCGCCCAATATGTATTTATAATAGCAAAATTATCATCAACAGCCCAAATCCAAAAATTGGGAGGACTAAAGTTAATCAAATATATTATATCTTTAATTATCCCAAAATCATTGAATATCGCATACAATGCAACTCTTTTTTCAGGCAAATACGAATTCCCACGTCGATTAATGATTTCCTTTTTTAATGAAAATTCTGTTTCCAATTTTGCTTCTTTGAGAAGACGTCCATCTAGTGAATATTTTTGGAGAATGGGCAGGTAGCGAAAGACTAGTACTAATTCATTATTTGAATTAATTAATAATTTTCTTTGGTTCATGACATATTGGTCCCATTTGAATTCAATAGGAGTTCCAAACATGTTAATAATTTTTCCTTCAGGGGATAGAACTTCGACTAACATTGCTTCATCCTTTTTATCAACGAAAAGAGGAGTTCCAATTTTGCGTCCGTCCTTCATTAAAACAAGAGGGCCATAAGATTTAAACAATCGAAATGATTTTTGACTTATGCCTTGAAAGTTAAAATATTGGACTCGTCTATTCCCAGGTTCATTCACAACAAGAAGATTTTCGAATATTTGAATCGACATTGGCATTGATAGATCTCCAGGTCCTTGACCAAGCTTGCCAAACCTTTTTAAATATTTTCCAAATGAATCGAATATAACTACAGCGTTTGCTTTTGTATCAGTAATGTAATAATTGCCTTTAGAATCCCGCACAAAGGAATGTGGCTGCCATAAATATTGTTCATCATTTTCATCTTCGTCTTTCGGGAAACTGAGAATCATCTTTAGCTCAATGGCACTAGCAGGAGGTTTGATTTTTCGGATTTCTGCCAATGCTCTTCGATCGCGGTCAGTTTGGGACTGAATTCCACTTTGTACCTCAACAAAGGATAATAGCATAACGACTAATAGCAATAAGCAATTAATGAGCCTATTCATTAGAAACCTCCTTTTGTCCTTAATACGATATTCATATCCTAGGCGTTTAGTCAAACTGAATGAATATATTTCCTCTTTAGACAAATCGACTGGGATAGGGCTCAAAGCAGGCACCAATAAAAAATGCATTTATCTGTCTGAATATCTTTGAACTGAAGCAAAGAAATACCATTCAAATGTGTTTGATGCTGTAACATTAGAAAGATAAAAATACGCTATCAGACTTGACAATTGATCTTCTGATCTTTATATTATCGACAATGTCGATAATAACCATTTTAGCCTGAATATAAATGGACAAGCCTAAAATACAGGGAGCAAGAAATGAGAATCCTGACACGGAATGAAGAAATTATTCTGATAGCCCTATGCCGTCTTGGGAGTGAGGCCCATGGACCTGCTTTGCGTGATAAGATAATTGAGTTGACTGGCAAAGCCTTAGTCTATGGAACTCTCTACAACTCTTTGGAATACTTAATCCGAAAGGGATATATTGCTTCGAAAAAGGGCGAGCCCTTGCCAGAGCGAGGTGGTAAACGCAAGTCTATTTATACAATCACAACCGATGGACGTGAATCACTCCTTGACACAAGACAGCTGAACGATCGGTTATGGGACGGTATGAGAAAAGCAGATCTCAGATCTGATGAGACTTAAGGATGACTTCCAGAAAACTAAGGAATAATAAAACACGTCGTCCCCCTATATGGGCTCGCTGGCTGATCTCCAAATTATCACTATATGAAACCCACCATTCAGCACTGGGTGACTTAGAGGAAACTTTCTATGGGATCATTAATCAAAAAGGGATCATTCGTGCTCGCCTATGGTATTCTGTCCAAACCCTCCGTTCATTTTCCAGCTACTTGAATTTGGTTTTAGCATTAGGATTTGATCTTCTAGTTAATTACACCAAAGTAGCTATAAGAAACCTACGACGCCATAAGGGATATACAGCGATCAACATTTTAGGGATGGCAATTGGTCTGGCAGCCGTGTTTTTGATCATCCTTTTCATCTGTTATGAAGTGAGTTTTGACCGTCACCACGAACATGCCTCCCGAATCCACCGTATCGTAAGCGAAGACTACGTCGGAACTCCATATATTTTAGGAGATACGCTCAAGAAACAAGTGCCAGGAATTGAAGAAATCGTTCGTTTGAAAGATCTCAACATGTTCGGACCTATTATGCTCAATGCTCGCGATAAAAAGTTCCGCGAGGAAGCTCTTTACATGGCTGATGCTTCCATCTTCAAGGTCTTTTCCTTTAAGTTCCGTCACGGGAGTCCGGAAACCGCCCTTGCAGATCCGCTTTCCATTGTGCTGACTGAAAGTGCTGCCCAGCGGTACTTTGGTCGCGACAATCCTCTTGGCGAGATCATTCTCCACGGCGACGATCTTCCCTTTCAAGTGACAGCAGTAATAGCCGATCTACCCTCTACCTCTCATTTCCACTTCAACGTCTTGATTTCAACGGCACATGCAGCACGTTTCTCCTGGGGAGTGGACGATCGTACAAGTTGGACTTCGTTTAACTATCTAACCTATATATTACTCTTCTTCCAGACCTCTCCTAGTGAAATCCTAGAAAAGGCATCGCAGTTCGTAAACTCACATCGTGAAAAGTCCCCACGCCTCCTTATACAACGCCTCCTCGACATCCACCTCTACTCTCACCTGAGGATGGAATTAAGGGAGAACGGAGACATTCGTTATCTGAGAATATACGCTACCGTCGGTATAATTATCTTGTTGTTAGCCTGTATCAATTTTATGAACCTTGGTTCTGCTCGTTCATTTAACCGAGGCAGCGAGGTAGGTATACGGAAGATTTTGGGGGCACAACGAAAACAGATTGTGCGGCAGTTTATCGGAGAGGCCATATTAGTTGCCTTGCTGGCAGCTGGAGTGGCCGTTATAATTACTCAGCTCACTCTTCCCTTTTTTAGGCGGTTATCCGGGAGGGAGTTTTCTTGGGGGAGTGTTCCCTTGATTATGCTGATTCCTGCATTGTTTGCCATAGTCATGCTTACAGGAATAATTGCAGGATGCTATCCGGCATTTTTTGCCTCTTCATTCCAACCTCTTCGTGTTTTAAGAGGAGCGCCAAAGTTGTTCACCCGTCGCTTTCCTCTCCGTAATTTTCTTGTCGGTATGCAGTTTGTTGTCTCCGTTCTATTTATTGGATGTACTCTTTTTATCATAAACCAAATGCATTATCTCAAAAACCACAAACTCGGAATTGACAAGGAACGGATCATCTATATCCGGCTTCCAGATGAGGCTCGGGGCGAATCAGAAGCCATCAAAACAGAACTTCTCAGGCATTCCTCTATCCTGAAGGTAACTGCATCTAACTTCCTACCCAGCGGTACTACTAATCGTATTAAAAGCGATTGGGATGGAAGGCTTGAGAAAGAAGATACATATCTATGGCAGATTGCTGTAGATTATGATTTCATCTCTACTTTTGGGATCGAAATTATTGAGGGAGATGGATTCCTATCTAGGCATGTGCCAGGATCAACATTTATCGTCAATCAATCTGCTGCCAAGGAGATTGGAGGGCCGGTAATAGGGAAGACACTTAATATGTCTGGGGGAGGGGCTCAACCTGGAAAAATAATTGGAATAGTCCGTGACTTCCATTTTCGTTCTCTTCATCACTCTATCGAGCCTTTGGTTCTGTTTCTTGATGTGATCCGTTCGGCAAAATATCCAAATAAAGATCAGGTTTACAAACGTACTCCCTTCAGATATATTTCAGCAAAGGTTGCAGGGGGTGAAATAAAAAGGGGAATTCAGCATGTGAGTGAAGTATGTAAGACCTTTATTCCATATGATAGTAATTGTTGGTTCTTTTTTGATGAGCAGTTCGGACGTATGTACGAGTCGGAGCAGAAAATAACAGGATTCATGTTAGCGCTATCTCTGATCGCAGTTACACTAGCTGGTATGGGGCTTTTAGGATTATCTATTTTTGCAGTCGAGAAAAGGCGTAAGGAGATAGGTATTCGTCGCGTATTTGGTGCCTCTGTATCCTCCGTCCTCTTTCTTTTCTTTCGCGACTTTTTATATATTCATGGCGTCGCAATATTGATTGGATTCCCGGTAATATATTTGGCAATAAACCGATGGTTATCGAATTTTGCATATCGGATCTCAATAAGCCCCTGGATATTCATAATAACAGCAGTTCTTACCGCTGCACTTTTCTTCATAACGGGCAGTTCATCTGTAATAAAGGCAGTTGCAACTAATCCAGTGGATTCCCTAAAGTATGAGTAAAAATAATTAGAGTTGATTTAATCCGAATTAACACTCATTTGGACGATGCAAAATAGATTGTTAAGGGGGAATAAATGAGAAAATTAAATGTGATTCTGATTACATTGGCATTATGTCTCTCAGGTTGTGAAAACAGTGAGGACCACCAAGCAATTCGGGAAGAGATAATTGATGGAGTAAGGATTGTACATAATTTAGAAATAGTACCGAAAGTATCTGAGAATCCAATCCAATTCGTTGAGGACTTGATAATCGGAAATGATGAAAGCAATGAACATTATATGTTTAATTACCCTGCTGATATAGAAGCTGATCAAGATGGTAATATTTACATTTTAGATTGGAGAGATTGCGTTGTAAAAAAATATAATTCTCGAGGTGAGCATGTCAAAACATGGGGAGGAAGAGGTCAAGGACCTGGGGAATTCGTTAGTCCTTTTTGTTTATTGATAGATAAAAATAGTCAGGTTATGGTGGTAGATCCTGGAAGCAGGAGGATCGAAGTGTTCAATACAGATGGAGGACATTTGCAATCAATAAAATTAGAACATCGGACTGATCAAATATCAAGAGGAAGTATGCCCATAATTGGATTTTCGAATTCAGGTGACTCTACTTATAATGTTGGATTTTATTCGATAGATACAAGTGAATTTATCCAAATCTTTTCAAAAGAACGGCCTAGAAGTCAAAGAATCATGAATAATGAATTTAAATATGAATATCCCTTCTTTGTAAGGTGGGCTATAAACTCTAAAAACAATGTCTATATCGGAACTCCTGATGACTATATAATTAGTGTTTTCAATCCAAAAGGAGAGTTGTCGTTTAAGTTCACAAAGCCTTTTAGCTTAAGATATCTTTCAGGCGAAGAATTGGAATCCGTTATGAAGACTCTAGAAAGTTTAAATCAAAATCCAGATCGAAATTCTATTAAAAGACTTACTTATCCAGTTTTCAATAGGATAACCATTGATGAAAAAGATAGAATTTGGATTGAACATTATGAACCGAAATGGGAGAATAGATCGCGAAAAGATACTCAATATGATGTATTTTCTCCGAAGGGTAAATTCTTATCTAATGCGAAAATTAATGGTCATGTTAATCCAGAATTAGTTTTTAAAAACGGGTATGTATATGCTCTTATAAAGCAAGAATCCGGATACACTCAAGCTGTGAGATTTCTAATTGTAGAATCAAAACTAAATTAACTATTTTCAACATTCCTTAAGAATTTTCCTTCTTAAGAGTCATCTTCCTGAACAAATCGACCGGGAAGGGCTCAATCCTGAGGTCGTTGGTTTATTGTAATTCCCATATTATCTTGCATACAACAAATTCTTTATATTCATTCTCATTCTCTCTGATAAAATATAGTCTCTCATTTGTTGCTTTTGCATCCAAGGATCCCTTTTTGTCAATAAATTGCTTATACCCGAAATTATTCAGACTCGTCCTTCCTATAAAGCAACCATCTGGATTAAATATATCGTAGATGTATTCATTTTGATTTTCACCTTTTTCGTAGGTCATCACAAAAAGATAGTCTTCTTCGGTTGAAAAAAGATACTGAAAAGGAGGCATGAATTGTGAGAAATAGACCTGATCTTTAACAAGTGGGGGAATCATGCTCAGGAACATTTTTTTATGCTCTTCTGGAGTTTTCACTGGATCATACTCTTTTCGTATTATCCTTTTTAGGTTTCCCTCCATGTCATAAATTCCAATTTCATATCCTCTCTCTACATTTCCAATATAAATGTTTTTTTCAGAAATGCTCATAGTAAAAATAGTCATTCGTGTACCATTTCTTTTTTTTGATCTTGATCCATCAAATATATATGTGTCTAGTATTTTTATTTCCTCAAAGTCATTCGAAAACAGACTGATTAATTGAGGAGCAGTTTTACGAGTAGGATCTCTATTTCTCCTGATTACAAGGTATTTTTCATTTTCCAGAGGAAAGACATCTCTTATTTCCATTTTCAACTGCTGTTCCTTTATAAAATTTCCGTTTGTGTCAAAGAATATAAGCTTTTGACTATCCTCATCAATAATCAAAACCATGCCTTGATTATTGATTCTTGGAATCCAGGGCCATTCAAATTCGCCTGGTCCTTGTCCACTACTGCCAAATGCAGCTACGAATTTTCCAGAGTGATCAAACTTTAGTATGTGCTTTTCCTTACTATCAGGATCACTTAGGAGAAAAATGTTACCAATTGAATCAACATCAAAACCATATATGTCTGTCAGGCCTGACATAGCCATTTCGTCATTTTCGGTGTCGATAGTGAATTCTTCATCAAAACGAATTGAACTCGGCTCTCCTTTAATTTTATATGGCTCCAAATGATTAACAATAACCTCCACTCCGTCTTCTATAAATCTTTCTACTTGTTCCTGTTTCTCGCAACCATAGTCAAAACAAAGAATAATGACCAGAGAAACAATCTTAAGTAGTTTTCTCATTTCACCCTCCTTTATTACCTATAATAACTAGCCTAAACTAAAATGGTTTCATATTTCAAGCGGTCAATCTCGCAGTATGATGATTTGAAAAAACATCTTTATTAATCTATATTTATTGAAAAGAAATTAAGAACGAGATCAACGATATCGATAAGGATTTGAAATAATAATGAGGATGGGAAGAAGAGGTCCGGACTCTATGACCTTCCTTGAACACCTCTCTGATCTCCGAAAACGAATCTTTTTTTCATTTATAGCACTGATCATCGGTATCATTCCTGCGTGGTTCTTCAGTAAAGATCTGTTCAACATCCTAGCCGTTCCCATTTATAAATTTCTTCAGGAGGGAGAAAAATTAGCCTTTATCAGATTGACAGACCCCTTCATGCTCTATATCAAAGTCTCCTTTCTTGCCTCCATTTTCTTTATGTCCCCTTTTATTTTTTACCAATTCTGGATGTTTGTGGCACCAGGACTCTATAGGAAGGAAAAAAAATACGCAATCCCGTTTGTTTTCTTTTCTTCATTTTTTTTTGTGGGAGGAGCGCTATTTGCGTTCTTTGTAGTATTTCCCTGGGCTGTCCGGTTCTTCCTGAACATGGGTTCTGAATTCAATGCAATGATTACTATTGACAAATATTTCAGCCTTGTTCTGCGTTTTCACCTAGGAATCGCTGTGGTCTTCGAGCTTCCTACCCTGACATTTTTCCTTGCACGAATGAATATAGTCACTGCAAAATGGATGATAAACAAATTCAAGTATGCCGTACTTGCTATTTTTATAATCGCAGCTATCATCACTCCAACCCCAGATCCAATCATCCAAAGCATTGTTGCCGTTCCATTGCTGGGCCTGTATGGACTTAGTATCCTTATCGCACTGATTTTTGGAAAAAAGAAGGAAAAGAAAGAAGTCAGCCTTGAGGACTAACGTCAATTATTAATCAAGAATCACTGCCCTAAGTTTCGCCATTATAATTTGATATCTTATGTAACATCTTTAAAATAAGCATGTTCCATCGACCTTATTTGTACTACCTAACTGCTGGAATTTCGAGACTCAACGCAGTTAGGAGTTCTTTTTCGGTGCTACTGAGCCGACAGATTTTTCGCACCGGCTGTGTCTTTTGTGGATAATAACAGTAAGCCAGGCGGATGTCTCGTAGAGACTCCATTGCTCTATCTATAGACATGGACACTTTAGCTTCCTTCATTTTCTTGTGGAGCAGAGAAAGGAAAAGCAAAGCCATCACACAGGAAAATCCATGAACCCGGATCTTGCTGTCGGTCCAGTGATACGTCGGTGTCCAACGTACCAGGAAAGGATCCTTTGTCAATCGAAAAGAGGTCTCGATCTTATGCCTGTCCCTATAGGCCAAGACGATATCCTCATTGCTCCAGTCAAGATGATCTGTAAAAATAATGTTTTTACCAAACCGGGCTCTGTAATCTTTAATGACCAGCGGGGCAGTACGGATCGACATGCGGTACTTTCCATAATAGGAGGAAACCTTAACATCAAACACAGGACCGATATGGCTTTCTGAGAGAATCTCTTGCACTTTTCTCTCCACCGATTGGACCGTTGTGCGTTTATCCACACTCTTGAGTGTCCGGCGTAACTCCTGCAGTTTGAGCTTTGTCCTGAGGATCGTACGGCTCATCCAGTGGATCTTCTTTTTGTATGTGCGGGGATTAAAGGTCACGACCGCGGCTCTTTCTTTTCCGTAGATCTCCATTGTTGTCCGATAGGCAAAGAGAGGCTTTCCCTCATAGTCGACCTCTTTGTAATCACTCAGAGGCACTCCGCAGAGCTTGGGATGATAATGGGTGGAAAGAGTACCGATAAAAAAGAACTCACTCTTGTCAATCTCAGAAAAGTTCTCAGGTGAATTACATCCCTTATCGAACACCAGAGTCATCCGCTCTTTGCCTCTCCTTAAGGACAAAAGCAGTTGAAATAACTCCTGTTGAATCTGGGAGAAAAGCTTGGAGTCATGCGTATTGGCAGAATAAAGGCGGTGGAAAAGAGGCACGCTCTCTTCCCGGTTGCACAAAAGCGCCAAGCCCACATGCCGCAGCTGGTGTTTCCCGGCTTTGGAATGAGCGTAGCGGCTAAGCTCAGATTCTGTCTGCCCACTCATCTGAGTGAAATAATTTGTTGTATCATAAAGCAAACAATCCAGGGAAATATCATATCTATCAATCACTCGCTTTGCGACCTCATCGCTTATGGCTTCGATCTGTTCTTGACTGACTTTGTCCATATGATCCCAGAAGTTAGCCGAATCAAGCAGCGAGAAATCAATCTCCCGGTATTCACTGATGGCCGTCTTCTTCAGCCACGCTCCCAGAGAGGCTTTGCTTTTTGGCTCTATGGCCCGGTTTAATACAATAAGATATAGATAGAGACCAACACTCATACCTTGGTTCCTTTTAGGCACAATCTCATCGACAATCTTGATGAAATTTATTTCTCTCTCTATAGATTCAATGGCAGCCAGGGAGCCGATCTCAAATGTTGAGATATCTTCTATAGACTCTTTTTTCGACTCCAGCAGCTTTTCCTTTATCCTATCTGCAGTGCCGAGATACTTCTGCCAGACGATCCGGGGGCTGCCATTTACCCGTTGAGATTCAGCCAGATAATAATAGGTACGACCCTTTAGTCGCTTTTTAAGGATATATGCCATATATATAATATACGTCATTAGGTACTACTTGTCAAGTATTTATTTGCTAAAATACACAATATAAAGGATGTTAACTACGACTAAACACAACATCTAGTTAGGTGCTACATATGGTTGTTTGTAAATGATTGAAAATAATTGAATTAAGAGATGCTTAAATTATATTGGCGAAAGTCGGGACTGTTGTCCTGTTGAAAAATGAAAAAGCCTTGTAAGTCATTGAATATAATAACGAAAGCCGGAAAAAAGGATTTTTCGATTTGAATTCACTTTCCAAGTTCGTGTATGACTTCTCTAACTATAGAGAGGTGATACATGAATACT